>Ga0307511_10004222_pt1 | contig 14666 bp, 9 predicted proteins | sample 13_EM_MG_FD_200266 | JGI IMG/M metagenome (GOLD analysis project Ga0307511, IMG submission 200266) | Populus trichocarpa ectomycorrhiza microbial communities from riparian zone in the Pacific Northwest, United States - 13_EM | ecosystem: Host-associated > Plants > Roots > Unclassified | place... | reverse complement strand
AAGACCAAGATGTAACCAGTGGAAAAGTTTTTTATTCATCACTGCCTGGGCATTTCGATCGTTTAACTTCATTGGCAAGGATGCATTGGCATTGAGGGCATTTAGGGAGAATCAACAGTTTACATGCTGAACCATGTTAAGAGGAATGAGTTGTACAAATTCCCTGAACAAGATTCTGAATTGCTTCCATTAATGTCTTCCAGTCCACTCGATAATGGACCAGCAGGCTGCAGGTGGCTTTTTCATTATAACCATTTGCCATCCTATATACATGATTACCTCTACGCTTGCCACTACTATAGCTTCTTTTTTGTCTGCTCATCTATTTTCTTCTGTTGATTACCTTGTGTAGAGACATTACTTTCAAAAGGTAATACGGCTACGGGAGCTGCAGGTACCGTGTCCCAACGCTCCTTCAGAAAGGTAACAAACTTCTTAGCCATTTCCCTCCGGAACTCGAGCTCCCGAGTGAAGAGATCAAAGATAAGACAAGCAGCAACATACTTGAATGGGACAAAAAGCAGAATGGCAGCGGAAGAAAATAGCACCAGAGCAACCTCAGTAGTTATCTGATACAGTTTCATATTAGGATGTCAGATATTCATCACCATATAGAAAATGAAACACACAAAAAAAAAATTCAAACTATCAATGATTTTTTGAGCAACTCTTATCTCCAATAAGTTACAGTTTTAGTACATGGAATAAGAGAAGACTAAGATTAAAAGCGAAAAACCAACTCATCTCAAACATGGAATGCCAGAACTGCTAACATTTTTTGTTATATATTTAATTGTTTCGCAGCGTATTTGATATTGGTTATTGAGGTGTTTGATCATACAAAACCAATTTCATATTCAAAATGAATGATATCAAAACATGGTTTGCACTCCCTTTTCTCTGTGATAAAAATACAATTTTCATGTGTCTGCTTTCTTTGTGATAAATACTATTTTCTAAAAAGTTTGTGTAGAGTTAGTCTACAAACTCACCCATAGACTAGGCCAAGAGAGACAAGGCACGCGGATAAAAAAATCAATGGTCCCACATGATGATACATGATTTTGTTCATGTGTCTTGTCTCTAATGGCCTAGTTCTTGGGTGAGATAGTAGACTGGGTCTACACAACAACCATTCTCTTTGATTCTAGGTTTCCACAAAGAAGAATTATATTTAGAAGTCACATCATGCTAAAACTAACACGCCTTGTGTTTGCATATTTCAGGAGTCATTACAACATACCTGAGGATAACCTGCAAGAACAATCGTGCGTATTTTTAGAAGAGTGACATTCATATTCTGGAGATAATTTTCCACATCCTGCATAGCATCTCTTAGAGCTATGATCTTTTGAATAGTATTTGATGGTGGTTGATCACGGATAGTAACTTTTCCAAACAATCTCCCCAAGCGTCCTTGATCCTTGAGCCTCTTCAATGTCAGCATCGCAGCTGCTAAAACCATCAGCATCATCGGAAATATATAGGGGAGCAAATTTCTGAAAAGATGGTCACTATCTAAGCTTAGATTTTAAACATAAAATGGAAAGTTTAATTGCTTAAAAAGTAAACAAGAACAGAGCAAAGTTCCAAGTATCATCTTCTGGTTCAGAATACCAATCAAACGTAGCTTTTGTTATTGCAACAGAGAATAATTTTGCAAGCAACTTAATACTCAAATCTTGCTGGCACAATCTGAAAACATGTGATGACAAGATGAACAAAATAAGGTTCAACAACATCATGGTACTGATGCAAGAAAGATAGAGATGACATGGAACATATGGTAGTTTTAGTTATGGACTAGATAAACAAAGCAAAATCCAAGAAGTCTGGTCGTGTCAAAGTTTTCTTCTGATATTCAACCACGATCAACCATTGGTCATAATTGGTCATAAAAAACCAAGATCAAAGTTTCCTCTACATAATCGACCACGATTGACCATCAATCATAATCGACCAAGATCCAGTTGTGAATTGTATTTATTTTATTGCTAGTTAAGTTCCAAAGTTTTAATTTGATTTTCCTAGTTTGGAGCAGAGTTTTATTTTATTTAGGTTTTTCCTGTTTAGATTTTACTAATTAAAAAGGGATGGTTTAGGCTATTATATAAACAACCTCAAGTATTATTTTATGGCAGAGATTAAGATTAATACTATTGGCTTCATAAATTTCTTCAGAATTTAGAGTTCAGAATTTTCTCTACGGTCCCTAGGGCTTGAGAACCCTTAAATTTTCCACTGTACTTCATGTCAATAGATGCAACAATAAACAACAATTCTAAATATGAGAAATTGGTTCAATGAAAAAAACTAAAAATTGATTATCAAAGGAGAAATAGTTTCAGACATAAAAATTTTAGAAGCCATTAAATAAAATTAAAAAATGTTATGCATTTGATTTTGATGCAGTCATAGTATTAAAACTAAATAATTCTCATACATAAGTTTTTCAAGTAATGGATCTACCTGAAAATAATTAAATATGAGAATGCAAGAAAAGAGATGGTCAGATGTGGCTCTTCCCAGCGTCGTAGTCTTTCAAAGTTCTTAGCAATCACAGTCAAAGGAAGCATCAGTTCCTACAAAAGGAAAAAAAAATGCAATTCTAGTTCAACTCACAATTTCATTAACCAAAAATTGATGTTACTGAAAAAACAAAATGAGATAACACTACATTTCAGTCTTCTTGGTACTTGGATTAAATGAACATTTTGTCTCTCAACCTTGCTCTTGATCTCCAAAAATGGCAATCTCATACTTCCAAAATTTGTGCATATCACGTAAAAGATGCTAAAAGAAAGAAAAAAGGAATCCAAGGCCAGGTAGGGAAGAAAAGAGAAATATTTTGGTCAGAACAGAATTTGACAGCCGCAATCTTGGGTCATATGGTCTAGCTGCCTAGACAAGAATACGAGTATACATTTAATTTTCATCATCATGAACGGGATCACCTCTGAATTGAGCCATTGTTGCTAAAAAGGTTAAAATTAACACGCCAACAATATAACATTAAAGAAATATCAATCCACTGTTTCAATTCATAAAAATGGTTGTTTTATAATTGTCAATTCCCTGTGTAACTTAGGTCAATCTAGAAGAGAAAACAACTCATGGAAGTGCAAAACCATGTTTTCTCACAGCATGCCCAACCAAACGATACAGGTTACAGGGTTATCCAACAGCTGGCTTGTCAAAAGTGCAGTGAAGTAATCCAGAAAATGGGAAAAACCATGTAGAAAAGAAGCAGAAAATAGAAAAGCAATAAACAGTCAAACCTTGAAAAGGTCAATGTTACTCGGTATCCCCTTAAGTGTTGCAGCGTCAATTGTTGCTTGAGTTATTTCAACCAACTGGCACTTTTCTTTGCATGTCATTGCTGCTCTCTCTATAAGAGTCACATCTGCCACAACGAGATTTTTACTCAATACCATCCCTTGATTTATTGAGGAATTCTTCCAGAAATTGATGGAAGCACTAGATTCCCAGGATGGAGACCTCTTCCACTTCTGTAAGTAAACACTTCCGTCAATGTCATAAACATGATTACTAATTTCCAGTACCTCTTCAGAAGGACCTGCCACTTGAGATGGTCGATAATCTGTATCGGTGTACTTTTTAACTAATGCTCCACCCCAATAATTTACAGCTAGAGTTTGGTAAACAATGTCACCATAGGGTACATTTTGCAAATATGAGAACTGAACAAGTTTGATGGGATCATCCAGCAACTTCTTTGTAAATTGAAGGGCCTGAAGTCTAGCAATACTATTAATGGCACTGGTGGTAGCCCTTTCCTTCCCTTTTTGGGCACCATACACTTGATTTATTGATTGATCACCCTCCTCAGGTCCAAACTCACAAATGAACTTGTGTAAAGAGATTACTTCATTGATGAATGCATGCCATACATCTCTTCTCAATTCACCTCCCAGGTCAACAAATTCTAGCACCCATGTCTCTGATCTGAAGAAAATCTCCATATTTGCTTAATAATGAGTTATCATGTTACATAGATCAACCAGACAGGATTTCATGAGATTGTATCTTATGTAGATCAATGAGACAGAACCTAAGCAACTCAAGTCAAATACAGCAAGAAGACGGAAGACAGGAGAATGAAACGAAAATAATAGTCGTGTGGTGCGACTTAAGAGATACTAGCATTCAAAAACACAATCCATGTAGCATAAACATGAACAAAGTAGCATATTCAAGTTAGGTGGCATTCATTTTTCCATTTAGTCCCTTTGTTTCCATGAGAGCTTTTTAGACCAACAATAAAGATAAATCACTTGGCAAAGCTTTCAAAAATCATCAGTCATGTGACTGTTTTTTGAGTTACTATAAATACAAAAGTTGCAGAAATGCAAACATTGTCTCACACAGGGTAAATAAATTAGCAACAAAGTGTGGAAAATATTCATTGCTTTCTCCAAAAAAAGGTTTTAAAAACCAATAAGCTCACACAAACATAGAGTTTGCCCAGAAGTCATGGTTAGTAATGCCATTCAAAGAGAAAGTTAGAAGTTACATATTTTAAAGGAACAGAATTCCCTGATTGGATTAGCTCTCTCTTTAATAGTATATTATGTCGTATGAATGAAGAGTAAGGTCTGCAAATATGAAATTATGAGGTTAGCTAAGAATTGGTGGTATCAAGTTGAGCATGACTTGGAAAGATTAGGACAAAACCTATTACTACTTGGAAGGGGATGAAAGCCAAGCTTATAGAGAAGTGAATGCGGACCAATTATTTACAAAGATGCAAGAAAATTTACAACAGGGTAGCTTGCTAAAAGCTATATAAGTGGCAAATTTTGACGCATTGAAGTTTAGGAAACAAGAGGAACAATCAAAACAGCAGCTGCAACAAGAAGCAAGTCAGCAGCTTTTAGAAGCACAAAACATCTCAAAACTGGTAGCAAACCCTGCGCTGTCATTCAGCCTGAATAACAAGTTGAAGAACAAGTTCAGCAACCTAGTGCCATAAAAGGAAGGTAAAAACAAAATAATGGGAGACTGGAAGAACTGGAGAAATTTCAGTAAATAGAAACTGACAATAAGCATGCAGGAAAGAGATCGAAGAGACAATTAAAGGAAGAGGTCAAAGAGATCATTACAAGTCTGCCAAAGACGTTGGAAATCATGAAGGAACAAGAGCACAGCATTTTGGATGCTCAAGACAGAGAAAGCAAATTGTACAAGTCAATTCAATTGACATCATTGTTCTAAACAAGTTTGACGATTCAATTGTAGAGAAAAGCAGCATGCATTCCTCATTGTCTCTACTTGTGGCAAGAGGTTGGTATCAAGTTCAGGGGAGTGGCTTCAAGTGACAGGTCAAAGCGTGGAAGGGGTAGTTTTTGCTATTTCGATTCTACAAAAAACTCTAGGTCGAGCTTTCTCTAATCAGTGGAGAATGGTGCAGAAAACAAAAGGATTAGAAAACAAAATCCATGGGTAGTTTTGCAGATTCAGGTTTGCAGGGGTATCTGTGATTTTAATATTTGCTGGAAATTATCTAGATCTAGGTTATATTTTCTAATTAGAAATGTACTAGTCCTAAAGTATTAGGATTTGTTAAGTTTTTCCTATCTTAAATAGGACTGTCAGTATCTTCTTGCATAGGAAGCTAAGTCCTTGTTTGACTAGGAGTATTCAGAAATCTATATAAATGTATGCAAAATCATTCAATAAAGAATCAGAGTTTATGAATAAAATTTCCAGCAGTTGTGCTTTGTGAACGAGCGATACACTCTCTCTTAGATGTGACTCCTAAGAAGAACCATGGGTATGAAGGTTTTTACATGTAATCCTAGAAATCTTCCTTACATCCTTCTACAGTTTCCAACAAACAACACTTCAACCTCCATTGAACTCCTATACATTACCATATTCATAACAAATCAATCCTATAACCGTTAGATATCAAAAGATCAACCCAAACCCCTATTCACGTTAGTGTTCACAGCCTCCTAAAACAGTCCCCAGACAGCCCCTAAGTTGTCCTGCGTCATTGGAACTAATCGAAAACCTGAATTGTGTTCTTGTCTACTTCGATTACATTTAATGTTTTCTTGCCTTTTCTTCTCTCTCCCTGAATTCTCGTTCTTTGACATGTGCTCCAAAAGGGTATAGTTTCATCCTACAAGGTTATCAGTAAAGTTTTTATGCAAGACAACAACATTAGCAGTTAAATCCCTGGCATGCAGACATAATGTTTATTGATTTTGAAATTCTGAATCATTTCTCTGCTTCATTTCATCATAACAACATGAAATGTTGCCTTTAATGATTGCAAATGTGGGCTTGTTCCACCATAACATAACAAGATTAAATGACAAATGATGGATGGAAAATAGAGAATCAAACATGGACACTGCAGAAAAATCTTCAGAAAACAGGGACAAAATGGCAAAAAGACTAACCCCCAAGCTGGCGTGAAGATTAGAAGAAAGAAAAGAGCAAGAAAGCCAAAATGCTGCCTCTAAGCAACAGAGATTTGCTTAGACAAATGTATTAATTACAGCAAGCTGATAAAAACACAAGATAGCAGTCCTTGTTTATGAATGAAAACTTCAAAGCATGAACCACACCTAAATAATTAAACACAAGAGACAGGTTTGGAGAAGCTTACTCACTTAGGACCAGATGAAATGGAAACTGCAGAATCAAAAAGTACAACACCAAAAGGTCCAACTTTTGTTTTCTCCACCTGCATTTTGTCTGTTGTAAGATCGAGCCTAGTAGAATCTTTCTTCCCCCGTAAGTCAAATGCCTACATAAGACATGATAAGGTAAATAATAATGCACAAAAAAAACAGATCACCACAGCATATATAGAGCTGTAAAAATTTCATTACTCTGCACATTAGTACTATAAAATCCATTTCAAGAGTAAAAAAAAAAGATTCTAAATGAAAATTTTAATCAGGTAAGGACTCTCTTTGTCGGGTACAAAATCATTTTTACCAAGTAATGATACAAACAAGCACCAAGCATCTAAAGATGTTATTATTTCCTAGGTATAAATTAAAATTTTGATTTCCGACGTTAGTAAATGTGTTAGACGATGGCTAATAGCATCATTAGTTCATAGCTGTCAAGCAATAGAAGACAGATGTGACACACTTCCTATGCACAAAAATCTAGGGATGTTAACATCCAAAGAATGCAGAATCATGGAACAAGTAAGAGTAGAAAGGACAAAACAAAAACAAATAAAATTTACTTGACACTAGCAGCATAAGTAAAATTTAAATTTCTAACTGCAATGCTACATCTTAACATAAGAATACATGCGGCTCAAACAGAGATAAAGAAGGGGGCATGGAGAAGAGGCAATCAATAAGGAATAGAATAGAACTAGAGATCCCATCACACATACAAGATTAGCATATTTCCTTTCACATTGTTATGCCCCTTTGTCAACGTGAAGGCACCACATTTATCTTAAATTAATCACCCATACCTATCTCTAATGTTTCGAGAGAATGACACCCATAGTCACATACTTTCTATGCTCTTTGAGATTCCCATTTCAATACATGAGAGGACATAATTTAAGCATATGAAACTAAAACTGCATCCAAGTTTATAAAATTGCACTTCCAGTAGCATAATTTATTTCAGTGCTTATTGTAGAGAATTAGTGGTAGACATTGCTGTAGGAATTTACATCATGTTCTTGAAATTTATGCCATCATAAACCAAACATGCCGTTGTTAATTCTAAAAAAATCAAGTACCCCATAAGATATGGATGATGCTAATATGGAAACCAATTATAGTAATAGTTAGGGATCTTATTATAAGAAATTCTTGTATAGTACTGAGCTTTTTGAGCTGGATCAAATTCAATTAAACTTATCTTCTCAAGTTGAAAGAAATTATCCAAATCTAACCAGTGATCCAAAATGAAGAAAACTAAAATCTCATGGGGAATCATAAGTAGCAAGCATCAAGCAGTGACAAACCAAAACCAGAGTTTTGAAGTGCATGCTTTAAGTGATGTTGAACAGTTTGGTAAGTCAAGACTTGAACCAATTGTCACAACAATAAATTTATTTCTTAATAATCAGCCACTAATCAGAAATCCAACTGCAAATATGATAACTTGAATATGATGTCTAAATGAACATGTAGACTCCTGCATTAGTCAAAGAAATGCTTCAGAACAGAAACATTTGAAAATGTTTTCAGTAGAAAGGCTTTAATTATCGACAGAAACTGTTAGTGGGAGGAAGATGTTGGAGATTGTTTATGATATATTAACCGCCAAATGCATTGGGGATTTTTATTATGTAAGTGAAACGCCAAACTTGAACATAAAATCACGAGGCATGATGGAAATAATAAGAACATGTACCTCAAAATAGAGTGCCTTATCAGTTAATATAACTTTCCCAGGCCATGCCATGTTATTCTCCCACTTGACAACAGGCCGCTTCTTGCTAGAGCCGATGCATAAGATTTTCTCATCTGAAATCCAAGTGGATTCACGAGTCCCATATGATTTCCGTGCTCCATGAACTCTACACTAAAATCAGTAGGAACAGTCCAGAATTCATGAAAAATCATTTCATGCATGAAATAACTATGCACAGAAAGATAACTAGCATACGTTATGTTAAATACAATTTTATTAGAGGTAACCAGCCAAACTCCACAATGTAGAGGCTTAAAGAATAGTATGGGAAAGGACAAAACAAAAGCAAACACTTCCCTTAAGCTGCAGCTGCAGCTGCCTAACAGTGACCAAAGATACTGTGCAAATGATGCCAGTGATGCATTCTACTTCTGAACAAGTGCCCTGTATACAGACATAATCTTGCCAACTATAAAATATATCAGGTCATAAGAGGAGAGAATAGGAAAGGATAGAAGAGAAGTGAGGCACCAGGGTGTATGAGGCAGGACAGATTTGAACTTCTATCTTACAGGTGCTTCATTGTGGATTAGAGCTTGGAACATAGGGGATCTAAGGGTATAGATTAAGGAATAAAGGAGTTTAAACCGAGTTTATTTCATGGAAAATGTCAAAATATTTGTGGGGAAAATATTTTATGGGGAATTACCAACTCACAACATCTCACTAACACCACCACCTAACAATGTCAATCACTACTACTACCGCCACTTTCCATGGCTGCTAGCACCATCATCTTGTTACCAATATAATTGCTTGTCACCAACATTGTTGTCGCCGCCACTTTTATCATCAACATAACCACCACCGCTACCACTGCAACCACCTAAGCTATCTTTTTCATTCCACGCTAACGGCACGGAAAAGAAAGATCTTCAAATCCATTTTTAGTAGATAGAATCTCATATCAGGTTCAACAATGCAATCTGATTTCAGCTCAAACAAACCACCATTACCTTCACCATCATCAACACCATTACTCCACCACTTATGATGCCACAACCACCGCCACCCCCACCCCTTAGCCACTTGTCATCACTATCTCATCCTCAACATCTATTTTCCTTATACAACAATATCAGAAAGTAATCCTCAACTAGTTTTCATTAACACAGCCAAACAATAGAAAAAACTTTACAGTGAAACAAACACACCCTTAGAGTTTGTAAATTTCAATAAGGAATCAACATAAAAAGCTACATGAATCACACTAGTAGGTTTTCTAAGAGTCTCACCAAGAGGAAGGAAAACATAAGCATCACATCAAAGTTTTAAGAGCACCTAAGATAGACTGCATCAGGCACCTTGGAAAATTCAATCTGAAAATTAAGCATTACAAGCATTTGTATTTATAGACTCAAAATACTCATATAGCTTTAGGTTGGTGGATGTCGAACCCAACAAAGACTACTCTTAAATAAGAAAACCAAATATTCCTAATTAACCCAACTTAACTAAGGACTAACACCGCCTAAATTATAAAATAAAATCCTAATTCTAGGTAATTTCTAGCCAATCTAGTAATTACAAAATCACCCCTGAATTATACAATTCAATAAAACACAAAAAAACTAAAATATCATTGTATTTTATATCATAATCTCTGAAACTAATCAAGCTCCCCGCCCACCTCCTTACGTGTACATATAAGAACAGCTCCTGATCAAATAATAGTTTTAGCCAACCCATTATTTGTACCCTCACCAATTCCTCAAAAAACCTCCTCTATTATCAATTCGGTCAATTGAGCACTTGTAATTTTGATTTCAGCCAATTAAGTATAATTTACAAAAATCTGAAAAGAAACTACTCGGTGAGAAGGGAGGGGATGGGGGGTAATCATATTAGCAAGAATGAAAGTAAAGTTGATGATAATAACTCAAGTAGTGAAGAGGACTGCCTAGATGGTTGAGATAAATTTTCAATTTCAGAAAATCATATTTAATTGTACTACTTAATTGGTCGAAATCAAAAGTACAGGTGCTCAATTGACCAAATTGACAACAAAGGGTTTTTTTGGTGAATTGATAAAGAAACAAGGTGCAAATAATGGGTTTTAACCAAATTTTTCCGATGCACTATGCTAACTTGACTAGATATTGGCTACAAGAACCTCACTTTCTGCTTTAGTTAGCATACGTTCAATGCATTTATCAAGTCTTAGATCATGGCAGTTATATTACCATAATTGCCAGTGATCTCTCTATCTCAATGGACTCGAATTATGGATAGAAAGTCAAGTTCTTTGCTAACCATGCAGTAATATATAATTTTTAAACTTTAAAACATCATTTTTTTCACGTTGACCACAAACAATATAGTATTGATTGCTAAATAATTTCACGTGAGAAATATCAGAAATTATAAAGTACAGAGGTTATATCATCATAAGGGATATGATGAAACTCACTTGAGAAGTTCATCAACATATGTGACCCATGTTCCCAAAGAGATACCCTGTTGATCCCCAGCAAGCGCCCTGAAAAGATTGTGCACCGTGGAGCGATCAGCGATGCCTGAAATAGCAGGAGCAATACGTGCAAAAGCTTCTTCTCCAACAAGCATCCCCTTCAATGCCAGTACGAATGTGTTAAGGTTTTCAAACCATCATTCTCAACTGTAGTTAAAGATACTGAATGAGAAAAATTAACCTGGCAGCTTCTTAAAACTACAACCACAATTAAGTAGGTATAGAGTTTGATACATTCACAATGGATCAATTGTGGTTGTGAAAAGATGCAAGCAAACACTAAATAGTTGATTTGTGACGTTTCCTCCATTCATTTCTTTCCTTTTTATATTTTTAGTGATCATAGTGGTGTACAAGACATAGATAAATAGTGTACAAGCAAACACTAAAGCTTTTCACCTGTTCCGTGTAAATAAATCCCATATTATATATAGTGAGTACAAGTGAAAATTTTATTTCAGCTAGTCAATCCCAATTACATGCAATTAAAGACTAAATAAAATCCTCCCGTTGAAAATGAAGTACTCAAACCAAGCTTTAGGAACTTTATTCCATGTATGTAGTGAGGCCCAAAAAAACCCTTCAAATGATTGGTTAGCAAAATTAAACAGATTTAACGGACAAAATATTTGGGATTATTTAAGTGGTTCGACACATGGACTTTACAATAATTATTTAAAAAAATATTTTGGCCAGTATATTTACTAAATTGCATGGGGATGTTTGACCCCTTTTTTTTTCAGTGAAAAGAATAAGAAAGTAAATTCATTTTGAGCTGTACCCACTACTGAATTTCCACTGATTGTATAACGCTTTATCAAGACAAAATTTAGAACGAATTTCTATAGCTTTTATTAAGTGCAGTCTTCAATAAGACAATCTACAGTAGAATATTCATTTTCACAATAGATCATCTGCAATTCTCGGTGACATTTTGATTATTTCTCATAGGAAATTGAGAGAGTAAAAATATCATTTATACATCTCATATTCTTAACAAACAAAAAAAATCCTTTTTATAGGCTCCTATACAATAAGCCATTTTGATAGACACCCTTTATGGTGCCTTTGAATTGATTGATGACACCCCTTTTTCTGGGAAAAGAAAATATTAGTTTCAGTTTATTAACCATTATTTTGATGAATTATTTTATGACATTTGAAGGAAACATGTGATCTGCACGTGAGTTATAATGGAAATTTTGGATGGAACCTAATAGAGGAGGTCTATTCGCAATTTTCCAAAGAAAAGGATGTCAATCAATGTGAAAAAACCATGGAAGTATCTATCAAAATGACTTATGATACGAGAGTATTCGTATACATTTTCCCTTTTTAGATGTTACTTTAGTTTTCTTTCTTACAGAAATATTGTGCAATTTTTTTTCTTTTTTACTTATTAACTCAAGAGAAGAATTATTTTTTCATGTGATTCATTATTTAAACAAATATACCTTTGACCAAAAGTAAACACAAGTATCATAAATGTGCAGGATCAATGGCAAACTTAAAAAAAAATATTGTTAATGATTCTTGAACAGAAATGTGAAGGATCAAGTGTTCAAAGATCAATACCTACTATCACATTTTCATTTAAGAAAAAAGGTGATCATTTTTGGCCCCATAGGCCGATCGTTTCAATAAGTTCCCTCCCTTTTATTATCCAAATTTATATGACAAATGAAGTTGAATTTCAATGGCAAGATTTATTTTATCTTGGATAAGATTTGTTTTAAGCTTTTCTTATACTATTTTTTCCTCTGCCACAACGTTGATCATTTGTGCTAATAAAGATGAAACTAGGTCACTTGTACCCCATCTAAACATTGCCATACATCATAGTCCATTACTTTTTTTTTTTCTGATCACGGGTTCCATAGCATTTTATATTTAAGAAATGCGCCAATTTCATAAATTCTTCATCACCCTCAATCAAGCCATAATAAACTCCAAAGGCACCAGCTTTTCACTTTTCATAGTGAACTACTTTAATGTGTTTAATCAAATTTAAGAACAAAAACTACGATGCCATGATAAAATTTAGAGTCCTGTATTCACGATGCTACAACTGTTCATTTAAGTATAAAGGGAATTTGAAAAAAAAAAAAACCTGAAAAGAAGCTTTTTCAGAATCATTTTCTTTGCGGTAAGGATTCTCCCATGCATGCATTGTGATGAAAATTAGTCGCTGGAATGCTGGCTCCTGTAAACATATCAAGCTTGTCTCATGAAATGGAGTAAATAATGGTGCCCAATATCCAACTAGCTTTAAAGAAAAAAATTCAACCACAAGATGACTAAGTTCATATAGTTCAAAAACACAACCACATTAATGAACTTTTAGTAGAAGTCTGAAAATGCATTATTCTCAGAGTCAAAATACTACAAAGTATGACATGAATGTCGTCATAATCCTTCTAGGACCAAATCCAACAAATTTGCTTCAGTAAAGTAGCCTACACGTGAACTTATCACTGAGCCTTTCCAGACATATTCAAGAACCACTAAAATAAATAACGAGCATCAATACCAAGTTGGAATTATAGAACTTTAGGTACAATATCAAAGAGGTGTAACAGAAGGGGAAAGAAAGGACACCAATCATTAGAGAAAACAGCTTAAGATGGGAAATCATTTGGCAAACCCAAAATTAGAGACTAAATAAAAAACGATGTACACACTTTTGACAAAATAAGGTAATCACTAAAAATTGCTGATTTGAACAAAGTTCTTCACTAAAAATCTCATTATAAAGCAAACTACATCTTTTCATACTAAGTATTTTCTTTCCACTCCGTTACAAACTAACAAACCCACTTAACTAGTTTTTAGATAAAAGACAGCACAAAAGAATGGTAAATTACTTGTACCAAGTCCACAAACCTTGAGGCAGGGATGGATAGCAGAGTTATCCCTAGACAAGAACCTAAAACAGCAATACTCCACCAAATTACGTGCATCATTATTAACAGATTCATTGACAAGCGCTTTGAATATCTTCTGCGACTTGTACCCCGTCAATCCATTCATCCTGCAAAGCTTAGTTTTTCAATAGTCAAACCACAATTCCTTAATCAGTCAGATAGAAAGACAAGTTTACAGTTCCATACTGGAGAGTATAAAATGATCGAATATAACAATTCGGGAAAAGAATGAGTTTTTTGTGGTCACCTGCTAAATTGCTCAATAGATACAATAGCTGGTACTGAAAGAATCCCATTTGGTGTGCTGCTGTGAATAGTCTGCTCTGCCATAAATATTTCTTCAAGTTGTTGAGCATCAACTGTAGCTCCATTATCAGGCTTCCCACTATCACCAGACTTTACCCGTGGTGAAGTTAAAGTTAAAGTCACCCCATTCAAAAAGTTTTGGGTTTTTGAAAACCATGAATTCAATCTTTCTTGCACTGCATCTGTCAAGACATGACATAATAAGACAAAGCAAAAACTACTGAACCCTACTTAGCAACTGCCTAGGAACTTAAAGAAAGAAAGACAAGACAACGATTTTTTTTCTCAAACCAAATAAAAATTAGTGCTTTCGATCAGGCAAAAAAAATCTCTCACTGGGATCAATGTCGTTGATCTTCCATTTGTCCCCTTGAAACTGACTGGCAACCTTAAACCTAGAGCTTCCAATCCTTGCAGAACAGCCAACCTTGTTGTACAAAAGGGAGCAAGAATTTGGGGGAGAAAATGTGACTTTGGAAAGCATTTTTGGATTTGGGTTTTAGCATGTAGCTTAGTCCCGTCGTTCCCTTTTTTTC
>Ga0307511_10004221_pt1 | contig 14667 bp, 12 predicted proteins | sample 13_EM_MG_FD_200266 | JGI IMG/M metagenome (GOLD analysis project Ga0307511, IMG submission 200266) | Populus trichocarpa ectomycorrhiza microbial communities from riparian zone in the Pacific Northwest, United States - 13_EM | ecosystem: Host-associated > Plants > Roots > Unclassified | place... | reverse complement strand
TTATTACTTCATACGAAACTCTTTCTTCTATTTCGCATTCAGCTTCTGCCGGGGCCTCTGATTTAGATAGTACATTGTATTCTATGGTGTTGCGGAAAAGGACTTGATTTCTAGCATTTTATTTGTTATATTTTATTTGTTATATTTTTCATACCTCTGGGCGGTTCTATTTCTCGTATTTTATTTATATAATTTTTTTTTATACCTCTGGGCGATTTAATTCCTAGTATTTTATTTATGTTATGTATTTCATACTTCAACTTGTTTGGTGATGTCTGGCTTAATTATTCCATAGTTTCGTATGAAGAATATTACGCAGATTGGTGAATGGGCCGTCCCAACCAGCAATAGCGTCCCATTGACCAATGGGCCGTATTGCTGAATGGGTCAGAACAGTATTAGGTTTGAACAACCCCTGGCGCTCAGATAAATTCAAGGCCGAAAGTTTTCAATGCCACGCCGACAAGGATGCAAAGGTTTACCATATCCAGGCAAATAAAACAGTTGAACATTGTACTGTAAGTTATACAATCTAGAACAATCCAGATATGGCCGGCTTACAGAATTTCCTATCGCGGCCAGAGCAAATAAACAGGCCGATAATAGCATCAAAATCATATAAAGCGGGCCTGGCCACATCTCACACCCCCTCGTGACTGAGCTGGATTTGTAACGCTACATCTATTTGTATCGCTGTTTATTTATTATCTTCATATTCCTCTTATGATTATAGATACCCAGTACGTCCTTTTGCACACTCGCGATGGTGCAAGGGTGTTACAAACCCTATCCATAAGTTGTGGTATTGTAAATCTTTTGTATCCCTGTGGCATTGGCATTGAAAACCTTTGTCCTAAATTTAAAGTGCTGAGTACTGCCAGGGGTGGTCATACCGCATCTACTCTAGCGCACCTTTAGGATGCACTAAGAGAAGCGGGTAAGACCTCTAATTAGGCGAGTTAGTCCTGACCGATCCTGAGGTGGCCCAACAATCAAGCCGCCCAAGCTGCATTTCTCATGCTAATCACTCCTTCTGGCCTTGTCCCCCTACACAGTGAAGGACGAGCCCAACATTCTGTTCGAATCGGCATATATGCTTTGAAAAAGGAAAATAAAATAACGTCTTCTAGCCTGACAGATAACGGCGCGCTGGCATACAACGCCTAAGCCCCATTTGTTGGTGGGCGAAGTCGTGATCTGTTGGGGCTGCCCATACGCACAGCAACTTACTCCGCCATGTTGTTTTCTGTTTTTGTCTCAGGTCAACCTGTTAGAGGGAATGCTGTATAGGCATAAGGTTTCATAACCCCACCAAAATGAAGCTTTTGAGGACTATCAAATTGCGGAGGAGGGCTTCACACTAGGGGGAGATTATATAGCAACCTTTTGAGGGCTGATTGGGCCTGAAATATAGAGGCTATTTATAGGCATTACGAAGGACGCTTATTGCATATTCTGTGCATCGGCATGCACATGGTTGTGGGGCGGAGTAATTTTCCTCCAGGTGATGGAAAAAGCATGCGCCAATCCCTGTACCGACGTGCAGTCCAGTAGCGAGATTATCGCAAGGATCGCAACTTGATGACGCAGGCGTTTTGCCAGATTTTATTTTCTTTGTTTTTTTTAAATATTGACTCGGAAACCCGAAACCCGAGAGGATTCAAGGAATGGGTAAGACAATCTGCCTGTCCACGCAAGTAGGTACATACATGAGGATGGAAGGAAAGGAAAAGGAAAGGAAAAAAACAGGAAACAAGGAAAGAAAAAGAGATTATTGGGATTGATGAAAGAGAAAGCGGGAAAATCCCCCGACCGTGTTGTACCCGTTCTCCCCGTTCTCCAGTATGAGGCGTCCAGCTCTTCCCATGTATTCTGGGGCCCCGAATAAGCTCTGTCCCCGCGCAACCTCGTGCACTCGAAGATATATGAAATGATAGCACTTTTACAGGGTGAGTGAGGGGCGTTGGATATATTAGTGTGCAAGAACATGATTGGGAGCATGCCTGAGCGGGTGCACGAGTGTATTGCTGGTGGAGGTGGATCCAGGCACCGGTAACGGTCGCTCCGAACGAATTATGTTTTTGAATCACTATGGAGACAACCCTTGTCGGTGTGGTTCTCTTAGTGCTATCTGATCACTTTACAATCAGACTGTACATCAATCCCTGTATTTTCCATTCCCCACACTTGTGTGGGGTGGGTCCTCTTTGAGTCAACCGGTCAGCGTGGAACCGGGCAGCTAGGAGAGCACGTTCCAGTTCAAAGCACGGAAAACGTGGCGAGCCAAGCTTATCGACTGAACATACCCAGGTTAGATCGATTCAATCCGGCTACACCATTGGACGCTATGTCAATCTGGTTGTATCTTCATTGGTAGGAGTACATAGTAGGACCTGGGCAGGCAACAAATTCTGCCCTCTCAAGTTCAATGTCAACGCGAATTGGTTACTGTGCTTTGCCGGGCGACTGTACCGAAAACTTACCTGGCAAGTTTCCCAACCAGACTACTAGTATCCATACCTCTTGCAGGGTTAGCAAATGTACTCAGCCATCCGGAAACCCGTGGCAGGTTAACACCGCGCAGCCTATGCCGAGGAGGAAATAACAGAGGAGATAACGGAGGAGTTAACGGGGGGGCAGAAAAGAGAAAAAACAAAAACAAAAACAACACCAAAGACAGGGAAGCGATCCGGGAGTCACTTACATATACACAGACAAAGGCCCCATCCGTCAATAGCTATACCAGATGGGCAGAGTACCCGACCCCTTCCGCAGTTAGAGCCATACAGAATGAGTCTCATCTCATGGAGTGCAAGAGACTAGGGGACGGACAGGGGATATCTCACGAAGAGATATAGAAGGACCGGGAGTGGTGCGCCGATGTAGCAGCTTTCCTTAGTTAATATTTCTATACCCGGAAAACTGGGACACCAGAGTCCCGGTCGGTCTTTGAGACATTTCTATTCACAGAGCGCACTAATACTAATTCTACTTACATCTGAGGGCGCTGCAGGCGGTACGTCAGGGATCAGCTCTGCATCGGCACCATCCATATACTCAACATCTTCATCCGAATCACATGAATCTTCCATCTGCCATGGCCCGCAAACCACGGATATGAAGCTTCGTATCTTCAGTCCCACCAGGAGATACAGAAATAGGGTGCGCAGACTTAGGTTGAGCTGTGCCTGTGGATTTCGACATAACCACATTAGCACCTGGAGAGTTCAGCAATCTAGTCGGCTCTACCTTTTCCCCTTCCTTCCCGTGACTATCTTCCTCCCACCATCTACCATCCGTGTTGTCAACTTGTAATGTTCAAATGTAGACTGGCGCCTCAGATGTTGTGAGTTGTCTCGGGTTGCATAGAGTAGCGGCAGCTATGTTTCAAAAACCGACCAGGACTCCTGTGTCCCAGTTTTCCCGGTAATGGTTCTTTTTCAAGCGCGGAATATTCATGTACATAGGGGAGAGGGGCTGGTGCGGCCTAGCGGGGCTGGATAATCTGGCTAGGCACCCACCTGGGGAAGCGTACCCTCATCATATACGTAGTACCAATATGAGTACTGATTCACCCCCCCAAAGGCAAAGATCCGAGTGGTAAAAGTAGTTTGTGTTGATGAAATAGGGTAGTTGTTAGGAAGGAGGTGCATAGAGATATTGGAAGCAGGCTTTGCTGGTGCCTGTATAGTAGAAAATGGATTGTGGTATGCATGCCATCCTCTGAGGCTCAGATGGGTGTTTGCAGTCAGCTCCGGAGGCTCCCCCCCTCGGGACGTGCTCCGTATGAATCAACTGTATCATCTCCCTGTCCCCCCCATGCGGCGCCGGAATAGGTATGCGCCGACTCCTTTGTTGATGATTCAGGGATTACGTGACATGGTATAGGGTAGTACTTTCATACCCAATGCGACCGAACACGTCGTTTGCACCTTGAGCCCTGTCGCCAAACATCTACTCACTTCAGTTACCCCACTTGCATTTCGACCAACAATAGCCATACGACTGTCAGTGCCTCGGATTAACTCGGCCGCCCTCAAATCCTCCCGGGTTCCGGGGGGCTTTTCATGGCCCTCTTAATAAGGACCGCATGTGAGTAAAGAGAACGCTCGGTACAAGCATACCTTCACCGGCCTCACATAGTAAATAAGCATATTTTGGATACTTAGATATTCTTATTTTTTCTTGCTTAGTCACCATACATAATACTTGTTGCTAGAGAAGCGCTAGACCACAAAGAGGTGTTTATTGATAACAAATTACCCCATAACGTATATAATATTCATCTTCAGCAGCAGAGCTAGAACGATATACAACATCAAGTATCTCCAGTACGATGGCATCTTCTTCCATCCCTCCCGTTCAGCAATGCCAGGCATGGTTAGAGCTTGAACGTCAAGCTATTAAGACATGCGGAGGGAAACGCTAAGGCTACCTCGCGACAGATCAAACATTGGTTTGAATCAGCGAATCCTAATAAAAACCTCACCCAATCACATATCAGCAAAATCCTGAATTCAACAAGACCTCATGGCCCTTCCGATATCGATTCAGTTCAAGTGCAAAAGTTACAACCTGAGGCTAAGCACATTAACTCTGGCAAGCATACAAAGCTGGACTCGGTTCGATTCCAGTGGCAGCAGTTAAGGCAACAGCGTGGAGTAGCAATATCAGAATTACTGTTACAAGAAAAGAAGGTGGCACAATTTTGGATGAAGATGCCAATCTATGCTGGACATGAAATACCGAAGTTCTCTAAAGGGTAGTTTAGCGTATTCAAGAAATGGTATAGGATCAAGAAGTAGTATAGGATCAAGAAGTTTGTGTTGCATAGTGAATCAGACTCTGTTGATGGAGGACAAGAAACTGGGATGTCAGTGGGAGAAATTCAACATATTTTGTTAGATTATGAGTGAAAGAATATATATAACATGGATGAGACAGGATTATATTGGAAAAGAGCACCGACTTGTCACACTAGCTACAGAGCAGCCAGAAGGAGTTAAACAAGACAAGAGTCGGATGACACCTATAATATGTCGGAATGCAGATGGAAGTGAAAAAACTCCTGTATGGTTTATTGGTAATTATGAGTATCCTTCGCTGTTTCAAAGGGATTGATCTAGGTGGGTTGAGATGCAAGTATTGATGGAACAGTACAGCTTGGAATAATTCACTGGCTATGTGGGAGTGACTACTTTGGTTTCAAAGGTGGGTTGGGAGAAGACGGGTTGCATTATTATTGCATAATTTCAGTGCTCATGAGTGTGCGGTTGCAGAATTGGAGGATGAGGATCCCCTACCTACGGTTCATATTCTTTGGCTACCACCTCGAACTACTTCCAATGGATCAAGAGGTTATTCGAACATGGAAGGCTTATTATCGGCGGTATATGATGTGGCATATAATCATGCATGTGTTCTGACCCATACCTCAATACGGCCCATTCATTAATGGGCCTAGCCCACCCATCAATCGCGCTAATGGCCGGCCCATTCATAAATGGGCCCAGCCCACCCATCAATCTAACGGCTACAACAATATTTTAATATAATTATCTCATATATACGGAACTATTGAGAAATACGGGACTATGGAGCACTACGGATAAATGCAAAAATATACGATATAAATACATAAAATACTAGAAAATCTAGGCCTCCAGATGTAGAAAAAATATAATGTAGAAATAAAGGAAAATGCGAGAAAATCAAGTCCTCCAGAGATATATAAATAAAATATACTAGATCAAGCCCTCTTCCGTAGCACTCGAGTATTCAATGTATTATTCAAATCAGGAGCCGATTTTTCTATTTATCTGTAGTGCTCCATAATTCCGTGTTTCTCAATAGTTCCGTATATTATTATTAAAAGATTATTGTGGCCGTCAGATTGATGGGTGGGCTGAGCCCATTGATGAATGGGCCGTGTTGACGTATGGGTCAGAACACATGCAGAGAGACATCCGAATGAAGATCCATATGAGTCGATCAACCTGCTACATGCCATTCGGTGGGGTGTAGATGCTTGGGAAGACTGGAGTTAAACTGACTACTCTAGAGCTCTGTTTTGGAACCAGTCAAGTCAAGATCCATGGACCCCTTTCCCTTCCCCTCGGCTCGGGCGTTGATAATATTCAGGAAGTTGAGGACGATAAGAATTTCTGGATTGCATTCGAGTTGCACACTCAGGCCTTCAGCTCTCACACTCTGCATTGCAAACTCAATTCATTCATCCAGCTACTGAAAGCGTTGAAGATCCAGTGAGCTATGTTGAGAATCGAGTCCTGGCAGCCTATCTTCCCAATGAAGCCGATGAGGCAGAAGTCGAATGTCCCGTACCTCCTCCGGTTACCTCCCATGAAGCTCTTACACATATTGAAGGATTACTCCTCTTCTCGCTTCAAGCTGAACCTACAGCCAATACCAATGAGCTACAAGAGATGCTAAAGCGTGACAAAAAGCGTATTGAGACTCTGGAAATTCAACGCAGGCTTCAGCATATTCAGCGCAGGATCACTGACTTTCTGGGGCCTCCCGAAACCGCCTCCTCCTCCTCCGCTCCTTGAGATTCTGGTCCCCACATCTACTCTCATTTGTCGATTTGTTGCTTTGTATACTGTCCTTGTATTTATTATTTTCTTCCGCAACCTTTCCTACCGCTGGCTAGCTTTATTCCATATTTTTCCTATTATCTCTTGACTTAGGAATATATCGGTTACAAGCATATTTCCTCTTGTCCGAACAAATGCTTGTAGCGAGAGTATCCTGTACTGAGTATTTATAAAAAAATAAAACAAAGACTGTCACTGCCCCCACCAGGAGTCGAAGGTAAAATTGCAAGCTAGCAGTTATGACTATCGATGCGAGAAGCTGAACTCGGGAGCGGCATAGATGGATAAGCGTAATAATTATGGCTATTTATGCGAGGAGCAGTGCCTGGAGCTGCAAACCGAAGAGTTGAGTTAGGAATGACGCAAGGGCCGGCACCGGCTTTAGAACCGTCATGTCGAGTCCAGCACACCCCAACGATATACTGACTGCCGTTTGGAGGGGTTTAATCCCACCTAGTTATGTCGATTGCCCAAGGGCCGCACTCCCTGCCGATCCGGCGGGGATCCCTGGTGTTGTAGATTCTTTTTTTTGCTGCGATTCTCTTTCCATCTAAGTCTGTACCTGAGGCTTAATAATTATGGCCCATACTTGACAGCGACGAACAACCAGACTGAACAAACTGTATTCGCATTTCCGGACCTATCCATATACTTCCACGATAGCCACAGATGTATCTCTGGTCTGATCTTCGCACAATGTTATGATTCTTGTGACTCATTTCACCATACACCTTCTGCAAAACATCAAATAAGCGGGCTATCCCAATCCACGTACAATACCCACAATTAGCGGGATCACAATTAAAAATAGGATAAAAGAGGTAAAACAGAACAAAAAAGAGAAGCAAGACAAGCCAGGTGCAATCAAAAAGGGAAACACCACCCGCAACCCCACGCTGCCGACATCGCATCAACTTCTAGTACCCCCCGCTCACCGACACAGCCTCCCGCCGCCCCATGCTCCCATCGTCGCCACTTATTCCTCCTGCTCCCCTCCCTCCTCCTCCACGGCCAGATAGTTCTGGTATGGATTCACCACCTCCTCCCTATCCACCAACACCTTATCATATACCCCCTCCCCTGCGATCTCTCCCCAAAGCCACTCTACCGTTCTCACCGCCTGCGTCAGGGCACCCACCCTCAGCTTATATCTCTTTGACCGACGGAGTAATTGACTCGTAACGTCGGAAGAATCAGGTGCTAGCATTATATAGAGCCGCACCTGAATCTCCAATGTGACTGAGTGTCCGAAATGTTGGTGGTAGTCGTTTTGGACAGTCACGACTTCCGCCTTCAGACCCTCGAGGATTTGGTCAAAGTGACTTGTGCTTGGGTTGTTGTCGATGGTCGATCGGTGGTATCTTAATGTTGCCCGGAGAAGATCGGCTGAGGAGAGGAGAGTGTTGACGGTGGCGGAGAGATTGGAGAGGCTGGCTGTCAGTTGGTCGTAGGTGAGAGGCGGGGCTTGGGAGTCGGTGGTGGAGCTGGGCATTAGGGAGTAGGAAGGATTGCCATTTGTGATGGCTTCCATTGCTGACTGGGTAAGGTAGTGAGGCCCCTCGTTAGCTTGCTCTATCATCCCCACACCCCCACACCCCTCTGCCTCCTCCATTCCCTGACAGAAGAGTATGTACAGGTATAGACTCACCCGAATCTTAATATCTTAAAGTTGAATTCGTGTTTGGTTGATTAACGTCGTAGCAGGGAATGGTGAACTGGTGCCCAGTTTAATGAGATGAAGCAGATGAGAGTGATGTGACTGCTATTGGGGGCAACTGTAGTTTGCACCATCTTTCCAATGCTCGCTGATTCAGAAAAGGTATCGGCAGCAACATGGCTGTGTGTATTAGATGGTGCCGAGAAGATAGAGTGGGAACCAGGCACACAACTTGGAGAATTGGATGGTGCCGAGTGGCATAGAGTGGACAGGCACACAACCTGGAGGGCAGGACTGTAGGTAGAGTCTAGTCTGGTTGGTAGAGTCTGGTTTGTGTTTGTACGTTTGCTGGAGGCAAGCCTGCCTAGAGACTGTGTACATAGATATCGGTGCTGAGTCAGGCCTTGGCACGGCAATCGCCGGCGGCCCTCACACTAACAACATATTTTTTTTTTTTTTTTTGGAGTCTATACGCCTAATCAGCCTAAGGCTATGCGGCGCCCCCGTTCCCTCCCCATTGAAGGTTCGGTACACCCACGGGAAAACGGGCTACATAAACGTCCAGCCTCCCAACCCAAAGAAATATCCCCTTCTTCCACCGCCACACCCTCCGTCCCTGAATATAAGTATACCTCCGCCACCACGCCCCTTCCGGCCCTCTCCTTACATAAATAAATCCTCCGCCGCCACGCCCCTACCGGCCCTCCCCTAATAAAACCCAATCAAACCGCAAAAAGGAAATCAACGCAGGTCAATCTTAGAGAAAAACGTCTCCACCAGATCCACCGTATAAAATCCCTCTCCATCCTTCTCCTTTCTAGCCCACCTCACCCTATCATCCATATCCTCCCACGTCCCCCACCTCCGTCCTATCTCTTCCCCGTGCGTGCAGACCAAGGCTACGTGCTTGCCTGTCTCCGCATATATCCTACACTTCCGGCATTCAGGATTTTCTGCTTTTCCGATCTTGTGGCGCCAGGCTTGTAGATTGCCTTTTCCGGTGCGACATTGAACGTATGCGACCCTTGCTTTCCGGTTCCACTTCACCACTCTACCCATCCCCGCTCCCTTCACCCTTCGCTCTTCCTCCCTCATCCTCTTCCATGCCTGCTTCAACCCCCCCTCCGTGATCTGGGGATCTTCCGGATATAAGGTCGTCGCATGCTTAGCCAGCTGGTCTGCTTTCTCATTGCCGCAACCCTCGTTGTGGGCCTTAACCCACCCGAAGGATACTGCATTCGGTCCCAGTCTGGTCTGTCGCTCCTTGATATCCATCATGACTCTTCGTAAGTCCGCAGTCCTAGCTTTTCCTGTTCTTCCCGCCTTTCTAACGGCTGCAATCGCTGCCTGTGAGTCTGACAGGATAAGTACATTAGATTCGCTTGGTGCATCCTCAAGTGCCCCTCTAACTCCGCATACCTCTCCATCCAACACTGTGGCCAGCTTGCCTAGTGTCGCCTCTCCGACTCCTTTTCCTCCTTCCACATACCACCCAGCTCCCACCACGCCGTCTTCGCTCATGCTACCATCAGTATATACCCCCATAGCATTGCAATACTCCCTGGCTTGGTTAATGGCTTCCGTCCATACCTCCACCTTGGAGTCTGCCTGGGCTTGGAGCATAACCTCCGGCACCTCCACCTTCTCCACTCTTCCTCCATAACTCATTCTCTCATGTCCCTCCTCTTTCAATACCCCTGCCTTGCTTTGAATAGCTGTCAAGACGGAAGTGAATCCGTCTGGACCGACAGTATACTCTTGACTGAAGTCATCCCATTCTCTTCCTGCCTCAATATTCCTCCCCTTCTCATCTCTGGAGGATCGCGCCGCCCCCTCACTAACAACATATGTTTGTAAGTATACGTATACTTCCATGGCGCATTGCCACAGATATCCACGGACTATGGTAGCTTCGGTTCTGGGAATCCTGTATTATTCTTGTCGATTAGATCTTACCCCTTATATACAAGGTAGAGTGGACTGACCGAACTCTTGCAAGCTCACGAAGAAGAGCAGTGCAAACAACGAGAGAACAAAACGGAAACAGAACAAAGTCGGGCAATATTAAGCCCAGCCTAAAACGAAATCAAGCCTTGGTCGAGAACTCGACAGTATTGAGTCTATTGATCCTATGTACCCGGATCGCACACGCCGCAATACGCGCTAATCCTCGCTGCTACCTAACCCAGACATTCAATATCCCTCTAACTCGTCGAACCTTGCCCTCCTGCTCGGCCTACTCCTCGGGTACCTCAGCAAAATAATCTTGGGTTAGATTCACAGGGACTGCTTCCTCGATCACACCCCCGCCCTAGAGTCTCTCCCGAGAAGCCCCGGCCCACATGCACTGCATGCCCTTCTGCTAGCCGGTTCACCCTCGCCTTACCAGTACTTCTGTTGGACCACCGAATTCATGTTGCCGCCGGCATCAGGTGGAGCTAAACAGGGCTGAGTTCGTATCTCTACCGTGACGGTGTCTAAGAAATGGGATTCCGAATCGCCCTCAACTCCGACCGGACATCGGAGGTGCATGTGGTAGAATAGGTTGATACTTGCAGTGCCGTTCATGATCAACAGCCGTAATCTTGCATGGAGGGCCGTGTAGAAGGGTTCTTTGACGATGGTGGAGAGCCGTCTGCAGAGTGCTCGAAGTCCGTGATTGTGCCTTCTTCGTGCTTCGCGTAAAGAAGTTGGGTCCCGGGCAGTGCCGATGTCGTCCAGCTCGTATTTCTCGACAAACTCTTCCAACCTTTTCTTTTTCGAGCCCCCGCAGCAATTCAGATCCCCAATGATCGTTCCTGCCCGTACCATGCCCATTAAGCTCCTTCTCACCTGATGATGATTGAGGTGTGGTGGGAGGTACGCCGCTGCCACTGTGTCTCCAATGAGAACCCAGAGCTCCCTCAATTTGCACGAAATGTCTCAATCCTTCCTAAAATAAATTGCCATGTACGCCGTGCTCATAACTAGGTTGTACGTTGGGTGTTGATTCCTCCTCGCTGTGTCTCTTACTGCTTCCGCGATTACCACCACTTCCGCCTCCTTCTCTGCCCCTAGCTGTAGCCCTATATTCGCCTGCATCCTCCCCTTCCATCCGTTCAGATACAAGGTCCTAAACATTAATCAACTCGAAAGTTGCGAGCTTTACCCGCGTGTCCTCGTTGATCCCGGTGTGTTTTCCGGCGGTCTGGCTCCTTGCCTGGTTCATATCTCACATCCATCTCCTCCTCCACTGACCTGAACTTCCTCTCTTTTCTCTCGCTCTCTTGGATTAGCCTCTCGATTTCTCGTTTTCTCTTGAGATGGTTCTCCCTTGACTCCACCCCTCTGGCGTATCCCCTGTCCAGGTGTAGCCCCTGGCATAAGTTACAAACTGGTTGCTTCATGTTCTGACCGCACCTCTGGTGTCTCCAATCCCCGCAATCCCGGCACCTGTCTTTCCTGTAGTTGGGTGTCCATTGTGGGGGGGCGTATGGGCCATGTTCCGACATTCTTGAGGATACTCTGTAGGCCTCCTTGTCTGTGTAGCAGTTGTGTGCGTGGCTGTCCCTGTGTAGCTTGTATACTTCTAACTCCCTCACCACTCTCTTCTCGTTCACCATATACGGTGAGTCCACACATTGTCTCGCCGGGATCTCCTCCCCCCTTGTGATTATCGTCATTACCAACCCCGTCTCCTTCCCCTCATACGTATCGAGATTCCTCCTTTGACCCGCCCACTGTGGGGCCCTCAGAGCTAACTTCCACCCGTTCGCAGCTGCTATCTCCTTCGCTCTGCTGTCCGCGCGCATGCCCTTCTCTCTCCTGTCCACTCTTGCTATGATCACCTCCAGCCAGTCTGCCACCTCCGTGCCTGTTATGGTCCAGCACTGCTCTGTTCTGCTGACTGCCCTAGGACTATTCCAAGAAGGGAGTTTGGGGAGGACCACTTTTCCACTCTAATCCTCACTGTCTTCTCGTTTCTTCGTGAGAAGTGGTATTACGTGCCTAGGACCGAGGGCTGCGCCCCGCTCTCCGCTCTGTTTACCGCCGCCTCAATGTTCTTCCTCAGTGTCTTTTTCTATTCGTTCTCCCTGCCCCTCGCTACATGCGTTGGTGGGGCTCTACAACTACCGAAGTGTATTTCCATAGCTGTTCCGTATTCCCTCTCCCCTTCTCTGGGGCTGGTCCTCACTCCTCTGGCTCCACCTTGTTCTCCCCACCCTCCTTCCGACTTGTCTCTGGTTCTTCCGTCCGTTCCTCTACCCCCGGGATCTCCTTCTCCTCTGGCCTCTGCGTCTGACTTGCCCTTTGGGGTATGAAGGTTATTCCTCCTTTCCCAGCAGTGGCAGTCTGACCCTCCTCCTTGCCGCTTCCTAGGGGAAAACCAAGGCCCCGGAGGGGGGTCTGTTTGCTCGTGTGTTTGTACGGTTTCATGTACTTGGAGGGGCCTGGGGTTGGGGCATTTCCCTGTCGGTAGCATGTGAGGTAGCTGTGTCCATAGATCTTGCACAGCTGGCAGAAGTGTGGGAAGGCCCTGGGACCCTTCGGGGCCTCCTCCGGGGCTCTCCCCTTCCCCTTTCCTTGTCCTGTCTTGTCCCCGTGTCCCTCTCTTGCTCTGGCCTCCGTGGCTTCACCCTGAAGATGTATCCCCGCCTCTGTCAACCCGGACTCTCCCCAATCTGAGAGTTCAGCACCGGCTCCCTTCCGTCCACTCTGTTCACTCTCCCTCTTGCTTGTCACCGCTTCCAACTCTCCTGTCTTGTCACCGTCCCCGCCTTTCGCGCCAGCTCCCCTCCCCTTTGTGCCTGCTGTGACCCCCACGTCTGCTCTCTCCTTCCCCCCCTCCTCCGCTCCCTTCGCCGAGTGTCTCGTCCTCTCCTCCTGGTTCTTGGTCTGCTGCTCCCTCTCCCCAGCCCCCGCTGTGGGGCCCGTTGGTGTCGTTTCCGGTGCTGCCTTCCTTCCCGCCTGCTCCTCTCTCGCCTTTAGCACCCTGGCAAATTGTCTCTCCTCATCTTTCCCTGGTTCCTCGTTTTAAAGGTCCACCCCCTCGCTTATGGCTTCGTCCAGCTCGTCTTTTGTCACCTCCCTTCCCGCCTTCAGCCTCGGTGGCTGGCCCAACAAGAGGGTCCAACTCTCCTTTGACTTCTGGGCCTACCGTGTGCTTCTGCGCCTGACCTTGTAAGGTTGGATGTCTCCGGGGGCTCTGGTAAGAACTCGGGGTCCATCGGGACATTGTTGGCGATATGTCCGATGGCAATCTCGTCCCTGAGGGCCACGATCGTTTGTGGGTCGCGGGGGGTTAGGGGAGAGAGGGTTGGGGTTGGGGCGTACGAACTGGTCGATCGCTCATTAGAGAGGTCCACATCGAAGGCTCCTGGCATCCCCCTCTCTGTCCCCTCGCTCATGACCTCAATGACCTCAGTAGCCTGAGCCCGTTGAGTCTGTCTTGAGCTAGCAGGTGCTGTATTCCTGTCTTTGGCTGGCACATAGGTTTTCGCTGCAGGGGTATTTTTCCAGCCCCGACTCACTTCTGCCTCCTGTGCTGTGTCGGGGGCAACCGAGTCCGGGTCCTTCCTCCTCCGTCCCCCTCCCGCCCTTCCCATGTGGCCCCTGTAACCCGCCGGTGGGCTGTGCGTCCCAGCTCTCCTCAACTCAAGTGTGCCGCCTTTTTTTCCGACTTGCCTCGCCTCTTAGATGGGCCTTTCCTCTCCTTTTGAGTCTGTGTCCTCCTCTTTTTCCATTAGGGTTCCTCCGGCTCCCGGCGTTGGTGTGTCCTCGCCCTGTGCCATGTATTCGAAGATTTGCTTCAGGTCCCCCCTCAGTTTTGAGATCGCCTCGTTTATTTCGTTCGAGATCACCCCTTCCATTACTGCCTCAATCGTCGTCACCTCCCTGTATATTACCATCCTCTCCTCCTTCGCCAACATCACTCTTTCTGAAACTCCCACTAGGACTCGCGATATCGCATCCACCTTCCGTTCCATTGCCTCCACTCGGGAAGACAGACTCGCCTCCAACCCCTTCTGTCTCTGCCTCATTTCTGAAGCGATTCCCCTCAAATCTCCCGAGACCCCCCGAACCTCCGTACTGAGTCTATTCTCGGCCGATACCAGCTTCTGTCCGAGTCTCCCCTCCATTGCTGCCATCACCAAATTCATCAGTCGACCCTCCGGCCTGCGTGACCCCTCTTTTCCACTATAGGTGTCCCCCTTGACCGTTGTGTCGCTTCCGTTTGAACGATCCACATCCATCCTTCCTTGATTTATGACCCCCTCCACTCTCCTGATGGTCCCCGCCCCTAACCGCATCCAACTCTCCATTCCTGCATCTGCCTCGATCAACTCCTCTCTCAGTTTTCTGTCCGCCATTGTCCCCTGTGTAATTTCCATCTCTTCCGATTCCTGTCTCAGCTGT
>Ga0307511_10004220_pt1 | contig 14667 bp, 6 predicted proteins | sample 13_EM_MG_FD_200266 | JGI IMG/M metagenome (GOLD analysis project Ga0307511, IMG submission 200266) | Populus trichocarpa ectomycorrhiza microbial communities from riparian zone in the Pacific Northwest, United States - 13_EM | ecosystem: Host-associated > Plants > Roots > Unclassified | place... | reverse complement strand
CCTCCCCCCCCCCGCGGCAGAGCCAGCAGTACAAACACAGACCTGAATACGTATCCAGCCCAGGATCCATGAGGCTCTTAGCGCCATGATCCAAATTCTCGGGTAGCCTTGGCCACGCAAGGGCGGGGGTTTTAGAACTAAATTTACCCCGTTGCAGGAGATGTTTTCTTGCAGGGGTTGCCGGCGGTTAGAGAAATAGCAAGGGTTACAAGAGGGGTCTGACGTTAGACACCACCAGGCTAGGGCTGTGTCAGTGTGATACAAGTCTGCTTCGCGTTGCGATGCCTTCGTTAGGCCCTCTAAATCTGAATTCGAAGCAATGGTACGATGTTTAAATTGCCGAGGTTATCCTGCAATTGATCAATTATCGTATGATAGTAGATGCTATTTCCCCTTTTATCAGATAGACTTGGTCTGCTGAACTGTAGATGAAAACCAGTGTAATTGGTTCATACTGTTCCAACCATGACTTGCAGCGCGGCTAGCGTGAAGTCCTGATTGGTCGAGTATCCGAAATGATTCGGGCTTATTATTCCAACGAATACGCCCATGTTACATCACGTGGGGTACTTGCTTACATTTACATACAGAGTGGTTGGGGCCATGTGATTGGTCATGGATTCTGCACAACTGAAGTCTGTGCATCTAAACCCAATTCCCCAATAGTGATAGATTCACCCCACTCATATGATAATTAGTCAGACTAGAACATTGCTACTGGTACACCGGATGTAAGTGATAGTGACAATCACTCCAAAAGTCATGAGCAGAGAACTAGAGTAGCACATCCATGTACAAAACTGATGTATACTAATTGCAAGAAGCACATAAGCAGTTGATTTAATCGTCTCATATATCTTACCCTACATATACATATACATATACATGGACAAACTTACTAGTCATAGATGTGATCTTCTCTGCAGATCTCATCTAGAAGCTTTGCCTCAATCTTCGATATCTCTGAGAGCTCGAAAAAAACACCAGATCCATATATATATGTTAACGGCTTCATTGTACGCTTTTATTCTATAGATTTCAATCCTTTTCTATTTCAGGCTATATCCGGCTATATATTAATAATATTTGCAGAATGCTAATCGATCGATGTATCGCACATACATATGAACTGCCCCCCTATTCCATAGATTCGCCATTACGTCATAACTCAGGTGCACAGTATACCGATGTAACACTGGCCGACATGTATAAACCCGGGTCAAGTAAGCATAGTTCAGTTGTAAGCTAGGCACCGCTTATCAAGGTCAGATTGGCATCTGCACTCGTAATTTTATGAGGACTCGAGGATATAATATCGGGCTAAACTGCAAGGACCTTCTAAGAGCATTTACATATGTACATGCACGGTAGTATGTGGCAACTATAGTGACTGGGGGTTTTATAGTAGCAACTGACCTCATGTCATAATCAAAGCAGTATATATGAATCCCGTTTGCTTCCGTGGATGCATAAAGTAGATTCAATTGTATGCAGTGTACAAGGGAGATGAAAAAAAGAGATCAAGCAGTTGCTTACAGTGCAAGTACAATGGCGTTTCGGCAGCGGTATCCATTACCTAGGTTCCACACGAATTCCCAGGCAGGCAGACCCAACCTCCCATTACCAACGTATGAATGGAAAATCTAGTTGCTAGTACTTACTAACAACACTCCATTGTGTGAGAGACCCTACATCAGTGCTGAGAGGATTACACAATGCTCCATAAGATTCCCCCGCAATCACTGCTAACTATATGTTGAAGATTGAACTATGATATTTATGCCCTATGCCAAGGCCTACAATATACTGATGTCCAGAGGATTCATCCCAATATTACTATTGCACTTAGTGCATCCTAGTTTCGTTAGATTACACCTGAAAAAAAATGAGGCCAGGAGACGGTTTTAGCGCGCATGATCATGATTCTAGAAGGAGGGTAGGGCCTTCTGACTTGCTTGGGTACCAGGGGTAGTGGCCGACATGAGGCCGGTGGGCTCAGTGGTTTAACATGCTGCGTCGGCAAATTTCTTTTAAGATTCACCTTCCTACCGGCCACAACAACCTATGTTGGGTCACTTTCTCCGATACCCTAGTATTCATAGGCTAGGGTCAATGGGCTCGAGCTTCGGAACCGGATGGGGCGCATTCACGTGTAGTAAGTCTTGCTAGATGGGAGAAGGTTTCACTTGATTAATATTAATAGAGCAATACGGCGCTGGGGCTAATAGCTGTACAACGCTTTACAGAGTTGAATAGGATGTAGGCCAAGTGAGTTTAGATATTCTCGATATGATGTAGGTAGGTATATCCCCTCTTATAGACGGACTCAGGTCTATTGGAGGTGCAAAAATGATACTTTAGGTTGCACCGCGTTTCACAAAAAGTAGGTCGACATTGGGTTGAACACTTTTGGGGGGTGAAATTCAGTGGTCGCAATGCCATGCCGAGGATTTGTATATAAAAGTACCAGCAGCTTTCATCACCAACATGGCTAAATGCATTCCCAGTTCTGGCATCGCCTTTCATATTCGTGATGTGAGGCTACAGATTCATTGAGGTATTAATGAGGTCCAAATCCTACATTTGTTGTGTATATATATTGCACAATCCTTATTTATTACATATCCGGGAAGATGGCCGAGTGGTTAAGGCGCTACGTTTAGGTATAATATCGATCCGTAGTGGGAAACCGCGTGAGTTCGAACCTCACTCTTCTCAACAATATATTTTGTTTTTCCTTTTGATGGCGAAATTATGTCTCGGAAGCTTAACCATGTTCAGGGTAACAGCATCCTAATCACCCCTAACCACAAGGGCTAGGATGCAATCAGAATTTCATAAATAGGTATTTATATCTCAACGCCAACGTTGGTATTGCATTAGTTGGTTTTGGCAACATGTGTTAAGTCTAGTACATTGACATTTCAAGATATAGTTGCCAGTTTTCTACGATTTGCCAGTTTGGTTGACCAGCTGCATACTATCCAAGGGACAAGCCATCCAGCGTGCCCTATGGCTTATAAGTTTTCCAATAAGCTTTTAATCGTTCAGAACTTCACGTTTGAAGTGTCTTTCGAAATTTAGGAACGCCAGTCCCAGATAATTTCCACGTATGAATTGTGTCAGAAACAGGGGCAGATACTTTCATGTCTTATGAATTAGTTACTAGGTACACTGCAACTAGGTGGTATTCAACCCTTCCTATTACTTACGCACGAAAATATTCTTGGTCTGTTCTTGCGAAGTGTATCTATGGTGTGGAACGAATATAGTCAATTGACACGAGGCATTACCCTGATCCATTCCTCAACGACCCCTGAACCCCGCACTAGCAAGTACTATACGGAGTGTGATTATCAAAATGACAAACTATGTACATAAATGTAACATGTAAGCGGTTCTTCCTACATAGGTTAGTAACAGTTTAAATTCAGCTTCGAACCCTCACTTGCGTCAGGACCAAGCCAAGTTAAGGGTTCTCCTCAATCCACAAACGAGATGTCCTATTACGCTAATGGCTTAAGGAAGGTGTTACAGAGAGAGAAATAAAGGGACAAGGGAGGTTGTCATCGACTTGGCAGTGATGTTCTTCACAGGGGTAGATCTTGAACAAAGGAACGGAAGCAGTGAGGCGGAGGATAATATATCCCTTAACGATTTCTTTAGTCGTTTCTTAGGATCGAAGGTTGGAACTTTGTACACCTGTTGCTCCGATCCCATGGCCTTGTGAGCACCTGGGCACGCACGTGACATGGCCTAATGAAGATCTGCAACGTTCTTTCCCAATTTCCTCCCCAAGGTTACACGGAAAAGTTAGCCACCATATTTTGATATGTACCGCGAAATCTGGCGGAGATCGGCCCCTGTCACTACTGCTCAAATTATGTGTGTACGTACATAAGAGTTAAAGGCCTGTACCGTTGTGCAACCAACCCAACATCACAACCTGTATTGCTCCCAACCTATTGAAGCAAAAGTACCCAGCCTGGGCCTCCGATCACTTTTATATCCGGGTCGAACCTCAACTACCTAATGACTTTATGCTCCCCGCAACTTATTTTTAGTCCAAACGAAAAAGTCACGTTGTGTAGTGGAAACTAAATTGCCGAGACCACATCTAATAACCGGTAACTGATGCGTTCTCCTCTCCCTATTTTTAGAACCTATCCTTCAAAACGTCACGGACATGAAAAAAAGTAAAAACCCAACAAATAGGAACCCCGTCCGAGAGACATCTATACATGCTGTATATGTGGACCATTTGACGTTCGCGTGGCCGGGAAGGCCGTACGTGTGTTACCACCAGATTGGGACATTTTTACCTTAATTGTGCATGTGGTCAGGCTACTCTTCCCCCCCGCCGTACTTTGGTTTGGAACCAATCTGAGGGCTTTTATAAAGTAGTCTTGATTGGGCTCGCTTTGGGCTTTTAGTACCCAAAAACTGTGTTGGGGATGTAAGTATCGTGACCATACTAGCTCTACATAGTTGCGGTGCGGATACTGGACCCGTGTAGTGATACCCGATTCGATCGAAACCTAGAGTATTCGTGAATCCCTTGTCACGCCTTCAGTAGTTGGCATCAGTGTCATCAAAGAGGCTGGCTGGTTCAGTCAAGTTTAATATAAGAAACCCCCATTTGTCCCACAATATGGCTTCTGCACTAATTAGCCAACTTTACATCCGTTAGTGTTGAAGTCGAGCTACATACAGTCGTTCACATAACTTTCACTCGTTTTAACAATCAAAGTTTTGAAATGAAAATGAGAATCTCATCTTTGTCTGTCATCCTCGTCGGCCTCTTTAGCTCTCTCGCTATGGGCGCGGCCTGCCCTGCACCGACATCAACGCCGGTCCCTCCTCCGCCTGGTGGGGAGCTTAATAATACCGACCCATTCACTATCAGGGCGCTGAATGCATCATATCCTTATGTTGATGGACTGGTACGAAGACATACTCTTGATTTACTCATTTGAATATGAGTCTCATATATATAACTATATAGTTATGCTAATAGAGTCAATGTTCATAGTTCGTTTGGACCCAATCTGGCTACAGCTACCTCGACCGCGGTGTCCAAAACCCGCGGTACTCCTACCCAGTCTCTGCAAAGCTCGAGAACAACAAACTCACACGAATCCCTGTTTCTGGTGACCCTGGTGCTGCTAATACCATTGGAAACCTCAACTTTGGAACGTGAGTACATAATGCATATAACATAGTTACAACCCCCCATTAATCTCCATACTTATATTGAGGATTAAATAGATCAAACGTCTGCTGCAACTACGCTCAACTTCGGTGGAACAGCAAAGATAATGTAGGCACTATTGCCCGTACCAATCCATTCTTTATCGACGCTCGAGGGATGTTAGTCTTCGAGGTGGCGCCATACCGGCAGCCATGGTATGTCTGTGGAAAGACCCTGTTGCCAGGAAGCCCGGGTGAGGAGAGGATTGTGAGTTACAAAACTCCTTGTAGACAAATAGTTCATTGTGCATGTACAGTGGGCTTGGGGCTAATTGCTTTGACAGCTTTACTTGGGCCTCCCCTTCTACGACTTTCAGGGTAAGCCGGAAAACTATTGCGTGGCTGTCGAGTTGGCGATGTTCAGGACTCTGTAAGTTACAGTTAGAGGGGCCGGGAACACAGGAATGGGCGGGCCGGTAAAGGAGAGAAATCTGTTCTCGCATATAGTGCCAGGGTGATAGGATAGGGCATTCTGGGTGGGATTCACATGACCAAGCCGGGAACGTTCATAATGAATTGAGGACGGTGTTTATGTTCATGCTATATATATATATATATGACTTGATTCTTTGTATGAAGATCACTTAATTGTTACTTGAATCGAACAATGTTTAGTCCTTACCCTATATCTAGTCAGACCAATTGCAAGCCCTTGAGTGGTATTTTTTGCTCTAGAAGCTTTATCCAAAGCACCATGTAATGTAAATAAGACTTTCAAGTGATACCGGAATAGAGGCAACGGAGATAATATCGATAGTGACAGTTCTACACACAGCTACTATACAGGACGAGATGCCTCGCAAAACTCAAACTTCCATACAAATCCCTCCTCAGATGATTGCTTCGTACTACTACTATATTTAAGCTATCGGTACCTATGTATACCTAACCTACCTGACTGATATGTACAATCACCCAAAACACCCTTCATTTATTGCCTTGCCGTCTTATCCCTCAAACAAACCAAAATGAAGCCACCGAAAAGGAAATTATCTGTCAAGTCCTACCTGCCACCCATTCCCCATAGAAGCCCAGAAATTTTGCAACCGGCAACAATAAATAATCCACTGAAGAATAAATATCCATATGAATGGAGGAGCATGAAAGGCCAGCGATGTTGCAACAATAATGAAGAGGTTTGTGCAGGAAAATAGAAAATGACCATGAAGAAATAAAGAAGATATGGCGAAACAACGGAAAACAACAAAAACGCCGTATGAGACAACCCTAGGCCTCGGACAAACTTCCAAACAGACTCCCGATTTTGCAACCACACAGTGCCTGTCCATTCAGCGCCAGGGGAGCTGGAAATAGTCCAAGATTTTGGATAATAAGGAAATAGAGTCGAGAGTAATAGACTTAATGGAAAACAAGCGGTAGCAAGTTGTGGTTAGTTAGTTATAATTCAAGTTCAAAATAATCCCCATCTCCTAATGTTTACCCTCAATGGCCCCATCAAATCCCCAAGGTCACCGCTGATACCGCGGCAACTCCCCATCCAGATCCTCACACAGCACCGGTGCTGTCGGCAAAGCACTGCTGCCAACCCCACTTTCGCTGGCATCGCCACCGGTGCTTTCCGGTAGAGGTGGTGCGCTCACAGCAGCAAGTAATCTCTGCCGCTCTAGCTCCTGCTTGTCCTCATTTCCTGCTGCTGGCGCTGACCCAGCGGGTTGGGACTGGTAACTGTGGAAGTGCACCGGCCCCGGCCCCACGCCCAAATTCATTGGTGGGGCAGATGGGCGCATAAAGTCTTCACCATCCACCATCGTTAATGGAGGGGCAGATGGTAGTGGAGTATGCGGTGCTGACGGCACATACGCAGGGGCTTCTGTTGGGGCCGACGTAGCTGCCTCACCGAACCCTGGTGGGGCCGACGGCAAGAGTGCCCTCTCCGCCATTTGGAGCCGTGTCTTCTCATCCAAATTACCCATATCTGGTGGTGGGGGTGGTGGGGGTATAGCCACTCTCCGGTCCTCGGGGAATGCTGGTATTGCCGGTAATGAGATCTGCACTGGTGGAGATGGCGGTGGTAGAGGAGTGAGGAGAGTGTCAACTATGCCATCAGGAGTGATAAACTGCATGTTGCCGTAGTCATATCCCGGGTGTCTGTAACCCCTTACCCCCGCTATATCAAGCACTAAGCCGGTATCATGTGTGGTTAGGTTGATGACATTAGAGATATTTGGCTCCCTTCGCCGACCTTTCCCATTCGCGCTGTCCGTCGTCCCGACTGTAACCTCGAATCGACAAGACACAATGTTCTTCACATCCCGTCGTATCTTCTCAGTCTCGATTACCTTTGCTCCGTATACTGCCATTATTCCAGATGAGTCTCCATTGGCTAGGCTCGCCTCCACCCTACCTAGCTCGCCGGTAGTCGCACCCGGAATATTCACCATTCCTACGCCATTCAAGAATTCCTCCTTCCCTGCAAGCTTCCCTCCCAAATCTACCAGGACCTCGACGAAATATTTGAAGCTGACAATTTGGCCAGGTACGGAATTTATTGTGGGGAATGAATCCTCTGGAACGCGGACACTTGTCGTCACGACTGTGGTGAGAGTGTTTGGGTCTACTATCAGTGGCGCTATTACCTGAGATAGGTCCTTGCGGAATGTCATTGTAGTTCCACCACCGGAACCAAGAGATAGGCCCTTCTTCAGCGACGACGCTGACCCCTTGCTATTAAGTCCATTCGCAGATATTGGAAACGAATCGAAGCGCCCCACACGAACTAAGGTCACAATGATGCCGTGGAGTGATTTCACCGGCTTTGTATGTTTGATGCTGACTTTTACCGGAATGTAGTCCCCGCGAAGAGCGCCGTCCTTCGATAATAGCTCAATTGTAGCCGTAACATCGCTGCTCTTGTTTGCGGAGTTCGACTTGATGGAGGCATTATCGATTGTGATGTGGGGAGTAGAGGAATTGGGGGTGGTCGGATCCGGTGTTCCCTTTGGATTTGGCCCGCATTTCAGTGCACCTTTCTCGTCTGAAGACCCGTGTGAACTTCTTATTCGGCTGCGCTTGTTCCCAACCCCTAGCGGAATAACCCGGGGCTTCGGATGTTTGCACAACGCAATGTCTATTAGTTCTACTAAATTGATTTTATGTTCGCAGATACGTGTTGGAGAAACTGTTGTTGGTCGGGTTAATGTTGCCGAGATGCTGTACGATATTGAGCCCTTCTCAAACTGTCCAACAAGTTAGGAAAACATCACGGTTATAAGCGGGCGTGCGACGTACATCCAAACTGCTCGGTAAACCCTTCCCTGTTAGTTCCATCACAAAGCCAAACTCATATACACCAGCATCCAGTCTCCCTTCCCCACACAACACTTGCTGGTCCCGGCATAATATAATACCTCCCTCAAACTCTAGTGGGCCAGTGTAGTTGACTGTCTTCTTTTTCCCGCTCAAATTATATGTTGCCACTCCAAACAGATCTACCCGACCAACCAGATTTACGACCAGATGCGTGACTCGGAGATCCTTTTCCGTCGTTAATATTACACTCCCCTTAACAAGATCCCCTGGAGAATATTCCCTGTGTGGTTCATTGAGTCGTATGTAGTACTCAGATATGACCTTCCGCGTGCTGCGAGGCGGCCGGAGCTTATTCAATGCGCTTAATTGTGTCGAGAGTTTAGCGAAAAGAGAAGGTGCTTTTCGTTTCGAAGCTTTGCTGGGAGCTGCATTGTCCGCTACTGTGAGACTCTTCTTTGCTTTAATCGACGCCAGCGCCGCCGGTATAGTAGTGGTGTTGGGCGATGGTAAGCCCGCATCCGTCGAGACCATTCCGCGCCTTGTTGCAGAATGGAGAGTGGAGAAGAGATTAAGAGAGGACCAGACAACAACCTCGCTGTCTGCGCTCTCTATAACAATCTATCAGGCCAGTACTATAGGACAAGTTAGCAAAAATCATCACCAAGGAATAAGGCCCGCAAGGGATTACGGAGCGGCGATGGGTAAAACGCGATCACAATAAAAGATGCGCAACTTTAGAACACACCCGCGTGAGTATGAAACCAAGAGCCCAAGACCAAGGTGATGCTTCCAAGTGTGTACGTGCGATACACAGGGGTAATCTGGCCTTGCAGTGGCCTTGCAGTGGTTGAACTCAGGACGCTACACCGCCAAACACCAAGAAAAGTAGGCAACAGTGGTAGAATAGAGTCGGTTTGTATTTTATCGGATAAAGAGAGCTTCTCCCTACCTTGTCACTGACAAGAAAATTGGGGGTTGTGAAGATTAGGTCGGAATGTCCCCTAAATGAATCCCACCCCTGCAGAATATTGGCTCTGTGCAATCCCACACCGTTCGAACCGGATTACGCAAAAGACGGAGCTTGTCCACTCAAAACGTGGCTGTGTATGGTGTGATGCGTAGCTCTATTCGAGTCCGGCCTAATCCCACGCAAAACAGTTGCTTTTTCTCAATCCGTAAATATGCCTGAGGATGTGGGCGAATAAGCTTAGCTTTCGTCCAGCTCCAGATATCAAAAAAAATTTAATGCAGAGGTGTAGATATGAAGAAAAGCAATTATGGGGGAAACGGCTTATTCACAAGTCCCAAAGCTGTTGTGAAGACCCTCTTGGCCGCCCCAGGCTGAAGGGAACGGCGAAATGCTTGTCTTCGGGACAGGACAGGGGGTGTGGTGCTGGGCGCTGCAGAGGGGGAAAGCTGAAAGTGGGTTGCTTACTGCCGGAGTGTGATAATTGAAACGTGGATGCGAGCACCCGATGTCCGTGGTTCTTAGCTGTCTGGGCGGGTCACGATGAACAGCAAAATGCCTGTCTGTTGGATCGGGATCTGGATCGCGAGTCCTGGTGTGGGAAGAACGATCCGCTCAAAGCCTTCAGTGGGCAGTTAGTATGCGATTCGGGAATAGCTGAGGCTATTTTTGCAGGAAGGAAGGGACGATGCAGAGTCTGGCCAAGAACACTACTGCAGAGGGTGAGAGGTGGAGGGGGTTCAAAAAGTCTTGGGAAAGCTTCGAAGTCTTGGACGGCTAGGGGTAACGGATGAAACTCTTGTAAAGTGAGGAGCCGAAGCCCGGGAGATAGGCTAGAGACGGGGTACAACTCACGACACACTGGAGCCTCTCCGTGATGTGGGGTAAGAGGTATCTGAAGGGTTTCCAAGAAATCAAGAAGTCTTGGAGGTTCAAGGGGTCAGGTTAGGTAGGTCTTGGGGAGGCAAGTAGGGCAAAGTAAAAAAAGTGGGAGTAGCCTGGCTTTTTCTTCCGCTCGTGGCGACCGGGATCTTGTGACTAGGGTAGGAGGGTCTCGAAGAGGTGGGAAGGCAACTTGAAGTGCTTTGTTCCTCATTTCTCCCATTTTCTGACCTGCCTACACACGACACAGTAAGTTGACCACATCGGTCGAGCGGTGAAGCCCATTGAATCGGCTCGCTTAGCGTGGTTCTTGCTTGCATGGTGTGGTACCCTTCGAGACGTAGGGTGCTTTTGGAGGGTCGCGCGCGTGTTGTCTCGGATGGCTGGATCCCTTGCTCCGCATGCGCTAAGTACCCATGGCGTGGGTTAGGCTTTTTGACCGGACGCCGAGACTAGGACCCCGTCCATAGTCTCAAGATATTTTGGCACTGGCCAGGGAGCAATGCACCCTGTAGGTAGGCCAAGGAAGCTAGACGATGCTTGTTTTTCTCCTGAATAGTACGCTGCAGTGGGGATCGATGCCTTGGCTTCCTACTTAAATGCGATCAAGACGGGACGACCAACGACGTCAAACGGCATCCCTCTATCGACGATCAGTTTGGTTGAGCCCATTTCATCTAGGGACTGTATGAACTTTATGATGCAGACTGCAATGTTCTAGTAATACCTTTCCATATGGAGAAACGCTGCTGGAATGTTCGCAAATTGACCTGACGCCTGACCACTTGATGTTCTATTGAAACAGACCACTTTCGGTAGACGGGCTCTAGTAAAAAACTACAATAGCCAGAAGTTAGTAACGGCTACCCCAATGTGGCAAATAGGTGGAGTGCATTGCTTTTCTTACCAGAAACCGGATGTGATATGCATGTAGGTAATTTATGCGCAGATTGAGGGATGAAGAGTAGGTACATGACGCCCAGGGGAAGGTGATCATGAATTAATGCCACGATTCTAGATTTAAAAACAGCCCGGGACTATATGAGATACATTACCTAAACGAAGTATTGAATCTTCGCAGTATGTCAGTAATGCTCTAAGTAAAGCATATATTCGTACCTACTCGCCTGATATATCCAAAGTCCCTGGCCGAGAGAAAATTCCCGTTCATCAGGTAGGCCATCTGATTCGCTGAAACGATAGGAAGCCATCGAGATCTGCAAGCCCCACGTGAGCAAGGCTTGTTTTCCAATGGTCTCCCACTCACCCCACTCACCCCAATAACCATCGATAAGGTATAGGATCCCAAAGTTGCCAGAGCACTACGAGATGCCTAAATCAGTTAGCAAATCCCAAGGGTACTCTAGGTAGCCGGTACGGGAGGGTACTTTCTTTATCAAAGCCGTTGCCTCAGTAAGACCGTCAGACCAGACCGCATTAAGCTTTCGGTATGCACAGTAATACCGCATCTTACAATTATAGGCCTCTTCCGCTCGCTCTGTTTATTTATGGGATGACCGCCTTCAGTTTTCGATACCGATACCGTAGTTATCCGATCCATACCTATCAAGTACTTGCAAGTAGTATGACATAGGTTGGGTATTGTTATTTTCAAGGCCATGCCATGCAGCAGGCCTTCCACCCTAGTACCATGCGACTGACTGACCTCGGATACTTCGGCACTGTCGTGTTACCAAATTCGGAGGGATGCATGGACGCAGCTATCCATTCCATCCTGCGCCGCATAGCCTTAGGTAGGCATAGACCCCCCCCAAAAAAAAAATTCCATTCCATCCATCATACCCTTCTCACTCATGTGACGGGTCCGGAGTGCGGGATACTTTGAGGCAGGATGAGGAGAGGGTGGGGAGGAAGAGAAAAATCTTAACGACAAGGGTATATCCTTCCGTCAGTTTCCAGGAATAGGCACCTAGACTGCTGAATAAGGCTGGTCATGTATGGCGTCCACATGTACCTCGTTGTAGATGAACATCTTGCTGGAGGAACTTTTGTTAGCATATGGCGTACGCGTAACTACGGCAGCGGCACTAGAGACTTTGCATATTTCACAAAGCTCTGAGGAAATGAGCCGATAATACCAATATTGCGGTCATGCTCCATCCTCGCTCTGATACAGATATGCCTCAGGGTCTGGAATTAAACCAAGAGCTCAGATCTTCGCTTCAGCTGTCACGCTCTGATCCGGATCAACATGTTTGAGATCCAATGCTTGTTTTTCCGCTAAAGCAAGTAGGCCAGTACACCAGTGATGGATAGATAGATACCGCAGTCGTGTCTCGGCATTCCAGTTCCGTCTTCTCGAATTTATGCACCTCGACGTCGGGAATGTCAAATGTCAAATGTCGTAGATATGGCGATCCACTCCGGAACCAGACTAAACCCCGGAATTCCGAGTGGATTGAAAGATAGGTAATTATAAAACAAATGCATTCATTCAATGCTTGTTTTTCTGCTCGCAAAGTGAGGGGAGCGGGCCGCTCGATTCGACGCACCAGTTATGGTACCGCAACTACGGCGAATAATCCGGCGTTACCACTTATAGGCCCTTGCGCTTGGGCTTTGGCTTGACAAAATCTGCAGCCAATTTGTCGTTTTGAGCAGGACACTTGTCAGTAGATGCGGCACATAGTCGTGTCTCGGCATCCGAGTTCCGAGCACTTTCTTGAATTCCATGTCGATAAGTGTAGTAGGACGGGAAGGAAGTACGGCTTGACATCTTCCTATTTGTTGAGACAAGTCCCATTCTTTTTTTTTTTTTTTGAGATTTGACATTTCCATTTCACTATATTGATCTGCACTTTGCAAGACAGACTTGAAACGTATTTTGCCCTGAGGAAGGCTACGCTGCCGACAAAATCAGAAAAATGATATGAAGTCTTTCTTCCACTTGTTGGTGCCTAGCCCCATCTCTTCAAAGCTTTAGTCTCGATCCGGCCCTCAGCCGGGTGCAGGTTGGTGCGCTGCATGATCTGGTATTTTTCTTGCGATCCCCATGGACCCTGCAAAAACCAATGAATCAATCCAACAGGCCCTAGGTGGCCATGATACATACATCAACACTCTCATTGATCGAGATGGATGGACATGAGACTGAGTTGGTATGCAGTGTCCCTCCAGCCTCATAATCTGAATTGCAGCATTGGGGGCAGTAGATCTTGGGGGGCTTATAGTCAGGCCTCTGATCTCGGAGTCCCGCTCCGGGTTTGCCGAGAGCACCCGTGACTATTCGCCGGAATGTGAGTTTCTGCACGCATCATGGCCCATCTGTCAACGGTCACCTGAGGCAGCCCGGTTATCCGAGTCTCATCAGTGTGTAAGAGTCTTGATCCGACCTAGCACCCAGGGCACCGTTTGAATTGAACTCCAGATGACTTTCGGACCAGGTATAATTTCTCCTTCCATTGCTTGAATTTTTTCCATCCTCGACCGGGGGGCTTTTCGATTTGTGACTTTTCTCAGTTGTTCTCAGTCTCGGCCTCCGGATCCGCCCCCAGATCATCCCAGCCCCCACGCAAATGAGGTGCAACTCCCTGTAGATATAAGATGCTTTTTCTTCCCACATCCACCCAAACCCCCTTGATGTCGTACGCAGCTCTTCATTTGGTGTAATACTGGCAGTCGACGGAGGTCGGATACTCTAAACATCCGGGGGGCGGTACCAAGGTTAACGTTATCGTTCCTCACTCCGGAGACATTTGCTGTGCTATACAGTAGGTATCGGTATGAGTTCAACTGGATATTGATTCTCCGGATCATTAGCAAGGCAGACAGGTGGAAGGAGGCGTATACGTAATTACAACGTCTGGTTGAAAGCCAGCGGACTATTCGGCAAAGCTTGGCAGGTATGGCGGGTGATGGTTTTTCCGCACCGTCACCCTAAAGCAAGTCAAAGAAGAGGGAGAAACTTCCATCTAGTTAAGCTATGATCAGTGTCCGATACATCGGTTGGTTGCCAGCTATCCCCCCTCCTGCCCGACCTCGAGAATTCTACATCGCTATCTTGTCTACTGAAGCCAGGAAGACTTTGAACGTTTCTTCAAGAGATACCTAGCATCGCTTGTCAAGAGAACTAACTACAAGAGCAACGCCGCTCACCGCTCACCTCTTTTGCCTCCTGATATCTGCGTCTACTGAACAATGGTTCCTAGTCCCCCTCCTCAGCCCCATGTCCCACCTTTCTTTGTTCTGGATCTCCCCCCTACCCCCCACTAAATCAGAGTACCCCTATCCACTGCCAATTCCCTCACGCCCTTCCTTCCTTGATGCTGACCCCAGGC
>Ga0307511_10004219_pt1 | contig 14669 bp, 25 predicted proteins | sample 13_EM_MG_FD_200266 | JGI IMG/M metagenome (GOLD analysis project Ga0307511, IMG submission 200266) | Populus trichocarpa ectomycorrhiza microbial communities from riparian zone in the Pacific Northwest, United States - 13_EM | ecosystem: Host-associated > Plants > Roots > Unclassified | place... | reverse complement strand
GACCCCGTCTTGTGCAGGGTAAAACGCAGTCAGGAAACGAAAGTGAACCTTCAGTCTTCGGAACTGGGTGTTCCCCAACAAATTGGAAAACTCCAGACTATCCAGCAACGCTTCGCCTCCAGTCTCGGCCAAGTTACTGGCTGCCGAGGAAGGACGTGTACCTGCAGCTAAAAGTGATGCCAATGGCCTTCAGGAAAGCGGACCGTATTCTATTCAGGGTGGAGTCCATCCACCTCACGCTTACCATCCTTCATCCCAAGACTCGTCTATCCCTCCCTCTCAACAGCACACATTCATGGAACAGCTTCCTGGGCCAGGGTTACCACCGTGGCAGATGCTAGGTGGGCCATATGGATATGGCACTGGCATCCACGGAGGGTGGTACAACCATCCCGTGGCACCCTACCCTCCCCCATATCCACCACCCATCCGTCTGCCCTACCACGGACAATACGCAGACAGCTTGCGTGACCCAACAACCATGCTACAATCACAGCATATGAATGTTGGACATCCGAACGCGATTGCTCATGGACCGGGCTATTATTTCGGTGGTACAAACCATGGAGCGTACGGAGAACCTCATTATCCCGCACCCCCGCCTCTTGGATGGACTGGCACCCTCCCCGATGTTGCTGGGACAAACACCGCAGCACCTCCCTCTCGTCTCGGAGACAGCACAGCGTCGAAGTCCCCTGGTGAGTAATTGTTCGGCTGAGGCTCAAGCTTCCGTATCTACCATGGCACCAATGTTTGCTTCATCTTTGATACATGTTTCTCCAATGTCATTTTGAACTGCTTACTGTTCCGGTGATGTGACGCCTTTACCACTTCCGAGATTATTTGTGCATCCCCCATACGCAGAGTATTGGCTCTTGACATTCATCACATGCCTCCATACCCCCAATACAAATTGCTTTTGTGTGCCAATTATCAGCGCGAATGTGCGACCGACGGAACAGCGATTGGCAGTGATGAATTGCCCGAAATCCCCCCTAAGTACCTCTGGCAGATGTTGTGATGTAGTTAGATGCTCCCCCGGATAACTCAAACGAAGGGTTTGTGGAACCTCAGAAAAAGCATCAAAGGCCCTCCCCATGACATCACAAATCTCACCCGATAGACCGGAGGAACCTCATAGGAGGGACGCAACACCCTCAGCATACCTTTCCCCATAACCTAATAGATCGTCGTTAGGCACTGAGGTATGACTCACAGCCGTTACCGGATTTGGCAGGAACCTCCGGCTGAGGATGGCATCTATTAGGTACATTGTTAGGTACACAAAAATTATATCTAAAGACCGTGGGAACGCGAAAAAACTGCTGCCAAGGGTGCAGTTTTCTGACGGGTGCGATTGATGCAGACAATGCAGACTACTGATTGGTTGGTAGAACGATGTCACAAGGCAACTCTTTGATACCCCTTCGTCATCATGCACAATATTCATCTCGAAATTATCATCGGTCCATAAATCCCAGTCGCATGTCTATGTTCTTTTACGATCAACTTAATCGTGCCGCCCTTACTCGTAAATTCCCTTGCACATCTGCCACGCTCCTTTACCGTCTGCCACACTCTTTTACCGTCCGTTTTAATTGCATTGCTTTTGCCGTTCTTTTCACTTGAAATTCTTAATCATACTACTTCATGTATCTACTACTTACTATCATCCAATGGACAGCCATTATTCATGTAGACCTTGTCTGACCGTCTGACCGTCTGAAGTGACTCTTGCAGCTATATTTATGATCGTACAGATGCAACAGATGCAACAGACGCAACAGACACGTCAGATTGATTCAAGCTCCGACTCCAGACGTCTAAAACGTCTGAGCTGTCTGAACGGTCGGTCCCAGACTGGCTCAGCCCGATTAGACCCTTTGTAACATTCCTGATGCAGGCCACTCGAAGTGCCCGCACTTCTCAACGCTCGTTTTTCGCCCACCCACCACACCCAGAGGGTAGGCAGCTAGTAGTAGACAGGCTGCCTACCATCCTCGCTGCGGACTCGATCTTGCTGCCGTGGACTGCCGGTCCTGATTGAACGCTGAGCGAGGGGCCCGCCCGCCCCCGCAGCTGATCTCGCCCACCCACAGATCCGCGGCCGGGAGGCGCTTCGCGCCTTCGCCCACACTTCTCGTTCTCTTGCTTAGTCGCACACTTTCGTTTCTCTAGCCAGCATAAGTCTCTTGCCATTTGTGTAGTATCTACTACCCCTACAAGCTCCTTACGACTGGCAAAGACTGGGCGATAGTAGTCCCGAAATTTTGTATTGTTTAATGGAGGCGGGGTCGCGGAGACCGCGGACTGACCCTCATGACCTACACGGATCAAGTTGAACTACTGCACAGTCAAGTTCGAGGAGGATTACTTATATCATACTCACTCAGTGGACGCCCTCGATAACGCAAAAAATCCTTAAAAAAATCGACTGCCTGATCACTACCTATATAGGCAAAGCTTCTCGCGAGTGCTATTATCGCCCCGGCGCCCTTGTACAAAGAAAACTCTCATTTAGGCAATGGTCAAGTTATATTATCGATCAACTAAAATACAACTCCTTGCAAATATTGCTACAAGGCGCGAAATTTGTAAAATACATGTCGACCACCTAATTTTTTTCAATGTAGATAAAATGATGGCTGCGGTACGAGATAAAGCTGAGCTATCATACAAAACAGGTGTCGCAAGGCTTTGACAACAAATTTAATCCAAAAAGAAGTGACACTCATCGAATTCTATTAGGAAACCTTAAAGAGACACCCTATATGGTACTTCGCCGCAGTCGCTTCCTGAAGCTAACCAAGGATCTACTTCGCCAAAGCGTTGGTCGAACGGGGGTGTCTGTATGGAGCTTAAAGCGACTTCGTCGGAGTACTTCCATCAGGAGGAAGGTAACTAAGGCTGTGAGTAAATACAATGGTTTGTGACCGACATCAGATGGACCCACCAACAAGTTCCTCTGTTGGTGCGAGCAGATGGGGTTCGAATTCAAGGTAGTCATGTCCAAGCCCGGATAATGGTGCAGTTATGAAGCGGTCGCCAACACGCATGCTGTTGGTATGGAATTGACCCCTTATTTGATTAGAATCATAATCCAAGAGCTGTGGGTTTTGAGTCTGGAGATATCGATGGAGGATCTAAATGCACGCACGGTCAGTCCATCGGGTGCGGCCATCCAGAAAAATTCTGTGTCGAATCGTGTAGGTATCCCAAGTACATTACCACTGTGAGCGAGTCGGGATTGAATACAAATTCAAAGGCGCGAAAGAACGAGAGGGCACGCACGATAAGATAGCGCTTTGACACCCAAACATACCCTTGGCCGCAATACGCTCCTTACCGATGATGACTTCTATTGGCTGGCGACCTTTCCATTTTATTTCCGCCACGGTGGAACCCTCCTTGTTGCATATGATCGTCCTGCGCATGTCCACGCAGTCATCTTCGCTCTCTGTGTCAGAGTCCTTATTGGTGCTTCGGATGAAATGGGAACGAGTGAGGATGGTATATCCCAGAGTACCCGACTCGGGGTATACGAGAGAGGAGTTGAGAATGTCTGCTTTTGAGAACTTGAAGAGCATAGAGGGCAACAGCGAAGGGAAGGATGTATCAAGGTTGAAGTTAAACTCTATCATGATCATGATATACGACAAGGCTTATGTGAGATATATTAAATAAGCGTGGAAAGTCCCACGCCACTTTAACCTTTGGACACAAACAACCAAATCTGCAGTCTGCAACGACGTCGACGCCGGCGACGACAAACAGCGACGACCAGCGACGACCGCGCTTCGGACGACGCCAGAGAAAACGAGCAGGAGATCCACTTGATTGTTCGCCCTGGAGGTCAAAGCTTGGCTTGTGCTGATTTTGGAGTGATCAGGCCTAGTTGTTGTCTGGAATGGCCCAACGGCGTTCACCGCATAGAGTCAGTGGATCGCCGCCAACTTTCGGTTCCACAGTTCGCAGTAGAAAATATCCTCTTCGCCATCCGTCTGCTGCAAAACGCGCGCTTGCTTTTGTGCACAGAATTCAACGACCAACTGTTCATTCCCACGCCTCCCTCGCGTCCACCTCATTCGATACCGCAGTATCAGTCCGCCCCATTCTGGCCACCGTGCAGCCTAATCTCAGAAGGCTGCCCTCGCGTCAGAGCATTCTACTCAAGTCTAACATGCGCGATGTCGCCCAGAACCTCGACGTCCCCATCGGCTCGAAAAGAAAACGCGTCGTGACCGTAAATGAGAACGCACACGCGCATGGTCGATCCACGCGTGGATCGGGAAGGCCCAAAAGATTCAAGTCTATCCCCCCCCCAGACATGTCAAGTGATGATGATAGGGATGTGGTCGAAGATGGCTCTATGGATGTTGACTCTCAACGGCGATGGTGCGAATCAGACGACTCCGATGCTGGTACTGAATATGCCGAGTCGTGTAAGCAGCTGTTGACCCTCATTGCCTTTCACTAATCTCGTGTTAGCGGATGAATACCTCGTGAATGAAGCTCCTCCCAGGAAGTTATTACGGCTACGCAAGGATGAGCTTGTCCGTCTCTATAACACAACTGGGTTAGCGGACGATGCGGAGTCTTTCACAAAACCCGAACTGGTGCAAGCTATCGTATCGGCACGTGACGACATTGCGTCTCTCCCACCTTCTTCCCCCCCAGGTCGACCTGATAGCATTTCTAGCGACTACTCCTACGATGACGGTAACGTCGCTGGAGATGAGGAGACTGATATTGGAGTGAAGTACCGTGCACCCTTTGGACTTAGACGACGCGCCACCGTTAATGGGATGGGCGATATCGGCTCCCGTGCCTTAAAGTCGCGTAGTATGTCCATGGGTCAATTAAATGTACACTCATGTCCCGAGACATCGACCGCAGCCCCAAAGGTCAGGGTGGAATTGAATGGTGGTCCTAGGTATGTTGCTTGTAAACCTCTAGGCACGTGCATTCTGATCACAACAGGCGGAGAAACACACGCACGGTTTCCAGCCGTTCGTCACCTTCACCTAGTCCTCCGAATCATCTACCATCACCACCCGTCACCCGTCACCGTACGAGTAAATCGTCTGTAGAGCGCACATCATCACACGGCTCCTCTACTCGGGGTAAGGGTAGGGGAAAGCAAGTAGTGTTCGATGAAAATATTCAATTGCGATCACCGATCCCTTCAGCCGAGGAGAGCGAGCTCACCGACCTGTCGGAACTGGAAAATAAAGTGGTTACAGCTCCTGCGAGTCCACGACGTCTTCGGAGTGGGGACAAGCTACATGGTGATACAATAACACAAGCCGTGCGGGATCCTGATGCGACGCCACGTCAAATAAAATGTAGAATGCGAGTTACACAGGAGAAGGAACCCGAAGAGGATGGGAGTGAGTCCACAGAGGACGAAGAAGAGATAGATGAACTTGTTTCATCACCATCCCCCACACCACCGCCTGCGCAGAGTCGTTGGACTCCCGTTAAGCGGCGCCTGCGGCCCCGAAGGCCACAGGCACGCGCGCCAGCAAGTGACGACGGTGGCGAAGGGGATGATGAGGAGGAAGCAGAGCTCGTTGCGGATGAACAGAACATTGAAGAAGATATGGAAGAAGAGGTCGACCAGGATTATAGTGATGTCGATGATTGTGCAATTCCCCCAGAGTGCGCACCACGTAAGCTGCGGAGTGGAAAAGTGGTTGGCGGTGCTGATCCACATGATAACGAAGAAGATGATGAAGAGGAACCCGACTCCGAGGTGCAGGAGGACCAGGAGGACCAAGAGATTGATCTCGAGGTTGAGTCTGTGGATCTTGATGGTGACGGCGAAGAAGACTTTGATGATGAGGGAAATGAGGTCATGGACGACAACGATTGTACGTGGTCATTTTTCCATGTGTCAGCCTTGTTGACAGTAATATCAAGTTGACCTTACCCTCGCTACAAAGAAGTCTCTGGTACGCCTACGCCGTTATGACCTTGTCCGTCTTTGCGAAACGCGTGATTTGGATGTTGCTGGCACAAAACCTCAGCTCGCCCACTCATTGCTCCAGTGGCGGGATCGTCATGCTAATGGTTTCTCCTCACCGTCATCTACTGGCACGGTGCGCCCGCCGTCGACTGTTCGAACTCGTGGGCGACGTGGGACGAAGAGCCGTAGCAAGAGCAAGACTCCTCCATTATTGTTGCACGAGCATCGGCCACCACAAGCCTCAGATGAGCATACAAATCAGCCAGATGCGGATCTTGAGCTCGACCTAGAGAGTTTGGGCCTAGAAGACCGTGAAATTCCTCCCGACAAGTTGACCAAGCTGGAGAAGATTGGCAGTGGTGGGTTTAAAGACGTTTACGTTGGTCGATTCAAGGGTCGCAGAGTCGCTATCGCCGAATTCCGGGACCAATTGAGCTCCAGTGTGTGCTGTTGCTATTTGATGACCATCTATGTGATTGATGGCATTTGTTAGTGGACATCAAGGAACTCAAACTACTTGGCGGTTTCGATCACCCAAATATCGTCCGTTTTGTGCGTTGGGTTCGTTTCTCTTTATTCTCATGTTAAACCATCTGGGCAGCTCGGTGTTAGTCTACCTGAGAATCCGCGCGAGTCGCCGGTCATGATTGTTAGTGAGCTCTGCGCCAATGGCGACCTTTTCGACTATGTGCGCAATGTCCCAGCTCCCTCGCTGTATAAAGTTGTGCGTCCGTGTTGCTTTTAGGGTCTTTTAAACCTGCATATTTTCTTTGTAGGTGAACATAATGCTCGATATTGCTCGCGGATTGGAATATCTCCACATGCGCAAGCCTTCTGTAATTCACAGGGATTGCAAGTCGTCTAACATCCTAATAACTTCCCGTGGCATTGCAAAGATCGCGGACTTTGGACTTGCAAAGGTCAAGCAATCGACACGCTCGATGGTTCGTAGTTTGGTCGGCACAGTCAATTGGCAAGCTCCAGAACTTTGGCATGCTCACCCCAAGTACAATCATAAAGTCGACGTGTTTTCCTGTGCTATGGTGTACTGGGAGATACTACAATGGCATGTTCCAAACAAGAAGTTTCCCTGGGAGGTCAGGCCACTCCACATTTTCTCCTTGCTAATGTCTGATTAAATTGTTTAGGGGATGAACGAACATGCTATCTATGAGGCAGTCGGAGCCAAACGTCATCGGTATGCTCGTCGAACTCCCTGTAAGCCCTTCATCTAACCCCTTAAATACAGTCCTTCTATCAGCGGCTTAAAGAAGCAATGGTGTCCAGAGGTAGTCAATCTCACTGAACACATGTGGGCGCAAGATCCCGTGGAACGACCGACGATGACGGAGGTCGTAATGGAGCTCGAACACCTCGTTTCGGTCTATCGTTAGCACCTGAAACGTGCGGTGCAGCAGCTGACCCGCCCCTTCGACTTGCCACTTATGCATGGACAATTACACCCAGAACTAACTATCGTATTTTATCCTCACATCTGCCAATTATATCCAGCATTGTAACTTACCGTAGCAATTCATCGTGCTGTCTGAAACCATAATCATGTACCCACTGCATATTTTCAGAGTACAATTGGAATACTACTCCTCGGTTATATACGACGCCAGGCTGTCGCGCGTAGTAATCAGCGTGAGCCATGCAACGTTACACAACACTCCACACTGAGTTTTGACTGGGTTTGCTTATTTTGCCCAGTCGTCAACCTACCGAGCTTGTTTGCAAGAATGAGTGGAATCACTCGCATCTTTCGTTCAGGGAAAATCAACCCTATTCATCCATGTCGAAACCCTTCCGTGCGACGACCTTTCTACGAGACTCGTTTTCTTGCAGAACAAACATTCCCAGGGAATGTTCAACCTGACATTCCTATAGAGCCACGTCCTAGATCTCGTCTTCTTCGACGTTCCCTACGGGTCGTGAAATATACCTCGTACTTCACACTGTCAGCTGCTTTCGGTGTACTTGCCCTCGGAGCAGGTGTCTTTATTCACGACGCATTTACTTACACAAACAGGCACGTCGATCGTGTCCCCGTATCTCCTTTGGCATTGCACCCTGAGCGTGGTGGTCCCAAAAATTTGCCAGTAGTCAGCGTCTTACTGGCCGACGAAGAGGATGAAGAGGCCAAGAAGTTAATGGCGAAGCAAAAGCTAGTCATTGTCGGTGGCGGTTGGGGTGTAAGCGTGATAGCAAGGTGACCAGACCATGACTGATGCACATTCTGCAGGCTATTGCAGCTCTGAAAGCACTGGTACCAGGGGAATACCATATTACTATTGTCGCACCAGAGACGTTCACGACGTTCACGCCCCTCCTACCCTGTAAGCTATCAGGTACGGCCACATACACCATCCTCATCTAGTCGTACAGCTGCAGCCGTTGGGACCGTTCAAGTTCGCAGCCTGATCGAACCACTTCGAAAGATAATTGCACGGCTACGTGGCCAGATGATCGTTGGGAAAGCGGTGGACCTTGCAATGTCGGAACGCTTACTTGAGGTTGAGATACTTGGTTCCTCGGGTCATCAGCGAATATACGTCCCGTTCGTCTTCATTTTTTTTGGTATTCTTTACACGTAAACCTTACCCGTCGGAAGGTATGACAAGCTTATCATCACTTGTGGCTCGGTTTCTAGCACCCATGGTGTGCAAGGCTTACAGCACTGCTTCCAGCTGAAGACTATATCGGACGCGCAAGCTATCCGGCGTCGAATCATCAGTGAGCAACAAACCTGGTAGAAGTTTGTGCTCTTACATAATGCCGTAGACAACTTTGAGACAGCAAGCTTACCGACTACCACTCCTGAAGAGCGCAAGCGCCTCTTGAGTTTTGTTGTTTGTGGTGGTGGCCCAACTGGTGTTGAAACAGCTGCTGTAGGTCTTTTGGTAAAGCAGCGCAAACATATCTTGACGATATCTTAGGAAATTTACGATTTATGTCAAGAAGATATTATGAATTATGTCAGTCCCCAAGCCGTTGTTTTTGATATCTGACTTAATCCAATTCTGATTGTAGTACCCGAAGATATGTCGAGAAGAGGTTTCAATACATGTCATCCAGTCCCGTGAACATATCCTGAACACAGTAGGTACAAGGTGATTACAGCCAAGTTGTATGTAACTGATTGTTTGACATAGTATTCCGAAGCCATATCCAAATACGCGGAAGTGAGTCAGATTCTATGAATACAGTGATAGTTATTTTACAACAATTTAATGCAGGAAAAATTCCGTCGCGACCACGTTAATGTCATCACTTTGGCTCGGGTGACCGCAGTTCACCCTGATCGTGTGCTGTACACTCTCAAAGATCCCGACGGGAAGATCACTACACATGAAATTCCAAATAATTTCGTACTCTGGTCAACTGGAATCGCCATGAATCCATTCACGCACCGTGTTTCCAGTCTGTTACCTAACCAGGTTCACAAAAAGGCGATCGTTGTGGATGCACATCTTCGTGTCAAGGGTGCACCGCTAGGCGAAGTGTATGCAATTGGCGACTGTGCCACTGTACGTGAAATACTTTTAATGTAAACTGCATCATGCGGACTCATTCCACTGGATAGATTGAAACTTCTGCTGTGGATTACCTTCTGGATTTGGTTGATGAAGCTGACAAGGACAAGGATGGGAAGATTGATTATGACGAGTTTGAGTTCATGGGTGAGTCTTGGAAGGCGTTGTGATCTGACATGTTATCATGTCCATGGTAGTTCGGAGAATTAAACAACGTATCCCAATGTCGGAGTCCCATCTAGAAAAAGTATGTTTTCGTTTCTGCTTCGATTTTTGGTCGCTAAAGAAATTGTTTCCAAGTAGGTCAGAACACTCTTCGATCGCTATGATTCAGATGCAGACAACAGTCTAAACCTGAATGAATTATGCAAGCTTTTGGAGGAGCTCGGTAACAAAATAACGGCGTTGCCACCTGTTGGTATATTCCCTCTACTTTGTAGTAGTGAGAACTGATGGCAAATCATGGCAGACTGCACAAGTTGCTTCTCAGGAAGGTAAATATCTCGGCAGGAAACTCAATAAGCTTGCTATGCAGCGGGAAACACTTGAGGCAAACGGAGTGAAAGATTTGGACGAGGCGGTCTCAGGAACTTTCCGGTACAGGCACCTCGGTAGCCTTGCATATATCGGCAACGCAGCAGTTTTCGACCTGGGCAATCTCTCCTTTATGGGTGGACTGGTTGCCATGTACGCTTGGAGGAGTGTGTATTGGAGTGAACAGGTTTCTGCAAGAACGAGGGCTTTGTTAATGATCGACTGGATCATTAGGTATGTTCCCCACATTGGGGTATGCGCGTGACAGGCTCATGGTTGTCTTTTGAAAAGGGGTGTTTGGGGTCGTGATCTCTCGATCCTGTAATGCAGTCAGTCATGGGCAGTACGTTCCCACTGGATTCTTGTGATTGACGCTCACAAATCATCGAAAAAAAAAAACATGCTACACGTCGATACTATTCTCGCCACTCGAAAGACCCAATGACAGCTGTTTTCCCTACCAATCCAGTTTGATTAGGCGATAAGATTGTCATCTTTTTGTTTGGAATGTCTAGATTCGTACTGGGGGAGATAGTTAATATGAATGCATGCAAGGAGATCAAGGCCGATATTGACGACCTCAACGATCATCACGCCCCTCGCGATGTTCATACTCTAGGAGGAAATTGGCCAAACTCACATAACAAGGAAGCCTGTCACAGATAAATCTAGGATCTCTTCATCGTATCGCTCGTTTTCGTCCACATTTAAGGGGCTGAGGACGGCCAGAACACGATTGAGAAGACCTGAACCCGTTGATGCTAAATCGAGCATGATGGGTTGCACTTCTGAAAGCGTGCGAGTGGCGCCGATCGGAAGAGCTGAGGACGGTGCCATATTTTCTTGGAGAAGTTGTGGAGTGAGATTAGAGGAACTAGGGAGGGAGGTACCTCACCTTGTCCTATGCGATAGATAGCGATATCTTCAAATTTAATTATCGACGAAGAGGGAGAGAGCACAAGGTCGGTTGCGACTTCACCTGCCACGATGGCAGACGTAATACCGAGAGGTGGGGCAGCCTTTTGACCGTACATGTATGCATGCAGCTGGTAATTTTGCACGCGCTCTCGGTAGCTGAGGTCGAGTTCCACAACCTGGCATTCTGTTAAGCCATGAAAGCCCAGTGGAAGTAATATGATAAAATACCCCTCCAGACTTGGGGATCTTGACAACGGTTAACCGACCTCCATAGGACCGTTGCATTTCGACATTCAGTTTTTCGTGACCCACGACAAGGATCACATTTACTTGGGTAAGTGTTACAGGATAATCAATGGAACTTGGAGCTCAGGCACATACTTCTGAAGGCATCGATGCATGCCTTTATGAGGCTGTTCCGACTGTCTGCAGAGCCAGCGGGCCCAGAAGCAAACGAGGATGAGGTATCGATGAACAACCCTGATGCTCGTGCTGGAAATTCTTGAGTTGATAGGGCTATAAGGGGTATGTTAGACGCCACCTTCTGGGTTATTGTCGTGTTTTTCGAAGGTACTCTCTCCAAGGTTCCGGATCAATCGATCTAGTAAAAGCGGATTTCTTCTCGTGTCAGAATAGCCGTACCAATACACCAAAGGTGTGAGAGCATTGGAAGCAAGTACAGTCAAGGCTGATGTGGCGGAAGAGCCAAGTGGGTTAACGGGAGATGCGGTTGCGATGGGACTTGACACTGCTGCCGCTGAAATTGTTCCAGGTACAGTCCAGGCACCCTGATAGCTATGAATGGAAGAACATGAAGATGGATTATGACTAACCTCGCTTGGATCTACATTTACGAGCATGGGAGACCAGTCCTGACCAACGCGGACTGCATAATTTGTGAGGATCTTACATATTGTCGTCTTTCCGGAGTTTTCTGGACCCAATATAAGCACTCTTGGTGGCTCGGCGTTCGCATTACGATCGTCGTCGGACAAGGGGGATCCGTGTAACGCGCGAAGAGCACGGACACGCATTTGCTCGAATGCCATGTGTAGATTTGCATATGCAGTCATTGGAGTCTCTTCTGACACGTACTCGGTGGAAGGACGACCTGTAACGTGGATAGGACTGATGTGTGAGGTTTACGGTGCCTCTCAGTTTGAGAGACCTATCTGTATTGTACATCCTTTCCAGGTGAACACTGCGGCCTTGCATTCGAAGGCGAAGAGATATGTCTTCCCCTCTGCAAGTTCTGCACCAAATATCTCGGCATTTCCGTAAATAAGCTATCCCCCCGCGCGGTGAGAGGGTGGAGTATGCAGGTCGACGCACATACCTTGATGGCAAGAGAAGAGCCAGGATCGAGCTCGAAGCGATACTCAGTTTCTGGCTCAAGCACCCACTCCTTCGATTCGGACATGAGTTGTGGTCAGTTCCAAAACAGGAGCCACCGCTGTGTATATGAGTTTCTTGCCGTAAACGCATGGCCACATCATAAATAATGAACCAGCGGGCGCGGATCGCAGTCCCCACGTATCCAGCTCTCCAATGGGCTCTTCCAGTGACCCGTCCATCCACGCAGACCAGCCCATGGATGTCACCGATGTCGATGTCGCCGCAACCGTGGAACCCGGCGTTCTACTCTCTGATGAGAAGGAGGCTCGGAAGCTGAGGTCTGTTCGAATTCCAGGTCTGACGAGGCCAAGCACGGTCGGTCTGATGCAACTCGTTTCAGAAACAAAATTGACTGGCATGTCATGCCGCTCATGTGCAGTGAGTCTTTGACACCCTCTAATCTTATTTTAACCCTTGTCTGGCCCGTGTAGTCATGTACCTGTTTGTGACTATATCTTGCCTCAGAGTACCTCTTTTGACTCAAACACATAGCATTACTTTCATGGACAAGACTACCCTTGGTCAAGCTGCTGTGCTAGGCATACTGTGCGGAACATGTTGTTCTTGTTTATAACTTGGCCTCATTTTCGCTGTCTAATTCTTAGTAAGGATGCGCACTTGAGCGCAAACCAATTCGATTGGCTGGGCACAATCTTCTACTTTAGCTATCTTTTGTTCCAGTACCCTCAGAATTTGGCGCTCCAGCGCTTTCCCGTTGGCAAATGGATGAGGTGTGTCCTCACTCCCATTTACAGGTTCGCCCATTTCATCCATAACCTCAAGCTTAAATATTTTCCTCTGGGCGGTCATTCTGTGCTGCCATGCAGCCTGCAAATCCTTTGGTTCCCTCTTCGTGTGTCGGTTTCTACTCGGTATATGCGAAGGTGCTATAACTCCCGGCTTTATGATTGTGACTTCTATGTTTTACACCCAAGCGGAACAAACTCTGCGCGTGGGTTACTGGTGTAGGTCCCTTGTACGAGACACAATACTTTAGCTTAAATATGCAACCAAGTCCTGATGAATGGTTTCGCCGTCATTATCCTTGGTTTCATCAGTTTCGGCATCCTTCACACTCACACACCCAATTTTGCGCCCTGGCAATGGTCAGTGGGCTATCTATCATACTATCGTATTTCCAAATTATTAAAACGACCACTAGGTTGATGATCATCACTGGTATCATTACATTGGTGACCGCTGGTCTTTTCTGGCAAGTCTCCCGTGGCACTATCTCATATTTTTTATTCATGTATATGTTCGCATCCAGGCTTTTCTTCCCCGACTCCCCGACATCAGCAAAATTCCTCAATGAGAATGAGCGTGCTCAGGCAGTCCAACGTATTCGAGTGAATCGAACAGGTATCGAGAACAAACACTTTAAGTTACCTCAGTATGCCCTCGTTCCCGTTTAGATGCCAAGATACTGAGGCATGGGGTGATGTAGATTTTTGGAGACAGTCAAGGATCCCAGGACCTGGCTTCTTGCTTTCATTGCTGGGGCATCGTACGTCCACAACTAGACCTTCAGGGCCCAGGGTGATAATGTTCTAACTTTAGAAATGTCGTCAATTCAGTGAGCTTGTCATTGTCTTCGTCCTTGACTCACCTTTGCTGACAAGCGCGTTTCTCGATAGCTTACTAACCAGCGCCAGCTAATCGTATCTCAGTTTGGCTTTACGACTTTGCAGACCACCCTCCTTGGCTGCGTGGATGGAGTGGTTGAAAGTTTGTATTCAGTTCACATTCCTCGGGCACCCCTGACCGAAGTGTAGTTCTGACTATTTGGCTCGGTGTCATGCTGGCGTCAAACAACCAAATCGGACGTGCATATGCTGGTGTGTTGATGTACATTCCCGCGATTATCGGCACGATTCTTGTCAGCGCACTGCCGTTCTCTAATAAGGTTGGCTTGCTATTCTCATATTGGATTTGCAGTGAGAAATAATTTTTCTTGCTGCCCGCCTTATGGCACGAAATTCCATACAATATTGATTGGACAAATTCGCAGTTTTCGCGATTGCTCCGTTTGCCATTTTCCTCGGATGGGTCACCTCGATAACATCTGGACATACCAAACGTGAGCTACTGAAGCGTTTCAAACCTTACTCCTACATCTTTTGTGCAGGTATCACTACCAATGCTATCGTGCTGTGTGCCTATGCTATCGGGAACGCGGTCAGTCAATTTATGTGGAAGGCCCAATATCGACCACGGTAAGTATCACGGCTTAAACAGCACAATATCCAGTTGGTCACGCTTCGTTTAGAAATCACATCCCATGGGCTGTCATTACAACAACTAACTTTTGCTCTGCT
>Ga0307511_10004218_pt1 | contig 14670 bp, 17 predicted proteins | sample 13_EM_MG_FD_200266 | JGI IMG/M metagenome (GOLD analysis project Ga0307511, IMG submission 200266) | Populus trichocarpa ectomycorrhiza microbial communities from riparian zone in the Pacific Northwest, United States - 13_EM | ecosystem: Host-associated > Plants > Roots > Unclassified | place... | reverse complement strand
TGCTCGAAAAAACTGGAGGCCCTTTCAATATGGTCGTAAAGACTGGGATCATTTTTGCAAGAAACTTGGGATACTCCTGGCCCTGATACATATCAATTGTATCTCGGAGATCCGTCGCAATTTGCAGCTTCAACTTGGTATCTAGAAGGCTGTCAGCAAAGGTTCATAGAGCTCCGATATGACTACCAACCAATTGATGCATCCCCCAGCCTGGCGGCGTAAACGTCCACCGCAGCGTGGGCATTTCCGCCAGCCATGGGCTCTCAGTGCCCGCTCCCGATGATAGCTAGGGTATTAACTATGAATAAAAATTAAGCTTTATCGCTGGTGCCAAAGCAGTCCGCTGCCTGTCTTCTGGATATTTCCTTGATTCAACTGTCGAAAGTACTAGGTAGTGTGAGTGCGAAAGTGCTGTACGTCAAGCGAGCTTCGGGTCCTGCGACCATGTGCGACCGTTCTTCTGAAACCGACTCCAGGCTGTTGCTGATTGAATGAAATGCAAAGATAAACAACTGATGGACGAGGGTAAGTAGAGGGTAAGTAGAAGCTTAGAAGGTACCGTTTGCGGCCGTAAACGTTAGTAGCAATTTTGAGGTAACAGAAGTTGAAGTTCGAAGTCGATATGGGAAGACGTGATACCCAAATCGTTGGTTCGCAGGCCAGCAGGGTTGTTGGTGCTCGAAATTCCAAACTCCAAAGTTGAGTGCGGGAATGGGCTCCTTATCCTACGGCGCCAAGCGTGAATCTGATTGGTTGAGCTCAATTGAAGCGGCTTAAACCAGCTAGACTAAGCCTAAACGAGATCCAGCCCTAACTGAAGTGCCAATACTAATTAGACTTAGTTTAACAAGCCCCACTACCTACACTGAACTCTAATCTGGCTGAACCCAGAAACAGAATTGACACTTTCACTGAAAGAAAGAAATTAAGTTATGAAGAAAACCAACAGCAGTTCTCATCCTTTACTCAAATCTAAGCATAGTAGGTAGTTCGCACAGTTTCATGATTTCCTACACCGTGATTTCCCAATTTGTAAGTAAATGGAGCTTACATTAGTTGAAAGAGTGGAATTTTCTGTGCCTATAGTAAGGTTGTCTATAATTATATTGGTTTTAGGTTTTGACGTTCATGAACTCTACTAGATGACAACTTCAGGGTAATATCTAATTTAAAGTGGAGACACTTATATCCGTAAACGGGATATCGAAAGGCCTTAGGTGTCATTACATCATTTGAATATGGATACAAAGGACTGTTTACGGAGGCGGGCTCGGATATTGATACGGGAAGTGGGTGTTGGCCTACATGACCGTAAGCGATAAAGTAGGCATGGGAGAATGATGGATTAGAAGCCATAATTCTTTGGGGACTTACGAGGTCTCTTCTTGTTTCTCATCTCTCAATCATGTGATCAGGCTGTAGATTTTTGACTCAATGCGAATGGGAAAAACTTCAAGCAAGAGAAACATATGACAGTTACCCTGAACTCAAAACACCTGCCCTAGTTTCGATCCCAGTTTACTTTTTGTGTTCATCACCTCCACCCAGGTTACAATGACATAACTGGTACTCCACCTCATAGCGTAGACTCAATACACTTGTTAAAGATTCAAACCGCGGCCTGATTGATACGGGGTAAGTGGACGTAGACCCACCCTCATCATTTAGCGTTAACCAATCACGGCATTGTGTGGGATATATAAACAGGATTTGTATACTCACATGCCCCAAATGCACGCAAAGAATAATACTACAAGAATCAGGCCTCATCTTCAGAACTTGCTTCCAATATGTCAAATCCATCTTGAAGCGGACGGTCATCATCCATTCCTCCTATAACGCAAGCCAGTTAGGTCGAATAGGAGACCAGAACATAGAACAGTCAAAATTTACCTTGCTCACTCCCTTGCTTCATGAGCTCCAGCATAAATTCATCGACCCTCCGATCCACAGTTTCTGCAGTCCACTCGCTTTCTAACACGGCTGCGCCTTCCCCGACCTCATCCTCCTCATCCTCCCGCTCGTCTACAATAGTATCCGGTGCATCAATAATGCGACTCTCTGCCTGTTTTGATAATGCAGCACGGCGCTCGGTCTTCTTCTTCCTTTGCTTTCCAATACTCTTTGGATTTTGGTTGCCCTCTTCATCTTCATCGCTACTCTCCTCTAGGATCGAGGCAATCTTTTCTTCAGACTCCGGCCCAGCGTCATCTTCAACCAGGGCTCTTATTTTCTCACGCATAACACCTTTGATCTTTATCACTGTTCCTGAGCGGTACCAACCATCCCGAGGCTTAAGAAAATGTCAGTTCCCTCACTAAATCACAACAGCAAATAGCTCCTCACATGACATGTCTTCCGCAGTTTATCCCGATCAATCAAGTTCCTCAGCAGTGGGTCGGTGATATCACAGAGTTGAAAGCACCTTCCATCCTTGACCAAGGTCTTTCCATCGAAAAAATGGCTTCTGTTATCGCGGGTCTTCTTGCCGCTATCCACCTCAAACTGAAAAAACAAGCTTTGATACCGGCGATATTTCGGATCTGTCCTCGGATCAACGCCATAACTGACACAGGTATCCCTCCACGGCCCTGCTCGCCACATGTACGCCACATGCACCATGGAAAATCTTATCATTGGATGTAGATGAACCGGGAAATTATTCACAAGAGCCCGTCGAGTCCATATTGGGCGTTCAGCAAAAAGTGACTTAAGACGCTCAACACAGGACCGTGTAAAATCATCCATTGTAGATATATTGGGTGTATTTTCAGGTGGAGCGATGGGTATATCCGTGGCATTTATCTGAACCATGGTTGTAAGGGTTTTGGGGGCCGCTTGAAGATTGAGTAATGTAGCCTGTCCATCAATGATAGCCTTTTTGATCGCTGGGTTTTGATGATAACTAATGACGGATTATGAGTGGGATTTACCATTGTGGGGAAACACGGTAACATACTGATATAGATGTGGAATGACAGTTTTGGAGAACAAAGGTGGTGGGGGAAGATCGACATGCTGTAAAGATTCATCTGGCTCAAGATTGAACCTTTTGATCTTCTCATCTAACAACGATATGTAAGCTGCTTTGACTAAATTAGCCAACACGAGCTCACGTACAATTACAATCTAACAGATTATCCGTAAACTTCTTTGCAAATTGCGATTGCATCGTAGAATACTGGAAATCAGCAATGTCTGTGTACCGCTGTGGTCAGCAACCTACCAATCCGTCGAAACAGAAAACTGGTGCTATAGCTACCTCTGAATCGCACTGTGCTGCTAATGGTACCCAAAGCCTCAGTTCTATAATTTCCATTGCTTTTCTCCAGTTTATCATATAATGACTGTGCCTCTGCACTCACACACGGGCCGGCCATGGGTGACACATCCTCGCTCTGGTTGGTTAGTCCCCTCCCCATCTGCCTCTTGCGCTTGCGTTTCGGGATTGAGATCTTCAGTAGGACGTTGTTAGTTGGGACAGTACGCGAACTGATGGGATGCTGAAATGGATCCCCAGGGCGAAGTCGTAGCTCTAAACCTGATTCTCCATTTGTTTCGACCAGCTACCAGTATCATTTATCAGTCTTCAATCCCAAAGACGACGGTACGAGTGGGTGCACCGTATACGCCTGTACTTTATACGAACAAATTGATGCTCTGGTGGTGCATGACTGTTACCTTAGCCAAAGCCCTTTCTCCCCCAATCGTCGTAACGGCCCTGTCGACATTTTGGATTTTCGCAGGATGCTCGACGCAGATGTACTGCTTGTTTGGAATTTTGAACCACAGTGCAGGGTCTGATGCACGGTCTCGGTCAGATTCGCGGGGCGGGGCCATGCGTGCCAAAGGAGTGGTAGGCAGTGTGGGGTCTGTATGTCGTGCTGCTGAGCGTGGGCGGGAGGTTTGGATCACTGCATCCTTATCGATAAAGAATTTAAGAATTTAAGAAATTCACTGACGAAATGGAGACACGGGGCCCATATATTCGCCCCACAGTATTATTGAGTCCTAAATTGCCACGGCTAAACCCCCACGGGCTTTCGTCTCAAGACCAGCCAGCACCTTTTATGAGGCCAGGGACCTGGCCAGAACAGTCTGAACACGCCGATCCCCAGAGTTCGTTCGTAAGTGCGGGACAGCCACCATCTGTATTGAAAGTCAAACCAATTGGACGCGCATTTTGACAGCTTGACGTCCCCACCACTCCAATTCACATACCCAAAGGTCGCAGCACCAGCGTCGCCTTCACTTACGACACAGCGGAGGCGGTAGTGAAGCACGTAGTGAAGCACGTAGTGACGAAACTCGAGCAGTCATTGCATTCATTGTTTGCCGTAGGCCCCATCGTTCATCGTCTGCTATATCTACGACATTGCACAAGATCATGGTGGTATTTCCGCACTTCCTTAAATTAATCTTCTGTCCCACGTCCTTGCTTGTTTATGCCTGTCCTGCATTCTTATGGTGGGCTGCTGTTGAATATGCACCATCACCTTAACCCCTTACAACCCTCTGCCTCTGCCCCCTCCTCGAGCTCCCGAACAACAACAAATCAACCTCACACCCTAGCAACGTTAATCACGGAACCCAATCTAGGCTAACTATCTTACTGCTCTTAACCCACTGTCGACTCTAGTTTTAATACACCTCTACCCCACGATCACCAATAATAACATTCTTAAAATCCGTCGAAGCACTACGTCCGCTACTTCACTTCCGAACGAATCACCCCCACATCCACGATTGGCGGGCTGCATGTGCCGTGAAATTCAGAGCATCTACATCTTCCATCACCCCTAAGACTGTTTACCTCCCGAGAGTCGTCGCCAGATTGTGTGCGTGCACAGTTAATACATAATAAACAACCGAGAAGAGCATCGGCAGCTTCTTAGCCGGAATTGATAAAGAATGAAAGGCATACGACAGAGGGTAGTCTATCCAAATATCCCAGCCTCCTGTATGCAGAGTATTTATTGAGACATGCAACCTGCTAACTTGGAAAATTGAGTTCGAACAGTTATCTGGGAGGAAAGACTCGAAGAGCTCGTCATCGAAGAAGAAAGACTCAAAGGAGTCTAAGGATCAATCCGCTTCATCGTCACAGTCGTCCAGCCAGGTTTCTCTGGCAGGTGGTAGTAACTCAAGGCCAGCAGAGAATGGGGATCAGGCTCACGGTACAGATCACCATAGAGGCAGTCACCCCCAGGGTGGCCCACCCGGTGGAATGCCTCAAGCCCCTACACCACCAGTGGCCCCACTAGCATCTTCACCTCAGGCTCTAGGCTCACAGCTGCATCAACAAGTCAATGCAGCCCCGGGAAGCCCTTTCAGTGGGCGGCTGATTGCGCCGTCGGTCGTTATCAGTCCCTCGGCCAACCCAGTATGCTCCTCCCTCCTGCTGGGCCCGAGATGTTGCGACACCAGCTAACGTATAATTACCCCGGATAGCATCCTGCTCCCCCTGGCGCCGCAGAGACGATGCCTGGCGACTTGATCCAACCCCGAAGGCCCGGCGCATTTGACCGGCTTCAGACTACTCCAAGGGATGTTGCCATTCCAGAAGGCCTCAAAACGCCCAAGAGACAACATAGCTCGAGGTTTGATATCTCCGAGAAAAGGGAATTGGAAAAGTTACCCAACTTCAACGGTGAGCTCGCTCGCTCACCCTAGCCTAAATATAGATTCTGATTAGATGCACAGAGGTACCTCCTGCGAAACGGCAAGAGCTATTCCTCCAGAAGCTTGAACAATGCAACGTCATATTTGACTTCAATGACGCCTCTGCCGACATGAAACCGAAGGAAATCAAGCGAGTCGCATTACACGAACTACTGGAATATGTCTCCAATAACCGTTCAGTTATCACAGAGCCAATGTACCCTAAGGTGGTGGAAATGTTTGCGAAAAATTTATTCAGGCCTATCCCGCCCCCAGTGAATCCAGTTGGAGACGCATATGACCCCGAAGAAGATGAGCCAGTTCTAGAGGTCGCTTGGCCTCATATTCAAGTGGTCTATGAGTTTTTCTTGAGATTCATTGAGAGCCAGGATTTTAATACCAATATTGCTAAGCAATTTATTGATCATCATTTCGTGTTGTCGGTATGGAGTACGTCTTTCGCTTTACTTCTGAATGCATCTAACCGAACCACTCGCAGCTGCTGGAACTATTTGATTCTGAGGATCCGAGAGAGCGGGATTTCCTGAAAACCACATTACATCGAATTTACGGCAAATTCCTTAACCTACGATCCTTCATCCGCCGCTCAATCAATAATGTTTTCTTCCAATTCATTTACGAGACTGAGAGGTTTAATGGTATCGCAGAACTACTCGAAATTCTCGGTAGTATTATCAACGGCTTTGCATTACCACTAAAGGAGGAGCATAAGCTGTTCTTGACCAGGGTATTGTTACCCCTGCACAAGGTCAAGAGCTTGAGCATGTACCATCCTCAGCTTGCCTACTGTATTGTGCAATTTTTGGAGAAGGATGCCGCTCTCACAGAAGAGGTATGGACAGTCTCTATAAATGCTCGCTCACGTGACACTAGCTGACAATTATGCGCTAGGTTGTCCTTGGACTATTAAAGTACTGGCCGAGGGTTAACAGCACAAAGGAAGTAATGTTTTTAAACGAGGTAGAGGATATTTTTGAGGTCATGGATCCTGCGGAATTCGCAAAAGTTCAGGAGCCCCTTTTCGTGCAATTGGCAAAGAGCGTTGCCAGTCCGCATTTCCAGGTTGCTGAAAGGGCACTGTATTTCTGGAATAACGAATATTTCTGCAATCTGGTCAGTGATAACGTGGAGGTCATATTGCCCATTATGTTTGGGCCACTATACGAGAACTCAAAGGGCCACTGGAACAGGTAAGGACTGCTAGCGCGTGTGGTTTAGATCACAGTCTAACAGTGCTTCAGGACTATTCACGGTATGGTGTATAATGCTATGAAACTCTTCATGGAAATCAACCCAAGTCTTTTTGACGAATGTTCATCCAAATACACTGCGGATCAAGAGGATGCACCCGCACGCTTAGTACAGAGGCAAAACATGTGGAAGATGCTCGAAGAGCAAGCAACCCAAGAACGGGAACGGAATGCTCAACAAAAAGCCTCAGCACCTGCTGCCCGTGGAGGGTCACCTATGGTGATGGATGACGATATCCGAAGCCAGGATAACCAACGCAAGATGGATGCTTTAAAGATCCACGATTCAGAAGGAAAGAAATCGGTAGGTTGATCTGTCCAAGCTGAAGCTTATATTGCGGGTATTCGACGGTCTGGGGCATTGGGGTAGGCGAAAATGTTAGATGAGATGTTGGAGGCATGCTATAATATGTGAAGTTGGCTTGTCTTTCTGGGGTTTACATTTCTTTGCTTTTGTTTTGTATTTCCGTTTATTGTGGTTCATATACTGGCCAGTATTCGGCGTGCGCGTGCTTGTTTCTGACTTACCCTTTTTTTCAACTAAAGAGACGACATCATCAGGATCGACCACATAACAAGTCTCGGTCAAGAAGTGGAAGTGCAAGTGGCGAGCATGAGAGAAGCCGTGCGAGAAGTGGAAGTGGTAGCGGTGGGTCTGGAGGAATGCCTTCTGCAACGCCTCCAAGGCATCATTCTAGGTCTGGTTGAGTTTTTGCGATATGATGCAATGCAAGAATGGCCATTAGAGGGATTAGAATCTTATCTATATGTTCACACGACGGTAGGGGTGAATTTGCTTCAGCAGCGCATATATGGGGGGATTTGCTGAGTTGACCGTTTAATTATGAAGAAGTTGAATTGCCTACCTGCGCCTTTTTGTTGTGGATTCATTTCCTTCATGTCGTGCCTACCTCATTTTTTTATTTTTTATCTTTCAGCTCCATCTTCCCCCCTGCCCACGCACGCTCTCCGACATGCCACTACCCTAAGCCTCTCTACACCTCTCCCTGCAATTTTTAGGGTTATGTCTCGTTCGATTCTTCATCACCAAGTTCTTTGATTTATTCTCTACTTTGTTTCTTTTCTCTTGTTTTATGTACGATAGAATTTTTGCCGCTTCTTGATTTGATCGATTACTAGGCATCATGTAGCAGCGATGGTCAAATGACGGATAATGGATGATTCCAACAGCCCAGTAAGTCTTTGTCTATTGTAAATTGGAAAAGCCTATCGTACTTGGGAAGTAATGTATTATTGTAATACTTAAGGTTTAGATTCTATAATGACCTGCTCTGCTGTTAATCTGATTCACATACACTACCGGAGCCGCATTTGGGACCACTGCAAAAAAAAACACTAAATGTCAAATTACCACAACAAAAAAGACTAAGATAAAACTCCGTAATGCCCCCAACCCACCAAAAACCGCACCAGATGCCCACTCCCCCTAATCCCCCTGCCTACCGGCCGGTCAAGGTCAGTCAGTCATCAACCCAGTGCAAGTAATACCTACTTAACTACTTTACCTCATTATATGGTACCAAACTCTAAGTAGGGCCCCGCCGTATGGAAGCCCTTGCTAAAATGACATTGTCAAATCACCACAAAAACAGCAAAACCACTGAAGAAACACCGATGAAAACGACACCTAGTAGTGACCCTTAACCGAAAGAGAGATAATGCATGTGTATGGGAACTAGAAAATGAATATGGAATGCAATCAACAGGTTCTATATTCCAAAGACCTTAGAAGTCGATGCAAATTCAAAGAACGCCATCAGTGTCTTTGACTTTCCCTTTAGACTGGGATTGCGATGCTTTTGACCATCTGCGTGGAGGTAGTGAGTCAGTCAGTGCACATGTATTGAGGGAACTAGAAATACTGGACTTACATCCTGATGAGGCGGTCATCACCAGCGGACGCAAAAACGTGGGAGTCCTTAGGGTTCCAAGCAACACAGTTTACCGTTCCAGAATGCCCAGGCAATTTCTCAACCAGGTTCCCATTCTCCCTCTGCCAGACATATACTAAGCTGTCTACTGGTTGTCAGCAGATATTGATGCAGGTTGGTGTTACTAGAATGATAAGTCACGAACCTTCACTTCCACTGAGCACTAGGTTCTCGTCAGCCCCACCAAAGCAACTCCTGATCACAAACTCCTTCTGCTTCTGCCCCACATATCTTTGAATAAGGGTTGTCGTCTCAATATCGTACAAATGGACCTCCTGGGCCGTCGCCATGTTAATTATCATATACTTCGAGTCCCTGCTGACTGCGACAGAGGTGATGTCGCTGCCCAGGTTGCACTCATATTCCAACTCCCGTGTGATGAAGTTGTATACGTGAACCATTTTCTCGGCATCGATCGCTATCAGCCGCTTGCCATCAGGTGTTAAAGCGAGATCATATATCCTTGAGCCACTCCATTTGTGAAGCTCTGTCCCTTGTAGGTCCCAAACAGTAAGGTCTTTATCGTCACTCCCAGTGACAAATGATTGGCCATCGGGAGCCCATGCGCAACATATCACTCTTATTTTGTGTGCGTCAATTGTAAGTATGCATTGCCCAGACTATTCATCAAATCAATTAGCAGTAGATATTGAGGAAAACCTCTGAGTAAAAAGTACTCACATGTGAGTCCCAAATCATGGCCTTCTTGTCTGCGGTGGCTGTCAATAATTTTGCATCGTCAGGGGACCATTGAACATAAGTGACAGCACTTGGATGTTCCCGAAGCGTATGGATTGGTTCCCATGTCTACTATCCACTTAGCAGCTAAACAGTGGTCTATCCAGAAGCAATTGTATTTTCCCTACCTGTGTATCCCACACTATTACACTGGAGTCTTGACTGGCCGACGCTAGGCGTGTGCCATCATGAGAGAATTGCAGGAACCAGACCTCATCGCTGTGGTCTGTTAATATCTCGATCGTTGCAAGTGGGAACTGATCCCGTGAGCAACTATGATCTGAATATAGTGATGGTGAATTCGCAGTGTTATGGTAGAGACACTTTGAGATTTGCGCCTGTTTAACTTGATGTAAAAGAGATGCTAGACGATGCTCCGGTATCATGGTTGAAGGTGTTATAGATTCTACAAGCAAATCTTAGCAAAGTTGACTAATAGTATTATTTTGAATGTCACTTACTGGAGAGCTCGGAGAGAAGCTGTTGACGGGACAGACCTTCGGCACCATCCCAGCCAGCATTCTTCCGAAGGTCCTCTGGGCCAACGCACATCATCAAACTTCACCTCAAGCAAGTCAGTTACCTAATGGCATCAACTCGCGAAGCGAGGCGGTGACCTACCTGGCGAGTGAGTGTAATTTATCCTCATTCTGATTGAGAGGCGTGAGCTCCGTCCGAAGCACTGAGAGCGCCTTAGTTATGTCCTTAACCTCCAACAACTCCAGGAATTTTTGTTGCCTCATGTAAAAGAGAAGTGCCTGTGGATTAGTGAGGTTAGCAGAACAACAACCATCTCGGCAAGAGCTAGTTGATACATACGTTAGTATCCGCGTCTTTATCAATATCAAGGCTAAATAATAACTTCTCGGCCTTATTCCATTCCCCCTTGAGCACAGCTTGTCTAAAATGAGATACCTCTGGAGCTTCCAGTGTGTATTCACTATCCTCCTCTAATTGCATAGCTGCCCTAGAATAGCCCAGATCCCATAGAGACTGCATAAGAATGCGAGTCACCTCTTCCCTATCATGCCCGAAATAGTCCGAAGTAGGTACTGGTGAGGATAGCATAGCGAACGACGACGCAGCAGAGTCGCCCTCTTGCTTCACAAATCCATTGCGGCCGGACAAATCAGTACTGTTGCCGTTCGCCTTTGATACCCCATTCCTAGATGCCCCGTTCCTAAAGCCCCCAATTGTGTCGGGTATTGCCGATTGGGAGCTGGTATTCCCGTTCTCCTGTCTCATGGTACTCCTTTGACTGTCAGGAGACACTGTGAAAGCGGGAGCGGGGCTCTGATTGCTGCCGCCGTATTGAGAGGTACGCCTGCGCTTGGTGGAGTGGCGGGTACCGTGCTCCTGGTATGGGCGGGATTGTCTAGCAGCCGGCGCAGGCGATGTTATGTTCTCTGTATTAATGATATTTCTGGTTTCGAGCTCTGGGGAGTGGGTTTCGCTCTCGGACGAGTAGAGGTCTGTGAAAGGTCTTCTTGCTGCCAGGACGAACGAGTATGGTGGGTTATACGGATTGTCAAGTACTGCTCACGCTCACAACTCGAAACAGGCCGAGAAGTGGGAGGTGCAGTGGTGGACGACCGCTAAACCGCAGGAATAGATAAAAATGACGGTTGATAGAACCCAAGGTGGTTATTCGTCGTGAGCTGAGCTTGATACCGATAATACTTGCACTCGAATTCGAGTGTCCCTCGGTTGTGCTTGATCTTATGAGCCTTATATAGGTACTTTCTGGTCCAAGGAAACTTTCAGAAGCTTATAGGAGAGTTTGAGCTATCCAGGAGAAACTGTCGCTTCCAATGGTAGCAACAGTCAAAACTGCAAGATGGTGACGATCCCACAGTATCAACCGGTACCAATTTGAGCCCGACAGGTGTCTTCAGAGTGCAAGATATCCAAAATAGGTCGGACTGGTGGTCAGTTGGAGCTGTCGTTTAGAGATACGCCGGAACCCGGGACCACGGAGCTTGGCCTATGTCGTTCAAACCTGAAGAGATAACCTCTCTGGAGCACCACAAAACGATATATCCTATCTCTATAGAGATACTAAGAGTTCTAGAAGGTTGAGCGCTGCGGGGAGATTGCCGTAACTAACAGATGATGGCGAAGAACGATAACGGGCAGGATTGGATGGATGTAGTCTGGTGGGTTTGGTGTGGAGTAAGAGGCAAGTACATGGCTGTTTACCTTTAGCGGAGGTCACTTCTAACATGGGATCAGAGCAGCTAAACGGAAGACGTACAAGCACGTCTTGAAAGGCTCCACGCCCGCATGAGATAGGTAAGTAAGTGGCAGCAGGCCAACTGCTGGGCATGCCAGTGTGAGCTCTACGGATTCAAACAAACAAGCAGGGTATCATGTCACACTTGGAGGTTAAAATCAGAGCCGAAGTTTCAGCAAGCAACGCGGCTACTATGCAATTTGGCCAGCAGTTACAGTACATGGCAGTGGATACTTCAAAGTAGCATGTTGAACGATGATCCGAATTGTAAACTCAATTTGTTTGAACAAACCCGTTGTCGTTCTGCAATATCAACAGCACTACACAACGTGCCCCCACTATAATCACTCCGATCAAAATAATCATGTAGAGTGGGAAATAAATCAGCCATATTTTGATTTATTTTAAAAATTAAAGGTGGGAATTTCAGCACTGATGAATGTTTGGAGATTATTATAGGAGTTGTAGTTGGACAAGTAATATCAAGAGATGACAGGCGAGGAGTCTAGGCTGTCTTTCTTCCCCAGTTTATACCCACAATGTTATATCCTCATAGCCATCTCTATTTGGGTGGGATAATTTAAATTCGTACCTTTTGACGAGGTCTCGACCTTCAGCAACTTTTTCTGCCTCGTATTGTCCCCACCCCCCTATTCTCAAGACCTTCCATCAACCCTGACGTATCCTCGAGTGCTGTCTCATCCTCATCCTCATCCAATGGTTGAATCCCCTCATCTTTATATTCGATTCGTTCCAGCTTTTGACCATTGACTCGTACTTTCTCCATGTCTTCTCGGAAGAACCCCACCAGAGCACCTTCACAGCTTCCTAGAACCGCTCCTTTGGCATATTTTGCGAATCAAATAGGTCATACGAGCCGATATTACCGTAATCTAGTTTTTTATAGAGCACCGAATTGTGGGTCCTTCCTCAGGCTTCTCAGGATTCGGGTCTCTCGAGCTCGAACTCGCCGATACGCTTCGTCACGCTTGGAATCTTTGGGTTTCAGAACACTCAAAAGCCATATGAAACCCGCAGTATGTGAGTCGAACCACCCTTATTTCACCTCGCTCTCTTCTGCTTTATCAAGCACTCCCGAATGGACCCCCACTCGCCACTCTTGCATCGCATACTCGCGACTGCCTTCCGCTATTGCTAAATACTAAGTGTCAGTCAAGCAAGCGTGGTCTCCCTTGCTGCCTCACTCATAGAGCTCTCTACAATCTCTTTTGCCCAAGGGAATCTCCGGTGCCTGATGAAGTATCGCAGTGCCCACCCACAGTATGGCTCTTTGGGCTCCGCCCTCTGTATAGTAGCGCTTTCGTTTGTATTGGCCTATCCCTAGTTGTCTATCACATTTCTCCCCAATGCGGCGCAATTCATGGTGGCGTACTTGATCTCACGGAGGTAATGTGGAGGGTCGGATATGGTTGTTACGTAAGAGCGTCCAGCTTCTGCGTCTTCCGGACCCGCACCTGATCTAAATCCCCGTTGTTTTGAATACACCAGGGGCGAGGAACGATATATTTTATCCGATTCCATACTGTCATGGCGTAAGACGACTGTATAGAATTCTGAATCATAAGGTTTAATGAAGGTTTATAATTTAGAGGAGCCCCAATGACTCGAGTAGTGTGTCGAGGAATGACAAGAGTGATTCATAGTAATGTGGGGATGGTCAAGATCGAGTACAAGATCTGGATATAAGTGGATGGATAGCTTTCTGAGGGTAACACCCCTGTTCAGGATGGATATGAAGGTTGTACTTCAAGCTAGGGAAAATGACATGTCTCCGCCTTGACGGCTTAAGGCCGAAAAAGTCAGTGACCATGGGTGGGACCGCGTAGGAGCTGAGTTTGGCTTTCTTTTCGGCTTTATTGACGCATACGAGCAGGTCAACTTTTGAAGTGAGTCCCCCCGCTCAGTGGTCGGGACGGATTGTTGGGACCGGAAGCCCTTGTAATTATCTATGGCCAGAAATTACATAACGCTGTATGAACCTGGTGAACTCGTTTGGCTGGCTCGAAAGAAATCGAGAGACGTACGCACTGTCGTTTTATCTATTGGAGTAGAAGTTCAGGATACTTATAGACTGAGTTGGTAGAGGTTAACGTTCGAAGTACATATATGAACTTTGCAGGAGTTTTCTAGTAATTTTAACGCCGTATTATCATCACGAGAATAGAGTAACGAGGACAAAGATGCTCTACTGGCCGGCCATAAATAGACTTGCCTTACAAGTAATGTAAGTACTCTAACACAAGAATTCCTATGGACACCTACTGTCTATGATAAAGAAAACCCGGCGGGATTGCACCTGCTTCCCATAGCTAACGGTGGGTGGAACTATTGGTTATTGTTAAGGCCGTACTTACAGCCGAGCCTATCCAAATACATGACCCCCGTTGGAGTATAAACCGAGAGGTAATGCAGTTAAGCAGGTACAATTTAAAAGAATAATTATAAAAGTGTTCCAAGAGCTGTTTATGTTATGATGCTTGTCATCAATTGCCTCCAAGATACCTTAAGTGGATTCTTCTGAAATCTTTTCCCTCAGCATTTTGTGGGTAATATCCAAGAAGACTTTGTATCCATCTGAATATATGGCCGTCTTAAGGGTGATATGAAGAGAAGAAGCGTGAGCAACTACCTCGTAGCTCGGAGGCCCAGCGTAAGGGCGTGACCGAAATCGAGGGGGGTTCTAACTGTGCAAGGCAATAGAAATGCTAGGGCTCGATGATCATGAGGATCTCACCTTAGACGACCCAGCAAATGTGAGTCCCCATCACTAGCCCAATTCCAAGGGCACGTAGAA
>Ga0307511_10004216_pt1 | contig 14672 bp, 14 predicted proteins | sample 13_EM_MG_FD_200266 | JGI IMG/M metagenome (GOLD analysis project Ga0307511, IMG submission 200266) | Populus trichocarpa ectomycorrhiza microbial communities from riparian zone in the Pacific Northwest, United States - 13_EM | ecosystem: Host-associated > Plants > Roots > Unclassified | place... | reverse complement strand
ACCGTCGAGCGCGACCACCGTGAAATAGAGGTACGGCACCGGGTTGGCGACGCCGACGGGCTGCGGCCCGATGGCCTCCTCGGTCTCCACCCCGGGCGCGTCCCGCACCAGGCCCCAGGCCCAGCCGCACTCGAACAGCTGGCTCTCGTCCTTGAGCGCCTCCTGGACGTCGAGGCCGAGGATGAAGCTCTCGATGATGGCGGCGCGCAGCGGACGGAACCGCCGCTGGAACTTCTCCAGCACCTGACGCGTCGACAACTTCCCCTGGCCGAGGAGCTCGCAGAGTGTCTGCCCCTGGGAGGAGTCGGTGTCGTAGACGTTGACCGTGAACGACCGCAGCAGGCTCACCATGGCAGCGGTGAGCCGGTTGCTGGTCGCGATCTTCAGTTCCCTGATCGTCTCCTGCATGTCACCGCGGCGGGTCTTGGACTCGTAGACCTTGAGGAAGCCGAGCAGGGCCAGGCAGAGGGTGATGGACATGGAGAACGAGTCCGTGACGCCGAGTTGACGCTGCTCCTCGGTGAGGCCCTGCTCTTTGTCCCGGGACTGGAAGTAGTAACCGCCCGCGAACGTGGGCCTCTTGTCGTCGGTGTGGATGCGCATGAACTCGACGGCCGCCATGACGAGGCTGGCTGGAATCTCCAGCCGCCCGCCCGCCCGCTTCAGCGACTGCTGGACGTCAGTCTGCGTAGTGTCGGGGTCGTCCAACCTGAACGAAGGCAGCTCGGTCGCCGGGTACAGGAGACAGAGCAGGCGCTCGGCGTCAGCGACGCTGCTCTGTCCGCCCCATTTGCCCCAGGCCCACTCCCCGCCGTCAAAGGAGTGGCGGGCGATCGCCTGCCAGATGTCCAGCAGATGCTGACGTGGCTTGATCTCCATCCCCTGCCCCCCAAGGAAATCTACGCGCTCCGAAATCCGTGGGCCACGATCATCGATGTGTAGCCCTCGCGCACCTTGTCCTGCTCCCCCACCCGAATGGTGCGTAACCCCTCCGCGCGATCCAACAGACTGCTGTGGATCTGCTCCCTCCTCACTTTGCAGGCGGGGAAACGCCTGCCACCCACCTCATACCCCTCGGACTCCTCCATGAAAGCGGCGGCGAACGGTGCCCCGGGCTCAAGATAGTCAAGAAAGCAATCCGCCGCCCGTTGGAACTCCTCTCTGGAGGTGGAGAGGGATTCAGCAACGAAGAACATGGTGCCCAGATTCCAGCACCCCTGCCGCCCCGCCAGATCCATGAGATCTCCCTGCTCGACCCGGACGATCTGCTTGAATCTCCCCCTCGGATCATGGGGGTACGCGGCATACCCGGTGTTCCGGCATAACTGCTGCCAGAACGCATCCCAGTTCGTGTCATAGGAGTCCAACTGATCCAGGAGGTAGCCCACATTCCGCTTCGACCGGTCGAGCAGGGTGATCTCCTCGCACCAGGGCAGCATCGCGAGGGCCGGATAGAGATTCGCTCCGGCGCCCACGTCGATACCCCGGACCGGATGCCCCGGAGACTGACGGAAATGATCACTGAAATGATCGCGGACGATGGCGATGATCTCCGCATCGGCAGGAAGCACTGTGCGGTAGTTGTGACTGATGTAGTCCGCTGGGTTGAATTCGTCCCAGGGTACGTCCGCATTCAACTGCGGAAGGTCTTCCAGTGATCCAGAAGGCATGCCCAACCGTATCAACATCATCGATCCACGGGACCCCTTTTCCCACGCCATGCGACTGGCACTGATGCATGAGGGGCGCATGGCGGCAACACGCTTCCAGGCGTTGAGCCGGGCCCTTGAACAGCCCTGGCACGACGGGCAATCCTGGTCGGATGCCGCCGCGTATTCGGTCCGCCGCCGAGGACGACCTGCCCGCACTCGCGCACCTCGACGCTGAGGTGTTTCCGGCGGAGCCGTACCCCTTCTACGTCCTGCGCCAGTTCTTCGACCTGTACAGCGACCATCTTCTGGTACTTGCCGACGGGCACACCCTGTACGGGTACGTCCTCGCGACTTCACCCAAAGCCGGCCTCAGTTGGATTCTCAGCCTTGCTATCACCCAAGACCTGCAGGGCCAGGGGTTGGGTCGCCGACTGATGGTCGAGTCTCTCAGTCACCTGCGCTCCGAGGGCGTACACGAAGTCCGGCTCACCGTCGACCCTGACAACGACCCGGCCGTCTTCCTCTACCGGCATCTGGGCTTCGTCCTGGCCGGAGACCTCCGCAAGGACTACTTCGGACCGGGCGAGCACCGCCTCCTCATGACACTCGCCCTGTGACCGTAGTGTCGCGCCAGCGCGCGAAACGCCTCCTTCGGCTCCCAGTGCCACCCCGAACTCGGGTCGTCCGGCCGGTCCTTGATGGTCTTGGTGATGGCATAGCTAGCCATGTCGAGGTCATAGCGCGGACTGTCCGCGCGGTGCGGGGCGTCCCGGGTCAGGAACTCGAAGGCCATTGCCCCGTACAGGCCCATCGACTCGAAGACCTCCAGCAGGTCGGCCACATAGGCAGCTTGGGTGTGTTCGCTGCGGATCAGGTGGCCCTTGATCTCCTCCGGGCTCTTGGTGTGGTCCACGACGTTCCAGCCCATGCCGGCCGTCTTCTCGGCGCCCTTGTACGCGCAGGTGCCGAACTCGGTGATGGCGACGGGCTTGCCCCAGCGCTGATATCGGTGCAACTCCCGTATATAGGAGGCTGGTTGGGGGAAGAACGAGTAGTAGTCGATGCCCACGATGTCGAAGAGGTGCCAGTCGACCTCGTCGTCCTGGGCGGCGGCGTAGCCGAGGTTGCCGTGGAAGACCGAACGGCCCAGCGCCGCCGCCTTCTTGGTGAAGGCGTCCAGCCTGCGCCGCATCTTGACCGGGTCGTAGGTGACGTTCAGCAGGTTCTCGACGCGGTCCAGGACCGTCGCGCCCGGCACTATCCCGGGTACGAACAGCCAGAATTCGCAGCCGACGCTGAAGTCGACGCTGGCGCCCTGCCGCCGCAGGCGTTCCGCGAACCGGCCGGTCTCCGCGAGGTGTTCGAGGATGTCCCGCTCGGGGACGTCGGCGAGAGTGGGCTGGAGCCAGACGTGCAGGCCGAGTTCGGCGGCCCGGGCGGCGGTGGCGGTGAGGCGGTCGACGCCGTCGCCGGTGACCTCGACCGTGTCGGCGTGCAACTCGTCGCGGATGGCGCGGAGGTCGGCCCGCATCCGGCTCGGGCTCCAGGCGGTGGCGGGGGTCTCGCCCTCGCCGACGGTGTAGACGACGCCATGGCGACGGAGACCGCGACCGCGTGAACCGGTCACCGTCTGCTCCTTCGCCGTCGCCTGTCCCGACGGCATCAACGCGCCCACTGTCCCAAGTGCCAGCGCCCCCGCCAGGAACTGCTTCCTGTCGATCCCCGTGGTGTTCGCCATGCACCCACTGTGCCGAGCCCGGCCCCGGCCCGGCATCGACAGATGGTCTACGGCGGGGCAACCAAGGGATGAGCTCTCGCGTCGGTCACTGGAGAGATCGTCGACGGAAACCGACCGATCGTCGACGCCGACCGAACAAAGGAGAGCGTGATCCCAGGCTCCGAACAGTCCTCCAGGCCCGCTACGACCAGCCGTCGCGCCCTCCTCGGCGCCGGTGCCGTCACCGCCGCGACTTTCCTGACCGGCTCCACCCCCGCGCAGGCGTCCGACGACACCGGCATCTCCGCGCGTCTGGCCGCCCTCGAAGAGCAACACACCGCCCGTGTCGGCGTGTTCGCGCACCATCTCGGTACGCGGAAGACCGTCGTGCACCGTGCCGACGAACTCTTCCCGATGTGCTCGGTGTTCAAGACCCTCGCCGCCGCGGCCGTCCTGCGCGACCTGGACCGGCACGGCGAGGTCCTCTACCGGGTGGTGCACTACACGGAAGCCGATCTCGTCGACGGTTCGGACCAGACGCGGGCGCACCTCGCCGACGGCATGACGGTCGAGCAGCTCGCCGACGTGGCGATCCGTTACAGCGACAACGGCGCCGGCAACCTGCTCCTGCGCGAACTCGGCGGCCCCACCGCGATCACCCGCTTCGCCCGCTCCCTCGGCGATCCGGTCACCCGCCTCGACCGCTGGGAGACCGAACTCAACTCGGCCGAGCCGGACCGGATCACCGACACCACCAGCCCGCGCGCGATCGCCGGTCTGTACGGCAGGCTCGTCCTCGGCGACGCGCTCCGCCGCCCCGACCGCGACCGGCTCACCACCTGGCTGCTCAACAACACGACGAGCGCCGCCCGTTTCCGTGCCGGACTCCCCGCGACCTGGACGATCGCCGACAAGACGGGCAGCGGCGACTACGGCACCGCCAACGACGTGGGCGTCGCCTGGACGGAGGCCGGGGACCCGGTCGTCCTCGCGGTCCTGACCACGAAGCCCACCCTGCCCGACGCTTTGTACGACAACCAACTGGTCGCGGACACGGCCGAGTTGGTGGCCGCAGCTGTCGGCTAGCGCGGGAAGTACTGCCTCGGCGTCACCCCGACCACCCGGTGGAACGCCGCCGTGAAGGAGCTCGCCGACGCGTACCCCACCCGCCGTGCCACGGCCTCCACCGGCAGCCCCTCGACCAGATACGGCAACGCGGCCTGCATCCGCAGCCGTTCCCGCCACTGGCCGAAGCCGAGGCCGGTCTCCGCGACGAAGAGCCGCGCCAACGTCCGTGCGCTGGCGCCGACTTGACCGCCGTACGCGGCGAGGGCCCGTCCGTCCGCCGGGCGGGCCCGCAGCGCCTCGGCCACCGCGCGCGCCCGTGGATCACGCGGTTCGGGCGCGGCCACGCTGGTCACCGGCACCGGACGCAGCTCGTCGAGCAGCACCGGTTCGGCACGTGAACGGGCCTCCGGTGTCAGGTCGGTTCGGTCCAGGTGTACGACGAGCGCGTGGAGAAGAGGGGTGACCGCGACGACCGTGGGGTCCCGCCAGCCGATGTGCGGGCAGCTCTCCGGGTCGACGAACACGCCGCGCATGACGGCGTCACCCTCGGAGGCTGTGGCGTGCGGGACGTGCGCGGGGATCCAGAGGGCCAGCGACGGCGGCAGCAGCCATGTCCCGTGCTCACTGCGGATACGGAGCAACCCCTTTTCGGAACAGAGGAGTTGGTGGTCGGGATGCCAGTGCGTGGCGAAGGCGGTGCCGCGCGGCATGACGAACTGGCCGACGAGGATCGCCGTGCCGAACCGGCGGTCCCGCTCCTGTCCGTTCTGCGACATGACACGGCAGCCTAGCCCGTGGCGGACAACCACCGGCCCCGCCTAGCGTCGACGTATGCCGATGAACCGAGCCCATCGCAGAATATGCAGCTCAGAGGAGTGGGCGCGGACGACGAAGGACCGCATCCTGCCCTGGGCCCTCGAACACGTCGAACTCGGCGCGGACGTACTGGAGATCGGGCCCGGCTACGGCGCCAACCTCCGCGTTCTCGTCGAACGGGTCGACCACCTCACCGCCGCCGAGATCGACGCCGACAGCGCCCGCATGCTCCAGTCCAAGTGGGGTGACCGGGCGGACGTACTGCACGCGGATGGCGCCGAACTGCCGTTGCCCGACGGGTCGTTCGACTCCGTCGTCTGCTTCACGATGCTGCACCACGTGCCCACGGCCGCACACCAGGACCGGATCTTCGCCGAGGCGTTCCGCGTGCTGCGCCCGGGCGGCACCTTCGCGGGCAGCGACAGTCAACCGAGCTTCCGTTTCCGGCTGTTGCACTTCCGGGACACCATGAACACCCTCGATCCGGCGACGCTCCCGGCCCGGCTGGTGCGGGCCGGCTTCACGGACGTGGCGGTGGACCTGGAACCGGAGAGCCGCCGCCTACGCTTCCGGGCGGGACGGGCCTGACCGGCCCTCCGTGCCCAACCAGCCCTCCGTGCCCGACCAGCCCTACGCGCCCGACTCGTCCACCGGCGCCCCGAACCGCAGCACGTACCGCCGCTGCCACGGCGTCTCCACCGCGTGCCGGTCGTAGTGGGCGCGGACGTAGGCGACCGCCTCCCCCGGCGGGACCCCGTCGAGGACCGCGAGGCAGGCGAGTGCCGTGCCGGTGCGGCCCCGGCCGCCGGCGCAGGCGAACTCGACGCGCTCGGTGAGCGACCGGTGCCAGGCCTCGGTGAGGACCGTGTGCGCCTCGGCGCGGTCGGCGGGCAGCCGGAAGTCCGGCCAGCGCAACCACCGTGTCTCCCAAGGAACTTGGGGCGGCGTCCGGCCGAGCAGATAGATGCCGTACGACGGGTTCGGCTCCCCCGGTGCGAGGGGGCGTCGTAGGCCGCGGCCCCTGACCAGGCGGCCGGACGGAAGCCGTAGGACACCCGCGTGCCGCTCGTCCCATACCTCTGCCATCTCGTCACCTCTCACGCGTCCGGTGCCTCGCGTACTGCCTTCTCCAGCAGTGCGCCGGCCGCCCATCGCATCACGTCCCGCGCCTCCTCGGGGTCGAGTCCGCAGGCGTCGCGGGTCGCGATCAGCGCCTCCACGCCGTACACGAGGGTGACGGCCATGGTCAGGCGGCGGTGGAGTTCGGGCGGGAGGGTGTCGGCGAGGGGTTCGAGGGCGGTACGGGTGTGGCCGAGGCGGGTCTGGTTGCGAGTGGGAATCTCCGGCTCGCCGCTCTCGTGCCCGTGCTTGTGCTGGGTGAACCAGCGTTCGAGGCTGGCGCGCACCAGTGCCCGCCACACGGCCTCGTCGCCGAGCTGGAGCTCGGCGACACGCGAGACCAGCGTGTCGAGGCGCTCGGCCGGGTCGGCGGGCAGATCGGCGGTGACATCGGGGGTACGGATGAGGAGTTGCGTCTCCTGGAGCAGCTCCTGCGGGCTGGAGAAATAACGATACGCCGTGGCCAGGGACACCTCGGCCGCCTCCGCCGCCTCCGCGATCGTGACCGTTCGGCCCTCGCGGATCAGGGCGACCGCAGCCTCGATCAGCGCGCGGCGCGTGCGCAACTTCTGTCTGCTGCGGCCTTCCGGCATGCGAATACCTTCTTGTCGTGAGAAAATCTTCTCATTACAGTATATCCGTCTCACCAAAGGGGGGTCGCGGCCCGACCGGCACGCGGCACGACGAGAGGAGGAGCTCAATGGGCTCCATCACACCGGCGGAAATGGAAGTACTGATCGGCACGCACATGCTCGCCGAGGAGCACGGGGACCCGGCGGCGGCCGTGTCCGTCTACACCGAGGACATCGAGCACGACGCCGTCGGCTGGCCGGGCGGCCCGGCGGTCGGCATTCCGGCCGCGCAGGAGCGCTACGAGCAGTTGGTGCAGGACATCCGCACCGAGAAGTCCGAGCGCACGCACACCTACTACTCGGAGAACGCGGCGACCGTCGAGGACCTCATCACCTGCACGGTCCCGGGCTCACTGCTGGGCGTCCCCGGCAACAACCGCCGGATCACCTTCCGGATGCTGCACGTCTTCGAGTTCACGGACGGCAAGATCTCCCGTGAGAACGTGTGGCTTGACAGTGCGTCGATCGTGGCCCAACTGACCGCTCCCTGAGCCCAGTTCAGGGGTCCGGCAAAGACCCCGCCGTACGTCAGCCCACTCCCCGTGACTCCTGCGCCGCGCGTGCCTCGATGCCGCGGAAGTGGTCCGCCATCGCGCGCTGCGCGCCCTCGACATCGCGGGCGCGCAGCGCTGTGACGATGTCGCGGTGACGGCCGACGGTGATGTCGGGTGCCGGGTCCTCGGTCCAGCCGCGGGCTCCGGCGACCCGATGGAACACCGTCCAGAAGGCGCCGAGGAGTTGCGGGACGAGTTCGTTGCCGAGCGAGGCGTAGAGCAACTCGTGGAACTCGCGGTCGAGTTCGGGGAAGGGTCGGCCGGCGCGACCCGCCTCCTCCATCCGGTTCACCACCGCTTCCAGGCGGTCCAGCTCCGGTTCGGTGAGGATGGCGGAGACCCGATGAATCAGGCCTTCCTCCAGCACCTCGCGCACCTGGAGGATCTCGGCCAGGGCGTCCGCGTCGTCCTCGTGCCGGGTGAGGGTGCGGAAGGTGAGGCCGTCGGCGAGCGGGGTCAGCGAGGCCCGGCCGACGTAGGTGCCGTAGCCATGTCTGATCTCCACGATGTCGAGGGCCTGGAGCGCTTTGAGGGCCTCGCGGACGGAGTTTCTGCTGATCCCGAGGTCTTCCATCAGCTCGGCCTCGGTGGGCAGGGCCGCACCGGGCTGGAGCTTGCGGTCGAGGATCAGCTGGACGACCTCGCACTGTATCCGACTGTTCCTTGGCTCCCCGGACATGCGCCGCATCGTACGCGCACCGGAGGTCCCACGTCCCATGTCCTGGCGCGACCGTCCCTGAAAAGGCATCAACTTCCGCCATTTCAAACCGCCATTGGTCCGACCTCTGGCGGCTACGCCATTCGTGTGTGATGCCTTGACCGCCCCCACGGGCGCTCTTATGGTCGCGCTGACCGCAGGACGTAGGACGTCGTACCTCCTGGAGGAACCGTGCGCGAAGACGTGACCTGGAACGTGCCCGCGCTGCACCGCCGGGCGTTCCTGAAGTACTCCGGCGCGTTGGGCGCGGCGGCGGCGATCTCCTCGTCCCTGACGGCCTGTTCGTCGGGGCCGCAGTCGACGAACGACACCGGCGGCGGGGGCACCGGCAAGAACCGCACCCTGACCGCGGTGATCGGCTACGGCAACGACGGCAGCTGGGACCCGACGCAGACCGCGTCGGCGTTCTGCATGGCCGGCAACAACCACATCTACGAGGGCCTGGTCGACACCGATCCGATCACCCGCGCGCCCTACCCGGCGCTGGCGACCGCGGTGCCGAAGGACACGAGCGGCACCTCGTGGAAGTTCACGCTGCGGGCGGGCGCCACGTTCCACGACGGGCAGCCGGTCACCGCCGACGACGTCGTCTTCGTCTTCGACCGCATCCTCGACCCGAAGACGACGACCCTCGCGCAGAGTTTCTTCGTGAGCTGGCTGAAGGAGGCCCGGAAGATCGACGCGCAGAACGTCGAGCTGGTCCTCAAGTTCCCCTTCCCGGAAGGGATTTCACGCCTCACTCTCGCGAAGATCATGCCGAAGCACATCTTCTCGCAGCCGGGTGCCTGGGACGACGCGATCAAGGGCAAGGCGGTCGGCTCGGGGCCGTACCGGCAGACCGCGCACCACCCGAAGTCCAACACCACCTTCGCCGCGTTCACCGGCTACAACGGCCCGCGCCCGCCCGCCTTCAAGACGATGAACTGGCTGACGATCGTCGACGCGGCACCCCGCGTCGCCAAGATCTCCGGCTCCAGCGCGGGCGCGCAGATCGCCGACAACATCCCCTACGCCAACATCCAGCAGCTGCGCAGCGGCGGGCTGACGGTCGCGGGCGGGGCCGGGATGAACAACCTGTTCCTGATGTTCAACACCCAGCACAAACCCTTCGACGACGTACGGGTGCGCCAGGCGCTGCACTACGCCGTCGACACCGGCAAGATGGTCCAACTCGCCCTGCGCGGGCACGGAAAGCCGTCCTCGTCGTTCCTGAACGAGGGCAACCCGGCCTACCGGCGGGCGAAGAAGGTCTACGACTACGACCCCGACAGGGCGAAGGCGCTGCTGAAGGCTGCCGGGGTCAGCGGACTGAGCGTCAACCTCATGTCGGTGAACGTGAGTTGGATCGTCGACTGCCTGCCCACCATCAAGGCGTCCTGGGACGCGATCGGCGTGAGGACCACCCTCTCCCCGCAGGAGACCACAGCCGTCTTCACCAAGATGGACCAGAAGCAGGACTACCAGATCGTGGCCGCCGCCTCGAACCCCAACCAGTTCGGCCTCGACGCCGACCTGATCATGCACTACAACTACGGCCCGCAGAACCTCTGGATGGGCTACGCCCGTTGGGCCCAGAACTCCGTCGCCAAGCAGCTCTTCAAGGACATGGACCAGGCGACGCGGGAGCCGGACGCGGCGAAGAAGAAGACGATGATCCAGGACTACATCGACATCGTCGCCGAACAGGCCGTGCTCTACCCGGTCGTCCACAACGAGCTGATGACCGCCTGGGACCCGAGGAAGCTGACCGGGATAAGGGCACAGCCCTACCCCGGCATAAACGTCCTCCAGGCCAAGTGGGTCTAGCCCTACAGGAGTTGGCCCATGGTCACCGTCGTCAGGATTCTGGCCCGCCGCATCGTCCTGCTCGTCCCGCTGATGCTCGGCATCGTGCTGTTCGTGTTCGTGGTGATGCGCTTCTCGGACGTCGACCCGGCGTCCGCGTTCTTCCAGGGCGCCAACCCGACCCCGCAGCAGCTGCACGACTTCCGCGAGCGGAACGGGCTGTTGGATCCGCTCCCGCTCCGCTACGTCCATTTCGTGGGCGCACTCCTCCACGGCGACCTGGGCACCAGCGCGCTGACCCGGGCACCGGTCGTCCAGCAGGTCAGCACCGCGCTGCCGCTCACCCTCCAACTCACCTTCCTGGGGCTGGCGATCGCGGTCGTGCTGTCACTGCTCGGCGGGGTGACGGCGGCCATCTACCGGGACCGGCTGCCCGACCAGATCATCCGGGTCGTGTCGCTGACCGGGGTCGCGGCACCACCCTTCTGGCTGGCGCTGCTGATGATCCAGTACCTGGCGGTGGACCGGGGCTGGTTCCCGACCGGCGGCTACATCAACCCGGCGGACTCCCTCACCGGCTGGCTCAAGACGATGGCGCTCCCGGCACTGGCCCTCTCGCTGCCGGTGGCGGCCCAACTCACGCGCATCGTACGGACGTCGGTGGTCGAGGAGCTGGACAAGGACTACGTCAGGACCGCGATCGGCAGCGGACTGCCACTGCGTGTCGTGGTCGGCCGGAACGTGCTCCGCAACGCCCTCATGAACCCACTCACCGTACTGGGCCTGCGCGTCGGATACCTGCTCGGCGGTGCGGTCGTCATCGAGACCATCTTCTCCCTCCCCGGGATGGGCAAGTTGATGATCGACGCCGTGCAGAACGGCGACCCGGCCGTCGTCCAGGGCGTGGTGCTCACGACGGCGACCGGGTTCGTCGTGGTGAACCTGGTCATCGACATCCTCTATCTGCTGGTCAACCCGCGCCTGAGGGAAGCCTCCTGATGCCCACTCAGTTCCCTCAGCTCCCCCAGTTCTCCCGCAAGGGTCTCGCCGAGACCCTGTCCCGGCCCGGCATCCGGCTGCGCGGCTGGCGCCGGCTGCCGCTGCTGTCGAAGGTCGCGGTGTGCTTCCTGGCGGTCGTGGTGCTGGTGGCGCTGTTCGCGCCGCTCATCGCCCCGCACGACCCGCTCGACCAGCAACTGCCCGTCGACGGCACCGGGCACCCGTCCGCCGACCACTGGATGGGCCAGGACAGCCTGGGCCGGGACATCCTCAGCAGGCTGATGTACGGCGCCCGTTGGTCCCTCGCGATCGGGCTCGGGGCGACCGCGCTGGCCCTCGTCGTCGGCGCGCTGATCGGCGCGATCGCGGCGACCGCCCGCAAGGGTGTCGACGAGACGCTGATGCGCTGCCTGGACGTGGTGATGGCGTTCCCCGGCATCGCGCTGGCGGCCGTCCTGGTCGCCGTGTTCGGCGGCGGGATCACCGTGCTGATCTGCGCGATCGCGTTCCTGTTCACCCCGCCGGTGGCAAGGGTCGTACGGGCCAACGTACTTGACCAGTACGGCGAGGACTACGTCACCGCCGAGCGGGTGATCGGCGCCCGCACCCCGCACATCGTGATCAAGCATGTGGCCGTCAACTGCGCTGCCCCGATCCTGGTGTTCTGCACGGTGCAGGTCGCCGAGGCGATCGTGTTCGAGGCGTCGCTGTCCTTCATCGGCGCGGGCGTACGGCCCCCGGACCCGTCGTGGGGCAGTGTCATCGCGGACGGCAAGAACATGGTGCTGACCGGGGGTTGGTGGGCGACGGTCTTCCCCGGCCTGCTGATGCTGGTCACGGTCCTCTCGCTGAACATACTGTCCGAGGGGGTGTCGGACGCATGGGCGGCTCCGGCGCCGCGCGAGGTGGACGTACGGCCCGACGAGGACCCGCTGGACGCGCCGGAGCCGGGCAGCTGCGAGGTGCTCCCGCTGCCCGGTCTGACGGAGGCGGCGCTACGACTCCGGGCGCGCGCACGCCCGTTGCCCGACCCGGACGGCCAACCGGTCCTTGCGGTCGAGAACTTGGCGATCGGCTTCGAGGGCCGACACCACGGGGTGGACATCGTCGACGGCATCAGTTTCGAGGTGCGAGCCGGTGAAGTCCTGGGCCTGGTGGGTGAGTCGGGCTGCGGCAAGTCGCTGACGGCGCTCGCGGTGATGGGCCTGGAACCGAAGGGCGCGCGGGTGCGCGGCCATGTCCGTTTCAACCAGCGCCAGTTGGTGGGCGAACCGATGCGGGTCCGCCGCAAACTGCTCGGCCACGAGATGGCGATGGTGTACCAGGACGCCCTGTCCTCCCTGAACCCGGCGATGACGATCCGCGCGCAGCTCAAGCAGGTGATACGGCGCGGAGGCCACCGCGGGGCGGGCGAGTTGCTGACGATGGTCGGCCTCGACCCCGAACGCACCCTGCGCAGCTACCCGCACGAACTCTCCGGTGGCCAGCGCCAACGCGTCCTGATCGCCATGGCGTTGTCCCGTGACCCCAAGCTGATCGTCGCCGACGAACCGACCACCGCTCTCGACGTCACCGTGCAGGCACAGGTCATAGAGCTACTGCTGCGCCTGCGCGAGGAGTTGGGCTTCGCACTGGTCCTCGTGTCGCACGACCTGGCGCTGATCGCCGATGTCACCGACCGGGTGGTCGTGATGTACGGCGGACAGATCGTGGAGACGGGCGTGACCGCCGACCTGGTGGAGTCACCGGCCCACCACTACACGCGCGGCCTGCTCGGCAGTGTGCTGTCGTTGGAGTCTGCTGCCGAGCGGATGACCCAGATCAAGGGGGTCGTCCCCTCCCCCGCCGACTTCCCGGCCGGCTGCCGCTTCGCCGACCGCTGCCCGCTGGCGAGCGACATCTGCCGTACGACCGCGCCGGACCTGGTCGGCCCGCGCACGCACACGGCGGCCTGCCACCACCCGGCGATCGACCTGGTGACGACGGAGAGCGAGACGGTGTCATGAGTGCCGTGAGCCCGCTGGTCGATCTGTCAGGCGCCCATGTCGTGCACAAGGCGCGCAGCGGCGGTCTGTTCAGCCGCGATCGGGTCTACGCCCTGACCGGCGCCGATCTCACCATCGCGCCCGGCGAGACGGTCGGCGTGGTCGGCGAGTCCGGCTGCGGCAAGTCCACGCTGGCGAAGGTGTTGGTGGGCGTACAGCGGCCGACGTCCGGCACGGTGTCGTTCCGGGGCCGCGACCTGTGGTCGATGCCGGACGGCGAACGCCGGGCCGCCGTGGGCACGGGCATCGGCATGATCTTCCAGGATCCGTCGACCGCGCTGAACCGTCGTCTGACGATCCGGCAGATACTGCGGGACCCGCTGGACGTACACGGCCGCGGAGACCGGAGCCAACGGCAGGAACGGGTACGGGAGTTGATGTCGCTGGTCGGCCTCCCGCGCGCGCTCGCGGACGGCCTTCCCGGTCAGCTGTCGGGCGGTCAGCGCCAACGAGTGGCCATCGCAAGGGCGTTGGCCCTGGACCCCGACCTGGTGGTGGCCGACGAACCGACCAGCGCCCTGGACGTCTCGGTCCGCGCCCAGATCCTGAATCTCTTGCTGGACCTGAAGGAACGGCTGGGCCTGGCCCTGGTGTTCGTGTCCCACGACATCCAGACGGTACGGCGGATGAGCGATCGCGTGATCACCATGTACCTGGGCCGGATCGTCGAGGAGACCCCGGCCGACCAGGTCACGGACCGGGCGAGGCACCCGTACACCCGGGCCCTGTTCTCGGCGACGCCGGGTCTTCTCCATCCCATCGACCCGATTCCGCTGATCGGTCCGGTGCCGTCGGCGACGCGTCCGCCGAGCGGGTGCCCGTTCCGTACCCGCTGCTGGAAGGCGGACGAGGTGTGCGCGTCCGCGATGCCGGACTTTTCACCCGCGTCGACACCGGGACATCGCTACCGCTGCCACCATCCTGTTGAGGAGGACCTTTCCACTCGCGACCTGGTTCGCCAGAGCCTCCCAAGGGAGCCTTCATGACCTTCCCCGCCCCGCTGACCGGTGTCGTACCGCCCGTCTGCACGCCCATGACACCGGACCGCGAGGTGGACGTCCGTTCACTGCTCAGGCTCGTCGACCATCTGGTCGGGGCCGGGGTGCACGGGCTGTTCCTGCTCGGCTCGACCTCGGAGGCGGCGTATCTGACGGACCGGCAGCGCAGGTATGTCGTCGAGGCGGTGGTGGCCCACGTGGGCGGCCAACTCCCGGTGCTGGCAGGGGCGATCGACATGACGACGCCTCGGGTTCTGGACCATGTGGCCGCGGTGGCGGACGCCGGGGCGGAGGCGGTCGTGGTGACCGCGCCCTTCTACACGCGCACCCACCCGGCGGAGATCGCCCGCCACTACCGTCTGATCGCCGCCGCGTCGCCGGTCCCCGTGGTGGCCTACGACCTCCCCGCCTCCGTCCACACCAAGCTGCCCGCCGACCTCGTCCTCGAACTCGCCGCCGAGGGTGTTCTGGCCGGCCTCAAGGACTCCAGCGGTGACCTCGGCGGCTTCCGTACGGTCGTCACCGGCGCGCGTGTCCATCCCGACATCGCGGCGTTCAGCGTGCTGACC
>Ga0307511_10004215_pt1 | contig 14673 bp, 5 predicted proteins | sample 13_EM_MG_FD_200266 | JGI IMG/M metagenome (GOLD analysis project Ga0307511, IMG submission 200266) | Populus trichocarpa ectomycorrhiza microbial communities from riparian zone in the Pacific Northwest, United States - 13_EM | ecosystem: Host-associated > Plants > Roots > Unclassified | place... | reverse complement strand
ATTTTGTTCGAGATTATTTTTAGATTTTTTTTTTTACAATTTCATAATCCATAGTTTTTTTTCAATCAAATTCGATCCTCGTTGCTTTTATTGCTATCTCTTTTAAGAGGTTTGTTTGTTTTTTTTATTTTTTAAAGCTAATGGTTTTTTTAATCCTTTTTTATATATATAATTTTACTTTATTATTTTTTATGGTTTGTCTTTTATGAGATTAGTCTCGGGTTCATGACTAGAGTCCTCGTTTCAAAGGTTAACGCAGGTTGAATTTTTTTTAGCTCCTTTTTTAAAACTTGTTAATCTCAATTTCATTCTTAAGCATTTAATTTATTTGAAATTGGTCTTCCTACCTTTTTTTTTCCCCTTTCCTTTCTATTAAGTTATCCAGATTCTATGCCCATCGTTACAGGGTTTGCGGGTTAACTCATAATTTGTTTTTTGTTATAGAGTTAGTTCCAGGATCTAAACCAAGGTTAATGCAAATTGATTTTTTTAAAAATCTATTTATTTTAATTTCATCATTCAATATTTGATTTATTGGGAATTGATCTTTGTACCCTTTTTTTCTCTTTTATTTTTATTGGGTTATCTGAATCCTATGCCTATGATCGTGGGGTTTGCGGGTTAACCTGAGTTGACTCATATGTTTTTTATTTCTTTTTTTAAATTAATTTATTTTATTTTTGTCCTTCAACATTGAGTTGTTCGATAATTAAGCTTCATGATTTTATTCATTTTGCTTTCGAACACGGTCACTTTGGTATCATGACTAAGTCTGGGATTTTGCATCTTGACCTGGGTGGGCTCGGATCGAGTTTTTTTGACATTTTCTTAATTGTATATATTTTTTTCTTAATTTTCATGCTTTAACATTTTATTTGCTACTAATTGAGCTTCAACTTTTTTTTATTTTCATGTTTTCTATGTAGAGCTATCATGTTCTCATTTGATTTATTGAGAACTAGATTTCAAATTTTTTTATGCATTTCTTTCAATGAAATTATCCTAATTTTATGTCCATAGCCGTGAAGTTTGCGAGTTAACCTGGTTTAACTATTTTTTTTTAATTTTGCTCTTAAACACTGAGTTGTTTGATAATTCAAGTAAACTCAGATCAAGTTATTTTTATTTTTTATTAGTTTATTTATTGTTGTTGCAGAATTTTTTAATCATGTTAATTAAATTACCAATTAAGTCAATAACTCAGGCCTTGAATTTTTTTTCTTTTTTCATGTTGAAATTTTTTACCTAGTCCACGGCTGCGGGGGGACACAAATCTAGTTGTTTTCTAAGCAATATACTTTTATGTGCTACAAATCTTCTTCTTTTTTTGTTTTTAATAAAAAAGGATAGGGAAAATTGGTAGAAATGTGAAATGATTGCAATAAGTAAAGCCAGCGTGCTTATTTTGATTTTGTATAAAATATAATAATGTCAGCTTTTGCACTAGCTAGAAAGGGCTTGGTTCATAGGATTGTGAGAAAATGCAGCATCAAAGCATGGAATTTCAAGCGCATCAAATTTACCTTAATCATTAAGCATTAATTTAAAATATTTTTGTTATTGGGACAACTTTTCATACCTTAACCATTACCATTAATGGACACTTAAAAATTTCAAGTCTTTTTTCTTTCTTAGGGAGGATACGCACTAACAACGTAACAGCAAGGTTTAGAGGCCCTTTTGTTTTTCAAAGGCTAACATTTGACTGAGATAATAATATAATTTAATGTCATTCAATTGATATCTTGGTTTAACCTCGCCGATATCTATCTTGGAGCTATCTGGTAATAAGTTTGAAATGAAGTTCTTTTAAAAAAGTAAAATTCTTTTGCTTAATATTTTTATATATTTGGATCGTTTTAATATGTTGATGTCAAAAATAAATTTTAAAAAATAAAAAATATTATTTTGATGCATTTCCGAACAAAAATACTTTAAAAATCAATCACCCCTACACTCCCAAACATTCTCTTTATCTAAATTAGATCCTTAATGTATCAATAAATTTCCAAATTCACTTGGAGTAATCATATAATTTTAAAAAATAAATAAAAGCATATTTTTTATGCATCATCGTCCTGCGCCATTCTAGAAGTGTTTGGGGAGTATTTTGGTAGTCAAAAACTGTTGATCGTTATCTCATCTGACACGTAAGGTGGCGGCGTTATTATTAGATTGGCGTGTTTGGTTATGCTAACGGCGATTCAGCGACGATGAATTTTTTTATTTCTCCCATTCTTTTTTCTCTCATGAGCCTTGGTATTCGTGTTTAGCTTTTAAAAATTCAGTTGTGTCCTCCAATTTGTATTTGTTTTGAATTTGATCCTCATGCTTTTTGTTTTTATTTTACTGCTTCTTGAAGTTTTTTATTTTTTTAATTCCATTCCTCAACATTTAATTTCATTTAATTTTTATATTCAATCTAGTTCTCTTTCTTTTGATTATTATTTTTTTATCCTTTGTAATTTTTTTTTATTTTGACCTTTAGAATTTTATTTAATTCTTTTTTTAATTTTGGTCCTCATTTTTTATTACTTTTTTTTCTCTGTCATTTTCTTTGTTTATTTTTTTAATTTAATTCCTAATTAGTTTCTTTTAATTATTTTTTGTATAAGATTTAGTCCTTATTGTTTTGGTTTTTAATTTTTTATGATTAAGAATTTTGCTTTGTAATTTTTTTGTGTTTGTCTTTTACATTGTGTGTTTATTAGTTGATTATTCAATAATGATGTTCTAAGAAATTAGAAAGCAATTGTGTTGTTTTTTTATTTTATTTTTCTTAGAATGCTTTCTGGATTAGTATTAATATGACATTTATGTGTGCATATAAGATTTGAAGTTAAGACCTGGAATAATATTATGATAGCAGTGTTTTTTAAAAAATTGTTTTTAATTAGAAATATATTGAAAAATATTTTTATTTTTATTTTTATATTTTAAAATTTATTTTTAATATAACACAAATGATTTGAAAATATTAAAAAATAATTTAAAATAAAATAATAAAATAATTCATAATTTTTTTCAAAAATATTTTTAAAATAAAAAACAAAGACAATTCTTGCCAAATATTACTGGTTTTTTCCATTTCAAAATGACGTCGGCTAAAAATCTGAAGGCTTGCAAAAATAAAAATAAAAAATAAAAAACCGGTAAAATTTAGCCCCGTGTACATCAAAATGGATCCCACATATCCTCAGATAAAAAACCGGTAAAATTTAGCTCATCATATGATTTCTCTTAATATAAATATATTTACTGATCCTTAATGTATCAGTAAATTTCCAAATTCACGCGTACACTGTATGTTGGATGTCGACGTGCCGCGTCTTTTAGTGATGAGCTTCTTTAGGACGGAATTTCTTGAGGAATAAGCTTCATTATCGAGTTGTTTTTTTTTTTTTTTTTTTTTGGTTAGCACAGTTAAAAAAATAATAAAATAGCACAAATAATTAATGATTTAGCACAATTTCACGAGTAGAAAGTTTATTTATGATTCATGTTTCACAAATGATACATGTCTCCCACGAATCGAAAATATTGCTTGCAACTAAGGATAGTTTTTCTAGCCTCTAACTTCCTAAAAAAAAACTACATTTCTCATTATCACACAATTTTTCCAGTCGCATTTCATCATTTCTTTAGTCACAATTCAGTCCCAACCAATATGATTAAACACAAAATGTAACTATATCCATACCATATAATTTAATCAACACAATTCAATACCATATGATTCTTGTCATAATCTTATTTTGGATCCCCATATATTATATATATATTCAAAAATCCAAAAACTAAAAAATGTAAGAAAAACAATATTTTCAAGACATGAAAAAATAAGCTTATGAGTTCAAAAGACCAAATACTAGAAGAGTAACCAGATTCTGAGAACTCGACAAGATGGGATGAAGAAAGAAAAAAAAGAGCTTGAAAGCCAAACTTAATCAAAATTGAAAGAATCAATTAAGTTTAAGGACTTAATTAAATATAAAAAAAGTTTAATTGACTTATTTAAGGACTTAATTAAAGCAAAGATTAAGTTTGAAAGTCAATTGAGAAAAAAATAGAAGAATTAATTAAGTTGAAGGACGTAATTAAACCTTTAAGGTGGATTCAATCAAGGGCTCAACTGAAGAAAATTAAGTTTGGAGGTCTAATTCGGATCAATTTGCAAAGATTGGAAGATTAGAGGCACAATTGAATTTTGAAAAGGCCAAATTGGTGTAATCAGGGGTTAAATTGCAATGAATTTGAAGTTTGAAGGCTAATTAAAGGCCAAATTGAAGAAAAAAATTCAAAAACTAAGAACCTTTTCGCAAAAGACGCACAACATTGAGGGCTGCACCGAACTTTTTCAAGGACTCATTTGAAAAAAATCAAAGTTTAAGACTTAATTGGGGACTAATTTAAACAAATTGGGAACCAAGGGCTACTTTGTAAAAGGTGCTAACTTGAGAGGTCTCATTTGATTTTTGGCAGGGGCCTAATTGCATATAATTGGCCAGTTTTTTTCTCAATTAAGGATGTTTGAGTTTAAATTGAAACAATAGGGATCAAATTGAAATTTATCAAAATTACAATTAAAAACCCTATTTTTTAGGGTTTAAACAAACAACATGTCATTTATTCTCATTTAAGGATATGTGAGCTTAAATTGAAACAATAGGGACCAAATTAAAATTTATCAAAATTCCAATTAGAAACCCTATTTTTTAGGGTTTAAATAGACAATATGTCATTTAAATTTCATTGAAGAGATTGCGTGACACGTCTTCTGCCCCTGTTTTATTATTTTCCTCAGTTGAGAATGTTGATTGAGTTGTCACATTCAAGTGAATGAATGTGGCTTCTCTAACCATCTTAGGAACTCCAATCACTACCATTTGATAGAGGAAGTTTTCCTCTTTAAGGTTGTGGAACCCTTGTTCAACTTTTGTGCCCCCATCTACAACGTAGAAGTCCTCAACTTCTTGTCTCAAGACATCATCGTTTGATTTAGCAAAATTTGACAGTGTCACCCTCGATTTTGGATTGATGGTGGAAAAGCTACATGCCATCAAATCAATCATGGTTTGATCCTAGTTGAAGAATAACACCCTTTATACATGATCTATGGTTTGTTTGGCTTTAATAACCCTATTTTCTACAATTAATTCATGGAAAGTGCACCTCTATTCAGCTATTTCAGCCAAAGTTTCAGTTATAAAGCTCCCAACTTTTTTTAAAAGCTCTAAGAGTTTGTTAGACATTTAAGAAGAAAGAAAACATAAGAGAATGGAGAAGAATCGTCTCCTAACATATCAGAGGCAAAAAGAGAGAGAAAGAGAGAGAATTCTCTATGATCTAGTCTTAAAAAACCATTTTCAAGCCCATAAGTGGTTTCACAACTACTTGCCTTTTAAGGCTACAAAAGAAGTAGGAAAACATAAGGAAAAAAATGATTTTAAAGAGAGAAAAGGCCACGAAAGGAGAAGGAACCTTGAGAAAGAATACAATCCAACGAAAAAAAAAAAGGAAGAGAAAAGAAGATACTATGTAGAAGAAGGTCAAAAGCTCTTAGAAAAGGCCTCAAACCAAACAAAAAGGGAAAAAACTAGTCCCTGTCGCGAGGTGACGTCGCACTGGCGCGCTGAATGTGCCTCCTGAGAGGTGGTGTTGGGAAAAGGAAAAGGTTTTGAGTTTAATCATAAAACTATGATTATAAAGTTCAGGAGTTGCCATATAATATTATGGTTACTAGAAAACTTATAGTCTGCAAGAGTCTGGGTAATGGACTGGTTGTGTAAGGGGAAGACGCATCACCCCTAGTACACACCCTACCTAAGATAAGCTGCATTGTTGTTTGATATTTTTTTAGGTCGTGTTTCTATTCGTTGGTCTTTTCCTAAGGTTTAAGACAACTCTCCTTTCGTGAGAGAGTCTTTATATTATTGGGTTAAATCCTAACTGTTCTAAAATCTAAAATTTAGCATCACATTTATTTTACACTTCGTATCTTTAATACTTGAGAGTGTACTCTACTATGTAGTTTTGCACCTCAAATATTAAAGTCTACATCTAAACACTAATATAAAATGAACAAAATGATTGGTGAAGAGTTTTTTCATATTAGGGTCAAATTTTAATGGCTAATCACAAACTGGTTACGATATCTATTTTTGCATTTCAAAACATGAGAACGATGCATTTTTTTTATTTATATAAAACTATGCTTGAAAAACTTTTAGGATTTGACTGTATGCAAGAAAACAAAAAAAAAATTGTTTTTTAAAGAGGAAATTAATTTGAATTTTTTTAGAGATGTTTTTGAATTTTTCAAATTTTTAGAAACGTTTCGAAGAAAACCAGGTATATTAATCAGATCTGCATCTTACAATGTAAATATACAACCCGATATTATACAAAATTGGTATAAAAAAATGCAGGAAATTACAAATATTTTAAAATAAGCCTTGAATATTTTTGGTTTTTTTAATTATATAATATTTTATTCTTATTATTATAAATATACTATTATTAAATATATTAGGCTGGGCCGACTAGCGGTCCAACAAACCTGGCGTCCTCCTCTTCTTTTATTTTTTTAGAGAGGGAACCCGGGCCAACCATCTGGGCTAGGATGGAATGGGTCCAACCCAGTAAGGTTGGGCCAACTGACGATCAAACAACCTTTTTTTTGGGGGGCTCGGTCGACAAGGGTCCAACTCAACCTCAAAAGTTAATTATTCCCCCCCCCCACGCATGCAGAATGAATTATCGTTTTGCATGCAGCATGACAATGGTAGGGGGGATGAAGAAAAAGAAGGAGAAGGTTACTTGGCGTGGGGAGCGTTGCAGGTGGTCGGGCTATGAAATTAGTGGAGAGGACGGTGATTGATGTCAGATGCCGGAGGAGAAAGAAGAAAAAGTAGGAGAACTTTGCGGTGGCCCCCTCATGTAAGGTGGTCGGCTGGTCACTTATGGTGGAGATTGTGGTGGAATAGCTGATTATGAGAGTGTTGGTGGCTGAGGGTCACAATGAAAAGAGAGGGAAGAGAGAAACGGTTGTAGTAAAAGAAAAACTGAGAGGGGGAAGGCTGATGTTTTGTTGACTTTTGACTCGATTTTCTCCTTTCGCAGGCCATGAAATCTATCTCTATTTATAGAAGGTGGAAGAGAGACATTTTGTCTTTAATGGTGCCAAATCTTGGCCCTTGATTCTACCTAGAAGGATCCCAATTGTTGGTTCAAAATGACTATCATGGATTATCAGATTTGCTACAAAAAGGGGTTGGTCGGGTTTGCTATTTTGGGGCGGTACCACAACCGATATGGTGTCAATCGACCAGAAAGGATCATACTAGCATGTATTCAGGTGTTAGACTATCGTTTTCATGCAAGTTTTGTCAAATTTGATGGAGAGATGAAACATTAAATGCTTTGGGAAGGATGCCACTCGAGTAGGTTTTCGGTAAAAATCTGAAGAACATTAATAGCTAACCCAAAACAGTGCTATTTAGGTAAAGTTCATTTTAGTCCTTCCATTTATAAATTCTCTCAATTACACCCCTGATTAGTTTCAAACTTTCAATTTGTTCAATTTTGCCCCCGATGAAATTCAATTTATTTTGGTCATTGATCTTGGATTTAAACAATTTGACTCTTAATTGACCATTAAACTTTTAATTCTCTTCCATTTCACCCCTGATTTTAATCAATTTGGTCTCCATAGTTCGACGCCTTTTGTATAATGGTCCTTGACTTTGAATTTCTTCAATTTAACTCTTAATTGACTCGAAAACTTTGATTTTCTTATAATTTTACCCCTGACTTGAAGCATTTGACTTTGCAAAGATTATGTTTGGTCTCCTAAAATTTCAATATTCGCAATTAAACACAAATTGGGCTCCCAAACTTAATGTTTCACCAATTAAGCCCTTAATAAAATTAATTTGATCCATTTAAAGTATAATTAAGTCTTTGCACCTAGTTAAATCCTTCAATTGGACCCAAATTAATTCTTAAACATAATTAAACTTTAATTTGGCCCATAATTAAATCAAATTGGCATATTAAAAATCTAATTATGCCTATAGAATTAATTTTCATACAAATTCGACCAATAGTAATTTAATTTGCCCTTAAATCTCTATTGTCTCTTCAATTTTGGATAAAACAGGGTACAATTAGGCTCCCAATTCCATGCAAAATAACAAATAAATTTATCTACATTTGAAATTCTCCTAGCTTGCTTTTGCTAAAATATCAGTCTTTTTTTTTTGCCTCTTTCTTAGGCCATGAAATCTACCCTTATTTATAGGGGGTGGAAGAGGGACATTTTATCTTTAATGTTGTCAACTAGGCCGTCAGCCGGATCGGGTTGGGCTAATCAGCAGCCCAACAGACCTGGCTTTTTTTTTTGGCTGGGCTGGACCCGACCTAATTTTCTAGGCGAGGTCGAGTGCTGATCCACATGGTTGCTGACTCAGCCTAATTTTCTGGGCGAGGTCCAGTCCTGACCCACATGGTTGCTGGCCCGGCCCATCAACCATGCAATTATCTAATCATTGCATGAAAAATCATGTAATGACCAGATTGGGAAGGGGGGAAACAGGAGTAAGAGGCAGCACTACCATGCTTGGCCGAAGGCAAACGATTGCAGGGAAGATTGGAGCGTGGTTGGTGGTGGCAGAGGCGTGAGGAAAAAATAAGAAGAAGAGGTGGTGGAGAGAAGAAAAAATGGAAACAGGGGAAAAGGCTGATTTTTTTCAAACTTTGGCTTTTGATTTCTCCTCTCTCAGGTTATGAAATCCATCCCTCTTTATAGGGGGTGGAAGAGGGACATTTTGTCTCATGTGGTGCCAAATCTTGGCCCTTGATTTGACTCGAAAAGAACTTAATTGTCAGTTTAAAATGGCTATCATGGGCTATCAGATTTGTTGTAGAAAAGGTTTGGTCGGGTTGGCAACTTTGGAGCGGTGCCACAATCATTGTGGTGTCTATCGGTCATAACAGACCACGTTGGGGTGTAGTTATATGTCAAGTCATCGTTTGCGTGAAAATTTTGTTCAATTTGGTGGAGAAATGAAGCATTAAACGTGTTGGGAAGGAAGCCACTAAAGTAGCTTTTGGTGAAAAGCTGAGGAATAAAATGAATAGTCAACCCCAAAACAGTACTGTTTTGGTAAAGTTCATGTTAGTCCTTATATCTTTACCTATTTTTTGGGTTATTCCCCAAATTCTTCTTTCTTTCCAAATTATATATATAAAAAATAAGGACTAATATTTTGGCAATAAAAAGGAAAGCTGGGAGGACTTCAAATCAAACTGCAATTTTAAAGCTTAATTATACCCCAATTTATCGAAAACTAGAGAGAAAATACAAATTCAAGGAAAAATTCAATGATTATCGGATGAATCTGCTTAAAAATTAAGCCTAAAGACATAATTAGATTTTTAATAGGCCAATTTGATTTACTTATGGGCCAAATTAAAGTTTAATTATGTTTAATAATTAATTTCGATGCAATTAAAGAATTTAATTAGGTGCGATGACTTACTTATACTTTAAATGGATCAAATTAATTTTATTAGGGTATTAATTGAGAAGATTGGAATTTTAGAAGATAAAATTTAAGTTTTACCAAGTCAATTGATTGAAACCATGGGTAAAATCGCAAGAAAATCAAAATTTTGGGGTCAATCAAGGATTAAATTGAAGAAATTCATAGCCAAAGACCAATTTGCAAAAGGCGCCGAACTCTAGGCACCCTATCGGTTGAAATCAGGGGTGAAATTGAATACAATTGAAAGTTTAATGGTCAAATAATGGTCAAATTGCATAAATCCAAAACTAAGGATTATAATGAAAAAGACGCTGAAATTCAAGGCTAAAATTAAAGTTTGTTGAGGGGTAAAATTGCATAAAAGTGAAAGTTTGAAGCCAATCAGGGGTGTAATGAGACAAATCACAAATGGAAGGAATAAAATGAAAAAGACCAAAACGACAATGTTTTGGTGTTACTGTTCATCATCTTCTTCAGATTTTTCACTGAAAAGCAGCTCAAGTGGCCACCTTCCCGAGGCATTTAATGCTTTATTTCTCCTTCAAATTTGACAAAACTTGCACGCAAACGATCACCTAACATCTGACTATACCTCAGTATGGTCAGTTTTGGCCAATTTACACAACAACGATCGTGGTGCTAGCACAAAATAGCCAACCCGACCAACCATTTTACTACCAGATTTAACAGCTTACCATGTCCACTTTGAACCAACGGTTAAGATTCGTCCTAGCCAAACCAATGGTCAAAATTTAGCACCATTAAAGACAAAATGTCTCTCTTTCCCCCCCTATAAATAGATCTGGATGTCATGGTATGAAGGATGAGAAATCAGAAGCCAAATTTGAGAAAAAATCATTTCTTCCTAGTTTTTTCATCGCCCCCTTCTCGGCCATTACTTTGATCATTTCTTCCACTGCCCCTCAGGAGCTATTTCCACCACCAACCACTCGCCGGTCTTCCCTACAACACCATAAATGTCATCGGCTACTTTTCCGGCCAGATAAGCCTTCCCCCTTGTCCTTTTTTCTTTCTTTTTTCTCGCCCTCCGGCCAACCACTGCATGTAAAATTTGTATGCAGTGGTGGCTTAAATATGGATAAAGGGCTGGACCCATGCCAACCTAGCCCATTGATGGCTTGATCGGGTCCAACCTAGTAAAAAAGGAGGAGGCCAAAACCATTGGGCCAACGGTGGCCCAACCTGTTAAGCCGCCAGTCAGCCCAACCAGATACGACGGGTCCGGCCCAGCCGAATATAATAATAATATTATAATATTATTATAATAAAAAAATATTATAAAAAAATATTTATGGGCCCCTCACATGTTTTTCCAATAATGTTGTATAATAACGGGTTGTATATTTATACTGTAAGATATGAATCCGGTATTAAAATAACGGGTTTTCTCTGAAACTTTTCTAAAAATAATTAAAACAAATAAAAACAAATCTTAAAACTTTTAAATTAATTTCCTCTTTTAGAAAAATAAAAAAAAAATATTTTTTTCAATACTAAAAGTTTTCCAAGCATATATTCATAAAAAAACAAAAAAATTGCATATTGCTAATGTTTTAAAATGTAATATGGATATCATAACCAATTTATAATTATTCGTTAAGGTTCGGCCAAAATGTTAAAAACACTTCACCAATCATTTTGCTTAATGATCGTGCCCCCAAGTGTGGTATTGTTTGATTCATCATGAAGGAGCTTAACAAATCGTTCATAAGATAAAATATATATTTTTTGAGTTAGTATATAGTTTTTTTGTAACATTTGTAATATATTTTATGTCATGTATGAAGTTAATTAGAAGATTATGATATTGTTATGGAATTTTTATAAATATTTAAAGACCGTGTTGTACAGTAACTAAGTGTATAAAAATAAAATTGATTGATGGTACGTCTGAGGCTACTTGTGTTGTGTTGTGTTGTGTTGGTTACATGCAAGAAGTTAGCGGGATGAGATTTTAGGTAAGGCCCATATTAGAGGTTTCGTTAAAATTATATAAATTCATTCATGTTAAATTTCACATTCATATTTGTGAACTTATATATGAAAAGAATTGTGTGTTATGATGCACAATGAAAAATTTCCTAATAATAATGAACAAATTAAAAAAGCACGCAAGATTTCGATGGGAAAGAGAAAGCAAGAGTGGGGTTAGCAGAGTTTGGAAAAACCACAATGTAATTATATAAGGAAATTAACAAATTTTATATTTAGAAATTGTTATCTAAAATTTTCAATATCTCATATATATTTAACAAATATTTTTGTACAGGGTTGTGTGATTTGTGGTATGGTGCCCATAAATATACAAAAAATCAAGTTGACTCTTATGACATCGATGTATTGAAGAAGTGTATACCGAGTCATGTCACAAAAAATAACTATGAGAAGTTTCAAGAGTTTATGGAATTGGAAGATCTTAGAAGGTGATCAAGATTCGGGTCGCTGAACCAAAACAAAGAAACACTTGGTTCGGTGAGCAAGCATACCGGTGGATCATTCCCATTTATCAACCATGAAAAACGCCTAGTAAGTTTTTAAATTATTGTCTTCTTTTTTCAATACGATGTTTATTTGTTAGAATGTTTTACTACTTATTTATTTTGTAGGAATAACAGCTTTGACGTGAGCCTACACCGATGGAATTATATGAGGAAACTTGTTCATTGTATTTTTTTAATTCTTGTATTTTTTTTAATTATAATTGACCTTTTGTTTTGTTTTGTAGAAAACATAAAATGTCTCAATATTTGAAAAACATAAATAACACATTTCCACTCATTCTCCTCACAATCCTCAGTTATAGTTGGAGGTTAGAGCAATTAATGGACCCAATATGAATTAGGTTTATGGAATGCCTATGACATCGGTCAAAGAAATAAGATCGAGTTGTACTGCCTTAATTTTAGGCACACAATTGTTCGGCTCAAGCCAATCGACACTGGATTTTGAGTTGAAGGTCCTAGACAAGGTCGAGGAATGAGTAACCAAATTAGAAGAAGAAATGAAAGCCAGTTTAGAAAAAAAATGTTGAATTGAGATAAAATGATGGAATATATGTCTTCATATTATCCTCTTCATTATGGTCCTTTCGGCATAGGATTTCCCCCCTCCACCTCCACTTTTGTTTGTGTAATATATTTGTTGTTGTAAAATTAATATTTTTATGAATATTGAAATTAATAAAATTTTGATGTTAAATAAAATTGATAGTTTTAGGTTGTTTTGTGATTTTTGTTTTTTTTTTATTTAACAATTACATAACTAAGAAAACAAAAAAATCTACTAACTTTCCGATGGAATCACTAATGGGCAAAAAAAACTCATCAATGATTCTGTCAGAAAAAAAGATATTATTTCATTGAAAAGTTATAAAATAATTAATAAGTTTGATAGATTTAGCGAAGGAGTTAGCAATGATAATTATGTTGCCAATTCCATTACCTAATCCATTAGCAACATTTTAGGTTTTACCGGTGGAATAGATAATGAAATATTTTGTCAGTAATATTTATCTCGATGGAATTTGTAGGGGGTACTCTTGATCTTAAAAGGAAAAGGAGGGCAAATGTTTGAGACTCCATCATCCATTTAATACTCTGAGGATATTTTAATGCTTCGATTTTATGGAATTCAGTAAAAAATACATCATGATTTTTGTTTTATGTTGAGTTAATCTTTATATATAACCGGGTTTGTAAAATTTTAACTTGATTTGATTTAATAATTGGATTAAGATTTTTGCTCGTTTCTGACAGCAAGCTAGACGTTCCACACAATCTTCATAGAAGGAGTAATATAATTAATTCAAAGAAACTCAAAGAATCAAAAACGAGGAAAAGAAAGAAAAGAAGATTTATGAATTGAAGCAATTGGTCATTGGTAAAATGATAATAATCCGAATACATGAAAAGAAGGATTTCATGATCAGCTCAAAGTAAAACAAACAGTACAAGCTGATCACAAAGCTTGCAAAAGATCATCAAAGTCATTAATACTCGTGAATTCTTGATATATATATATATATATATATCATCTAATGTAAGGCGGATAGAACTCCCATAGCCATCTCTATAGCCAGCAACAAAACCATCCCAGTAGAGATGGCCACACTCAACGAAACAAGTAGCACCATCCCTAGTGCCAAACTTGGTCTAACATTCATCAAATAGTTCTGCAACATCTGCACTGCTTCACAAACATCGTTGTTGTAGTTGCAATGCATGAAATATTGTTTCTCCCACTCCATCCAATGAGAAGGTGGATTGTTGCTTTCTTCCGACATCTTCGTCTCTTTAATTCGTAATCGCAGTACAATCATGCTTTCATCTACAAGCTTACCCCCATAGTCTCGTCCCTTATTTCTTCTATCAAGGGCGACAATGGTGTTTCTTCTAGGGCATGGTTTCACTGAAGAAATTGGCCTCAAGGCAAGCTTGGAGGATGAGAATTTTGTTGCTTCCATGAGTGAAAACAGAAGTGCTCAAGCAAAGTTTTTCTTTTCTTACGGCTGAGTTTTACAAGAGGCAGGCATAATGGGGTATTTATATATAGCAAGGGGAACTTGTGGTTCGTGGTGGCTTTGTTTATGCCTTAATTATCTCTACTTCTATTTAAAACCGTGTTAAGGGGAGTTTGAAATTCTGAGACGAGTGAGTGCTCAATAAAAAAACAATTAGCAAGGTAGGACACAACTGTCCCAGATGCATGAACGTTAAGAAGGAAGGAATGTCTATTTTGAAGCCATAAAAAAGTCATTAGCTAGGTAAGACACAACTTCGAAGAAAAGAAAACTACATCAGGATTTTCTACGTCCATTTGAAACTGATGGCACTTTCTTCGAACATGTAATTAGTTTTTTTTTTATAATAATATGGTTGTATTATAATACTCAAAAATCGTGGTGTAAAAGTAAAGAATTTGAGATTTACATAATAGGTTTCGAGTTCGAGTCAGGATGTGTATTTTTTATAAGAGCCTGAGACAGCCGGGATTTTACTCATTCACCTGAGCTCATAAAGTGCGCTTTTCAAAAAGTGAGGTTTCCTCGAATCCAATATATATATATATATATAATTGTATTATAATTAAATACCAATGCTTTTTA
>Ga0307511_10004214_pt1 | contig 14673 bp, 17 predicted proteins | sample 13_EM_MG_FD_200266 | JGI IMG/M metagenome (GOLD analysis project Ga0307511, IMG submission 200266) | Populus trichocarpa ectomycorrhiza microbial communities from riparian zone in the Pacific Northwest, United States - 13_EM | ecosystem: Host-associated > Plants > Roots > Unclassified | place... | reverse complement strand
CGGGCGCTAAACGAAGCGCCGGTGCGGATTCTGCCGAAATGGCCCCACCCGATACCAACCCGGCAAAAACCACGCTTTTTGCCGGGCGCTAAACGAAGCGCCGGTGCGGATTCTGCCGAAATGGCCGCAGGCCATTTCAGCCAATAAAACTAGATGCCGCGGCGCTCTTTGATGAGCTCGTAGGCTTCGATGATCTGTTGGGTTCGTTGCTTTGCGTGCTCGATCATCGAGTCGGGCAGGCCGTTCGCCTTGAGTTTGTCGGGATGATTGCGGCTGAGTTGGCGCCGATAGGCCTTGACGAGATCGCCGTCAGTGGCGGTCGGGGAGCATTCCAGCACACTGTAGGCCTGCCGCAGCTGATCGCTACTGGTGTTGTAGGCTGTTTGCTGGCGGAAGGTGCCGGTGCGGATGCGCAGCACGGCCTCGATCTGCGACAGTTCCACCATCGAAACCCCGAGCCGGCTCGCCATGTGACTCAGCAGTTGCCGTGCCGGGCCCTCGAGGTTGTTGCCGGCAAGCGCGGCTCGCACCTGGATTTCAAGAAAGGTGCGCAACAATGCGGGCCGCCCGCGGCAGGTTGCCGACAGCGCAGCGAGCTCGGCTCCCAGGTTGAACCCCGGTTGTTTGCCCGCCGTGAAGTAATCGATGGCTGTGCGCACCTGCGGTGGTGTGAGCCGAAGGTCGGACATGACAGCGCGCGCGGCGGCGATTTCGCTCTCCGACACCCGGCCGTCGGATTTCGCTACGTAGCCCATCGTGCGGAACGCAGATCGGAAAAATTGATCGCCGATTGCGGCCGAATCCGAATCGCTGCGCAGGCGCGGATCACCGCCCGAGCCATTCGAATATTCGTCGAACTGGTGGCCGAGGAGCACGCCTACGGCCGCCCCGATGGGACCCCCCGCGAGCAGCCCGATGGCGGCCCCCAAGACTTTGCCGGTGAATTTCATGCGCTGCCGATTTCCATGCGCTGCTATAGTACCAAGCCCCGCGGATCCCTCGAGACGCGCTCCGTCATAAAGCAAACATGCCGTCGGATTCCCAGCTCCACAGCAAGGCGCAGACCGTATTTCGCACCGCTCTGCGAGGCCTCGAAAGGATTCATGAGGGCAAGGTCCGCGATATCTACGCGGTAGATGCGGAAACGATGCTGATCGTCACGACGGATCGGCTTTCGGCCTTCGACGTGGTGCTGCCGGATCCCATTCCCGACAAGGGGCGGGTATTAAACGAAATCTCGAATTTCTGGTTTGGCCGTACCCGACATATCGTGCCGAACCATCTGACGGATAAGCCCCTCGAGAGCGTAATCAAGGACGCGGATGAGCGCGCGTTGCTGAAGGGCCGCACCGCGATTGTGCGTCGGCTGTCGGCATTGCCCATTGAAGCGGTGGTGCGCGGTTATCTCATTGGCTCCGGATGGAAGGACTATCAGAAGAGCGGCGCCGTGTGCGGAATTGCTCTTCCCTCCGGGATGAAGCAGGCCGAGCGTCTGCCGGAGCCGTTGTTCACCCCAGCCTCGAAGGCGGCTATGGGCGAGCACGACGAGAACATCTCGTTCTCACAGGTCGAGGGCTCGATCGGTGCCGCGACTGCGGCGCGTGTACGCGATACGGCCATTGCCCTTTACAACTTCGCGGCCGAGCATGCCCGCAGCCGTGGAATCATCATCGCGGACACCAAGTTCGAGTTCGGTCTGACTGCGGCGGGGCAGCTGACCCTCATCGATGAGGTGCTCACGCCGGATTCATCGCGCTTCTGGCCCGCCGATACGTATCGTGCCGGTTCGAGCCCGCCCAGTTTCGACAAGCAGTTCGTTCGCGACTACCTGGAAACGCTCGACTGGAACAAAAAGGCGCCCGGACCGCCGTTGCCCCGGGAGATTATCGAGCGCACCAGTGCGAACTATCGCGAGGCGCTCGCGCGGTTGACCAGGGCGGCGTAGTTAGGCGGATCACGCGGGGCGCGTGGTTCGGCCGCTGAGCGGGTTTGCAAAAGGGCGACTACTGGCCCAATAAAAACAGTGAGTTACCGGAGGGCCCCGCACCAAAAGGTGCGACAAGAGCACGCCTGAGCTGCGACTTTGGTCGCTCGAGCGGCCGGCCGTGCGCCGGCTGCTGGCCTGGCGTTCATCCAGATGACCGTCACGCTGCATGATCGGGCATAGCCGAGTACCGCATTGCCACGGACGGAGGGCCTAGCGTCGCGTGCGAAGCGTAGCTGGTCATGCGCCGTGACATGATCGAACCGCGCGAATTTGGGGGCGGTAGTCTTTACGAGTGCCGCACTCTCGGCAGCAACGGAGATCGCCCAATGCTCTCCGGCTGAGGAGGGCGCTGCGGCTCAGGCAGCCCGGCCGCCTCGATATCCGCACTCAATCCCTTGAAGTGCGGCGCACTTCTCACGCTTCGAAGCGAAGCCATGCCGTCATTCCATGCGTGCAGCATCTGGGCGGTGATCTCCCGCCAGCGTGTCTCATTCTTTGATACCTCGATCATCTCGCGGCCGACCGCCACCGCCGAGTCGCACAGCTGTTCGACCATCGCGGCATAGTCTCGCGGCGGAATGCCGAGGCGCGACTTGAAGAATTTCTCCAGCGACTTACCCGGCGCCCAGGTCTTGCGCCCTTCGACCGACAAACCCGGCGGGTTGGTCGCATAGCGCGGATAGGCCTGCGTCGTGACGATGTCGTACGCAGGCGTGTAGGCCACATCGGATCGCTGGGTGTAGTACAGCGCGATATTTTTCGAATGGCAGTCGGCGTTGCGCACGACGTAGTTGGCCAGAACATGCCAGCCCAGCTGCACCTGTTGCGGATACGCCTGCTCAGGCGGCAGATAAACGCGCGTAGCCTCGAGCACCCGCTCCATCGTGGTCGCGTATTTCTCATGCGGCGGTAGTCCCAGCAGACTGCAGGCATCCTCGACGCCGTACGTCGGCATACCGTTGGCGTCGACGTCGAAGCGATCGACGATCAACACCCGACCGTCATCCGACATGCGCGTCTTGGCGACCGGCACCACATTCAGCCGCTCGAGCACCTGCATGGCGTAGTACTCGTTGAAACCTAGGTATGGCGTGTTGTTATCGGATCCCTTGATGATGTGGCGCGAGGTGCGCAGCGTCGACTTGCCCAGGGGCTCAGGCCCGTCGGTGCCGATTTCCGGCGCCAGAAACTTCGGCACCGCACCTGAGATCGCGGCGCGCGCGTACTTGCGCACCAACTGCGCGAAGTGCTCAGCCGTGTTATCCGCGGCTACGAGCTCCTCGATCGCAAGCGGATCCAACTCCATGCCCGGCTTCGCCCCTTCGGGGGTGACAGTCACCCGGCCGATGCCCATGCCGCCGACGACGGTCAGCAGCGACAAGTCTGTGCCGTCCAGCACCGGCCCGAAATCTTCGCGAATGATGCTCAGCAGAAACCCCTCCGGAAGGTTCTGCCGAAAGAACGGATGTAGGTCCCGCGGCCAACGCCATTGCCCTTCCTCGACCGGCATGGCGAGGCTGACGAAATCGGAGGGCTGCGCCTCGGGCAGATATTTCAGAACGTACTCATCGCCTTCGCGATACAACTGGGCGATGCGCTTGCCGAGGACCTGAACGTCGAGCTTCACTTGGGCGTCTCAGCCGAGGCGCGCTGCTCAGCCAGAATGTCTTTGAGCGTGCGGACATGTCCGGCCTTTACGACCTTCATGTCGTAGCCGGCCGCCGCCAGCAGCCGCAAGAACGCAGACAGGCCGACATCGCCCTGCGCCAGGGTTTCCAGTCGCGTCACTGTGGATCGGGCGAGCCCGGCGCGATCGGCCAGCTCGGTCTGGGTCAACTTCTCCTTGCGCCGGACCTCTTTCAGCACTTCGGCAGCTTCCGCAAGGGTGGTCATGTGTGCCTCTTACGCCTCAAAATTGGGTTATATCGCAAAGATTGTAGCGTTAGAGGCACATTTAGACAACTGCGCGGAAGTGCTAAATGCACCTTTGCACCTCATTTTCGACCTAAGAAGCCAATCCTGGCGCGTTAGAGGTACATTTCTATCCAATGAGGCCAAGCCGTTCAACTCGGCCGCCATTCCAGGGTCGGTCGGCTGCCATCGCACTTCGGGTCGCCGCAACTGGGGTTGTGCCAGATACGCTTCGATGTGATCCATTAACGCACCGCTTGCCTGCATGTCCGCACGCAGCAGGCGGCCAGGCTCGCCCGGGTACGGCTGCCCTGCGTAGAATCACGGCATGCAGACACCCTGGATAGCTCCCTCCATTCTGTCGGCCGATTTCGCGCGGCTGGGTGAAGAGGTTGATGCCGTACTGAAAGCCGGCGCACAAGTCATCCATTTCGACGTGATGGATAACCATTACGTACCCAATCTCACTATCGGCCCGCCGATTTGCGAGGCTCTCCGCAAGCATGGGGTGCAAGCCCCGATCGACGTGCACCTGATGGTGCGGCCGGTGGATCGGATCGTGCCGGACTTCGCGGCGGCTGGCGCCACGTTCATTTCGTTTCACCCAGAGGCATCGGAGCACGTCGACCGCACGATCGAGCTCATCCGCGAACACGGCTGCAAGCCCGGCCTGGTGTTCAATCCGGCGACTCCGCTGGACTACCTGGACTACACGCTGGAGAAGCTCGACATGGTTCTACTCATGTCGGTGAACCCGGGTTTCGGCGGCCAGAAATTCATTCCCTCCGCATTGCGCAAGCTTGCGGAAACTCGCAAGCGTATTGATGCCATTGGGCGGCCAGTGCGGCTGGAGATCGATGGCGGCGTGAAAGTCGACAACATTCAGGCCATCGCCCGCGCGGGAGCTGACACCTTTGTGGCTGGCTCAGCGATCTTTGGGAGCAAGGACTACGCGAAAACGATCCGCGAAATGCACACGCAGATCGAGGCTGGCAAAACACCCGCTACCTAGGGGATAGGCGGGCGCTGCGGGCTTGCCTTTGCAGGCCAGCAACTCGTTGCGCTAGCGGCCGGGCAGCCTCTTGCGCTTAATCCTCGTCATCCTCATCGTCGTCTTCATCCTCGTCATCATCCATGTCCATATGCGCCGAGGTCTTGGCCGCAGTCGCTGCGGTCGGCTTGGCGGGCACAATGACGGGACGGGTCTTCATCTTCGGACGCGCATTGAAGACGACAATCGTCTTGCCGGTAGCGCGTAGGAGGCCCTGCTCCTCGAGCACCTTCAACACCCGCCCAGCCATCTCGCGTGAGCAGCCGACGAGGCGAGAGAGCTCCTGCCGGCTCACCTTGATCTGCATCCCTTCCGGGTGCGTCATGGCATCTGGCTCGCCGCACAAGTCCATGATGGCGTGCGCCACACGGCCCGTGACATCGACGAAAGCGAGATCGCCGAGCTTGCGGTTGGTTCGGTCGAGGCGAGTCGCGAGCTGGGTCGCGAGTTCGAAAATCAGCCCCGGGCTTTCTGCGGCGATCTGCCGGAAGCGCGGGTAGGTCATTTCGGCCAGCTCGCACTGATTCCGGGTGCGCACCCAGGCGCTGCGGGTGGGTTGCTCGTAGAACAAGCCCATTTCACCGAAGAACTGCCCACGATTGAGGTAGGCGAGCACCATTTCGTTGCCTTCCTCGTCTTCAATCATCACTTCGACGGAGCCGCTGATGATGTAGTAGAGGACATCCGGCAGGTCGCCGGCATGGATAACCACCGTCTTGGACGGGACGGTTCGGATCCGGCAATAGCTCAAAAATCGGTTAATAGCCGGGATATCGCTCAGCGGCTTGATGTTTTCTTCCATCTCGGCTCCCCGAATGTCGCCTGTTGGCGGCGGCCCGCTTTTTTATACATATGCCCGCAGAACTGCAAGCGCTTCAGACCGCCGCGATGTTGCTTTTGAACTCAAATCCAATACGCCGTCGTCGTCATGACCCGCGCGGCATGACGCATGAGCACACGAACCGGAGCTGGTAACTCCGAAGCTCCAGCCGTCTTAGCGGCTGCACCGTGCCCGATTTCGTCCGTTCGCATTACGTTCAGTATCGCACGGCTGCGTGTATCGCCCGAAGGCAAACGCGCCAAATGTTCATCCAAGTGGCCCTCAACCTGCCGCTCAGTTTCCACAACGAAGCCGAGGCTCGTCCGGTCCCCTGTCGAGGCTGCGAGTGCGCCGATGACGAAGGAGCCGCAGTACCAGAGGGGATTCAGCAGGCTCGGCCGTGAGCCCAGTTCTTTGAGCCGCGTTTCGCACCAGGCCAGATGATCGGTTTCCTCGCGAGCCGCTTTCAGCAACATGTCTCGCGTCGCGGAAGATCTCGAGACGAGTGCTTGGCCGTGGTAGAGCGCTTGGGCGGCTACTTCGCCGGCATGGTTGACGCGCATAAGGGCCGCCGACTCACGGCGCTCTGCCTCTGAGAGGCTAGCGCTGGAGACGGCGGCGGCTTGCGAAGCCTGCGTATAACTGGCGGAGCCAGCGACGGCGCTCGGCGCCGCCTTTGCGTAGGCGGGGTCGTCAGCGACGCCCGCTTCGATAAAGTCGTGGGTGTCAGCGACGTCTGGGGTAGCTCCGGTATAACTTCTCGTGCCAGCGGGCCCTGGCGACGCCAGGGGGTGCTCGGGCGCACTGCTGGCGCCGCTGCCGACGAACGGAGCCGGTGATGCACTGCTATGCGCTCCGGGCGGCGGGTCGCCGGGTATGGGGCGCGAAGCATGAGCGGGGGCGAAGATGGCGCGCAGCGCCCGGTCGGCTGCCGCGATAAGGGGGTCTAAAGGATGCCTGGACTCCATTGACTCCATTATAAGCGGTGCTGCGCATGCTTTGCGCCGCCGCTTTGCATTGAGGGACTCGCTTGAGTACACTTCCCCGCCTTTTTTCGACCCCCTCTGTGACCCCTATGAATGAGCCCGCAACCCAAGTGCCAACGAAGACCCTCTTCGCAAAAGCCGGCAGCATCCGTGGCGATTGGTATCTGATCGACGCCGACGGCAAGACCCTCGGCCGGCTGGCCACCCAGATTGCCCACAGACTCAAGGGCAAGCACAAGGCGGATTACAGCCCGCATGTGGATATGGGAGATCACATCGTCGTCGTGAACGCTGAGAAGATCCGCGTCACCGGGCGCAAGCTCACCGACAAGATCTACTATCACCACACCGGCTACATCGGCGGTATCAAGTCCATCGCCCTCGAGAAGCTGCTGAACGAGCACCCCGAGCGAGCCATCGAAATTGCCGTCAAGGGCATGCTCCCGAAGAATCCTCTCGGCCGGGCCATGTTCCGCAAGCTCCACGTGTTCGCCGGCGGCGAACATCCACACCAGGCTCAGCAGCCCAAGCCGCTCGAGATTCAGTAAGGACCCCGCATGGCGACTCAGCAATCCCACTACGGCACCGGCCGCCGCAAGACAGCAACGGCCCGCGTGTACATGAAGGCCGGCACCGGCAAGATCACGGTGAACGACCGCTCACTCGATGAGTTTTTCGGCCGCGAGACCGGACGCATGATCGTCCGTCAGCCTCTCGAGGCGGTGCAGCTCACCTCCAAGTTCGATTTCACGGTCAAGGTCGACGGGGGCGGAATTACCGGCCAGGCCGGCGCCATCCGTCACGGCATTACCCGTGCTCTCATGGAATACGACGAGTCACTGCGAAAGACCTTGCGCGACGCTGGATTCGTTACGCGCGACGCCCGCGAGGTGGAGCGTAAGAAGGTCGGCCGCCGCAAGGCGCGTCGCGGACCTCAGTACTCCAAGCGCTAAACTTGGGTCCCCACGGGCAGCGGGCAAAACCTACGCTTTTTGCCCGCGGTCTACGGAGTAATGTCCGCTGAAATTGCCGGGGCTAGGCGCCCCCGAGCAATTTCAGCCAAGTGAACGATGGGGGATCGTCTAGTGGTAGGACAACGGACTCTGACTCCGTTTACCTAGGTTCGAATCCTAGTCCCCCAGCCACACATGAGAGAGGCCCGCCGAAAGGTGGGCCTCGTCATTTGTGGCGCGGGAATAGGATAACGACCGGCAGGTCGGCCCAGCGGGCGGGACACACAGCGAAGCGGTGTCCTGTAATCCTAGTCCCCCAGCCACACATGCAAGAGGCCCCCGAATGGGGGCCTTTCGCATTTCACTTACCGGGCCGCTTTCGGCAACTCGCCCGCCACACCGAGCGCGCGGCTCACAAAGAACCGCTTGATCTCCTGGCTGCTGTTCACCAACCCGAGCCCGCGTTGCGCAAGCCTGGATATCGGGCCCGACCCATGCGCGAGGAATCGATCGAATGCACTGATGGCCGTACTCATGAAAGCAACTTCGCTCTTGCGCCACCGTTCATAGCGGCGCAGTACGCGTAGCGCGCCTGGGTCCTCGCGCTCGCGGCGAGCGGCCAGGATCAACTCCGCCAGCGCAGCCGCGTCCAGCAACCCGAGATTGACACCCTGGCCGGCCAACGGGTGAACAACATGAGCCGCATCACCGATGAGCGCGCATCGGTGCGCAACGTAGCGATGCGCGGCAAGTCTATGCAGGGGAAACGATACACGCTCGCCGAGGAGCCGCGTGGAACCCAACACAAGATCCGAAGCACGATCCAACTCGGTGGCGAACTGCGCAGCGGACAGGCCATTCAGAACGGTTGCAACATCATTGTCGGCGGACCACACGATCGAGCTCGCGCCGTCGGCCAGCGGCAGGAATGCCAGTGTTCCCTTGCGCATGAAGCGCTGCCAGGCGGTTTTTTCATGCGGCCGCTCGGTCGCAACGCTCGCGACGATGGCTGTCTGGTTGAACTCAGCAATGTCGGCGGTCAGTCCCAACAACTGACGCACCGCCGATCGCGCGCCATCGGCGCCAATCACCAGCCGAGCGGACAGTGGCCCGGTACTCGTCTCAACAGTGACGGACTCCGGGCCCACGTGCAGCCCCAGAAGGCTGGCAGGCTCGATGCGACCACCCAACTCGGCGACCTCATCCAACGCAGCCGCCTGTAGCAGCCGGTTCTCGACGATGTAGCCCAGATTGGGCTCGCCAACCTCGGCAGCATCGAATACGAGCGCGCCGCTGGAAGAGGGCGCAACGCTTTCATGCCAAATGCGCATCCGCTCATATGCACCAACACGCGGGCCGAGCACGCGACTCCAGGCGCCCACCGACTTCAGGATGTGCTCGCTTGCGCGGGACACCGCTACAACGCGAGAGTCGAGCGCGCTGCCTTGCGCCGGTGGCTGGGGTCGGTTGGGTTCCAGAACACAAACCCGCAGCGGTCCACCGTTGATCGAAGAGCCGTTGCCGGAAGATCCGCGCAGGAGGAGCGCTGCTGCGCACGCCCCAACCGGGCCTCCACCGACAACCAGTACATCAAGAATATCGGTCATACAGCCGCCGCCTCGGCCGGGCACATCCGACCGCATGGAGTCCCAACAACCGCCCGGCCTGGCCGGTGCCGCCGGCCATTCATGGCCCCAGACTTTCTCGAAGCCCCAGACCGCGAGCCAGTCGGGGCGTCGGACCCGCGAAGCCCGCACTCACGCGGGCGAGTGCGCTCTTCGCCGGCGGGGACAGGTCAAATAGCAACAATCCAAGATTGCGCAACACACCTACCGCGGGACGCGTGTCCCCGAAGAGCTTGACCAGCCCGTCGGTGAAGCGCACCACCCCGCTGCGGTCACCTTCGCGCCATGCGGCGAATCTGTGCAGCAGTTCCGGTGACCCAACATCCCCGCGCGCACTGGCAATCACCTCCGCAAGCATTGCCGCATCCCGCAGTCCAAGGTTGAACCCCTGGCCCGCCACAGGATGCAGGGCCTGCGCCGCGTTACCTATCAGCGCAGTCCGAGCCGCGACGGTAGTCGCGGCACGCGTCAGCTTCAACGGATAGGAGGCACGAACACCTGCCCGCACAAATCGTCCGGCACGCCAACCAAACCGTTCCTGCAGCTCCCGCAGATAGGTGGCGTCATCGAATGACAACACTTCGGCCGCGCGCGCGGGATTGCATGTCCAGATCACACCGTAGCTGCCATCATGCAGCGGCAGCACCGCCAGCGGACCTGACGCCGTAAACCGCTCGTAGGCCGTGCCGTCGTGAGGCCGGTCGGCAGCGACATTGGCGACGATCGCGATCTGGTCGTAGTCCTCAACATCAGCTTCGATACCGGCTGTAGCGCGGAGTACGGAATGCGCGCCATCCGCCGCTACTGCCAGGCGCGCTGACACCGACTCGGTACCCAAGGCGAACTTGATACCGGTGTCGTCGATCTGCACCTGGTCCGGGCGCGCCGGCACCCTGAGCAACACGGGCGCCTCTTTGAGCTTTTCCCAGAGTGCCGCCCCGATCACCCTGTTGGGTACGACGTAACCAAACGCCTCGATCCCCTGCTCCGCGGCACTCAGGCGGGCGAACCCGAAGCGGCCCGCATCCGACACATGGATGGCACGAATGGCGGCGGCTTCTGGGGCGAGACGCTCCCAAACACCCAGAGCTTGGAATATACGGCGGCTGGCGTTACCCAACGCAGTGGTGCGGTCATCGAAGCTGGGTTGCGCACTGGATCCGGGAGTCGTGCCTTCCACCAGCATTGTGGAGACACCGCTTCCGGCCAGTGCAACCGCCAGGCTGGCACCCGCCATGCCGCCACCGATGATGGCAACGTCAACCTGTGTGAAAGCCATTCGTGAGAACCATAGGGCGCTCAGCCCCCTGACATTACGGCTTCGATGGCGTCCACGGCTTTCGGCGCATGCGCAGTCAGCACTTCGGCACCGGTCCGGGTCACCACCACGTCGTCCTCTATGCGAATACCAATGTTGTGCATTCGCTTGGGAACCCCTCTGCTGCCGGCGGGAATGTAGATCCCCGGCTCGATGGTCATGACCATCCCGGGTTCCAGGACGCGCCATTCGTCGCCGACTTTGTAGTCTCCGACATCATGCACATCCATCCCCAGCCAGTGGCCCGTTCTATGCATGAAGAAGCGCCGGTAGGCGCCTTCGCGCTCCAGTTTCTGCACGCGTCCTGTGAGTAATCCGAGTTTGACCAGGCCCTGCGTGATGACATGAACCGCGGCCTCGTGCGGCTCGTTCCAATGATTACCGGGCTTCACTTTCGCGATGGCGGCCTCGTTCGCCTCCAGGACGATCTCGTAAACCGCGCGCTGCTCGGGTGAAAACCGGCCGTTGACCGGAAAGGTCCGCGTGATGTCCGAGGCGTAACACTCGTACTCACAACCCGCGTCTACGAGCAGGAGATCTCCGTCCCGCAACACCTGGTTGTTCTCGCGGTAGTGCAGAACGCAACTATTCGGGCCGCCACCGACAATGGGGTGATACGACGTGTCGGCGTTATATCGCCGGAACTCGTGCACCAGCTCAGCCATCACCTCGTATTCCTGGCGGCCCGGGCGGCAGAAGCGCATCGCCCTGATATGCGCCGCCGCTGCGATCCGCGCAGATTCGCGCATCAGGGCGACTTCGGTTCGCGATTTGAACAGCCGCATATCGTGCAGCACGTGGTCGAGAGCTACGAATTCCTGGGGAGGGTGCCGTCCGTTGCGAGCCTGCGTGCGCAAGCCGTTCACCCAACCTACGACCCGTTGATCGAAGTCGGCATACACACCCATGGCGTAGAAAACCTTGGTGCGGTTCTCCAACAATCCAGGAAGTATTTCGTCGATGTCGCCAATTGGAAACGCATCATCCGCCCCATAGTCACGGGTCGCGCCTGCCGGGCCTGCGCGACGCCCATCCCAAGTCTCACGGGCCGGATCGCGATCGCGCACGAACATCACGTACTCGGCATGCTCGCGGCCGGGTATCAGGACGGTAACCGCCTCCGGCTCTCCGAACCCCGTTATGTAGTGAAAGTCACTGTCCTGCCGGTACGCATATTCGACATCGTTATTGCGGTGCCGGACCGGGGCGGCAGGCAGAATAGCGATCGAGTCGCGGCCCATGAGGCGCGTCAACTGGCGGCGCCGGCGTGCAAACTCGTCTTTGGCGACGGTCTTGATCGCTTTCAATGCAGTGGTACGTTGGGGGGGCCGGGTTGGTCCCGCAGGGGACCGAGCTCATCGAACACCAGCTGCACGCCGATACGTACGAATTCGACCAGCTCTGCGTATGCGCTCTCGTTCGACTCTTCGGTCTGTGCCGTATCGACCGCTACGTGTGTGATTTCCGTCAGGTCGCGCACGATTTCGCCAATGTCGCCCGGTAGACCTGACTCATCCTGGACGACACTCGTTCCAAGGCCATAGAGGAACCCCTGACACCACTGCGCAAGGGCGGCCGTGCGTGCATCGAGGGGCTCCTCGTCCTCGGGCAACAGCAGCTCAAACTCCAATTCAGGTCCTTCGAGGGCCCCTGCGGTATCTACGTACAGCTCGCGCAAGGTTTCCTTGGCCATGGGATGCGCCTGTCCTTCCGGCAGAATTTCCAGCAGCCAGTCGTCGAATCGATAACCGATGGCTGCGCACAGGCAACCGGCCAATGTTCCGTGGGCCTCGGCGGCATCCGTGAGCGACCGCTCCTCTACCAGGACGCGCTGTATTTCCGTGTAGTTCTCGGTGTGCATCAGATGGCCATTATGCCGTGGTTCTACGCTGGCGCGCAGCGCCGTTGCATTTGACCGCGTCAAGACTGCGGCTCTATAGTCCCTCCGCATGAGCGATACAACAAAAACGCAGCTCGATCTGGAGCTGGTGCGACTTGCAAAGCGAATCGAAGAGCTGCTCGCCACCGTCGAACACCTCAAGGAAGAGAATCGCGCGTTGCGTCAGCGACACGAATCGCTCTCCACCGAACGTGCTTCGCTGCTGCACAAGAACGAGCAGGTTCGCACACGCGTCGAGGCGATGATCGGCCGGTTGAAGACAATGGAGCACGGCGCGTGACTATGCAGCAGGATCGGGCGCAGATCAGTGTGCGCATCATGGAGAAGGAATATGTCGTGGCATGCGCCTACGAGGAACGCTCGGCGCTGCTCGATGCAGCCGAATTCCTGAACGGCCGCATGCGTGAGATTCGTGACACCGGCAAGCTCGTTGGTCACGATCGTATCGCCGTCATGGTGGCGCTCAACCTCGCCAACGAGTTGCTGCGATTGAAAAATCGGGATGCAAAGCTCGAGGGTGAGGTCGGCACCCGGCTGCGCGCGCTGCGGGAGCGGGTCGAAGGTGCACTCGAAAAGGGCCAGCAGCTCGAACTGTAGGACGAGCCCGCCTGCGCGAATCCCCGCTAAGACCCTGCGCGCAGCTAAATCCAATTGCCGAACATTTATGTACCGGGTTCGCGGCTTTGCGCGAATCCCGGTAAGACCCTGCGCGCAGCGCATGAGTAGTGTAGAGTCGATCTCGCGTCGCCTGCGGTGTTCGACAAGCGGATCGGGTTACCTCGGACCCTAATTTGAAACACCCCGGGACATCAGGGCTTGCGGGCAGAATTGTGCAAGTCCGCCTCGAGCGGAAAGCCTTACCTGCTGCAGTCCGTCCCACTTGTTGCTCTGGTTCGAGAGCAACGATCCGCACCGGCACAGGCGGGTGACGCTTCTTCCGCGCAAATCGATGCGGGCGGCGCTGCGTGCAAAGCGCCGAGCTGTACCTGCCGCCGAACGAAAAGCAAGCGCCCGACTCATAGCCCATCACGCCGATTGCTGGCTGCGTCTGCGACCGAGTTGGCGCATCGCTGTGTATGCCGCACTTCCCGAAGAGCTTGATGCGACACCATTGATCGAGCTCGCGCGTGCTCGCGGCTGCCGTCTGTACCTGCCGCGCATCGATCGCCATAGCCTCGGACGCAAGATGCAATTCGTGGCGATGAGCGGCCGGCATCGTTCCAACCGTCTCGGCATTGCTGAGCCCGAAGGCTCGCAGATCATCGGTGCGCGCTGGCTCGATGTCGTGTTCCTGCCGCTCGTCGGATTCGATTCGAGTGGTGTGCGGCTCGGTACCGGCGGTGGTTATTACGATCGCGCGTTCGCGTTCCGACGCTGGCGGAAGGTTTGGCACACGCCGCAGCTCGTGGGCCTGGCGTATTCATTTCAGCAGCTCGAAAGAATCATTCCGGCCGCGCACGATGTGCTGCTCGATGCGGTGGTGACGGAAAAAGGGGTCATACGATGCGCTACTGGCTGATGAAGACCGAGCCCGACACGTTTGGTGTCGATGATCTGGCGGCTGCCCCGCGTGCCACCACGTCATGGGACGGCGTGCGCAATTACCAGGCTCGCAACATGATCCGCGACGAGATGAAGGTGCAGGACCAGGTCTTCCTGTACTACTCGAGCACCGCGGTGCCCGGCATCGTCGCGGTGATGGACGTCGTGAAGGAGGGTTACCCGGATAAAACGGCATTCGATCGCAAGGATCATCACTTCGATCCGCAGAGCGACCCCGCAAAGCCGCGCTGGTTCGTGGTGGATGTGCGGCTGAAGCGCCGCCTCGCACGCGTCATCACGCTGGATCAGATGCGCAAACATGCTGCGAAGGAACTGAAGGGCATGGTGCTTCTGCGTCCGGGCAATCGTTTGTCAGTCATGCCCGTCGAAGCCGCTCATTGGAAGTTCATCCTGTCGCTCGAGACCCTCAAGTGAGAATGCAGTTCACATCTTCAGTGCCTAGCACACTCTCGTTCGCTTGTAATTTAATTTCGCATCTATATACTCCGACCTCGGACTAACCCTGTTAACTGGAGATGCCAACATGGCGAAAGCAAAGAAGAAGGCCAAGAAGAAAGCA
>Ga0307511_10004213_pt1 | contig 14674 bp, 6 predicted proteins | sample 13_EM_MG_FD_200266 | JGI IMG/M metagenome (GOLD analysis project Ga0307511, IMG submission 200266) | Populus trichocarpa ectomycorrhiza microbial communities from riparian zone in the Pacific Northwest, United States - 13_EM | ecosystem: Host-associated > Plants > Roots > Unclassified | place... | reverse complement strand
AAAACTCGGTGCTAGAAAATCACTGCATCAAAATGGGATTACCATATTTTTAGAAAATTTCAACAGCGGTGGGTATAGGACGGTGCTCCTTCTAGCGGATTCTCCAACGTTTTGCTATATAAAAAAAGGTTCGGTTAGTAGATCAACAGCTCTTGATAACAGATATGGAGTGAGAGTGGTGGTATTGAAGGTGAGAGGAGACGTTCCAAAGAAAAGAATTAAGGGAGAGGGGGCAGTTTAAAGTTTATTTCCGTCCATAAATTTTAACGGTAATAAGCAACCGGGAATAATATTTGGTTATCTCTTCTGATCAGCTTTCACGTGAAAAGCAAAAAATAAAGTCTGAGAACTTTGATTTTCTTATGGCCCTCTTTATAAGAATATTGATTTTATATATATATATATATATATAAGAAGGCTTTTCCATTGTGTTTATTAAAGATTTAATTAAAATTCTTCATACCTCTACATATCAGTAAAAACGACAGCAATTTCCAACGATTTGTTGCCTTAGATGTTACCATGTCTTTCTGGTGAATCTCAGCAGCTTTTGTGGCCTAATCATCGCCCCATTTGTAGAAAGCGGCATGATACTTGTCAAAATTGCGAACGATTTGTTGCAGCCGATATGATAATCAATTTACTCCAAGGCCTCATTCCTTGATGGTTCTTATATCAACTCTTGTGAGAGAGTTTTGAACTAGCCAAATAGACAAAAAAAAGAAAAAAGAAAGAAAGAATTGATCTTTTATTGAACTTTGTGCTACACATGCCGAATGATCAAACGAAGAACAAGGCCAACGCTTCTTTCAAGCGAGCACTGGAAACAGCGATAGACTCGACTACCTGCCAAATATAGCATTCTAAACAGCCGGCGCGTTCAGCTTATGAACAAAAGTGTTCTTACTCTCTCGCAGTTTCATATTGAAGGAAAGTCGTTCTACCTGACATGTGGACCGACCAACCATAAACGACGAACAGGCAGCATGATTCCATGATCGAATCTCCTACTCATCAAGAAAGTTACCTAGGTTCCGCTAACAAGCTGCTTTACAATGCAATAAGCTGAAGCTATTGAGATTTTTTAACAAGGCAACCTTCTACCACCCTGCTTAAGACAGTCAAGTGAACCTCAAGTGGAAGATACAGCAAAAGAGGTTATTATTAGTCTGGTTAATCTTCATCAGCAAACCCGTCTGCTGAATATATGCCAAACATCAGCAGCAGCACGGATAACTTGTTAGCCTCGTTACTTTTTCCAGCGAACTCATTGGTGAAGTATAGGCTAGACATCACCAGCAGCTATGTTGTGTCTGCATGTATTTTCAACACCAGCCATCTCCTATCATAAAAATTGAATGGTATATAAAAACAGCACTTCAGATAACTAAGGAAACCAAACAAGTGAGGAGGAGCTATAAAGATCCTGTTATGGCATCCTACAGCAGTGACAGACAAGTTAATCTCCACAGTGTTGAAGTACTTACGTTTCCTCAAAATGTTCCTAATTTTTTGAAAGGGAGAACTTTCAGGACAATTCATACTCTTGGCAGGAGATCAGTATTTACAACTTCAATACGAGAGCATATCACCCAATGAAAGGCATGCATGCACAAGCACACATGTATCATTCCATCCAAGTGGTCCAGACTCCCGAGACCAGCCAATCCCAGAAATCAAGATGTCTACCGTCCTGTTTTTTCCTCCCGCAAAAGTTCTTGGTTTCCAGGCACTCTCCTCTCTTGAACAAATTCAAATATTCAATAGTACTAGTAATTTTGGCAGCGCATAATTCAGTTAATTGGAAATTAATTTATTATTTAAAAAATACATTTATACACCAAATGATTTGTTGAAATATTGCTGTTTTGTAAAATAAATGAGGGCATATATGGAAATACCTGTGAGCTCTTTTTCTACTAAGAAATAGTATGGGGTTATTTAGTTTCAAATACTAGCAAAACAGGCAAGTTGAAAAAAAAAACACAATAGCAGGCAATAATAGAAGACGTACTAGCATCAAAACAGAAGGGGTAGTAAAATAATACTGTAGAATAATTAGGAAATTTGATAAATGCCTCCTATTTTTGTTGGGAAAGCAAGGTAATACATCTGGATAAAAATGAAGAGGTTTGACCTGCTATGGATTCTATCTCTATATGGAATTAGATAATAATAAGGGAATTTGAGGGGAAAAAATAAGGGTATTTTACTCTAATGAAATGTTTAGATATAAATGGTACTTTTTATATATAGATAGATAGATAGATATGGATACTACAAGTATATGAATTTATGTCAAAATAATTGTGAATCATGATTAAGTCATTATTTGTCCTAAATCAGCTAAACAGTTCTAAGTAAATAAAGCTCTACCAAGAAACCATATGGAAAAGACATTTCCAGTACAGAGGGAAATTATCACACGGCTGCAAATATTTACCAAGAAACCGTATGAAAAAGACATTCCTAATACAGTAGGAAATTACCATCCAGCTGCAAATATTTACCTGGGTATCAAACCAGATTGACTTCAATATTGAAGAAAAAGAGTTACATCTTCCTCATCTAGGATTGGTGGTGGAGTTTTAAATGGAACAGATATAGTGTAGTTGAGTTGGTAATTCACAAGAATTGGACCAAAAATGTTGAACTTTGGAGCACTCCCATAAGCAGCTTCTGCATCTGAACACCTCTTGAAAATTACTCTGGCACGATTGGTATCCCTATCAACTTCTGTCTCAGATTCTTTTAGTGGTCCGAAGCGCCTGAACATCTTATTTAGGCTTATTTCAGAAGGAACTGAATCCACCACAGGGAAATGCATTACAAGCTCTGCCGGGGCCTTCTCATCCACATAACCAACTGGTTTCTGGGTTGATACATCATAACTGCTATCAGAATAGCGTTTCCTAGAGTTTGACCTACCGCTGGGTTTATCTAGAACAACAGGCACAAAAAGATTATCCCTTTTCCTACTTTTACGTGGTGGTTGCTCTTCAGAACCATTTTGAATAACACGGTCTGTCCAATATGTGTCATTCATATCCTCGAATTCAAATGTTTCTGGAAAACCAACAGAAGAATGGGAAGTTTTTCTCTTACCACCTACTTTATCATGCTGGTCCATAACCACCGAGTTCCTGAAATCAGAGAAGAAACTAATGATGATGTTCAAGAAACCAAAGCCTTTCGAGGGATCTTGTGCTGTCAAGTGAAGCTGTGATAGCAATTCATCAAGTGACGAGTATTCTGATGGAACGATCATTTTCTTTATCTCAGCATCCTCAGGATGCACAGATGAAGTATCAGATCCATCCCCAATGAGGCCATCGCTGCTTCCTTCTACCTTCTGGCTATTACACTTCAGGATAGAAGGAGACCCGGTCATTTGGCTAGCAACTCTTTGAATGCATTCGCCAATCTTGAAGGAAGGCTTGGGAAGAGTTGTGGTTGAAGACACTTTTGCAAAAGATATGGTCTTCCTCCCTTCTGTCATAGATGCATCATCAGCAAAGGTATCAGCGCCTTTTCTTTTCTTGCCAGAAGACGGAGAAACTAATTTATTGTTGGCTTTCCCATCAGACGCAATTTCATCATCCAAAGAATCCCACGAGTCACCCATCAAATCAGACAAGTTTCTCTCTTTTTTCCTGGGACTGATACAATCCTTCAAATTATGTTTGCATTTGCGAGAAGAGCGTCTTTGCGTTTGCAAAATCTCCTCACCAGATGAAATTTGCCCATGATCCTCATAAACAGCCGGTGCATGATCAATCACTTCATCCTCAAATCTTAAAGTATCTGAATTTTCCAACAACCCTCCATAAAACTGATATTCAGGCAGTTCAGAGTAACCTTTCAAACGATAGAAGGCCAGCAACTGAGACTTTGCAATCACAAGCTCCAATCGATTAGCCCCGCCAGCTGGAGTCTGCGCTAATGCTTTCATATAACCCACTAATTTATCTGGTTGAAACAAATCAGCACTTGTATCTTTGTCAACACCATCTCGTGTACTTGCCTCTGGCCGGATTCCAGCACTTTCAAGAACCTGAAACTTGATTTCATCATAAGCATCCTCCGGCACACATGAGCAAGCCAGACCCAGCTCCACTCGTCTTGAAACTTCTTCCAAAGCACAATCAACAGCATTCTGGAATACTTCAGAATTGCTCTGCTTCTCAACCTGAGAAAAGTGTGACCTGAAAGGTTTTAGCAAAGATGCTTCATTCCATGCAAATGTTCGGTCTCCAAAGTATGCTACTAAATAGCAGTCCTTCTTATTATACTTCACTGCTTTCTCAGAGGCATCTGATGGATCAAATATCTGGCCAGGCCACCAAGGATGGCTCCTTACTTTACCCCAGACCAAATCTGATACAGAAAGCTCACCTTCATTATTTGGTGGCAGTAGATAACAAGCCTGATCTGCTTTCTCTGAGCTTCCAGGCTTTGAAGCTGCCAATTTAGCAGATTTCTCCTCGATGCTGTTCAGTTGTTCATTGTCAGTATCCTGTTCTTCAACTTCCATTTCTTTCCCTTCTAGTAAATCAACCTGTTCAGCATCAAGAACGTGTTCTTCAATTGTCATTTCTTGCCCCATATGCGAATCCATCTCAAAAAGACCATGAGATGCACCCTCATCCAAACCTTCTGCAACCTTTAATTGCTGATCGCTTTCAGCAAGCTCCTTGAGTTCAGTTTGGGGATTCAAAGCTTCCTCATTGCTTGCTATGACATTTTCTTCTCCATCCATGAGCCGAGTATCTAACTCTGTGATCCCAGATTCTGTTTCGGCCTGTGAGCTCTGTTCTTCTACCCTTTTCTTCTCCCCTTCAAGCTCTTCAGCATAAGTAGCCTGTTCTTGACCTTCCATCAGTTGCTCTTCGATTGAATCAACATGAGCAGGATGACAAGATGCACTCTTCCCTGAGCCTTCCTCAGTCTTCAACTGTTGATCCTTTAAAGAAGGATCTGGAACATCAGTGTGTGAGATCAAAACCTCAACATTGTTTGTTAAAGCCACTTCGACATCTATTTCCATCCCTCCACATTCTGTCTTAGTCCTTGTTTCAGTGCTTCCACTAACAATATCAGTTTTCTGCTGTTGCGAAACTGTTATCACTTGCTCTTTATGGAGACCAGCTTCTTCAGCATCATTAACTAAGCATTCAGTTATCACTTTTTTACTCTTTACAGGATTCAGAACCACAATGTTTTCCTTAGCTACAACTCCAGCTCGTACAACTACTTGAGCTGGCTGATACGAAGGCTGTAAATCTGCACATACATTATAGCCATTTTCAGTGCTCCCATTAGCTGTCTCGGATGTTCCCTGCAGTTCTTCCACTGAAAAATAAAAACTTTCACTAAAACCATCAGTGTCCATACCTTCGGTGTTGGGACATGTGATGTTTTCGTCGTCAGTTGATGCAACCCTCCCTTCATCAGCAACTGGAGTTTGTTTATCCAACAATTTGGAGTCTGGGTTGGCAAGGCCATCCTTTTCTGGTAAAACTGATGATCCTTCAGAAGCTGATATAAGCCCCTCCGAATTACCAGCAAGTGCTCTTTCCAGAGCGTCACTCCTACTTGCTTCAACCTTTGGATCTAAACCTTCATTATTAGCCAGCACAGCAACTTCCTCAGTAACTTCGGTCTCTACACTTGTATCTTCCACGGTTGATGGAGAAGTTAACACTGCAGTTTCAGTTCCAGAATTCCACACTTCGTCATGCAAAACACCCACCTCTAGTGTCTCTGAATCTTGAAGTGCATCGTTCACATTGTCATCTTTATCCTCAGCCTTCCCGGCAGCCTCCTCAACCAATTCAGATTTCTCTACAACTTGGGTTTCACCAACTGAAGCACCTACTACCACAGAAGGACATCCCGCCCCATTTTCAGCTCTTTGATCCTGAGATTCATTCTCTGACAGCCCAATTTCTTGAGAAGTCACTTTCTGGCTTGCATCAATCTTTTCTCCCTCAACACCTTCCTCCACCAATTCCCTTTTCAAACTCTCCTCCGTTGTAACAAATGTTACTTCTTCCACCACAACTTGGGTTTCCCCACCAATACCACTTGCATTTTCCACACTCTGAACATGAGCGTCAGCATCTGCAACCCCAACTTCAGATGAAGTCTTATCACCATTTCCACCGACCTCCATATCTTCCTCTCCACCCTCTACTGCTTTACCTTCTCCTTCAGATTCTGCAACCTTAGAAGACTGTCCAACCTCACTCTCAACCCTCAACTCCTGAACTTCAGGTGAAGCCTCGCTGCTGTTTCCACTGACCTCCCTCCCCTTCTCCCCACTCTCAACTGGTTTCCCTTCTTCAGATTCTGCAGACCGAGAAGACTCAAATCCTGAGTTTGATGGATCAACACCAGAATCCCTATTCTCATGTGTCCCTAAATGACCAGCTACACCACCACCATCTGAATGTGTTGCATCTCCCTCGGCACAACCACAACCACCAGCAGTTTCCTTCCTTGCTTCCCCACCACCTCCATCACACAAGTCACGTGTGCACCCACCATCAACACCCTCACTGGAAGACCTCTCAACCATTACTTCATCTCCATTACAAGAACCTACTTCCTTTGCCATCACATCCTCACTAGAAGAACACTCAATCTTACCCTGAGCCTCCTCACTGGCAACAGAGCCAACAACAACTGGAGTCGTTGCTATAGTGGTTTTCTCACTATCACCACTATCTACATGTTCACTAACACTCACAGTCGATAATTCCGCAACACTCCTTGCGGAAACACTCTCATTCTTGCATTCATCCATTGAAAACAGTACCTAGGTCAATTTCAAGATCCAAAAAATAAGCTTTCTTTACTATAAAGAACCGAAATTTTAAATCAAAAAGAAAAAAAGAAATCAGGTGATAATCCCTAAAACCGAGAAAAATAGAAATCAAGCCATGTAACTAAGAAAAAAGATATTAAAGAACAAAACGAGTGATTTTTTTTAAGATGATGTGTTTACCTCTTTAGATCTTGTAAGGAGTGGAAGCCAGGGGATTGTGGGGGTTTCGAGTTTTTGGAGAGAGAAAGAGAAAAAAAAGAAACAGTGTTTGGGTGTGATCATAAGTCAGGCTTCTTTTTAAGTGATTTTTAAGAGAAGTAAACAGAAGCCCGAGTATAATGGGTTCTTGTCCTTTTTCTCTGACTGGTCAGCACTCTCAACAGGCTTTTCTTCCATTTTTCCATCAGAGAGGAATGAGAAACTTTGTTGGTGACATATGGAATTTGACAGTCTAGTGATTTTCGAACACGTGTAGAGAAATTTTTTTATACCCACATTAAAATTATAAAAAGTATTAATTTTACTTCTTTTTCAGGATTATTCTACTTTTTCAAAAATATTAAAAAATTATCAAAAAATATATTTTAAAAAAATTTAAAAAAACAAAAATTATTTCACTTCTTTTTCAGGATTATTCTATTTTTTTGTTACAAATAACTGTTCCACTCTGACATGTTAGCTTGCTAGTAATTCTTGGAATAAAAAGTATTTTAAAAAAATTTGAAATTTTTTATTTTTTATTTTTAAATTAATATTTGTTTTTGATATTTTGATATTATTATTATTCTTCTTTTGAGAGAAGAATAATAATTATTATTTGAGGGAATCTCGGGCAAACAATTATTATTCTTTTGAGAGAATTATTTGCATCTTCAATGAACTCTTCTCTTTAAGCAGAAATATAAACGACTGATATTAAATTAAAAAATCGAAACACTCAACGACACCATTCCTCTTGTTAGAAGTAGAGAATTATCAATTCTGTTTATTTTCGTGGTTGGAAAGTTTTTTTTTTGTGAAAATTTAAATTATTTTTTTTATTTTAAATTACTTTATTATATATTTTTAGATTGTTTTGATGTGTTAATACAAAAAATAATTTTTTTAAAAAAATATTTTTTTAATATATTTCTAAATAAAAACACTTTAAAAAATAATTATTACTATAATACTAAATAAACTATGTAAATTTGGGTCATAGCATGTAGTTTCCAAAAATAATATAAATTTTTCAATTTAAATAAAGCAATGCTAAATATTAAAAAAATATTAAATTATTATATTTTAAGCTAAAAACATCTTTGAAAATTACATTCCACCCCAATACAACGCACATAACACATCGGGAAGGTGAAGATCCTATTTTGGTATTTTTGAAAAACAAATTGTAAAATCAGAAGCAAATCAAAATCAATCAACCCGTTCGGACGCCAAACATCTTACCATTTTCAACACAGTAGCAAACACCACGTGTATAACTGAGTTGCTCTCTGCTCATTTTTCGAGTTCTGACATGAACTACAGGTACACGGTGTCCTTGGTATGGGTAGTCTAGTCTCTCACGAGGAGTGTACAGTTGTAACCGGGGCCAAGAAGATCTCTTAAAGTCTCTCAGGCTTCCTTTCAACACAGTAGCAAACACCACTTGTATCACTTACTTGCATCTTTTACTTTATGCATTGCATGCGTGGCAACTGACAAGAAAGAATATACAAGTGGAAAAAAAACTCGAAAAAATAGTAAAGTAACACGTTTCTAAATTTCAAGGTCGTGTTTGGCTGGTTTATTTAGTGTTTGACAGTGTAATAAAGATTGTTTTTTAAAATATTTTTTATTTAAAAATACATCAAAATAATATTTTTATTTTTTAAAAATTACTTTTTATATTTAAAATGATATGAAAATATAAAAAAATTATTTGAAATGAATAAAAAAATTTTAATTTTATAAAAATACTTTTAAAAAACAAAAACAATACAGCTGAAATCGAAAAAAATGAATGTAACTTTTGCTCGGAATTTGGAAGTCATGTGCTTCTTCCCCGATAAAGCATGTTTGGGAGCGCGGTCCAACCCGCGTTTCCAAAAAATTTAAATTTTTTTTATTAAAATTAATATTTTTTTAGTGTTTTTAGATTATTTGGATGCGTTAATATTAAAATTTATTTTAAAAAATAAAAAAAATATTATTTTAATATATTTATAAGATATTTTAATCAGATAAAATCTTGATATCCAAATTACCCTCAAATATTCAGCTCCCATACAAAAATTGAAAGGAGATTGGCACTCCAAGTCGATGGAATCGTTAAAATCTTGCCCGATTTCAGAAGATTCTTGTATAATTTCAGCGAAGCTGGATTTTTATGTAACCTTGCTCGGAAGTTGGAAGTCACGACGGTTCTTTTCGGAACAAGATGATGGTTGATTCTTTATATGGCTGGGTTGAAACTTGAGACTAGGGAATCAGACCGTTTTCCATAATTAAGACAGCACAACAATAATTTTACAAGACAAAAACCCAGTTGTGTTTCCAGAGAGAGAGTTCAGCGGTTGTGTTCCGGTTAAAGGCACCATGATAATGGATTAACTTAAAAGAAGTGCAAGCAAGGAGAACCAAATTTAAGAAAGTGCCTCGGACCCAGAAAAGATTCCAGTAGCCCAGTTAAGCTGGGCCCATTATCTAACACATGTTGCCTCGATTTATTTGCGTTGGGCCCGAGAGTTATGATCTGGGCACAGCATAAACTTTTCGGTTGTTCTTGTATTGTATTCAGAGCCATGATCACCTCTCTGATTGTTGGCCCAAATACCAGATTCCAAAGAGTCCATCGTATCCATATTATATCGGCATTTTCTATGATCGACCCAGAAAACAACCGTAGGGGCTCGAAGGCACCTCCAGTCTACAGTGTGACATGTAACGGAGGGTTTGGAAGATTAATAGTAGTTGTATTTTTAAAGTGGTTTTTTTTTTTTAGAAATATATTAAAATAATATTTTTATAATTTATTTTTTATATGGACATATCAAAACAATTTAAAATTATTAAAAATTAATAATAAAATTTAAAAATTTAAAAAACTCTTATTGAAACACTATCACAAACATCTTCATGTTTCTATCATCGCATGTGGTTTCAATTGGTATGAAACAAAATTATCTGAATGGTTTGATCAAACTAATCCTCGATGAAAATTTTATTGAATATCCACTATTATTCACGAGAAAAAGTTTAGAAAATTACAGCTAAACATCAGTGGTTTGTTCCCATAACTGATATAAAGACCCGACACCAACCCTTTTCCACGAGATTTTTATTTTATTCTGCTTCTTATTTTTTAAAGCGATGTTTTAATAAGAATTTTGTTGGCCAACATGACATGGCATTCTGTGATAGCACTTATAGCAGCATGCTTAATTCTATTTAGCTGGAGAGAGACTTAGCACTTGCTGTGGCCTATGTGTTAGTGCTGGCTTTGTATGAGAACTTTAAATCCCTGTTGGATTGGCCTGGTTGGTTTTTTCCTGAATTTTTCTTCCGGTCTAATATTGCAAGGTCGGATCGGAGATGAGAGTCCGATCAATCCTTGCAATGATGAGTCGGTGATGTGCTTTTATAAAATTATGTCTGAAACCTCGTTTAATAACTTATATATATATATATATATATGATTATTTAACACTTCATTAAAGGAAGATGGCTACTTTGTAAAATAAATTCACCATTTGCCCCGTTTGTTTGTCGGCAAGTAATTTTCTTTTAGAAAGTGAATTACAAGAAAGTGAATTATTTTTGGATATTTGGTAGTGTAATGAAAAATTTAGAAAGTAATTTTTCAGAAACCACTTTCCAAAAAACAAATACACTCTTTATATTTTGTTATAGGCTGAATTTCTTGGTATAACATACAGTCTAAGCATTGTTATTGAGTTCTTACACTTTAATGTCTATAACTCAATTCATCTTATTACTAAAAGGAATATCAGTTATAATACCCATTATCCAAAAAAAATCCCTTCTGGTAGCATTGACCTTTTATCCCACTACTTCTCTCCACAAAGAATCCTTGCAATGCTGAGTCAGTGATGTGCTTTTATAAAACCATGTCTGTAATTATTTAACACTTCATTAGAGGAAGATGGCTGCTTTGTGAAGTAAATTCACGGTTTATATTCTGGTCATAGGCTGAATTTCTTGGTATAATATACAGCCCGAGCATTGTCATAGAAGACTATATAATATACAAACACCATGCTAATAATCCCGAGGGGTGGTGGGGGGCGACAAGTTATATGAACGTGCGCCAGGCTTTTAAAGTGGAAAAGTTCATTGAAGCCATCAAAAGCAAGCCATGAGACATGGGCAAACACACATGACTTTTGTTACATTGTTTTTTTTTTTTTTTTTAATGCTAATAGTTCACAGCTCAAGCTGAGATGTTAGAGAATGAAAGAATCTTATCAAACACCTAAGAATCATAAAAAAAATAAAAAAAAATTGGAAAGAAGAGCCGCAACAGATCTGATAATAACGTTGTTCTGCAGCAGCTACTCCCTTCTCCTTTCGTTATTGCCAACTAAGTGCCTCCCTCTTATCCAACCCTTTTAAGGCTTTCACCTGTGCCGGCCGTACCTATTCGACAGCCAAGCAAACTGTCTTTGTAACATCAGTTTATATTTTTATCATATAGTCTCCATTGAGCATATATAGAGCACCGTTTGACCATATATAATGGAAAAGGAGAAAAATACTACGAGAAAAATAATAATTCAAGGTATATAATTCAAGTAGACGTTGAGCATGATGCCAACATCGCTACTATTATGTAGAATATGAATGTGATAAAAGTTGTTTTTTAAAATAATTAAAAAAAATAATTTTAAATTAAAAAAAAAATCTCAATAATACAGTTAATCTTCAAGGCCAAACACCGCTTTAGCCTCACTCCACCACTCTCAGATGGCTTCGATTTTTCTCTGTCTGAAGCCCCTTTTTGTACACTAACCTTATCATCTCTCTCTTTTTTTAAGTTTTTATACATTTTTTAATAAATCTCCGACGTACCAAAACTAAATTTCTTTTTAACTATTTCAAACATGAACCACTGCACCCAAAATACGGTAAATAATTTATTTTTTGGCTTGCCATAACCGCTAATCAGAAGGCGTGGTTTTATCTCTATGAAACGACAAGCTGGTCGTTGAAGTAAATTCTTCAAGAAGCATGAGGTGGCAAGTGACAACGAATCAAACAAAACTTATAAATTCTTAACGACAACGATCAATTTGTTACTGTAAACACCAACTAGCATGCGGTTGTCAAAGAGGGCATTTTGGTCTTCTTGTCACGTGAGTTTCTAGCATGCCAGTTGTAAGTGGGCCCCACTCAATACGTAGGCACGGGATGCGATGATTCTTTTGTTTACATTGACTAAGGTTGATCATGTTACCATGTGAAGCAAACACAAGGGGCTGTAAGATCATCGTGTACAGCTAACGTGTATGGAAGTGTATGTACCTGCGTTAGGAGGAGCAATGGATGGGGGTTTGGACATGATAGTTGGGACCGTTGTCATGGGACCCGCCGTGTTTGGTGGGAAGATGTGGGCAGCAGGTAGGCCCACCGCCTGTGATTGATGGAAGTGATAAAGAGGGTACATTGGCATCAATGTATTGGCACCCACCATAGCTTGCCCTGGATACACCTGAGAGAAATGTCCATTCATGTAGGACCCGCCGGTGTAGCTTAGCTTCTGTGGACCATCCATCACAGCAATACTACTTCAGCTCATAAGAATTGTAAGACTAATGAGAAGGGGGGAATTTATGTTAATGGTTGGTTCTCAGGAAGTTTTTCTGTTGGTTTTAGAGAGAAATTATTTTAAATTTGAGAATTTCAACTCAAAATTTAAGCAGATATCTCATTAATTAACTGAACTTTCAGCTCATGATCAATATTTAAGTACGATACTGAAGTAATATTATTATTGGGTAAATACATAGGAAGCTAATTTAATTACTGGGATTTCATCAACTTGCATGATTATTCATAAATCATCACAAGAGTGTAGAACCACTTACATGATTGTAACTGATATCTGTGGCAATGTAAGCAGGAGAGTACCTGAAATTAAGAGGTAACTACAGCATAAGGCAAAGTCCATCTTCCCATTTCATACCACAAAATTAAGAGCCATGAAGCCATACAAACTGGATTACCCATAAAAAGGAACGGCTTGATGATGCTGATGGTGAAATGGTGACGCTGCAGCTGACCCTGCCGGATAATACCACTGGACGTGATTTGCTGGCGCCGCTGGCGTGGACCTCGGTCCAGCGATGATGTTAGGTCCTTCATGATTAAATTTAATTACAGATATTAGCAAGCTACACATGATGCTCATGTTTACTAACATCCCATTGTGTGTTAGAGATATATTTATTTCTCGTATTTATGCGTGCACCATGGTCTTTTTTGCCTTTCGATGAAGAGTAAGTTTATATATACAAATTAATTAATTGGAAAATTATACCAAAATTTGTTGTTAATAAGCAATGAAATTAATGCAGTGGTTTTGTAAATTACTTTTATATGGTAAGTGATAATACCATGCATCAGACGTTCGTCATATTTTTAGTTTGCCAAATTTATCAAGCATATGTGACTGTCCGTGTGTATAAGGACCCGGCTTTGTTCTCTTTCTTCTTAATTTCCATATACCTGAAAAGGAAATATTCCTTTTCAAGGTACATGTTTACACACATATACGTTTAAATATCCATACCTTGCTGAGGAGGGGCCAGTGTTGAAGACCTAGGGCGGCGCGCACCAAGGGAAGCCAGGTTGCAGTTGGCACGGCGGCCATTGATGATGGGTGCAGCATCCTCGCAAGCCTTATTTGCCGCTCCAGCCTCCTTGAACGTAACCTAATTGATTAATACAATCACCAGAGCTAACATTAGAAAAACAGTAGTAATTGACAGTAATATATGATCTTTATTTCCCTAAAATGAAAATGCAGTAGTCAAATTACAGTGAAGATTAATCAAAACTTACAAATCCGTAGCCCTTGGATCTACCAGTGATTTTATCAGAAATAATCACAGCCTCCAAGATCTCACCATACTTTTCGAAATGCTCTCTCAGGGCCTCTTTTGGTGTTTCCCACGCTAACCCTCCAACAAACACTTTGGTCAGAGTGGTATCACCAAACTGCCCTACACCGTTGCTCATTGTCATTCTCTTACTAGATCCCTCCGCAAAAATTTAAATTCGACGCACTATACTCCAAACCAAAACTTTTATCTATTTTCACGACGAAACGTGTAATTTTTTTGTGCTCAGGGGAAGAGATAGAGTGGTCAGTGATCAAGAATGGATATTTAGAAGGGAGAAGAAGAGAGGGAGGGAAATATAAGGAGGAGAGTGAGGAGGAGAAAGAGTACAGGGTGGTAATGGAATAAAAGAATACAAGAAAAACAATGGAGACAGAGAGGCAGACAGATGGACTAACTGGTGCTGAGGCTATCAACAACGTGATCACAGTACTAACATATATACATAATAGCACTTAGCGATCGACGACACGTCGACACCCTTCTCTTTAATTAGACAACCTCTGTATCTTATCTCTTGGCCAATGACTGGATACTTAGCTTTTAATATGTTCTGTTTTTGTTGATATCATATTTATTAAACCTGTCAATTTAGATTGAGTTTCAATATAAATTTATTTAAAAATTAATATAACCAAACCCGAGTAAAATCTAAACCATTCAATTTTAATTATTTTTTAAATTTTTTATTCTAAACAATGGCGTTGCATTCTAAAAATCAAGATGA
>Ga0307511_10004212_pt1 | contig 14675 bp, 10 predicted proteins | sample 13_EM_MG_FD_200266 | JGI IMG/M metagenome (GOLD analysis project Ga0307511, IMG submission 200266) | Populus trichocarpa ectomycorrhiza microbial communities from riparian zone in the Pacific Northwest, United States - 13_EM | ecosystem: Host-associated > Plants > Roots > Unclassified | place... | reverse complement strand
AGATGGTGTTCTGAGTGTTTCACTGCTAAAATCAAGTGACAACACAACTGGACAGCCATCTTTACCCTTTACAGAGCAGTGACATATCCATTTTTGCTGGAAAAGTTGTTAAAAGGATAATAAATATTAAGGTACTGATTTGATTGTGCCCGGCACTGTTACATCAAGTTTTTTCCAAGAGTCCTTCCCCAGGCTACATATTTCTACTTCATGTTTACGAGTCCACCAGTATAAATCATTAAAATCCCAGATTAGAAGAATTCTAATTATCTTGAAATCATTGGTTTTTGAAGCAAAACCAAATCCAATGCCGGCTAACAATTCATTACCAGACACCAGGAAGATGTGGCCGCAGCAGCTGCACGAACCGTGTCGAATACGAAGACAAATCAAACCATAATAAGAACCCACAATTTCTACTTTTATATATCTATAAATACAATGGTTTATGATGATCATACGAGATGAAGGAGAAAATCCTTACTGATTTTGTCTCGGCGTTTAATAAGGAGACGATGGATTTTTATTTTCACATCATCATCATAGTTAAAAAGATGATTTCTGTAAATAATATTTGGGTTAGAAAGGAGAGTGTACCAAGATTTGCAGACACACCTGAACCTTATGGAAGACCTGACATGCAGCCTTGTTAAGATACAAATCACCAAATCTTCAGGCAAAAAATCAATCATCGTGTATGTTCGTGCTCAATTTTCTTCTCCAAAATCCTGAGAAACCTTTGACAGAGGAAAGAGTTATGACTTATGAGGCTCTCGTTATTTTGGTTTGTGGTTAAGATTTTGCGATCTTAAAGATGTGAGTATACTTGTTGTAGTCCATATATAGGGTTTGTCAATTCAATGTGATTGATTTAGAAAGCTTATTAATCACATGACAAAACATGAAACCAGTTTCGTATTTGTAACAGAAAGATTTTCCCGCATCCCTGTAATTTACCATGGCAATTGACTCCTTGAACACGAAAAAGTCAGTCCAAATACCAAAAGGGTTGCTGTAGTAGGGGAGGCCGATAATGCAATCATCGAGCGGCAGGGGTGTTGTCTTGAATGTTTCGCTGCTCCAGTCACAATTGAATAACCATCTTTATACCAATGACATGATGCTCCAATACTTTTGCCGGAGAAGTTGGTAGAAGGGAAGCTGTAGGGTTTATGTGATGACACCGCTAATGTTTCATCAAGTTCTTTCCAAGAATCCTTCCTCAGGCTATATATTTCAAATTCTTAGGTGACAGAGATGCTCTCCTTCATCCTCTAAGATTAGAAGAATATGAATATCTTGTAATCATTGGTTTTTGAATCAAATCCAAATCCAATGCAGAGGAACGACCTTTGTTTCATGAGTCACAGGGTTCTTCGGAACAATAGTAGAATAATTCTTCATCAGAAGACAAATCAAACAATCTCAGACAGAACCCACAACTTTTATATGGCTACCTTCATAGATTTTCTCGTCAGGAAATCATAGTAAAGTTTGAGTCCAAGGCATGTCAAGCTTCACATCATACGACAGGAAGGAGAAAGCATTACCCTGACGTCTGATCTTGTCCCGGCGTTAGATGCAGCGACGAATCCAGGATTTAAAAACTAGATGGGTTATTGTTATATTAAAATAAAATAAGTATACAAGATAGGAGTACATAATAAGTTAATTTTATCATTATAATACATATTATACGTTTAATGAAAATACAATAAACTATTATCTAAGTTGTGTACTATGTTTTTTTATCAAATAAATTTTTTTAATTATTGATTCATCATCTATACTAGTTGAAAAGTTTTTTTTTTATATGTATGATTATACAATAAGTAAGAAACTCATTCCCTATCTTGTTTCGAAGCCGAATTTTAATGAATTTTATAGATGAAAAGACTTGTTTCATCATTGATGTAGAAATATGAAGAGTTAATACCAATTAACTCAGTTTACTAATTAAGTTGAAATTATTTATTAAGTTTGTATCAACTAATTGATGATATAATATAACAAGATAATCAATATTCTGGAAGTTCAGATAATCTATTAGCAACTTATAATACTCCAACTGTATTCTTAAACTATATAAATCTATTGGAGTGAAGTTTTCAGGATAAAATTTCTCAGCAAGCTTACATATATTTCTTTAATAAAGTTAGAATTTCAACTTGTAAATGTTCTTACGAAAACAATATCCAATAAAATGTTTACAAGTTGTCTTGACAAGTTGAGCATGTGTAATATCCATGCACCACCTTGAAGAAGAGGGGTGATTAATTATCTCCTATGATGGAGTGATTATCTCGCATTATTAGGGATAGAATTTTGTAATTATCATTAGTATAGCATATCCTGTTGTAACAATAGCATAATTTTAGCAATATACTCGTTGTATATATATCTCGCATCATTGATAAATAAGATTATCAGAAAATTCTATCAACACTTTGTGATTTAACACTTTAACCCCTCCTTAGTGTTTCTCCATATAAAAGTTGTATCATTGCAGGCCATTGTATTCAAGAATAACATAGAAAAATGGCAATGGGTGCAGTTTCTGTGACAGTACCAGCTGTTGTTGCTGCAGCAGGGATTTATTTCTTTGACCAAAGCAACTCCAATGCTCAGGTAATTTACAAGTCCCTTCATAAATTTCTCTTGTTTTCCTTCATCATGTAGTTTTAGTTCTTGTTTTGTGTGGAAAAATCCAAGCTAAATTATGTTAAATTGTTTTATGTTCAGGGGTTTGGGAAGCAGAATGGGAGCATCTAGTGAAAACATGGTGGCAAAAGTGAAGAAAGAGGTGAAGAAGGCCAGTGAGATGCCAGAATTAGCACCTCAACTGGATGGTTTAAACTGTTTTGAAACATTAATATGTCACCTATCTGCTTGGTTTTTGTGGTTAATTAGCTCCAGTGCTGCCTGCAGGGGTGGCTGTTAGTTATTAATGATAAACAATGGAAATCACCTTTCTCCAAAAAGTTATTTACTACTACTGTTATAGCTAGTCATGCATGGATTAGACATTCATGGCACTTGCTAAAGAGCAGTGCTACCTTTTTAGTCTAAACGTTTTCTGATGATGTAATGAAAGAGGTTGAATTGGAGGGGATCAGAGGAGGGATATCTCCTATGTAACTTCTCATTTTGTAAGGTTTAATTTGCTGCTTTGTTGTGTTGTTTTTAACTGATAATATGAGAGAAGCTACGCCATCAAAACAGATGACCTAATGCCAACAAATACTTCTGCAAAATGAGGGATACGGTGAGACTGATAAAAGTAAACAATTACAACATCTTGTAGAACAGATATCATATAGACCATGAACTCTGTGGTTTCATTGATTGCAGAGAATTTCTGCCTTGAGTATATACATCCTCATAACATCATTATGTTTCTGAAGTATTATACAAAGTAATATAACCTCCCGCGACCATTGGAAAGGGAAGAGTGAAACAAGGTTAAAAATAGAGCATCTCTCAAATTGAATTGAGAAAAATAATGGTTTTCAACTTTCAAGTACTTCCAGCATTCAATTTAGCATTTTTTCCCATGTTTCCAAACCTTCTTCCCACACTGAATATAAATGCCTTGGTCAAGAGTCCTCTATCAAAACCGCATAAGAGTGCAATAGCTCCACCAACAATCAGAAACTTTGGTATGTTCCTGCCCAAAGATTTCTCAGGAGCAGTTGCTGCTTCAGTCTCTGACAAATCCTCATCATCTCCCAAGGATCTCAGCAACTCTGGATTTATTTTGGTGTTAATCTGAGCCATGAAAGCAGGCCGAGAAAGTGTAACTCCCGATGCTCTTGTTCTTTGGTAGGCACGTAAACCAGGCTCAATCTTCTTGACAGTTCCCCACATGCCATGCCGCACTCCAAGCTTAGCGATTTCCCATGGGATGCCCATGTCTTCATGATGGAAGAGTAATACCTCACAAGATGTCAACTGGCCATCACCTTTCCTTGATTCCACTGCCAAAGTGTAATTGAAAAGATATTAGTTGTCACTCTCTATTCTGAGTCTCGTAGCAAATAATCGCACAAACACTTAAGCTATTGTAGGTTCACTCTCTAATTTACAGACTAGCTCTTCAGGGGACAAAGCAATTGCCCAATGTTCTGGTAACTTGAACCTGAAGAGCTGTTTCAAGCTGAAATATAAAGGGACTATTCAATTAAATGGCAGAAAGAAAGAAACTACAGCATACCTGCTCGAATGCACCAACTTGAGTAGTATAGGTCAACACGTCTTGGTTTATCTCGCCTTGGGACAGAAGAACTGGGTACTCCCTGAGATTTGTTAGGAAAAGCAGTCAATAATACTGGACGTCCAAAATCTAACTGATGATTACAAAAGAGAACAAGCAAAAATAATAAAATAGCCAATAGATGAGATTGCTGGATGCTCCTTTTTGTTACCAAAGGTCTTTTTCCACAAGACCTTACAGTACAATGTTATGTCTCTCCCTGTGGTCGGAAGAGGTAATGACTGGGAGCAATAGAAAAATGTAGCTCCTGAAGAATGCTGAGTACTGAACTTAGACCAAGGGGAACTCCCTCATAACCAAAAGGAACAAGTCTTTTCCATCCCTACCATTTTATGTATCATTACAAACCAAACATTCTCTTAGATGCTCACTCCTTACTGGTACAATCTTCGTTAAATTTAATCCCCAAAACATACACAAGTAAATAATTTGTCAATTTCCCCCAATCAGCTCACAAGGGTCTAGAATCAAGTATTTTATATGGTCAAATCCTATATCATCACCTAGGACACTAGTATTTCATAAACGGGGTTATTTAATGCTTCAAATGCTCCCTTCACAAATATATCTCATCAATCCTTTCTTTTACTTTCTCTTTACTTGTGACACCAAGATAAGAATTATGCCCTCAGGGAAGCACATCTCTGCTTACACCATCCCAATTTTAAGGCAGTGGCGATCAATTATTTAATTGTACCCTACAGCCGGGGAGATTCAAAATGGAGGGTTAAGAAGATCAGGCATACTTAGTTAGCATTGGCAGCCCTAGCTGACTGGCTTGATTAGACCATTGTTACATTACACATAGCCAAACTCATCTTCCATGTTTGGCCCCACAAAAACTGAGATAGGCACTAAATACATCCTACTTGATGCTATTATTGTTGTACATAGAATAACATACTCCTGTTTCATACCTTGGTCACACAGTAATAAGATCTGCCTGATTCCCATATTCGCCGACCAATTATGTATTCTCTGTCACTACAGAAAAAAGGGAACTGCCAACACAAACCATTGGGAGGGGATGAGCACATAAAACCATGAGAAGCTATGAATTAGAACATATGAAAGGAAGACTCACTTTTCGCATCCAATGCACTAGCATGGTCCCTGTAGTGGGACATTCATCTAATATTGCAGAATAAGAAAGCATGTCATCCCACTTTGGCCGGAAATCATCATCCCAAAAGAAGTCTCTCACTATCTCTGGCGAGGCATTCTCAAAGACAGTGCTGCTACGATATTGGGGAGGACCAGTCTAACAGCCCATCAAAACAAGAACTGATCAACAAGATGGCATATATTCGAAATATATCCGATTGTATGAAAGAAAGTTGCTGAAATTCCAACCAAACTGAACCTCGAGACCTGATAAAGCTGTTAGACTGAATTAAACTACTGTTTGAATAAGAGAAAAAAGTCTACCTTGGGATCTCTCCTCCATGCCTTATAACTCATAGTTGGGGTGGAACGATCCATCATATGCATCCAAGTAGGACCTCCATCTTTCACCTCAACAAGCTGGTACAAGTGTTCTAAATCCTCCTCCGTGACTTGGCTAGCAACATTAGACTGCTCTTCATTCAGCTGCGATCTGCTAGACAAGTATTAAGAAGAAATTATTTACTCGCCTCAAATTAGGCTCATGTAATTTTTTCTTTACCAATTATCCAAAACCATTTTTTGTCCATCCTATAGAGACAAAGTTTCCATTGTGTGTCAACCCCAACAACTGATAGTTATAAAAGAATCATAAAGCATGAGATCATTACGAAACTACAACCTATTATCACATTGAATCCTAGGTTTTTTTCTTGTTTCCTGCCTCATCCAATTTTAGTATCTGCAGAGATTCAAAGTTCTCACTAAGTTGCCATGATGGTAAAAATAACCCTACGTTTAGAACAAATGGAACAATATGTTGTGAATGTCTAATGCTTTAGAATCAATTAATCAAATTGATTACGAATTTCAATTCCAAAAAATGATTGAAAGCTTTATCCCTTATTTAGCAAACGACAAAACAAATACCACTAACAAACTTCTAAATTCATTCAAAGATTGCTTAATATTTTGTTGATAATGAAAACTAGACACTTTGATAAGGGAAGGTACCTGCAATCTTCATATTCTGTAGGGGGCACAGGAGACAGATTCTGATGCACTAAATTGTTGTTGTTATCCACAACCCAAGAAGCATCACAAGTTGAGGACCTCAACATGAATGAATTCCACTGTGAAAAAGAACCAAAAGTCTTCAATGGAGACATCAAAGACCGACAAGGTGAAGATGGCAGCGATGAATCCAATATCTTTGATACACAGCAAGTCAATTTGTCACTTTCCCTGGTCACCCATTTTGGCTTCCATGACCATCCAAGCACTAAACCAATCAGAAAAGCTACCCACAATGGACCTAAAAGTCCAACCATTTCTGTACATACCCCTAACATTGAGGAGGGATTCTCTAAAACCTCATATAAAGCCTCAATCAAGGCCATAACAGCACATAAACTTACAAAACCTAAATGGGCTATCAATAAAACCTCTAAATTTGCAATCTTTTTTTTTTTGGTACCAAAAGTTTCAACCTTTGAATCAAATAATCAAGGAAATTGATAATTCAAGAGATAGAAAACAAAGGGTTTCTAGAGAGACGGAGAAATATCAAGGCCCAGAAAGAAATATCAAATGAATTTGGCAAGAAGAAGACCAGGAGACTGTTCGTGTTCGTGTTCGTGTTCGTGTTCGTGTTCGTGTTCGTGTGTGAAGATGATTGAGGCATGAGTGGTGGGGGTGATAAGAAAAGATTATGCGTGCGGATAAGAGAAGAGGTGTGTTGGGTTCAAGTCACCATTGTTCGTTGGAGGAGAAAGCACCTCTTATTATTGAAGTTCATAAAAGGAAAGGAAGCATGGAAGGCACTCGTAAGGCCCCTCTTTGAAAGAAAAGAGAGAAACAATTGGTGGAGAATGAATTTAGTTATGTGTTTTATCTACCAACACCACACCGCCCTCCTATATGTAGGAGAGAGGAAGGCATAAAATGGATATGACACACTACTTTCACTGTTTCTTTTAGGTAATACCGTAATACTGTTTCTTGTTGGTTTTGTTGTGCTGTTACCATTTTAGTCCTTCTATTTTTCACATTTTTTTAATATAGTTACTTTACTTAAGTTCATTCTTTCATTCCATAATCTATCACAATGGTAAAGCCTCAACCGGCTTAGCAGCTTGAACTAGGATTTAAACTGATTCGAGTTAAAAAAATAAAAAAAATAAAAAACTCAATTGATTCGTTCAAAACCCGACACTTAATTTGTTATTTTTTTTAAATTTTTTTATCAAAACAACGACGTTTTGATTTTATTAAAAAAAATAAAGATTAACTCTTTTAACCTATGACTTGGATCTTATCCCGAGTTAACCTCTTATTAAGGTTTTACAACTATGTATTCAATAATGAATGAAGAACTAAGAAACAAAATAAAGGAAAATTAATTCCTTTTGCCCTTATTATAAAATAAACACCTTTTCATTCTATAAAAAGAGAATCGATCGTGAGAAAATTCAATGAATGCAAACTCATATTTCTTGATATTTTTTTTAAATTATTATCTTTTCTTGCTCATTAAGGTAAATATTGTTATTAAAATTTGAAGTATATTATCAAAAGGAAAAAATAAATGAAATGAGGGTGCTCTAGAGTCTAGACCCACATTAAACGGTTAATTAATGATTGTTAGATGTTATAATAAATAAATAATTTGAATTTTAAAATTCCTACATGCTTAACATTATCTATTTATGAATTATCGATCATTGAATCTTTGACTTAATATTTCTTTTTTTCTTTAAAAAAGACTTGAAATTCATGTCGATCTTATTTAATTAATAGTAATTAACATTAACTACATTTCTTAAAAGTTCCCAAAAGACATTTGTTAACTAAATCCTTATAAGAAGCAAAATAATTTAATTATTTGATTAGATAATGTATTTGAGAACAAAAATAACTTCGTATCTATTATAAAAAGAAATAAACTCATATAACAAGGAGAAAAAAAATAGCATACTAATAAGAGCATGGTTATAAAAATTGGACTGATCCTACAGGTTGAGCCGGGACCGGTCAACTCGGGGCCTAAACTAGTCCAGATTGAAGAAAAATTTTAAAAAAAATTGGCTAACTCAGTTAAAAAACCAAGTTGACCTGGTGACTCAATCGATCAGAACTTGACCTGATCAAAACACGCTCATTAACTCGTTGACTATTTTTATGAAAAAAAAATTGATCAAAACAATATCATTTTGATTTATTTTTTAAAAAATTATTTTTAATTCAATTCTCTCGGTCTGTAATTCGGGCCTTATCCTAGATCGAGTTTTATAAATATGAATAAGAGTAGATGGAGAGATGTTTGTCATTGATCACGCTACACAATGATGAATTAAAAAAACAAAAGGGATGAATATTAAAAAATGATACAAGTAGAGGGACCAAATAAAAATAGGTTAAGAATCATCCTTTTCGCTGTGCGGTCAGATGCCTGCAAGTGCTGATGACCTCTTGTTTTTCACGTTTTGCCTCAGTTCGTGTACTTGATAATTTTCTATGATATCGTGCTGTCCAATGCTCATGTGATAAAGATTTTGTTTTTCTTTTTTCAGATTTCTGAACAGACAAAGATTCATTCAAAGGAGTGTTTGTGTGTTGTCTTCCTCTTCCTAATTCTAAGGGTGGATCCACGCAAGCACCTCGACATTATCCCATAAATATTTATGACTTGGCCACAATGTTTATGCTTCAAATAATTATTTGTCTATCGATTCAACTATGTATGAATTTTTTTTTAGTTTAACTTAGGTATCTGGAACAGCTTACGTGTACCTCGACTAATTTCACGGGCCCTGAAGTTAACGACCATGTAAGCCTCCAGTGGGCATCATATGAGCAACCGCAGGGCTCAAACCTGAGACCACAAATACAGCAAACCTCTTAATCCTAAACTTTTATCATTGGACCACCACCTAGATGGTTTCTATTTATGATCTTAACATTATTACAGTTTGTTGCAAGCTCATGAAATTCTTTGTAACAAAAGTACAACGTTGGGTTGTTCTACACCCATCTGAGTTAAAAAAAAATATAAAATAAAAAGTGATATAGCTTACTTGATAATAACTCCAATTAATTTAAAATAAAACTTGATTAAAAATATATTTTTTAATTTTTTTAATTCAAATAATTTTAATTTTTTATTTTTAAAAAATATTTGGAATCTACATGTCATCTTCGATTTGAGTTTCTTATAAATTACAACAGATATTGTTGATTTTGTCAAAAGAAATTTCAATCAAACAGTAAAAAGCAAAAAAGAAATAAAGAAAAATCATTTACAAATCTTGAAAGTGATGCCCTTTTGCTTTTGCCACTACCAATTCCAACAGCTCTTGGTTACAGCTTATTTTCTCAAGGCTTCCACAAATGCACCAAGTGGCAGCTAGCGAGACTATGCTTGTGGTTTACCCCATGGGCAACCAATCTAGAACAACTCTTTTTCACATCAGTGGCAACCACCACTACAAACCTAGCTCAAAAAGCTCCCATCTTTCTCTCTTATTTCCTTCAAAATCATTACAGATCAAGAATCTCTGCAAATCCCAATAAACCAAGCCAATCAATTAATGCTGTGCTCAGTTAAAACCAGCAAGTCCGGTTCAAACTGGTTAGACCGGCTCTGGTCCAACAAGGGCTTCAGCAACAATGATGATGATGACCCTTCTGTTCCAAACCCATCTAGTTCTCCGATTACCGATGCTTCCAATTCTGTCATCAACTCAAACTCCGAGTCAACTCACTCTGAATCAGATCAAAACAAAGTCACAACAACAACAACCAGGGAGATTTCTTCAAGTGACAATAAAGATTTGTTCTTTTTAATGAACAATGTTCTTTCAGACCTCTTTAACATGGGTGGTTGCAGTGACCCGATTGAGGGAAGTTCAAGACATTCCAGGAAAAAGGAGAGGATTCCTAGAAAACAAACGAAGCCCAAGTTTTGTTTTGTTTCTGGGAATAACAGTAGTAATGATTCTTTAGATTGCGTGAGAAAAGACGAGAATGTCCTTGTTGCTACAGGGTCATTGAATTCTGATAAAAATTCTAATAATGTGGATTGTGGGGTTGATGATGATGACGAGGAGGAGGAGGAGGAGGATGTTGAGGAGGAGAAGGGGAAGGGTTTTGGTGTTAGTGGTGATAAAGAGCTAAAAGGGTATTCAAGAAGTGAGGTGACCGTAATTGATACAAGTTGTCTAGTGTGGAAGTTTGATAAGTTGGTGTTTAGAAAGAAGAACGTGTGGAAAGTTAGGGATAAGAAGGGAAAATCTTGGGTGTCTGGGAGCAAGAAGAGGAAAGTAATTGACTTGGAATCTGCAAATGGAAATGGTGCTAAGAAGAAAGCTAAAGTTTCAAACTTGGAGGTTGGTTCGTCCAAGGATGCCAATGATGTGAGTTTATGTCTTTGTTTTAGTTTTGTTGGTGTGGAGTAGGCAAATTTTACATATGGGTTTCATGTTATCATTGCTGCATAACTTGTTTCAGATAGAGTTACAATATGGTGAGTTAATAATGCTAGGTCTCTAACTTGTGCAACATTTTGAGCTCCATTCTGTTTTCTTGAAATGTTTTTTTGGTATTGCATGTGTAAGATATGTTTATATTGTTGAATTTAGCATCTATGTAAATTGCTGTAGATGATTGCATTGAAATTATAGCAGGCAGACTATTAAAATACATTCCTATCATTGGCAATGGATCATTGAATAAAATGCACAATCACACATCACATAAGAGCTTACGAGTTCTGCTACAGTTTAGCCTCTCATGTTACATAAAATATTCACCCGTCGAACTTGAATAGTCTGATTACTACTAATGCACAAACGAGCATCTTTTATTTCATCAGTTCTAGCAAGATACTCATTCCTCGTAGAATGAAAGTTCCTCTTCTTTTCAAAATAATGTTGTGCTGGCGCAGTTGAAATGATTGAGTGTGACTTTGATCTCTGTGAAATCATAACTTTTGGTTTCCTATGGCTTTATGCTCCTGGCTCATACTTGATTCTAATGTAGCACCTGCTTCTACTAAAAAAATTGATGTTCATGCGATAAAGTTGTTGGCTTTATTTCCATCATCCAGAATAAGCGTGCTGATTTTATGCTTATATGCCTGTGAAGGTTTTACAGTCTCTGATTTAGTGGGACTTCCTTGGGTTTGGGTTTGGGTTTAGCTTTGTCTTGGTAACCTCTATGATTTGGAATCTTGTTCTATGTTTCTGAAGGAATATCATAAGGGAGAAATTTTATGTTATTCAGTTTTCTCATCTTCTGAAGTTAAAGGGTTTATGTTTTGGAAAACTTTGATGAGGTGCACATTTTCGGGCCTTTGCCTGGCAGAACATGGTAAACAAATCCTAAGATCTACACGGCTTTCCTTAGTTAGTTGGTGTTTGAACCACATAAAGGTTACAATGCTCTAAGATCACTCATATATATTTGGGAATATGATTCCTAAACTAATTAGGGGTTCAGACTCGTTTGCTTGAAATATTTTACTCACCTTACAGTCCGTTTACTAGCTACCTTGTTAATTTGGAATGGGGCTATTTTTTCCTGTTGCAGCAATCATGTTAGTTAAATGCATGGGTTTATTGATAGTTCTTTTCCAAAAGATGCAGAGGCACAGTTTTTAAGTAACTATTTTTTTGCAGTTAAGACTTTCTCATACTTGAAGTACATATGCCTAGGGTCTTATAAATTATAATCTTTTATGAACTTAAATATTTGCCAACCTCTTGGTTCTTTTTACTGGAAGAAGTGGTCACGGCAGTTTAATAGGGTTACACTGCCTTGCATCTTTATTATTCTCCACTCAGTATTTCATCTGATCAAGTTCCAGTATTTTTTGTTTGACATTGTTATAAGTTGGCATTGTAATCTACATCTACTTGTCCAAAGACTGTGACAGCAAACAGATTAAAGTATCCTTTTTCTTTCTGCTTGTTTGAATTTGTGTTTTAAGAACTGCATCCAACACATGCCTATCTGAAAGATGTTTGGAAGCCAAAGATCGCAGTAACAAACCCCCATTGATGTATCCATTTTCTCTGTTTATTTGCTGACCTCTTGTGAAGCATGTTATGGCTATGCTTTTGGCATTTGGCTTGAACTGAGTTGAGTCTAGCAGTGTGAAATTATCAGCATTTCACATATGTCAAAGCATGGGAAGCAGGAGTTGACCAATTGTGCCATCTCTCTTCCTCCCTGTTTCTTCATTACTTGTATGCATTTCATTGGGTGATGTTTGGTACTTCTGCTGTTAATGCTGCCTATAACAGCATGCCATTTGATGGTATGAATGGGGAAGCATTGAGCATTCTTCAAGTTTTGACCGGAGAGGTGCTATTGAGTTTATGCTTACTTATCCTTCCTTGTGTAGGTTCAGAAACCAGAGGATGAGAGAAGGGAAGAGGTAGAAATGGCAGAGGATCATAGCCAAGTTGCCACAAAGAGGCAAGCATACTGACAAGCCTTGTGCCGTGTCTCATAAATATTCGTATTGTTTGATGCTTGAATTTACATGAGAGATGCATTTTCTCTTATTGAATGTGTTTCAGGATTCATTTATCCAGATCTCCAGACAAATCTAAAAAGAGTGGTTCATCTGTTATTTTTATAAAAGCCATCCCTACAAGCAACAAAAGTGGGAGAATTACCAAGAATCGTCTCAAGGACACTCAAAAGTAAGAACAAGACTTGATTGATTTGTTCTAAACGCCTGAATGGAAAGAAGCAAGTTGTCAGCAAGACCAATCCTTTCCTCCAGGCTGCAGCAGCTTTTGGATCTGTAAATGGTTTAGTTTGGTACCGTACTCTCCTTCGGGATAGGTAACAGAATTTGGCTGTCGAAGTTCAATCTCCCGACTACCTCAAACCCATTGACATGATTCTAACCCCTGATTGATTAAAACATGGTGCGGTAATCATTGTTATTGTATCTATAGCATTTGTGACATCCTTCTGCTAACATTATATATTTTATTTAGAGGGAACTGTAATGAATATCTTCAATCTTTTCATCAATATGAACTTCGAAATTCCCCATTTCAACTTTTACCAATGATCTGGTTTCGCATTCTCATCACTACCAACAATTGAAAGCCTAACTGCATGCAACTGTGATTATAATATTATATCCGCATCACCAGAGTAATAGTTGTTCAACCATCAACTATCTTGTTTAAATGCCAAAAACAAGTCTCTTCTGACAAGGGGTGTTCAGCTGTTCATGGTCATTTATTCTTGCCATAATCCTAGGTCCTCTAATTGTGATTAGAAGAAGGTTCGGTACTTGGGAGAACTTGAATCCTACTCAATGAATAGGTGAACGTGATTTTCAACTTAACAGTTCAGCATTCAACTCTTGAGCCTTAGTTGGATAGCAAGCAGATTTGCTTTTCGTATTCTCATCGAAATCCAATACCTATTTGTGAGAAAATAATTTCTTATAGATGTATTATTTCATATCTGAATCATAATTTTCAATGGTCTGAAAGTGCTTTCGAACAGTGGAAGTTGGTTCAAATATTGTTTGTCTACGCGGGTTTGCTGTGTTCCGTGTTCCAAACTGTTTTAAGAGCCCGTTTGGCTCTGTGGCTGCTGCTGCGTTTTATTTAAAACACAGTTGCAGCCATTTGGTTAAAAAAAAAGGAGGCATATTGTTTACTGGGTCCTATCTCTTTTCTGCGTTGAAAACGCAGTATTTGAAAAGCAAGGAATTCTTGTTTTTTTTGCACTATTCCCGTTAATTGCACTGTTCAACGAATAGTGCAATTAACATGAAAAGTGCATAGTGATGCACTGTTTATGTGAACAGTGCAAGAGAATTGCACTGTTCACTTGAAAAGCAAGGAATTCTTGCTTTTTTTTGCACTATTCATGTTAATTGCACTGTTCAATGAATAGTGCAATTAACATGAAAAGTGCATAGTGATGCACTGTTTATGTGAACAGTGCAAGAGAATTGCACTGTTCACTTAGAAAATAGTGAACGGTGCAATTCTCTTGCACTGCGTGGACACTTTTTTTTTTGTTAATTTTTTTAACATTTTTTTTTAAAAAACCAGTTTAAAATGAATTTTATACATGATAATATTTTATCTAATTTTATTACACGCTAAAAAATTATGGAAACTGTAGTTCTTGGCGGATGTATTTCGTACGTGATGGAAATGTAGATGGTTTAATGAACCAATAAAAAATATTTTATATAAAGTATGATTTATTTCATGATGTAATAATAATAGTTAAATCTACAATATTTAAATTAAAA
>Ga0307511_10004211_pt1 | contig 14676 bp, 17 predicted proteins | sample 13_EM_MG_FD_200266 | JGI IMG/M metagenome (GOLD analysis project Ga0307511, IMG submission 200266) | Populus trichocarpa ectomycorrhiza microbial communities from riparian zone in the Pacific Northwest, United States - 13_EM | ecosystem: Host-associated > Plants > Roots > Unclassified | place... | reverse complement strand
CGAAACTATTATATACGAACTCCTTATTTTCTAAAATAAGTCCATTTGGGCAGTCGAGGACAGCCCACGGCAGAAAGAGGCGGAAAACGCCTGATTCTGCCCTCGATCACCCAGACTTCTTACTGGGGGTCAAGCACCCCTGCTTATGCTCTATATAGCGAATTGGTAAATACACTCAAACAAACGAGCCCCTGAAGGATGGAGCCGATGCGTAGAGGTTTCTTCGCCTCCTCCTGAATTGTTTAATTCTATATCGACTTTCTTTCATCGCCCTCGACCGGTCGAGTACAACCTTCGAGCGGCACTTGGTCGCAACCTACATGGAAACGGCGAGATTTGTCTGCGCTCATAGACGATATCCGAGGCTCTGTCACCGATTCCTGGGTCATCAGTGATCTCAAATGATGCTACGGGCTTCCTCACCGAGTCAAAGACGGCCCATATGGTGTACCAACAGGTCGTACATGGACATATTCTCGGACCGGTTGGAAGTTCGTCGAAATGAACACGCGTGAATATCTCCGGTAGTTCAATGGGACTGAGTTAGATCCCCCACGTGGTGAAAGTCGAAATTGGCCTACTGACTCAAGCCGACGCGTCTGTTCCGAGCGGTTCTCGCGTGAAACAAGACATCATGGGGATCGCAACGGGTGTCCCAAGAGAACCGAGAAGGTGCAATGAACGAGGTCGAACTCTAGACTGAGGGCTTTGAGAAGTCTCCCATCTCCTGGCTTAGCAAACTCGTTGGGGGCTCCCCGACGGCTACTCGCGGGCTTCGTTCCCAGGTTTTCAGTCCGATCCAGACGTCGCGCACGAGCCGCCTCGAGAACAAATGCAAAATTTTCTCGTCGAACCGCTCCTGGTTCCACCCCCAGTAAAAAGTTCCAACGACTGGCATCAATGAGCGTCGGCCGATCCGTCTTCGATGAACGTGGATGCGGGAACCAGAATCCATCACCTTCACGGGGACAGTCAGTGCCAAGTCCTCCACCACCAGCCCACGTTATGTCCGGGTTCCGCGGCTCGTTGCTAAAGAAATCAACCGACGTCTACCCCGTCGTGCGTGCGACACGTACTTTATCGGTTTGGAATTCCGGGAGATTTTGCAATGGTCGTCAAAATAGGTTATAACGGTATTTGAGTACAGGTGTATGTCGTGAAGAAGGCGTTAGGTGTCGTCATGAGGTGGGGGGGCAAGAAATTGGAAGCGGGAATCGTGGAGTGGAGGGGGGTGAACGGGGGTAAAACGATTGTGAAGTGTCCATGGCACCGCTTCAGTACCGATTTGATCTCCTAAAGGTGCGCCGGGTTCCCACTCTCCTTCGGCTAGAACAGCAGCGGCAACACAAAATGTCCACAAACAAGTCCCAAATCGTCACGAGAATCTACGGATCCAGTATGAGGAGCCGAACAGTCGAGAGGTACGTCTTGGGAAGGCACTCACTGTGACGATAGCATTGACGATGAAAATGAGAATGTCGGCGGTGGCGGTGATTATGGTGGTAATGATGGTACCAATAGCGGATACGACAGAGCCCTGAGAGCCCGACATCTGTAAACCGTCTTCTGGGATACTCGGAGGGCTCACCATTGTGGATGCGATTGGGTCGTGAGGGTGGGGTGTAAAAGGATCGTAAGCACCTGGTGGACGTTGCCATGGCCCGTCCGCGCCCAACGGTTCCCTTTTATAAGCATAAACCTCCCAAAAACGGATTCCTCCGCTTGGTTGAGGCGGGCCATCAGTGACGTCAAGGGTGCAGATCGAAAAACTATCCCACGAATGCTACGCCAACCTTCCCCCTCGCGTTCGAAGACTTTCCTTGATATGTGGTCGTGGAATAACCCAGGAGTTCCCGCGGCGCTCTGCCAACTACCCGGACCATCTCTGCGTTACAACCATTCCGCCCTCCAAAACTCCAGCCCATTTTTGAATCGCAGACTACCGTCGGGCACCTTTGGGATATTTCAAGGTCCCTCCTGTGTCGTTTTGGGTTGCAGATAATAGCCCATGGAGGTTACTTTGTCGATCCCGTGGTCGTGCGTGACAAGAAACCATGTGACTCAGCTTTCTCACCTCTGCGCCTGACGCATCCGGATGTCACTGTCTCCGGTGCGCGGGCGGCGAGCGCAGTCCCATTTTTTCCACTGTACGGGCGATGGCTTGATTGTCAAATACACCATGAGCCCATCGTAAGCACCAAGTGGATTGCCAAGGCCCGTCCGCGCCTATGTAACGGCTCTTTTTTATATAACTTAGCTGGAGAGGGTCACGTGGGTCGGAACGATCCCAATCTCTAATCCAACTCATCGAACGTTTGGTCGCCCTCCGTCTGTCTGCGGCTGCTCAGTCGGTGGTCAACTCGAGCCGTCCTACACCCTCGTTCCCCGACAACCATGTCTTCCCTCTTCGTTGGAGGCCACTACCGCGTAGGCAGGAAGATCGGCGAGGGCTCCTCGGGTGTTGTCTTTGAAGGTCTGCTTTCCTCTCGTCTCTCCCACCCCTCCCCGCTCCTTTCTCCAGCCTTAACTCGTCCCCGCGCCAGGGATCGACCTCATCAACTCCCAGGCCGTCGCCATCAAATTCGTCAGTCCCCATCCGCCTCGGGGCTCGCTCGTGTTGCCGTTCATCGTCCTAACCCACCTTCCGTGCAGGAAGCCCGAAAGACTGAAGCCCGCCAGCTGATAAATGACCGTCGCTCGTATCGTATCCTCGTTGGCTGTCGTCAGTACAACACCCTCTCTCGTTGAGCACTGTATCCGGTGGTTTCTGACCTGCCATCTCCTTCGCCACAAACCAGCCGGCATCCCTCTAGTCTACCACTTCGGCCAAGAGGGTCTGCACAACGTCCTTGTCATCGACCTATTGGGCCCAAGTCTCGAAGATCTATTCGACATATGTGGTCGTAAATTCAGCACCAAGACCGTTTGCATGGCTGCCAGCCAAATGGTACGCGCCGCCCTCGCTCTTCGACGTTCCTTCTCTCGCCCACTTCTGATCTCACTGACTCACGTGACTCCCTGGACTCGTCGTCCTCGCCCCGTTCCTTTTTTAGCTCTCGAGAGTGCAAACCATTCACGAAAAGAACTTGATCCGCCGTGGTATTAATCCGGACGACTTTTTGATTGGCAGGCCCGGGACGAAGGATAGTACTGGTGAGTGCTCTATTTCATCGCCACCCTTCGCTCGCCAGGCTTGGCGGCAGCTGATCATGGTTTCATTAAGTCATTCACATCGTCGATTTCGGCACGGCCAAGCAGTATCGCGATCCGAAAACCAAACAGCATATACCGTATCGTGAGTGGAAGGCCCTGAGCGGGACGCCACGGTACATGAGCATCAATACCCACCTTGGCAGAGGCAAGGACCATCGGTGTTTGATCTGCGGTGTTCTGCAACTGACGCCGTGTTTGCAGAGCAATCTCGACGAGACGATTTGGAATCTCTGGGATACGTTCTTATGTACTTCCTGAGGGGCAGCTTACCTTGGCAAGGATTGAAGGCCGCCACGGACAAGCAGAAGTACGAGAAAATGGGTGAAAAAAAGATGGTGACTCCGATCAGGGAACTCTGTGAAGGCTTCCCGGGTAGGCCTTCATTCCATGCTCACCTGCGTTTCCCGACTGATGTGTGTCCGCCGTTTTTAGAGGGGTTCGGTGTCTATCTGAACTACGTGCGTAAGCTCGGGTTCGAGGAGACACCCGATTACGAATTTCTACGAGCGCTTTTTGCAAGGGTGATGAAGAATAACGGTGATAGTGACGACCAGGTTTATGACTGGAATCTGCTGAATGGTATGTTTCCTTATACTTTTTGTCATTTCCGGTTGTTTAATGATCGGTCAAAGGAGGGAAGGGGTGGGAGAACACCCTGCCAACGCGAAGGACCGACATTCCCATACAAGGTAGCAAGCCTGACGATGCAGAAATCCAGAAGCGTGTTGATGAAATGAATGAGGCGAGCTTTTCAACACCCCCCCCCCCCCACAATTTTGACATGGAAGGCTGACACGACCTGTAGCGTCTTGAGAACGATACCATGTTGGATCGAGAGCGACTAAAGTTACTCAATAACCTTTGCAAAACATGCGGCCAAAACCGTGTGATCCCAACGTCCATGCACATCCCCGATTGTTCAGAAGATTCGGTGGAAATCGAATGCGGGGGCTTTGCTGACGTATCGCGGGGTATATATGAACGGCGCCAGGTGGCTATCAAAGTTGTGCGTATGTATGTCACCAGCGACCTGGACCTCATCCGGAGCGTGAGTATCTTTTTCTGCACCGTTATGTGTGCCTAAACAATTGAACTGCGGAGATTCTGCCAAGAGGGGGTCGCCTGGAGGCACCTCCGGCACCCCAACATCTTACCGCTGCTCGGAGTGACGTTAAGCGAACACCGGTTTGCTCTGGTTTCAGAGTGGATGGACCACGGAAACATCAATGAGTTCATTGAACGGGACAGGCACGTGAACCGTACCGAGCTTGTGCGTTGTAACTTCACCCGGGGGAGCCTCGCTGATGTACTGTTCAGTTGACCGGAGTTGCGAAAGGTTTGAAGTACATGCATGACCTCCGCATGGTCCACGGAGATCTAAAAGGAGTACGTTTTTATTTGTTACAAATGAAATACCTCCATGCTTACACCGCAACCATCTACAAAGGCGAACATCCTGGTCAACAAGGACCGGCAAGCCTGCCTCGCTGACTTTGGTTTGTCAACCATCACTGGTGTCTCAATTCACGCTGCTGCCGGGGTCTCTCAGGCGTCATTGATTTCAAACGACTCGCTCATGCCATTTACCGGTGGGGGGACTCGTCGGTGGATGAGTCCTGAGCTCCTGGATCCGGAGAGGTTTGGGATGCCGGAATCAGAAAATAATCGGCCGACCAGGCAGTCCGATTGTTATGCACTCGGGATGGTCATCTACGAAGTAGGTGTTCATCCGAGTAAATTTGTTGCTGTGAGTAGTTGACCAGTGATACCCTAGGTTTTATGCGGACACCACCCCTACCTTGAGTTTTCGGATATTATGGCCGTCAATGTGATCCTGGAGGGGGTCCGGCCGAAGAAGCCAGAGGGGGCCAAACAGCTTGGGTTCAGCGATGAATTGTGGAGGACCGTTGAGCTATGCTGGCTGGAGGCCCGCGATGCACGACCCGGCGTAGGGGATATCCTTTCCTGCCTAACCAACGCCACAGCGTTCTGGGACACGAGAGAGTCCTAGCCCGTGGCAAACATCAGCAAAACAGTCAAATTGCTGTGGGAGTCTGTGAGCTACTGTGGCACAGGGGGATGTCGCTGTGGCGATCGTTATGTAACATTTTTATGTGATCTTTTTGGCGGCACAGCACCACAGCAATCGGACGGTTTTGCTGATGAAGGAGCCGAACGGCACAATCCAATGACCATTATTCCTTTCCCTACCCGCATTTCCGTTACATCTGTACATCAAGCGCATAGCGGGACTATATATGTTCACTTGGTACCACCATTACCTGGTTCCTCAATGAGTTGGCTGATCTGCACGGCCGGACGCCCTCCCCAAATCCAGATCGAGACGATTGAAAGCGTACGCCGGTATGTCTAAGGCGAACGCCGTAGCCAGTGCATGAGGGAGACGAGCCGATGCGTTCATACAAAGCGCACCCGGGGATATGTTTAAACGTTCAATGTTCAATACTCAAACTGGAAGTTGCGGTGGCCAGCTTGAAGTGGTTGCGAACGTCGTGCATCACCCGGCGTGTGTCGACCTGATGTATTCAGATCTCCTGGTCTTGAACAGGGCATTCGATTGCTATAACGATCCCCACAGGCCGTAGTGAAGTTGGTAATTTTACACAAGGAGTCGGTGCGCGGGCGATGTCATTTAATGTAACGTTCGTCAACCTGCCGGACCGGACTCGGGCTTCCTGCCTACACGAATGTCAACAGCTGGAACAGCAGTGGCCGGAAAGCTGCCTTGCGACTCAACGATGACGAGTACCTCGAGGACAGGGAGGAATGGTGTGTTAAGCACTCGTAGGCCATGGCTGAAGCTGAAGAGCGGGGCCGGTGAGCAGCAGTCACAGCCGGCGCGGCGGGTGCTTAGAAGCGTGGCCACGTATCCCACTCTGACCCTCGCGAGTTTGCCCCGACCACCCGAACCCTCTGGAGGGTGTTGAACTCACTACCTCAAGGAATTCCATGCACCGCAGCTTATTCCCCTGTCCTCCAGCCCACACTATCGATCCGCAGATATCATGCACCGCAAAGCCTAGCATGATCGTGGAGAAGTTACAGGGACTCGTACCCTTGACTTTTCCCTCTGAAACGATGTAGAGACAGAGTAAATATGTTAAACTACCTACAGTAAAATCTAGGTTCTGGCCGGGGTCGGAGGAGTGAAGTTATTCACCTCCAAAGTCAAAACTAGATATCGTGCATCAGCGGCGCCAACGTGACGACTCCTCGCTGACAGAACGCAGCCCTACACTCCCCACCGCACACAAAACCTAACGATGGCTTGATTGTCTCACGCCATGAGCCCATCGTAGTCAAATTTCCCACGCGAGGTGTCGGGCCGAAACCGAGGGCCCACTCAGTTGGACACGGAGCGCGAGGGGATTGTTCGGGGGAGGGGGGTAGACCTTGGATCCGCGGTTTTGGGTGGTATGCCGTACAGGTGAGGTAATTTACCGCAATAGAGCATCTAGGCGACCGCATATAGCTCACAAGGTGGGGGCCAAAAAGGACAGAAATTTTGGACAAGATTGGAGGGATATGAATAAACGAGACCATCGATGAGTGTGGGGACAAAGGGAAAGGGATTACCCTACTTCTACGCGACTACCAAGCCAATCAAGGGTGCGCATAACCCAACCAGCGAAACCGAAGAAAGTTCTAAGCACACGTTCCAGTGACACTTCTCGGACTTGTACTCCGCACTGAATCGTATACCAAACTAATACTCGCCGTGAGAACGGCCGACGATCGCATTCCAGTAGGAAGCACTCACCGGCATTAGAATCGCGCGACCAACGGCAATGACAACTTTGGCGGCTGTTGCGAACCAACCACAGACCCTGGAGGTGAGGGAACTAACAAAGGATTTGATGGAACGGAAGGCGGAGGTGAAAAAACCCTGAGGCCGATATCTATAAACCGTCCTCCCAGAAACTCCAGAGGGGCTCACCATTATAGTACGGACGATGGAGGCGGTCGGGTCTCAGTAGAGGTAGGGTTGCCCGAGAGTTTGCAAACGGCGTGGCGGGATGTTGGGGACGGCCGTTTCCTACCATTTTCCCACCTTTTCGCAAGAAAAGGCAGAAAGAGGGCAAAATATACATTCTAAGGAAGTTCTGTCGTGGTTTGAGGAAAGTTGGCACCCAAATATGTCAAGGGAGTACGGGAATAAGCGATGGAAAGCAACGCCAGGAAAAAGGTTGTTGTCACTCTTTTCTGGCATTCCTCATTCCTCCTTGCATTATATGAGGCTCTTCCGCTGCTTGCCCACAAAGCGCCCGAACTGCTGGCGGATACCGCCTTGGGCATCAACGGTAGTGATCGAAGATGAACAAAACCATAAACCGACAGCGATAGAGAGACTCGAGTCGGCCAATATATTCAGAGCAACTGCTCGCGCGGTAAGCGAGCCAGAAACAAAACAAGGGACAAAAAGTGGGGCGAGTTCGTCTCCTGGTCAAGCAGACGAATGTCGAACGACTCGAGCTACTTGTCGCGCGCTGGAACGCCGAAACTTCGATCGATATCAAGATACTCCAGGAGGAGCTTTCCGATGCCCGTTTGTCTGCAAAAACCACCCTCAACGCTCTGAACAAGGCTGGCGTGAAGAACTTGTAACTTCCGGCCCTGCCTCTCTCTAGATGGACTCTAAAACGGACGTGCTTCACCACCGAACTCTGACTGTAATTGTACCCATTCCGCTCTCCACCACTTGCATTCCTCTTGCTCTCCACCACTTGTACCTGTCTTGCTCTCCACCACTTGTACCCGTCTTGCTCCCCACTACTTGTACCCCTGTATCGGAGTCTCTGCCTTAAAAACCAGTTCTTGTGCCTCGCTTCTCCCGGATTCTTAACCTGAGCCTGGAGGTGCTGTCCGTCGGACCGAGCGTTTCATATATTTACGTCAACGTGAGCAGAAACCCCTCTCTGATGAAGCGCAGCGTTTGGATGGAACGTGTTATGCCAAGCATTGTTCTAGCTTATCGCCTCAATCTTCAGTCCGATATGGTGTAATGGCTAACATTGCCGCCTCTCAAGCGATCTTGAGCGCGGCAGCTCGGGGTTCGATCCCCCGTGTCGGAGTCTCATTTTTCTTGATCGAGTTCTCGTTACTCCCTCTCCCGACTTCTTGACCTACACAGAGGGTATGGGTATGTATGTTTGAAGCTTGAAGCCCCGGTTTCGGGTTAGCTTATTTGATCACTTCGGCTCGTCAACATGGCTCAATCACTGAAACCGCTGGATCCAGGATGCGTATTCAATTCCCGGCGTAGTTCTACTACAAACCACCGGCCCCCACTCAGGTTCCGAGCCTTTGAGAGGGTTCCTGTGGTGATGGATATAAATATGTGTACTCTCAAGTACGAGTCTGCGGTCCTTTGAAGTAAAAGATGTCTGGCTGTCGGGAGGAAAGTTCGCTTTCCCCGACATGCACTCTCTCCAATCAATGAACTCGGGGCTATCGGTTGATGCGGTCAAAGACAGCATGTACGCACTACGTTCCGGTCCGTCCGTTCTTCACCGCGAAGTTTCTTCCTCGGGTGTGCCGTCCAGTACCCGGCGAGTTCTGTGATGTCCCCGATCTTGGCTTCCGCATGAGTCAACCAACGGCGTCTCGAGTGAGGTTCTGGGATGGGCTTCTTGAAACCGCACGGTATACGGTCCAGTGGGAAGGGGATACTCCATGACCCATCCAATCGCAACCGCCCATGTTCCTCCTTGCAACGACCCCTCCCTGGTCATTAAAGATCTTCATCAGTCAAAAAGCGTCAAGCTCAAGATCAAGTGAGAGGCGGCAATGTTAGCCGTTACACCATATCCGATGTTGAAAAAGGTTGCCCACGAAGCCCCAGGGATACAAATCTCCAGGCGACAGACGTGGGGTTTCCCAGTAACGCAATTTAGAATCAGATCGACAGCCACCGTCGGTACAGGTTTTGTGCCAGCGCGCTCGCACCCGTGGTGACGTATATCATAGAGAGATTATACGCGGCTTCCTTTTCGACCCCGCCTCCCTGTAAAACATATTAGTTCGGCGACCCAACCACCCAGCTCCGAGCGAACGCGTACCTTGGGGACACCTCCAACCCTTTCCTCTGCGATCTTCAATACCTTTTCGTAATGCCGTGCAGCATGGGAGAACAAACCTTCGTTACGTCAGCCAACCGCCCCTCCACAAAGTAAAAAAGGCTGACCAATCTGGTGGAACATTCGTCCGAAATTGTACTCCGCCTCTTGAGCACCATGTGGGTCCTGGGCGCGAATCTTCCTATATTGTGACATGAACGCCAGGCCCTGGAAAATTTCAAAATCAACTCAACGCAGGTTGTCTGACGGACCCTACCTGCGCAATCATATGGTGCCGATTGTCCGCTTGCCTCTGCATCGCGCGGGATAGCGAAGTGTTTGCCAGGGATATGCAAACAACAGGATCCTCGGGGCAGTTTTCGTACGCTTGCAATAAATAGTCTACACAGTCTGTTAGTGAGGGGAGGGAGTCATCTCGCATGCAACTTACATATCGCGCTCTGGTAGCTTGTACAGCTCTGTCCGTACATCGTAACTAGAAGGGGGTTCGGTTTCTTGGGGAGACTTGGAGCGTCAACCTGCATCTGGTTGGGATCCATGCTGGCGTCATCTCCCCCTTCCCCTTCGTCGTCGTATTCGGTTTTTGACGCTGCCGCTGAATTAAAGAACCTGCGTTTTGCAGAATTCCACTTGACCTGGTCCGGGTTGTTGTATGCGAGATCGGAAAACCTAACCTCGCGGAGCATGGCTTTCTGGAACGCAGATGCGACAAAGGCGTCGAGTTGGCGATGCCCACTCGCGAGGGCCGCTAGGAGGATTCGAATCGGCTCATTGTTGAACTGGTACGTGAAGATGATCTTTCGGCCGTGCTCAACCACCGCCCTGTAATCTCGTGCATGGATGGCGCAGGCTATTTGATCAGAAAGCGTAAGGTATCGAACGGTGAGCCAGACTGGAAGTACGAGCTTACTTATCAAGGCCAATCTGAGCGTGTCTTGGGCACGTTGGTTCTGGTACGCGTTCGAAAATAACATGTGTCGCAGGACTTCGTCGGCCAGATCGTGCTGATCGCGACGGATCAGAAGAAATGAGTACTTGAACTCAAAATCAGTCAAAGCACGGGTCAGAACCTTCGGAGGACGGGTCAATCACCTCCATCGTGAGCTGCAACCAATTATCAAAAGAAACACCCCGGAAAACGTCGACAAGGTTCTGGGATCTCCTACTACCGGCCCCCTTCTCGCGATCTAGAACACTGGTTGGAGAGAACCTCTGCTGTACGGAGAGACTTACCCATCTCAATCTGTAATCGCGACGCCATATTGTCCTCGTTCTCTTCGGTATTGCGTTTGGTTTTGAACATCCCTTGAAATCCGAGAGACTGGTCCGGTATGAGGGCGACGGCCACGGCACGGAGTAAGATCGCTCACCCGGGTGGATAAGAAGAGCCGGCGTGTCTCACGAAAGGTTTCGATAAGCTTCTCCGCCTCCAACAGCCACTCCTTGACAGCGACTTCGTCCCCGGCCTTCATTGCTGGAGTCAGGTCCATCACACGCTGATACCCTTTCAAAACCTCCTTCTCCTTCTCGACTTCCAATTCGCGTGCGACAGGACGCGAGGATTTCGAAGATTTATATCCCTTGGTCGGTCTCGAGGACGAGACCTCCTCGAACAACGATGCTGGTTGAGTGTTCGGATTGTTGACCACCGTGCTTTGTTTCCCATGCCTTGTGCTCCGCTTCCCACGTGCATCGATCACTGTTCGGCTGGTAAGAAGATACCATGTTGGAGGGGGGTTGGCCGGCACGTACCTTGGTTCACAAGATTCAACGCTTTCCGTGTCTCTCCAAGTATTTCGTAGACTTCCGCCAAACCCCTCTTAGCATCGTCGTTGTCGGGGTCGGCCGCGATCACTATCCGAATCGTCAGCGAGTGCAAGTAACGTGTGCAAGGATGGGGGCATGACCTTGTTCGTAGATTGCGGCGGAGATCTCAAGGTCGCCGTTCATTCGACGACAACCCGCGGCTCGCTCCAAAACATAGATACTGTTTGTCTATCCCAGGGATTTGCGGGTAGATCTTACGGGTGGCGATAAAAAAACACGCACGGAAGTATCCCCGGCAAGCATCTCGTAAACCGACACGGCCGCCGTGTACATCCTCTGGTCGTAGTACGCGTCCGCGATCTCGGAATACAGCGGTCCATATTCCTTAATATCCTGCGCCAAAATGACACTCGCGTGCATCTTGTATGACTGTAAGTAATGTGCGAGGACGAGCCCAGACAACCGCACCTGTCCTTCCTCGATATCTCCCACCTTGATCCTCGAGACGGCCAGCCGGTGCCTCGCGTTGATATCGAGCTCATACATCCCTGGCGCGACGGTCCCAGATCTGACAACCACACTTCCTACAATATCGAACTCCCGGTCATCCTCGCATGCGTCCCAGTACGACTGGGAGCCCCGTCCTTGCAGCCACCTGCTACCTCGTCTTATGGTCGTGATCGCGTTGTGGTATTTTTTGATGGAATTGTATGAATCCGCGAGGACGAGGATGTGAATGAGGTCGAACCCTCCTCCCAGGATCTCTTGACCCGTATCAGGGTCAACACCGGTCCCAGTGGGATAGAGTTCCTGATAGTGTTCGAAAGCGTCCTGGTGCAGCGACGCACAGACGTCGATTTTGTTTCCTTCGATTAGGATCGGCCGGAGTTCTTCGAGCACGTTCAAATCATGGGGAATCTGCCTCAAAATTGCACTGAACGTGGTTCTTGCCTATATGATCCATTGTGTAGGCGGGGTGAAATACGGTGAATGGGGCAGCACATACGGTATTGATCTGACCCATCTCTTTCGCAAGAATTGCGCGATCCCACAACGCGTCAACGTTGGTTGGATCGAGATTGTACGCTTTGCTGTAACAATATAGAGCCTGTTTGCTCAAACCCATATCCCTAACCGCGAGCACGACGGTAAACCATCATCGTCCATCGATTAAGGCGGAAGGGGATAAACCTTACCTCGACTGTTGAGCGAGTTCGTACCACTGTTCTGGATCGTGCTTCAAGTGAGCGGCCATGATGCGCAACTGGAGTGCCTTGTCGGGGAGTCCCATTTCGTCTTGACAATTTGCGAGGACAGCCCAGGCGGAAATAGCTTTCGGTTCGATTCGGATAACCTCTTGCATGATGCGGATGGCATCAGACCTCTGCCCGTCGACGTACGCCTGGTTTCCCTCGCCGATCATGCCTTTTACTTGCTGAGAGAGGGTCGGACCGGTATTTCGTTTTCGCTGAGTAGCAACTTCAGTTATGCAATTGGCCACAGTGGAGCGACGGTGAGGGGCGTACAGTTTTCTTCTTCCTTCGGCCGACTCCTGACGCCTCCCTCAACTCATCTCGCCAGTCGTCTTCATCATTCACGCTCAGATCCCAAGCTTGACTGAACATCCCACTCCCCTGTTGGCCGTCAGAGTTTCTTATCGAATCAATGAGGCGACTGTATAGGAAACAATACGGGTGCGAGTTCAGAATCGGTCCGGTTCACAGAGAGAATCAACGCACTCGAAATCGCCTTCAATGTCGTTCTCCGCGGGTTGCAGTTGAATTTTCTCTTGTTCATCTTCGTTCACGTTGTACTCGGACTCTTCGTCTGAGCCTGATGAACGCTCCGGTTCTGATTCCGAGCCCTGGTCTGACTCCTCGGGTTCACGCGGATAGCCGCTGGGGCCAGCGAGAGGTTCGTCTCCATCTACGCACGGATTGGGTATTCAGAGGGTGTTGTTTGAGTTGCAGTTCCATAGCACGTACCGAGTTCGCTTGAGTCGCGCATCGTTCTGTCGCGACTCGAGGGTTGGGGTGAAAATCTTGGGTGTATCACGATCGATGATCACCTGACCAGCCTATCGTGACAAGTTGACAACATATGCTCGCCCCAGCCTCAATCCGGGATTACTAAGGTCCCGGACAGGCTCGAAAACGTTTGTTTAGGTGCGTGTAACCGTATTATTAAAATAAATTGTACCTCGACGTTACGGAGGCGGAGCTTTGCGGTCTTGCCTGCGGGTAGGGGTGGGAAATCTGGTTGCGGAGTTCAAACTGGCAGCAGGTGCTGGTCGCTGACGCGACTCGATCAGAGAATCAACCTCTCCGCTTATGATCCGTCAACTCCCTCCGAGGTTCAGGAGCCTGTATCGACTCGTATTGAGGACAAGCTCGGCGTCGGTCCTACATATCCGACCAGCAGCGCCGAGGTTACGCGCGATGTGGAGACCGACCTTTGGCGTGGCAGCTCAGATGACCAGGAAGACCCAAAACACCGAGGATGAGGCGGGAGCCGCCCACGCCCGGGAGTGGTTGAACAAATGGGAAGAGCGAAGTACGTCAATGAGTTTATGCACGAAACAACAGTTCTTGAACTAAAACATCGTAACAGTGGATAGCACGCTCTCGCTGCTATACCACTCCGCCACCTCTCGTGGACTCGCTCACCAGTTGACTCGGAATCTGCACTCCCTTTCTTACCATCGTAAGGTTTGGTTACATTCCGCATATGAACGATCCAACACTCCATGGAAGCCGACTGGAGAATTCATACAACCCAAGCCAAACAAACGCCGGACCGACCAAAATGAACTGGGCGAATTAGGATGGAACATGGTCGGAGAGGTTGTCCGTATGGCCGAAGGGCGCGATCGACTCATGCTGGGTCGTGTCCCGCTACGCCAACACCAAACCTACCGTAACGTCGAATAAACCAACCTCTTCAACATAGCCCGGCCAATCCCGCGGGTGTGTTACCACCATCCTATATGTGACTTCAACGGGCTACACTTCCGAAAGCCGAAGGGACTCCGTCTGCAGTGTTGGGTGAATCATGAAAGTGGGGGGCAGCGAGTACGAAGGGACGGATGTTCTTCCGTCCCACCAATTCGCCCGCTCGATGATGTTGTAGACGTTCGCGCGTGTCCATTTCGATGAGCTTGCAACCAGCCCGGAATCCTGTCCACGTGCAGCCTGCTGGCGCACCATCTGGGCCACCATTGCCTCAGTGAGGAAGCCCGTAGCCCACGACTAAGTGCCGCTGAAAGGTTATTCTTTATCCGACCGAGGTAGCGAAAGAAAGTCGGTACAGGATTAATTCAGGAGACAGCGAAATAGCCGTCGCACCCACTTCTGCGCATCAGCTGTTCTTCCGGGGTTACAGAGGTTGTTATTTGGACAGACCGTGTTCTGGGTTGGGAGGGAAGAAAGCACAGGCGAAACCTGGGAAACACATACATCCACAGTACGGACGATCCAGAGAGTATTAACCAGGTCACCGCATCAAGTTTGCATTTGTTTGCTCCGCAGCCATACCACCACAGTTGTGGGTCCCGCAGCAGCGCAGCTACCAACGTCACTTGAGGCTCATTCCAAGTATG
>Ga0307511_10004210_pt1 | contig 14677 bp, 8 predicted proteins | sample 13_EM_MG_FD_200266 | JGI IMG/M metagenome (GOLD analysis project Ga0307511, IMG submission 200266) | Populus trichocarpa ectomycorrhiza microbial communities from riparian zone in the Pacific Northwest, United States - 13_EM | ecosystem: Host-associated > Plants > Roots > Unclassified | place... | reverse complement strand
ATGAGATTAAGATAAATCATAAAAAAAAAAAACTCAAAATCCAATAATATAATGTCAAATGATGAAAAAAAAATCAATTTAAAAAAAATAATTTCGAAGAAAAAGAACTTAAGTCAACCCGAGTTAATTTGACAAACTAAACACCCGTGATATGAGATCGAGATAAAAAGATATTAGACTATCAAAAGAAGGACCTAGTAAAAAACACTGAAGTTCAATAAAAAAAATGTTGAAAAAAAGAACTCGAACTAACTTGGGTTACCTTGACTAACTCGTACTCGTGATAACTGCACAAAATGAAAAGCAAAAAAAATAATAACAAAGCTCAAGGGTTAATAATATAATGTTAAATGATGAAACTAAAAAAAAATTATAAAAAATATGGTCTAGAAAAAAAAATTGAGACAACTCGAGTTAAATCAACTGACCATCCAGAAACCATCAAAAGAAAGATCTAGCAAAAAAGATCGAAGTTAAATAAAAAAAAAATTTAAAAAAAAACAAGCTAACCATCCACACGTGATATGAGATTGTAATAAAAAAAATTAGATTTTCAAAATAAAAACTTAGCAAAAAAGATCAAAGTTAAATAAAAAAAATTAAAAAAAAAACTAAGCTAACTCGAGTTAACCTGACTAACTCACTTCTAGGATAATCCCACAGAAAGAAAAGTGAAAAAATCACGATGCTCAAGAGCCAATAATTTAATATTAAATGATGAAATTGCAAAAAAAAAAATCAACTTAAAAAAAATTGAGGAAAAAAAATTTCGAGTTAACTCGACTAATCCATTATTTGGGATAAGAGATTAGTATAACTTAACAAAAAAACATAATAAATAACGAAATTCAAGGTCTAATAACCAAAATATCAAATGATGAATTTGAAAAAAAAAATTAATTTTTAAATTGAACTTGGATCATGAGACTGTGATTACCCTATAAAAAGACATATACAAAAAAATAGCAAAGTAAAATTTCCAATCACAAAACAATTTAAAATCTAAACAATGCATACCAAATCCAGTATAATAACTAAATGAAAAAAAAAATAATTAGGGATTATATTGAAAAACAAAATAAATCAAGAAAATAATTGAAAAAATAGTAATTAAAAAAATGAGTATCCAAACTAGATAAAAATAAATAAATAAAATAAGACATTGAAGGAAAAAAAAATAGTAATAAGAAGAATGAGGACTAAAATTAGATAAAAAATGCAAAAAAATGATTATGGATGAAATTGAAAAATAAATAAATCAAGAAAATTATAAAACAAAAAAAAATAATCGAAAGAATAAAGACAAAATTGAATACACAAATCAAATTAAATTAAATTCCTAGGAATAAAATAAATAAAAAAATTAAAATTCAAAAATCTAGCAAAAAAAATAATAATTAAAAAATTAAAAATCAAAATTGATAAAAATATAAATAAAAGAACATAATTTATTATTATTATTTTTTTTTTGGAAGAGCTGACAAAAAAAATTTATTTTTCGAAGGCCAGCTATGCCTTTGTCGCAAGCACATGCCACACCGCCGGAAATAAAACGACACATCGCTCATAATGCTGCCCGAAATGGCGAAAGTTGTTTTTTTTTTAACTTGAAAGGCAATCCTGTAACTTTACTATTTAAATAAAAGGAAAAGACGAAAAAGCCTTTAAGCGCAAGCCTGTTTTTTGTTTTTGTTTTTGAGGGTTTTAGAGTAAATACACAAATAACTTTAAAAGGATAAAAAAACCCTTGACTGAAAGTCATATACTAATACTATTTTGCTTTTAAGAGAAATAAGGTAATTTAACATAATAATTTTTTCATTATTAATCTTGTAATTAGGAGTGTTCAAAATAACCGATTAACTGAGAAAACCGAGAAAACCGGAGAAAAATTAACCGAAAAAACCGAACCGAAATGAAAAACCGATTAAACCGATTGTCAAAACCATAAATTTTAACAGGTCCGGTTCGGTTTCGGTTTTGAACCAAAAACCGGCACAAACCGAACCGGACCTATAAAAGCCAAAAGTTACAAAAATCTTCGAGGTATAAATATTAAATTGTAACCTAACCCTAACAGTTAACATAACTTTACTGCCTCTCATTTGTGTCGCCGCCTTGCCCAGAGAAAAAACCAATCTTCCTCTCAAATAATTCTCAATCTTCCTTTCCCAGTTTCCCAATCTTCCTTTCTGGTGGGTTGTTAAATGAGCTTTCAATGAGAAGATCATATTTTTCAACGTCACATACACATCCAAAGCCAAAGAAAATTGATGTACAGTGATCTTTGCCCATCTTTGTCACTTTGCCCATCTTTGTCACCTGTATCTTTTTCTTATTCTTATCTTTCCTCCCTTTTCATTCTTAGCTGTACCTCAGACTCCGCTACTTTGAGTTCTTGGTCAAGACTCTTTCTTTCACTCTTGCAACTGGAGGCTCTCCTTTCTAAAGCTGCGAAAAGCGCCCCCCTCAGAACAAAGCCCCACCCTTCTTTACCCCCTTTAATGAAAAACCCTCGCCCCGTTTCCTATTCATTTGTGGGTCGGGACCCGAGGGCTTTTTTCTTCTCAATTTCAAGAATCTCTCAACCGATCTTTCTTGTGGCAAGTATTCGTGATAATGGCTAAGATCGATGAGATTAATGGCAATGGAAACCATGAAGGAGTTGTTTTGGCTGAGATCGTGAAAATTTTAAAGTCTGATTTAATGTAAACCAATTTAAAAAAAAATCCAAAAAATAACCCATATATGATGCCTGATGGGATTAGGTTTCCCGGTTTTTTACCAAAAAAACCGGATGTAACCGAACCGGACCGGCTCGGTTTGAACCGGTTTTCGGTCCGGTTCGGTTAATATTTCACAAAATTCATGTAATTCGGTTCGGTTGGTTTTTTAAGTCTAAACCGAACCGAACCGAACCGTGAACACCCCTACTTGTAATGCCCGATGAATCCGCTTACAAAAACAATTTTACCCCCAAAGAACAAAGTAATGAGTCAAGGGTTAATAAAACACTGATGGCTTTTAGGGTTTTTTAATTATTTAATATATAAAATAAAAAAATAGTATTTTTTTATATATAATTTGGCTTTCTTCCAGTGAAATTAAATATTTCAAAGTAAGAAATGATAAAAACAATGGTTAATTTCCCGAAATTTAAGAGAAAGGAAGCTTGTGGTTGTGGATGCTGTTGTTAGAAGACACTCTCTTTGATTATTGAAATTCATGTACTGTCATAACTATACACCATAACCTCAACATATTGAGAAGATGGTTCTGCTTCTCTCTGCATGCAGAGATCTTTCCTATAATAATTTCTCAGAACAAAGCACTGGGCAACCCGCTTGTCAGCAGAGAACGTAAGTTCAATCTCTCTCTCTCTCTCTCTCTATACATCTTTGCATCTGCGCTCATGCAAGTGTTGAATAAAACTCTCTGTTTCTGTATATTTCTCATTTTTCACCATTATATGGGAGACCTCAGTGCTGCTTTAACTATTATTCCATTTTTATTTTACCAGGGATGTAACTCTAAACCTGTTCCGAAGTTCTTCAATGGGAAATGACTTGTAAGTTCCTTTTCCTGATTTCTTATCATTAATTCTTACTCCTAACATAAAGCCTATGTTACTTTAAATTGGTGTGAAATCTCCCTGAGAAAATCTTTTTTTTTTATTTGTTATCATACATGAGATCTCTGTGACACTAATTTCTTTGCTTCACTTAACTAGAGGAGGAGCATGCATGGATGATCTCAAATGTGATCAGTGTAAGTATGATATTCAGAGAATTATTTTCAATTAATCACAGTGATCATATTTTCGTTTCATGAATTAGGCTTTAGCAGTTTCCTGGATCAATTGCTTTGTTTTAACGCAAAGTAGGTATGATCCTATGTGATCCAGCTTCTGTGCAGAGTTTTCCATTCTTCACTATGAATTCAGTTGTACGACAACAGACATATCTGTACATGCTTGCACAAGTGCACGTATGTTTGCATGTCTTCAAGATTTCCAAGTTTTGACAAGCGAAATGTCATAAGGAAATTGTTCTCTTACTGATGCCCGGCTAACCATTATCCAGCTTACCTATCAAAACGTGTTGATTTTTTTTCCTCCCATCATATTGTTTTGCGGCAGTTCATATGTTCTTGTTGTCTCCAAATGCATTGCAGCAGAAATATAAAATAAGAGAGTTTTATCAACGAGAGCAGTGAATTAGTTTAATTAGTATGATAGTGTTGTGAAATTTTTCCATGTTATTGAATGGAGATTTCTTAATGTGAAATGTTGTATATGTTTCAACCTGCAAAACATGGTTAGCCTTTTAACTTAAGCCGTCTTAATAGAACTTCCTTTTAAGCTGTCCTTTTTCTCTTGGCAGACTGGCACTCGTTGTACATAAATTGTGGAGGACAAAATGTTCAAATAAATGGCAGCACATATGAAGGAGATGCAGCAGTTAGCGGTGGTGCTGGCTTATTCTATCAGAGTGCGGATGAATGGGGACTTAGCAGCACTGGAGACTTCATGGATGACAACGATTTCCAAAACAGGGCTTACACTGAAAATGTGCCATCATTAAATATTAATGAATTGTACCAAACAGCACGCATTTCTCCTATTTCACTTACTTATTATCGTCGTTGTTTGGAAAATGGGAATTACACTGTGAGTCTACACTTTGCTGAGATCAGATTCACAAATGATAATACGTTCAACAGCCTTGGAAGACGGTTATTTGATATCTATATTCAGGTGAGATAGAATTGTAGATTGTGAGATAGAATTGAATAACACAATATGACAATTGAGAGTTGAAAATATGTATCTATTCGTACATTTAATCCGCTATGTTGATTTTGTCATGTTTCTGGAAGGATTCATTTTAGAAGGGTTATTTTAAAAAATAAATGGCATTCTTTAGATCACTGCACAATGGATGACTTGCTACTGACAATAAGATCATGGTTATCTGTTTGTGTACTGTCAGTATAGAAGTTCGACAATTCCAAATTAGGTTGTTTCACTAAGTTACTTTCCTTTGGTCTCATTCTTAGATGCCAAACATTTATTTCTGCCCAACTGAATGCAAATAAAATGTTTGTCTAACTAATGGAATGAGGTGCTACTGCTTTACTTTATTGCAGAATAATCTAGTTGAGAAGGATTTCAATATAGAAGTTCAGGCTGCTGGGGTTGCCAAGCCAGTCACAGAAATACACAATGCTATTGTCACAAATAATATCCTGGAGATCCGCCTATTTTGGGCTGGCAAAGGGACAAGAAGAATTCCTGTTAGTGGAGTCTACGGTCCCCTCATATCAGCTATATCTGTTGATCCTAGTAAGAAATTCTTGCTTTGGTATCTGCTGCTATGGTTACTGTTGTAAATAGTAGTGATGATCACATCTTCAAGAAGTTAAAAGAAGAATAAAAGAACCTCAGAAGTTGGGGAAATGAATAAAGTAGCTTGTTTTTCTGGTCAGTTAAATATGTTATCGCAAAGAGAATAAACGTTAGGGGTGATAAGTTATGCTAGTTCAGCATGCATGATGATCTAGTTCTAGTGTGTCATTCTAGTTGCTGCAAAAAAAGGAGAAAAATGAAACGGAATATTTTTGAAGAGCATTAGTTTCTCCTGATTTAAACATTTTCAGATACACCAATGAAAAGTTACAAACACTGATCTGTTTTTACAAAAGAGAATAAAGCTTTTACTGAACAAATATTTTATAATTAACCAATATCTGAGGTAAAATCAGGAAATCTTAATCAATGGGTAGCCTAAATTTAGAATATATTTTCCTCATTTGTAAGCTTTTCAGTTTTGTTTTAGCACAATTACTTAATTGGTTCTTTTTTGCAGACTTCAAACCACGTTTTTCAAGAGAGGAGAAGACAAAAACTGTGCCAATAATTGTTGGAGTTGTAGTAGGCTTTTGTCTAATATTCTCAGTACTAGCTATCTTTTGGTGGAGATGCTGTTTCAGAATAAATAAAAAAAGACGAAAAGGTTTGGGCTATTTCAGACTGATATCTTTGCTTTGCATTGGATAGTTGTTAAATGTTTATGTGCTGGTTTAAAACATGACATCATGGGGACTGCTGTCTTTGTTTTATGGCAGAGGAAATTCTCTACAAATCAGCCCTTATTGTGCAGCCTTTTTATGTTCGTTTCAAGATTCTTAGCTACTGTTTCAGTGTCCAACTAGTTTAGACTTCCTGCACCAATATCATGCGTATAATTTCCAAATCAAACCTATGTCAATTACTCCCATGTTGCATAAGTCAATAGTGCTTAATATATAAATTTCTGAAGGCTTTTTCAAGTTTTAGGAGATAGTGTGGGAGGCTTTACTTGCTAGCCATCTAGTTAGGTGTTCTATAAATTCTTATGATGTGAAATACTTGAACTGGGCTTGGAATTGGCTCTTTTGCCAGGGGTGCTATATTAGCAATTATAAAATAAAATTTGGCCTACCATTCTTAAGGGCCATTAGAAAACCTATAACTATACTCTTTGACTTTGCATACTGCGCAAGGCAAACAAAGTGGAAGAGAAATTTCAATCACACGTAACGGATATGATTTCTTTTACCATGTGTTGAAACCTGCTATGAGCATGATCTCTCGAGCATCTCAGGGTTATTCTGTCTCAGATAGTTGTTTCTGGGACGCAGTATGCAAAACAGGAGATTACTTGTTCAAGCTCACGTGGCATATCAATAAGAAAGACAAAATATAGAGAGAAGTATATATTTCTCACACCAACTTGTAGGTGTGAACATATGATTTCTCAAATTCCACTATGCTCAAAAGAGTGGAGTTTTGTATTGTTTTATAACAAACTTAAGGTTTTAGTACAGATTCATGAAGTTGTTTGACCGATTTCTGTTTTTGATAGGTCTTGAAGGAATAGAAATCCAAACTGTTTCTTTTACTTTAAAGCAAATTAAAGCTGCCACGGACAATTTTGATCCTGCAAACAAAATTGGAGAAGGTGGATTTGGACCAGTTTACAAGGTATTCTCTAGGTATTTTCTATCCTTTAATTGCCATTATGAAGCCATGAATGTATATCTTACTTCAAGGAGGTTATTGAAGATAGTATTTTCACGACTGCTATGCAGGGATTGTTACCTGATGGTACTGTGATTGCTGTGAAGCAGCTGTCTTCTAAGTCAAGTCAGGGAAATCGTGAATTTTTGAATGAGATCGGTGTGATTTCATGCATGCAGCACCCTCATCTTGTAAAACTTCATGGTTGTTGTATTGAAGGAGATCAACTATTGTTAGTATATGAATACATGGAAAACAACAGCCTTTCCCGAGCATTGTTTGGTTAGTAAGAATTACTTTCATATAAAATAAAAGAAAATTCTGGAAAATTACATGCAGTTAAATGATGTTTTAGTTTTCAAAAGCATTGTTTCCTTGGATGATTAAGCACAGGTCCAGAACATCAACTACATTTGGACTGGAAAACAAGGCAGAAGATATGCGTCGGAATTGCCAAAGGTTTAGCTTTTCTACATGAAGAATCAAGGCTTAAGATTGTTCATAGAGACATCAAAGTCACCAATGTTCTCCTCGATAAGGATCTCAATCCTAAAATATCTGATTTTGGGCTGGCTAAACTTGATGAACGCGAAAAAACTTTCATCAGCACCAGAGTTGCTGGAACTGTGTAAGCCACTTGTTTCTTGCTGAAAGAAGTTTTAGTGCATATTCTAACGTTGTTTGGCTAAAAAGGGGCACTGCATGATTTTGATGTGCAGAGGATATATGGCACCAGAATATGCATTATGGGGTCGTTTGACATATAAAGCAGATGTTTACAGTTTTGGAATTGTGGCACTGGAGATTGTGAGTGGGAAGTATAACATGAGTTGTGGGCCAGAGAATCAATACTCTTGTCTTCTAGACTGGGTAAATCACAAATATTAACATCTGTTTATTCATTTTCTTCAAGTTTCTTTTAATGATCCACCTCAGTTTTCACCTCCACATCTCTAGGTTTATACTTATTGAACTCCTTTATGGTTTTTGTTTTTATTAATCGCTTTAAATATTCCACCCATTTAGAGACATCACATCTGATTTGAAGGGAAAATTATATCTCTAGTCAGGTCAATCAGATTCCTGTAAGAGAAGTTCTGTAATGGGAATGTTTTTACAGATGAACTAATGCAGATTTCCCTGCATTTCAGGCTTGCCATTTAGAACGAAATGGAAACCTAATTGAGCTAGTGGATCGGAAGCTGGGGTCTGAATTCAACAAAGTAGAAGCACAAAGGATGATAAAAGTAGCTCTCTTGTGCGCAAATGCTTCACCATTACTAAGGCCAATCATGTCTGAAGTTGTTAGCATGCTCGAAGGAACTAGGATCATACCTGAAGTGATCCCTGAACCAATTAGTGAAGATTTAAGGTTCAAGGCCATACGAGGGCATCAGGAACAGACGAGAAGTCTGCGTGAGAGAGGCAATCAGACCATCTTAGACAGATCCGCTACCAGTAGTTCCTACGTGTGTACAGATGATGATCTATGGGAAACCGATACTGAGTCAAATGTGCGGTCTAACACGAGGAGCAAACAGCATGAAAGCCCGGCTGAGGTTTCAACTTCAGTATTGCCAGTAACAGCCTCTTCCTCGACTTCTGTTTAGGATCTTTTTGACATCGAAATAAATTCCTGACAAGGTACCTTGTGTTTTCCACGACAACAGAATTGCGTAGTGTGATGTTTATAGGCCTTCTTCACTGGTGTAAAAAAAAACAAGAAGAAGAAGAAGAGGATTTTGAACCTTTTATTCGGACTCGGACAGTCGTTCTGTAAATTCTTTTCTTTCTACTATCCACTTTGCTTTGAAGTTCTTTTTTATAATGCTATTAAGTTTATCATTGCTTACAAAGTATGGATGCATAACTCGAGATGCTTTTTTGTACTCCTCCTCTACCCTGGCTGCTAGCGTTATCACAGTTAGGGCCAAAGTAGAATAACTATGTTTTTCAGGAGGCCAACCCCCTTTGACATGTTCTCCATGTAAGAATTACTAGCCACTTGTTTCCGCTATGCCGCGAATAGATAAAAAAAAAAAAATTAACAAAAAAGATTTAACATAAAAAAAGTGGTGTTGTTGCCAACTATTTTCTAACAATAATTTTTTTTTTATTGTGAATTAAAATCATGCTGTGGGAGTTCTTTAAAAAAATTATTAATTATATGGCAATAATTATTATTTTTGTATGAAAAGTAATAACTAAAATTCTATTGAAATAAAATGATTTGCTAGTATAACTTTTTTTTATTTTTGTTTCATTGAAGGATTATAACTCATTTGTTCTATGTTCTTCACTTGAAAATAAAAAAATACAAAATATAAATTTGTACCATTTGAAATAAGGGTAAGAAAAACATCTCTCAAATTAAAACTTTTTTTATCTCATCAATGAGGTCCTTTTTTTTTTTTTGTTGAGAAATTCTCATAATTTTGACTCACATGTGTTAAAAAATATAAGAACAATGCATCGTTTTCATATTAATGTGAGCAATTTTTTGGGAGTGTCACTAAACCCAAATCAGCCTGGTGGGCTAACCTGAAGACCACCGACCTAAGCCCTTGCTTGGTTCGAGTTTCAAATAGGACCGCTAGGAATTTACCCGATGTGACTTGGTTAAACCCGTTTTGATTTGAAGGGAAAAAAAATATAAAATGGCATCGTTCTATCCTTTTCTTTTATATGCTAAGAAGATAATATTTTGAATTGACTTAAATCAACTCAAGTTAATCCACCAAACTCATGATCCGGATCATGGGCACAAGTGGGTTTAATAAAAAAAAATTAATCTATTTTTTTAATTATATGATAATAAAAATTGACATGCATAGAAAATCCACCAAATAAAATACAAGGAAAAAAAACAACATAAATAACACACTATTTGCTAGTGCAGATTCCACCAACTACAAAGGCTGCTGGAAAGTCAGTATTACAAGTTTTTTACCCAAAACCTTATTTTCAACCTATTTTACCAAAGAAACATAAAACAAAATGCCCTTTAAATCTCAATAAATCAATTTCTCAATCCAAAACACCCATAAAACAGTTAAAAACACAAAGTCAAGTGGAGAAGAAATTTTATTTCTCAATCCGGATCTACTTTCTTCGACAAGATGAAGGATAGCAAAACATAATAATTGACTCATCTCGTCAAATAGAACTCATTGAACAAAAAAAAAGTTATCTCTAGAATGTGGACAATTAATAATTGTCTTTCCTCACCTATTTTTCACGACTTTCCCTTAGACCAATGACCTAAACATGAACAAAAATAAAGTTTTTGTAATATCCTCAAATTATAATATCATGAAATCTCAAATATTCTTTATTAATGTCAAGTATTGAATAATATGTCTAAGATTATAGGATTTTTTTTTTTTGAAAATTTCGGCAGAGTTTCCTTTGTTTTTTTATGTTACCAAGTTATCGACTAGACTTCATTCAATCACAATACTCAAATCTTCCACTTCGATCCAACCATCCTGGATCATTTCTCATCTCATCATACAATATTTCACATAACCATACTTCGTTGTTTTTTCTCAACCTAACATCATCAACAAATAAAACATTAATTACAAACAAATATAAACTCAAATGATTCATATTGAACTAATTATTACATTAACATGCATCCATCCTTTAAACATGCATGATTATAATTACTAAGTATTCTTTTTTAATAGTTTGCTAATAGTAGTTCCTTACTCATACTTTATAAATGTATAAATACCAAAAGAAAATATATTTAGGATACATATATTAAAATCTACATATAATACAAATTACATATAAAGCAAAAGATATTATATCCCACAAAATAAACAGATTTAAACACAAAACTCATATTTAACGCTCCGCATCATCTCGTGAAAAACCTGTATACATAACATTAATAAGAAATAAGGAAGATAACACATTAAAAATGATAAAGCTATTATGTTCACAATTCTTCAAAATATATCAAATTGTCTTTCATCGCTAACTTATTACATATCAACATTAATAACCCATTCATAATTTATTAATCCTATACTTATAGGACCTCTGCAACCAACACTCATTGCTTAATTTTTAATTTGGTAATTCACAATTTTACCTTAAACTCGGCTAACCCTCTTCGATAGCTAACAATCAAACCGGTAATTCCATACATACTACCATACGAATTACCCAACATCCAGCTATTCTCTATCAATAGCCAATCTAACCAGTAATTCCATACAAATTACCCAACATCCGAATTATAATACAAACAAGTTTCTTATTCTAATTTTTCCATATCAATATGTCATAAACAACTCATAACTAATAATGAAACTTTGAATTTTAAAAGAAAGTGACGAATCACCTACTGTCTGCTCGTGATGACCCAACTCCTCCTGTCTGATGCCTTGCTCCCGAAACAACTCCTGAATCAATCAAATTGCACAACATTATTAATCCATTATTATTTCTCCTACGTGCCTAAATTTGAAGCACGCAATATATTTTATTTAATTGGTTTTGCATCTAAATTTTCATTCATTTGTCACCTCATTTTCAACATATAGTTTTAATCAATTTTCTTCTTTTAACTCACCTAAAGAATTCTTCCATGAATTATTCCTACCATTTATTTATTTCTTCTTTTCACATTCTTATGATGTTTCTTTACTTGTTCATATTTTGAATACTTCAAATAAGATAAAGAACATCATTTCTCAAACATAAAACAATCAAAACCTCATTCCTTTATTTCATCATCCTTAGTTACAAGTTCATTTCTTCAAACTTATTCAATTTCTTTCTTAATTACTATTTACATTCACTATTTCTATACTATTCTACCTCAATCCATCATGTTTACTACTTTTCTCAAAATCCCCAAACTCTTATAAGAACCCTAATTTAAGAATATAAGAAATTAAATCAAATTTAATTGTCATTATTTGATAACTTACTCAAATAAACTCAAAAACACTTCATTCAAGTAAGAATCTTAATTTTTCATGCTTACCAATCTAAGTTCTTCCAACTTCTCTTCTCCTTCTAGTGTGGCCAACCCTCCTCTCATTTTTTATATTTTTCTTCACTTGATTCTTCCTTAATTTAATGTTTCAAGTCTTTCAATCTTACAAGTTTAAAAGCTCTCTCTCACTTTTTCTTGTTTTTCTCTTGATTGCTAACGTTCTTCTCTTGTTTTTTTTTTCTTTTCACATTTTATTTCTACCCAGTCGGCAGCTTATAGCAGAAAAGGAGAGCTGATTTGTTTTAGTTTTAATGGTAAATAATCATTTTACCCTTAATGAGTCTTTTTGCTTCTATTTGACGGTCCTTATTTTTTTGCTAGCACTATCGAGCTTCATTCATCCTAAAATTTTAACTAGATTTTATTCAGTGTATTTTAAGGTTCCTCATAAAATTTTAGTTTAATCTGATGGCCGGATTGAAAATTACGTCCAATAACATAAAATAGTCAAATTGTGATTTTTTGTCAAATTTCTGAATTTCTCTAAAAATTCTGAAATTTTAACCCAAGCTAAGGCATCATATTAGAAGGCTCCACGCAAATTTTTAGAATTTTATGATAACCCGATCGAGAGTTACGAATTTTTTTTTTTGTTTTACATGAAACTAGTCACTTTATGATTTTTCGCCCAGAGGTTTTACAGTTTTGAACTAAAAAGTATTATCGTCAAACTAAAAGGGTCAAAATAAAAATTAAGAAAAATCTCAAGGCTTATTTTCCTAAAAAGGCATTGGGGCAAAAAAAAAGGCTTCATGTCTCACCACTTTCAATTTTGGTTCTTTTATTTTTAATTTTTTACAAATAATAAAATCAAGTTTTTTCTGTTGCAAAATCAGGCACCAAACAAATGGTAGGATTTTTTTGACAACACAAAAACCTGATATAAAGCAAATGAAATGAGTTATAAGCCTAATCCTTAACCAACGCAACATAGAATGACAAAATGAAAAAAACAATTAATAACAAAAAAAACTATACCTTTTAGTTTTTTCTATAAATTAACAATTATCATTAATATTAATAATTAATAAAGAAAACCAAAAAAGAAGGGATACTTAATGTTCATTTTCATTCATTGATGAGATCATTAATAATTGAGGGGTGTCAATTGAATCCTTAATTTTTAAAAATATATTGTTAATTATAGTTTATATTTTATAAATTTATAATGTTTTACATCTGGAAATGGTTTAAATTGCCCTGAAAAAAAGTTAATGTTGTATATTAACAATGAATTTTTTATTACTATACATATTATTCTTGTTATATTTTATATAACTTGTATTTAAAACTTTTCCATGGCTTAACTCTTTTATTTCCCTCCTCCATAAAATGATTCTTTTATTAATTTTAATTTCTTAAGAATTTCAACAAATATTACTTATTTTGAAATTATAATTAATCTTGAAATATATATTAACCAAGATAAATTGTCATGTCTTAAATCTATTTAAGAATTCACTTCATTGTTTTTAAATACATAATATAATGCATTAAAATGAAGTATAAGTTTTCAAATGACCCCTATAAAAATAAATATAATAGGAAAAATTATCTACACCCTCTTGTAGTTTAGTTATTTTTTTTACTTTGCCTCCATACTTTCAAAAATTACATTTTACATCTTAGCCAACCCAATATTTAAATTTAAATAAAAAAACCTACCCTTATTTATAAATTCTCAAATAATTTGTGAGTAAGTGGTAAGGTGCCTTGGTTTATGATTTACATGCACTCCTAATGATGTGTTGATGAATTTTGCATGAAAAACAATTGTGTAGAATGATTTAATGCTTAAGTATGTGTTCTTTTTATAGATTGATGTTGATAACTTGATAAACATGAGAACCTATTTAGGTAAATGCGTAATTGAAAGGAATTTTTGAATGAGTATATTAAATTCTAACTAGGAAATTATATGTTGGATGTTATGGTTATTTGATTTGGATATGAGCAATTATGAAAGCAAGTGTGTTAATTAGAATAGGAATTGATTGTATAAAGACTTAAATAAAAATTATATAGAGTTAAGCCAAATAAATTCAAATGAAGGAAGATATATTAATTGTGAGAAGATAATATTATAAAGATATACATGTAGTTTTATTTTCATAAGAAGATGAAATGGAAAATTGAGTTAATTAAGAAAAGAAATGATTATAGACATGTTAACTAAGGAATTTTGAGTAAAGAATATATAGATGAGAATAATCTAATAAAAAGAAGCAAAAAAATTTTGGAATGAGAGATTTCATGAACCTAAAATAAATTTAGTTTGATGATGCAAGAGAAATTGTAAGAAGGATCTAAACTCAAGGCACCATAGGACGCTAGACAGTCGCAAGTAGGTGAAAAATATTCATCTCAAATAGAGTTATTTGGATTTTTAGAATGTTAGTATTTATAGTTACTAAAATGCTTAATTTCATTATTTAGTTGTGATTATCATGTGAGAAATCTAGGTGATTTAATATATAAGATGATTGGTAATGGTATTCAAAAAGGGATTGCCAGAAGATGTGGTATTCAGAAGAGAATACTGGATTGATTGACTTCTGAAATAGGAATGTTGGAATAATGAGTATCTATGTGATGATACT
>Ga0307511_10004209_pt1 | contig 14682 bp, 21 predicted proteins | sample 13_EM_MG_FD_200266 | JGI IMG/M metagenome (GOLD analysis project Ga0307511, IMG submission 200266) | Populus trichocarpa ectomycorrhiza microbial communities from riparian zone in the Pacific Northwest, United States - 13_EM | ecosystem: Host-associated > Plants > Roots > Unclassified | place... | reverse complement strand
AAGGAAAGAATCACAACAACCCCTCCTGTCAAAAAAACAAAAAAAACATCAATTTGTAGAAACTCATCATAAGTACCTCCTCCCTCAATTTCATGTATATGACGCCGCCAATACGGCCTTTCATCGGCAATTGATCTCTCATTGTAGCTCCTGTTGCAGCTCCCCTCGGTTGCGTCATTGGGATTTCGGCTTATCCCCCCACTCTCATCTCATATCCACTATACTGCCCACTTTTCTCTGCTTCATATTCGCTTGAATCTTCATAAGACTGCCACTCCTTGATTGTTGCAACAGTTGGGTCTGTCTGTTTGCTGGGGCTTGAGCCCGGCTAGCTCTGCATATATGTCCGTATTGGTGGTATGTCAGTGTGTGCCTTCGGTCCTCAGCGCCGCTGGTGGTGATGGCTCAATCTGAACCACTGCTTCTGCGTAGGTATGTACTGGTGGTGTTGGGGACAGGGCTATATCCGGAGTCGGTGGTGGTGTCGTCTGTAGTACCGGTGGTGGCATCTGTCTCCTTCGTCCTTTCTTCTGATGGTGGTGGTGGTGGTGGTATCTGTGTTACCGCATTACCCTGGCGTAGTGCTGCCACATGTAGAACTGTTCCTGTTTTTCCAGGATTGCCCCAAACTTCTTCCATTTCCAAAAACCATCCCTCTTTGCTGTGAACCTCCCCCACATTGTACTTCTCAACAATGCCCAACTTGTCCGCACAATTTTGCTCCGAAGTTACGTCTATGCCGTATCGTTCTGTGTAGCTGCCGTTGATGTTGCCTGTATTTCCCTAGTAATTTTTCCGGTACCACCGTCTCTTCCGCATTTTCTGTACCACTACCAACCGTTATGCACATTTCTGTTCTGCAGCCTCTATATATGTGTGTAATGAGGCCGGCTCTTCGGTTCGCTCCTTGATATCCAAAGGTTTTTCTAACTCCCGTACCGTCGTCTCGAAATATTCATAAACCCGGTGCCACTCTTCTGCGGCTAAACAAGCGGTGGTATAGGTCTTAATCCCTCTCGCAAGGGTGGTCAGGGAAGTATAGGCAAAAAGCCCACAAGCTTCCCTCATCTGTCACAAGTGTACTCTGTAGTCCGGAAGAGCTTCCTTTCCATACAAAGCTTGTAGTTGATGTCTACCTTTTCCTTCATGTAGATGACCGAGGCCAACTTCCCTCCTCTTCTGTGTTCTTGAGTGTTCTTAAACGTGCCAGCGTATCCATCGAATTTGGGCACTCCCTTTGTTACCCTCGGTCCAGCGGTGCATTTGACCAGGCGGCTTGTAACGTGTTGGAGTCGCATGCAGGACTATAGCTCGTGCTTGGGTCGTGGGTGCCATTCGCTCGATTACTAACTGCCGGTGTTTGTCTCGTTTCCTTGAAGTTGGAAGCCTGTTGGTCAATCACTCCATTTTAGTCTCTGCCGGCTCTTTCTCATCAGTATTAATTGGTGCCTGTGTATTTCCGCATTCCCTTGATGGTTTGGCTGGACGCTATGCCTCCTTTGTTGTGGCCTGGGTTGCTCCCTGCGCGTATGTGTGTGCTGGCGGAGGAGTTGACGAAGGTGTTTGAGTTGCTGCTTCATTGACGAGGTTTTTTGGTAGCCGGAGGTAGCGGCGTTGTTGGGGTTGCCAGGATCTTGTCTAAAACGTATCAAATACCGTCTCTGGTGGATATTGCAGGTACTTCATAAGTTCTTGATGCACAGGGTCGTTCGCCCAACCTTCGGGTGGTTTTTGCAGACTCCTCGACCCATTGTGACAAATATCATCGTCATGGGGCCTATGGTGAGTGGCTCTTCTTCATGAACCGGATCATCGCTGAGATCCATCAATATTTGCCAGGGTGGGCTCTGGGTGCTGTGCTAGGACTATCACCGGCCTCTGTCGATTGCTGCTTGAGGATGCTGTTTGGGCCTTTAGCTTTGTTCGGTTTTCTAGCCATGTGGCAAATGAGACTGGTGCCGCTCCTGAGGCTGGTACCGGTGGCTCGACAATGTTTGTGTCGCCTTCTTCGTCCTCGGTTTGTGTGTCCGGTTATTGTTCTTTTTTTGCCTTAAAAAAAAACTGAGTACTCGTGTACACGAGAATTTTTTACGGGGATACATCGTAGTGGACGGTGACTGGTAATCGTGCCTTTAGTGGTGCGCTCCGTGGCTCCAACTTTCCAGGTTACTCTTTCTCTTTCCCTTTCCGGCAATCTTGCTGCGTGGTGCCGTGCGAGTTCTTGGTGGGAGCTCTTGGTGCCGTAGGAATTCTTGGTGCCGTAGGAATTCTTGGTGCCGTAGGAATTCTTGGTGCCGTAGGAATTCTTGGTGCCGTAGGAATTCTTGGTGCCGTGGGAGTTCGGTGCTATCCCCGCTGTAATAAATTCGATATTGATGCTCTGTCCGTTCTTAGCTATTGATTGCACTCTCCCGCGTCTTAGGAGAGGCCATTGTTGAGATTCGCCGAAAATTCCGTCCAGATGGTTTGATGTTGGGGCCCTAAAACGGGCTGTGCTATGCGGAGGCGCCTTCAAACCCCTCTTCTGCATGTTAGTCACAACTCCCGCCGGTATACAGCTTGGTGGCAAAATTTCTCGTACCCCTGCTGCATAGGGTGGCCTAAACGCTGTATGTCTCATCGACCTCAATTTTGTATGGGCGGAGGAGGAAGACATTCGCTGCATGCTCTGACCTCTTTATGCAGGGTACGAGGAATTTTGTCACCAAGCTGTAGGTTACCCTGAACTCCATTCACTGCGGGTTACCCTGAACTTCCTGCCCATGGGTTACCCTCGAGTCGATCCTTGACGACCAAAATCATGGGGACACTAACCTCCAGCATGAGAACTCTCCCTGGACCAATCCAATCCCCACCCCATGCGAGGTTACCAAACTCCACTTCCGTTCCTCCCCAGCCTCTCCCCCGTGGCACAGCCAGTGGAAAAACAAAGTTTGGGTCACCCCAGTGTAGGTTAACCATGAGCTTGAGTGGAAAATACAATCCCTGAATCACTTCGCCCCAAAGCTCAAGTGGAAGAGACAATAAAATGATCAAGTGGGAAGTCAAACTTCGCAGCAGAGCGACCCTCTGCCCCACTCGCATACGGTAGTGGAGAGGGACTGGCGATATTGCTGCCGGCATCCTAGGGGCTCTGGTTGTTGGGTGGTCGGGGCGGTGGCGGAACCTTGTTGCCACTGCATCCTTGGCTCGTGGGTAACCGGTGACTGGCGCTGTATCTTAAGTGGTGGGTTCCGTGCATCTTTCTTCCCGGGAATGCTCTTTTTCTTCGGTGGCAATATTGTTGCCGTCCGTGTTGTCCTGGGCTGTGTCCGGTGGCGTATGGTGATGTGGGAATTATCGTGCATGATGCTTCCGGTATCGTTCGAGTCGTGGATGCTCTCACAGCTGCCATAGACTAATGCCCAGTTGAGGTGGTTTTAGATGAAAGAGCGGAGAGGGTGGAGAAGAAGGGTCGGGGTATCTGGCCCTGTACGCAAGAGGAGAGCAAAAGAAATCGACAAAAAATCAGGTGAAATTCTCAAAATTCATCCAAATCCATCCCGACCTTGCAGGTGAACATTCTCACAATCGCAGATCAAGGGGCAACAAGCTATAAGTAACGCCTAGAATCCCCTCATGCGATCCTCGAGCATGTTCCTGTTCCATACCCTCCACCTCTGGGGCCCCTTCCTGCCACGGTCCTAATCATATCTTGGTACAAAGCACTTCTTGCTCATCCTCAAATGAAGTACCTCTGGATTGTATGTAGTAACTAGTGAGGGCGCCGCCTCCTTTAGCCGACTTTCTTCATTCATAGCCACCATGCCGGTTTGTAGTATGGGGGAACGCCATGCATAACCATTCGGTAGCCATAACGAACTCGGTTGCTGATCCTGTTACTGCTCTCCTTGGCTGCATCCCTGTTTTTGGTCGATTTCGTGCATCCCCCGTCTCATTATCTGCCTTACATCCACTCAGACCCTCATAAGGATGCCACTCCTCGATTGTTGTTCGGGTTTCGTCTGTCTGTTTTGCGACGAGATAAGCTGTGGCCTTGTCGTCTCGGTAGTGGCTCCCATCCCTGTCTATTTAAATGCGGTGCTGCCGTTGCACCCTGTATTACCTCTAGCTCTTTTTGCGCTGTGGCTGTGTCGATCGTTGTTTGGGTGGCTGCCTCTGTCTGCGTTGTTGCTGTTCCCGCCGTTGCTTTACCGGGTGTCCTGTCCGCTTCTCCTTGGTGCTTGCCTCTGGTGCTGTGGTGGCAGTGGAAGTGTCCGTGCTGCCTCCGTAGGCATGCCAGACCCTGGTGGCGGTGCTGCCCCATTTAGAATTGTTCTTGCTTCTTCCATTTCCAAAAAATACCACCCCTCGTTGTCAACCTCCCCGACACTGCGCTTGACCATAAGATTTCCAACTCCTCATCACACTTCTGCCCTCATGTAACACCCCCAGCTCCGGCTTAAGGTATGGGTCTCGGGTGAGGGCCTCGTTGTCTGTGTTCGCACTTGTCTTGGGATCCCCCCTTTTCCGGAACCGCGGCTATCACTTTTGCCTCTTCCGCCCCTAACGACCTCTTATACTCCTCAATATTGTATTCTGCTGTTCCCTTTCCCGCAAGTGTGTCCAGTAACCACCTAGCTCCCCTAGTCTTGTCTCTAGTACCCATCAACTAAATCGCCAATTCTGTCAATGACCTGTTCTTCTGCTGCCTCAACAAACATCTCCTGCACCATCAATGCCCGCCGGATAGTCACATGTAGACCCGTGGACCGCAGCACCTACAGTTTTGAGGCATGGTGGGCGGTCTGTGACAGGTGGTGCCGCTTGTAGTTTTTCCTTGTCTGTTTGTCTTTCTTTGGCACTGTCATCTGCTTCCGTTCGCACCTTTCGCCTGAGAAATTCCACCTCGTTGGCTTGTTAACCCATGCGCATCATCCACGCAATATCCACGTCTCTCCGAGGCCAAGCCCCAGCAGCTATAACCCTGATTCCCTCCAGTATACCGTTATGCGGCATTCCCGACAGTAAAGTACTTGGCATGTGACCCTCTCCAGATAGTTGCAATGTGTTGGGTATAGTCGTGGAAATCGCTGTATTCTGCTACACTCGCCGCCCTTATCCCCTGATGTGTCGTCGGGGTATGGGCGTCTTCCCCTGCCCACAGTGCCTCAAGCATCCTGATCGTAATGTGCAAAAGTAGGCTCTTTTGGCTGACAGCTTGGCTCCCGTGGTCGTAATGGGTATATAAGGGGGCAGAAGTAGAGGGATTGTGACAAGTGATAGGTGGAGCAGGTGCCAGAGGCAGAGAGTTGCGAGGCTTCTTGAGGGACCCTCTGAGGGTATTTCTTCTGTCATATATCTCTTGACAGGGTAGGTTTGATGCAGGAGTTATGTTTGGTTCCCTGAGCAACCTCCTCCGCGTAGAGCCTAGAGTCTGCCCCAGCGGAGGTGGCAACAATATTTCGGAGTAGGTATTCGGGAAGGGTCAGTAGGTGTACTGTGATCACGCTCCTGGTGAGCAGGCGCGCCACCGAGAAGGGGTTTGAAGACGTCACCGAGCAGCCGGGGGAAGTTGAGGGTAATATGCAGATGAGGGAGTTGAGGGTAATGTGCAGATGAGAGATTGATTGATTGATTGATTGATTGCATTCATTACTCACATGTGAGTCCAGTGTCGGACCATGGTGAGCCAGGTTTCAAGGGAGACGTCAGTTAATAGACCGCCCCCACGCAGTATGTATAAAATAGTGGAAAAGAGAACTCGCTCGAAGTAGGAAAAACGGCAGTAGATGGAAGAATAAACATGCTCGAGTGGAAATCCAACAAATCATGCTCAACAACAAATCCAACGTCTCCAGCCAGTGAATCTGCAACTTTTCATTCTCATCTGCCCCAATCGTGTCCTGTGGTGCGGAAAACCTTCCTTCCCATGCGAAGCCTGGTTTAGATCAATACTTTCTTTCATGTAGATGGACCAAAGACGACACCAGCTTCCCAACCCTCCTATGCTCATGCGTTAGCCAACGAATTCCCAAGATCTGAGCGCCAGTCCCTTTGTGGTCCTCGATCCAACGGCGCATCTGACCGGGCTTGTACTTTGTGGGGGCCGCATGTAGGTGCGAGCAGGTGGAAGGGGGGGTGGTGGTGGCGTCTGCGTTTGTGCATCGCTGGATGCGAGTGCTGTTGCACTTTGCGCTCCCTAGCTAGGAGCTTGTCGTAGCACTGAGCGGAGGCTTGCCAAGCCTTGTCCATGACCAACTCCACCGGGTGCTTGGTGAATTTCAACAATTGTCGAATGCACCATGCTGCTTCCTCTATGTCGTCAGAGTCGATTTGGGTGTGTATGTCCATAACTGTTTTGGTCAGTGAGTTGAAGACCTTTGTCATGTGATTCTCGTTCTTGGGTCCATGTAAACGGTAGCTGTGTCGTCGCTGTCGTCACTGTTGTCAGCTTCTTGTTGCTGTGGTTGGTATCGGTCGATCGACGGTGGCTGTGGGTGGCCGGTGACCGCAGTCGTGTCTTTGGTGGTGGGCATACCCAATCTGACTTTCCGGGATTGTTCTTTCTTTTGGGCATGGTCATCTTTGAGGTGTGGGAGTTATCTTTTGTGTAAGCAGTTGACCCTGGTAACGCGGTTTGATGTCGTGGACCAATGCCCCGCGAGGGCGTGTGTGTGAAAGCGCGGAAGAAGAGGAAGGAGGAAGAGGGAAAAGGCTTGAGCAGAGGGGGAAGGGGTTGTGATGGTTGTTCCCCGAAGGTCTGTGTGGATATTCCTGTTGTAGGCGGCGAGGGCTATCTCGTAGTGCCGTCCGCTTGCCTGTAGCTGCTCTGGTTGTTGAGTTTTGACCAAGCGCTCGTTCTGTCAAAGTAGTTGGTGGTACAGAATAGAGAGTTGAGGGTAATATGCAGATGAGGGAGTTGAGGTAATACGCAGATGAGAGATAGTGCCACGTATAACCTGCGGGGGTAGAAGACAAAGGAGCCGGGGTTGTTCATCAGAGGTGGAGATATGGGGTCGCATAACCCGCGGGTAAGGGTGCCGGGGATGCCGTGGAGGTGTGTGTAAGAGTGAGGCAGTGAGGACGAATATCGACCAATATGTAATCATAAAACTATACTCAATTAACTATATTGCATGTATCTTCACATTAAAACATACAATTTCCTTTCACATGTACCCAGTACTTGCAAGTACCAGCAAGTACCATCAAATATTACTCTCCATTCGCTTCGACCAGCGCCTATACCTCGTAGACAGAATTATCGCCAAAGGCTACGTACACAATCTAAGCCAAATAATTAGCTTAACCCAATCAAGTAAACGATTAAAATTTGACTTACAGCAAACATGCATGGATAAACAAGATACCAAACAGCAGAATCCACCCTCTCAATGTCGCGCTTAGTCTAGACTCGTCTATCACCAAATTAGAACACTTCTGTTGTTTTCCCCAACTATACATACCCAAATTTTCGCAATGAACCCTCATAACAAGCACATTATTTCTTGGTCTCCAACTTATGAACCTTGACTTCGAGCTTCACCAAGTCCACCCAAAGACCCCGAATCCCGCTCTTCGCAGATACGCTAACCGGTGATATGATATTCACCCGTTGCTGTTCGATAGGCCGTCCGTTACTACTCGAACAAAACCTCCCCCCTATCTGCGGGTGGTAGCATCCCCATAGCTTCATCCATCGCAGCTGAAAAGAGCGTATCAGAAATCGATGTGTCATTGCTTGGCTGTGACCTATCTGACATCGTTTTGCTGTGTTGTGATGGATCGTGTATATGTTTCTTCTAAGGGATATATCCTAGCAATGCATTGTTAGCGCCTCCCGGTAGGTACTGGATATCAATATAGATCCGTACATATCCAAGTTGCATGCTCCTCGCTGCTTAAGCCAGGAGATAAGCTTTCAGTCGATATGCAACTCCCTGGTGCAGGATTTAGAGCAGAGAGGACGCTCGTGCGGCATTTTGGCGTTGGAGAAATGGACCTGGGAAAGTTTCGCGTTCAGTAAAATTTCTTTTTGGTGTTAGGCTAGTTAGTTTTTTTGATTCCTTTGCCACACAAAGTCCCCTGCGGTATAGATGATGAAGGGTGCTGTCGAAATTCGCAACTTGCTGAAGGTTGCAAGTTGCTTGTTGAGGCTTGCTATTGTCAATGCCGCCTTTACGCTGTTCTCTCCCTCTTTGTGATCACTGTTCTATTTGAAGTAGATGTACTATAATTGTACGGGATTGTTCCTCACGGACGGGGTATGAGAGCTCGTAGGACTATGGAAGACCTTTCGGGATAAACCTAGGTCTGGAAAAATTGGTGGAAATTCTGGCCTCGGCAACAACACTTTTCACTGCATGTATGGGTTAGGTCAATTTCCGCGACAAATGTAGAAGAAAAACTCACAATAATATGAGTGCTTTCGCCTGCCTGTTGTCAAATTCATCCACCCATATCCACCCCTATATTCATGCCCCATACTACTGCGCCGCCAATGCCTAGTTCTGGAAAAGACTCCTCTCCTTCTGTGGTACATGGCTATCGTGGAAGAATCCGAGTCTGAGTCTTGGTCATGGGTCGTCCTGGGCCCCTCCCGATCGTGACCGGGATGACGCCGTCTTCCATTGTTCACCCAGAGCCGGGTAAGGACACCCTAGATAGCGACCTTGAGGTATCTCACAGTCGATGTGGAATTCTCCAGACTGTTGCCGTGGGGCTAATATAGGTGATGACACCTGTGCCTTCTTCGAGACCCCGAAGGCACACGCGTTTGGAGGCGACGGAAGCTGCGCTACAGTACTCAAGCATGTCCTCGTCATCATCGGCGATCGGGCCCTGGTGGCAGAGCCTTTTGGACTGTTTACGGAAGAATGACATGACTCAACAATAGGGGCGGAGGTTGTCGCTAGGAATATATAATCTAGCAGGGTTAGTAACAGCACGATACTATAGCAGGAAAGTTTTTCGGGGAAATGAACAAACAGGCAGCAGAGATGATATGCTTCCAATTGTGCCAGCCAGACTATGTTTCCAAGTCTTCAAGAACTTGCAGAGGCACGTTGTCAAACACGAGTCGCGCCTTCGGAAACCACACCAGCTGTGGGTAAATTGACGTGGTATCCTCGGAATTGATGTGATGACATGGATGGCAGCGAGGATAATGGCCGACGAGTTACGAGTTGTGGGTGGAAGTATCCTTAGGGCAGGAGAGGGTAGTCTAGCGAGGCGAGTAATTCAGTTCAGCATTGTTTGGTCTCAGTTTGTTGTTGTTGTTGTTGTTGTTGTTGTTGTTGTTTTGTGCTGATGTAATCCAGAGTGGGAGGTGATTCCCATACCTTTGCTTGGCAGTAACCACACAATCGCATCATAGTTTCGGCAACTAAGTTCCTTCGGTGGGGTTGTTTTGAGAAGAGTGTCGAGCAAGGTCTTCAAGGGCGCAGTAGTTGTTGTTTGGGACGAGAAGGTTCCCAATGCGGTTGAGCCCCAGCGTCGTTAGCGCAAGGCATTTTATTATGCCCTCCTCGATGCCGCCTGCTGTTGTGACGATGGCACCGATATGCTTGTGCTCTCAGCGTCTCTCACAGGCCAGAGGAAACGAGGTTGGGGGTGTACCCGAAAAATATTGTAGCCGGCTCGGAGGTCTCGGGGGTCCCGCATCTCGTCGATGAGCCGGCATGCGGTGGCGACGTTGCTGGCTTGAAAACCCATTCTTGATATGCCGGAGATGAGGTCGCTGGCGGTGACGGGCGTGTTGTTGTTTGTAAAGTAGTTAAAGTCGAGACCGTAGACTTCCCGGGACTTCCACTCGGACGCAGTGCCGGCGGCGACTGCTGCGGGGGAAGTTGTGGTGGGGAGGGAGTGGGGGAGGGAGGAGGCGGTGAGGCTGTGGGGGCAGGGGCGAGTTGGGGAGGGCGTGGTGGAGGTGATGGTGGTGGTGGTGGTACGGGGCTCCATATACGAGGAGGGATATTCTAATTTTCTGTTAGATAATGACCTTTGATACAATAGATCAACTGCAGGCCAACCGCTTTCCTTCCAAGTGAGTGATTATGGTTGAAAACGGGTCAGTTTTGCCCTAAAATCACAAGTGTCTGGAGACTTCTGGAGGATGGTAATACATACACAATGAGTAAAGTACTTACTGCTCCAGGGCCTACGGTCAGTTCATACATAGTCGCCTACCAAATGAGATCTTGGTCACATTTTGTCGTACATAGTCGGTTATATATAACATGGTTCTACAAATATACAAGACTGCATGAACTTGTAATAGTCATCAAAATAGACATAAGAACCGACACAACGTAGGTAGATGATATTGCCCCAATCACACTGATTAATTATCCTCTATGCCGCCACACATCTCAGAGAGCACTTTCAGAAAATCTTTCCTCTCATGTTCAGGTAGACGATTGATAACCTCTGGGCAAGGAATATATGTCTCACAGTAAAATTCTATCCAGAAATAGTTAGTTATCTCTAGACTGTGCACTAAGACGACGGGGAATTCATTGTTCGCCTTACTTCCAAGGAGCTTGCAATTCTGTGCCCGATTGAGCCACACTAGCCTAGAGTATGCTCTCACCTCGAGCTCAATCCTGTAGACCTAGGAGATGGTAAGCCAAAGTGTCCTATGCCTGTGTATGCTTACTTACCTTAACCGAGTTACTTCCTGCATCAGGGAACCGAAATACAGTTATATCAAGTAGCTTCTTTGCGTAATACCCCCATCTTGGAAGCACTGCTAACATCTCTTGGGTGAATGCCGCTATCTGAACATGGGCGTCCTGGTGAATCCCAGTTGAAGCAAGTATATCGTGGTCTTGTTTGACGAGTGAATTGAAGAAACTTGCAACCTATTCAGCGTTAGTGTAGGAATTATAATAGGAGCCATCTGAGACTTTACCTCCGCAGTGCTAATTCCGGGCCTACAGTCGTCTACAACTGCGATATTTTGCTGGGTGCCGGGGCACTCGACCCTTGCAACTTCTTGGTCAACAGAGCAGTCGCTGCTTGCAACATCCGGGGTGCTTGCAACTTCGGGGGTGCTTGCAACATCCGGGGTACTTGCAACTTCGGGGGTGCTTGCAACATCGGGGGTGCTTGTAACTTCCGGGGTGCTTGTAACTTCCGAGGTGCTTGTAAATTGCGGGGTGCTTGCAACTTCCGGGGTGATAAAGAGAGGTTAGGAATCCGACGGAACGGGTGACAACTACAGGAATAGGTGCATTGGCAAAGTAGGAGATGAAGGTGTGGATAGCGCTGCGGACAAAGGTCACAACGCTGGAAGAGATTGCAACTCTTTGGTCATGGGTGATAGAACTGTCAGTGTTTGCAACGTGTTGGATGTCAGAGCGGTCGGTGGTTGCCACTCTCTGGGTGCCAGAGCCTGCAGCTTGCTGGATACTAGGCTGGTCGGTGCCTGCAACTTGTTGGATGTCAGAGCGTTCGATACTTGCAACTTGCTGGATATCACGCTGGTCGGTGCTTGCAAAATGCTGGGTATCAGAGGAACCGGTAGTTGAGCCGGTGCATGTAACTTTCCCGAGAATGGAAATGTGAAACGTTTTCATGAATGGAGTAGGGGACATTGTACACTCCTTGAGTTTAATGAATTGATTCTTGGTCAACTGAGTGCAAAGACTGCGCCAGTTACGATCCTCTGGGCCAAGTGCCTTTAAATACACCAAAACTGTGAGCAGCATCATCTTGCCATGTTCATCCAGGCTCATGACGACTTCTTTCCCGAGGGATTTCTGCTCTGGGCCGTAAGAGGGGGCGAAGCCGACGTAGAGATAGTCTTCCGTGTTCTCTTCCTTGGGCTGAATCTATAGTTGGGGATGGCAGAGAACCGTGAATGTCAGTTTATAGTTTAAAAGTGGCAACAATGGAGCACCAGCTATAGTAGTGGGACGGACGACCTTGGAAAAATCAAATTCACTAATATAATCCGAGATGGTTTTGGACCCAACTATATCATGAAGGGAAGTGCTCATGTTTGCTGATGTGGGGAGAGCAATGATGTTGCAGCCTCTGGTGGTAGTATTCCGAGTGAGCGGAGCAATCTATTAGGTCGTAGTCTTGAAGTAAAAAGGTCGAAGTATAGCCTAGGTTGCTGATCGCAAATGTGGGCGTGAGCCAGGGGCTATGTACTATCGATATCAGTTGTTATCATGGCTGGCTAATAGCCTGATCACGACTATACTAGCAAGAGACGTACCCTATACATGAGGTCTCCTATCTCATCCACCTATTCATTCCCACCGGCTCACTTGTTGAGAGCTTTTGACTTGAATAGGAGCGTGTGGCCGGTCCGATCGCCGCTAGTGAAGCGGATTACCGGTACCTTGAGCTTTGGAATCTAGGGCCCCGGAAACAAGATTATCGACTAGATGACCCGCGTACCGGTGAATATGAGTCTTTGTCAATGTTCCTGCATATTGGTGGCCGGAATGACGACAAAGAGCCACCATCTTTCTGTACTTCGACTTCCTAAAAAAGGGCTCAGGCGCTAACAACCATTCCTTTTGCTTCTGTTGTTGCTGTAGCTTGCCGATTATCTACGCGAGTATTCCAGTCGGAGCTCTGAAGGCACCTACGAAAGAGGCATGTGTAACCCGCTAGCGATGCGTGTCCTCAAGATCTCAATTCTGACAGAATTGAAATCTGCTGGTCCCTTGTAGCCAGGAGGTCGAAAAGCCCTTGAGTTCGAGTCAACGCCCCGCAAAGTTCTGTGCGTAATAAATCACACCACTGGTCGTATCGATAGCTGAATTATGAAATCAGATATGGCGGTAGCGAGTACCGAGACAGGTTGCGCCGCATCGCTCCCACAGCTGGACGTATCTGGAAGCTGAATCCCAATACATTCATTCGGTTGGTAGGTACCGAGACTACATAGGAATTCGGATGTTAGCACCCGACTTTAACAAATCGGTAGCACAAACCTGCCTCGCTTCCCGAGAAACCGAATGGACTATACCACAATTGTGATGTCTTATCGCTTTGGCAACCAGTGTATAGATCTGCAAAGTCAAAAGCGTTTGATTTGAAGGGGGCATCTTTTCTTAGAGCTGTCTCGTGTTAAGATCCGAGGTGCTCTAGTTCTCCCGGCAAGCGTAAGTTTGGCGAAGTCGGGTTTCACCGCATACCGCCGACCATGTGACGAGTTAGTGGGGGTTACAGATCCTGGCCACCGCTTCCGGTACATTTGCAGCGCAAATGCTCTATGTTTTTTTACCAAAAAAAAAACTCAGTACCCGTGTGCACATCCGTACGAGACGAATGACGGGGCACTAACGGCCTCTATGGCTCATCTTTTTATTTGAAACTCAGTACTCGTATGCATATCCCGTCGGGGACGTATGGCGAGTAGGGTGATTGAAGGGTTGGGGATGTTAATCTGCTGCCTAGGTAGGATTGTCGCATGGAAGTAGCTATTACCCTGAAGTCACATTTGGGATTAATGTGTGCTCGGTAAGTTCCTTTCTTGGCATGCCTGGTTGCGACACATCTATTGAGAAACGCGAAACGCGAAACGCGAAACGCGCGTCAATTCAGAACATCAACAATATCAAGTCAGGGAATTTTTCGCTTGCCAGCAGCGACCCATCACAGCAGCGCAACAGCAGCGCGCAGCCTTCACGCTCAACCTACACTCACTCTATTAGCCAAGCTGGGATATAAATGCACGAAGGATCCGGAGATGGTTCAGAGGGTTTAGGGGGGTGAGGGTGCTCGCGCACTACCCTCGGAGGGGAGAGTGGCGAAGGCCACGGGATGCAGTACAATTGTTTAATGTAGCTGGTACATTCAATCTCATATTCCTTCCTCGTACAGAGGAGGGAATTGAGGGTCGGGATTGAGCGCACCAGTGGTTGTGTCTCGGAGTAGGGAATTGAGTGTGCGCACAACCGACAGGATAAGAGGTTGATGGCACCGACGGTGGCGGAGGAGGGAGTGAAGATGTGCACAACCGAGGGGCTTGAAGCCGCCATTGAGGAGGGTAGCATCTCTTGGTGCAGGAGGAGCAACCATATATGACTCGATGGGGAAGAGGTTGGGTTACATGGGTCAAAGGCGAGGGCAACAAGAGGAGAAAGGTCTAGGTAGTAGAGATACATACCCAATACCACCCGTTCTGCGATGAAACCTCCCCCTATAGGCTGAATATCCCGCTAACGAGCCCATGACCACAGTGGGCATTTACCGACAATCTCTATATCTCCGGGTCCGATTAGCGCGGAAGGGAGCGCTTGCAAAGTGGTAGGGCATGATGGCTTTAACTAGGGGTACTAACCTCCGCAATTCAAAGAGCGCTCAAAGAAAACCTCCCCACCTATGCTACTACGATGTCGATCAGCAGGCGACAACGTATAGGGGATCAGGCCCCCCTCAACCAAAGAGATTACCGCAAATTTGGGAAATAAGACCTCTCTGTCTACTATTGTAAAGGACTGTGGATGAAAAGTCAGGGGGTCTTATTTCCTAGCGTTTGCGGTTCGGAAGCCCAGAGCTCATGCGGGGGCATTGGTGGCTCTCCGTGGTGGTTGGTGGTGACCCTAGGGAGGGCGGTAGGAGGCGCCAGGGAGGTGGGAGGTGGGAGGTGGGAGGCTCGGAGGGTGTAGGCTCGGAGGAGGGAGCCCAGGTTGAGGTATTGGAGGCTCTCTGTGGTGGCACCGGGAGGTCGGTAGG
>Ga0307511_10004208_pt1 | contig 14683 bp, 9 predicted proteins | sample 13_EM_MG_FD_200266 | JGI IMG/M metagenome (GOLD analysis project Ga0307511, IMG submission 200266) | Populus trichocarpa ectomycorrhiza microbial communities from riparian zone in the Pacific Northwest, United States - 13_EM | ecosystem: Host-associated > Plants > Roots > Unclassified | place... | reverse complement strand
TGTTTATTTTTTTTTCAAAATTATCTTTGTTGATTTTACTTTTTTAATATTGAGTTGGTTAAAAATTTCGCTTTGTAATTTTTTTCCTTTAAAATACTGTGAATTTCTACGGCGTTTTCCCATATGGTTTTTCTTTTTTATTTTTTGATTTTTCAAAATTATATTTGTTGATTTTATTTTTTTAATATTGAGCTGATTGAGAATTTAGTTTTGTAATTTTTTTTTCTTTAAAACATTGTTGATTGCTTATAGTTAGTTTTGTAATTTTTTTTTCTTTAAAACATTGTTGATTGCTTATAGTGTTTCTCCGCATGGTTTTTGTTGTTTTGTTTTTTGATGATTTTCTCCGAAATTAACTTTTTCGATTTTATTTTTTAATATTGAGTTGGTGAAAAATTACAGTTACAATATGTGAGAAAAACACTATAACTTTCCTCGCAAATTACTGTAAATTGTCATAGTGTTTTTTCCCACATGGTTTTTTTCCAGTTTCTTTTGTGTTTTCTATTTTTGTAATATTTTTTTCCAAAATTATTTTTGTCAATTTTATTTTTTTAATATTGAGCTGGTTAGAATTTAACTTTGTAATAAAACTTAATCATGTGGAGAAAATATTGTAACTTTCCTCACAAAACACTATGGATTGCTAAAGTGTCTCTTAACAAGATTTTTTTTTCTTATGATTTTTTCAAAATTATCCTTGTCAATTTTATTTTTTTAATATTGAGCTAGTTGAGAATTACAATTACAAGTCATTACAAATAAGACTAAATCATGTGGGGAAGCATTGTAGCTTTCAAACATTGTGAATTGCTATAATGTTTCAAACATGGTTTTTTTTCTCTGTTTTTTTTTTGTTATTTTTTTTTGTAAAATTGTATCTGTCGATTTTATTTTTTTAATATTGAGCTTATTGAGAATTTAGCTTTGTAATGTTTTTTCTTTAAAACACTGTGAATTGTTTCAATGTTTTCCCATATGATTTTTTCCAAAATTATCTTTATTGATTTTATTTTTTTTAATATTGAGTTGGTTAAGAATTATAATTACAATAAAGCTAAATCATATGAGAAAAACGTTGTAGCTTTTCTCACAAAACACTGTGAATTGCTACAGTATTTCTCGAAATGTTTTTTTTTATGATTTTTTCTAAAATTATCTTTGTCGATTTTATTGGAGAAAGCACTGTAGTTTTCCTCACAAAACATTGTCAATTGCTACGTTTTTTCTCATTGGTTTTTTTCCTTCCAAGATTATCTTTGTTGGTTTTTTTTTTTTATGTTAAGTTGGTAGAGAATTTAGCTTTGTAATTTTTAAAAAATATGGCGACAACAATCATTTTATTCAGTCTCTAAGTTTTTGATCACCAACACAACTTTTTTTCCCATCATGAAATATTAGTTCCATCATACTTTTAGTTTTTATTACTTATCTAGCACTAGTTTATAATTATAACACTATTAAATATATTTGTTTTATAAACCAGCAGTACCGCGCGGGCATGCCACCTCATGCTCTTTAAGTTATCAAATTTGGTTGATAATTGATTGATAAACCATCCCTGAATGTTACATCGGCCCATGTGTTAGCTAATTGAATTTCAATTCACACACCTCACCTCATTTCTAATCTTCTAGAAAAGATAAATTCCTCCAACATTTCACCAATTTATTGCATTTACATGATATCTATTCACAAAAGGAGAAAATAATCTATTGTTGCAACCACTGCACAGATCCTTGCATAAACAAAACCCCATTAAAGAAAAAACTGTGGAAATGACCAAAAGTTGCCTGGTTTTCATTGCAGCTAGCACGCAAAGTTTAGTTTTGAAACACATGAATGCTGCAACATTAAATTTTTCATGTATTTTGATGTAATGCACATGAGCACAAAAGACAGTAACACCGAAATTGGAATGCAGAAGCACAACCCCCACAGCATGCACACAATGCTCATGCAGGCACACCCAAATATCAGATGAAAGGAAAAAAAAAACGCGTTTTCAAAAACAAACCAAGCAGAGAGACCATCCCTGCTACAAGCTTTAAGCAATCAAGGACAGTTCTAAAGCCAAAACCAATTCCTGGTTGTCCATCAATAATTGCACCTTAACAATACAAGGCTTGAATTAACAAACAAAAGCTTTACAAAAAAAGTGAAGCAAACTGTCTCTTTGAAGTAAGAAGACTCATCACCTATGAGAAGGAAAGAAAATCATATTGATTCAGAGAAAACAGTTTCAGACAAATTGCAAAGTTTTCCATCGTCTTCTCCGTTTTCTCCTTGACTAAACTTTTAATCAGCTACAACAATCAAACCAAGTAAGAAATCTCCCTCATCTTAGCCATTCCCTGCCAACATCTGTCTTGTAAAATATTGATGAGCAATTTTATAGAAATGCAAAATTTGTGACAGATATTAAAATCTCCCTCGTCATAGCCACATTTTGCAGTTGAAAATTCATAAAAAGAAAGCTTAATTTCAGTTGATAATAGTTTCTTTTTCACAAAAACAAGTAATCATATTCATAATATTCAAAGGCTTTTTACAAGAAAAAATCCAACTTTTGAAAAGAAGACGTGCATAAAAGGCCTAGGATGTTTTGTGGCCAAATCCCACCACTAATAAAAAAGAAACTATATAAAAACAACTTCAACGAGTACCCACCAAAAGCAAGGAAAGGTTCAACATGGCTTCAATAAATTTCCACAAAAAAGAACCAAGAAATTAAAACAGATATGATCTACTGGACACTCACCAAACTAATCCCAGTTAACGTTAGTATGACCTAGTAAATACCAAATTATACAACTGTGTAGGGTGAGTAATGTCAAACCCTTTGCTGCTTTGGTGAAGGCAGCATTCACAACAGGAGGTAACAGTGGGAAAACTTCCACAAAGGCAAGAGCTTGACAAAGCAATGCCGCGTGAAGGTACAAGGCCTACAGGTCATGAACTTCTTTTCCCAAAGAAGAAGCAATGATGGTCGAGAGTCACCCCCTCCCTATCCTTGCTCATCTTTTGAAAGCCATCATCACAAATTTTTTTTGGATGCCAGGTAAAGCACCTCACCTTTCTAAAAAAAATTTTAAGTTAATTTCCTTTAGATGCCTAAAGAGTGGCATGCAGAAACAGGAAAGAGAGCTGCAAAGGGTGTTCTAGATTAAGCTGAACCTAATAGACCAAATATTGCCCATTAGTGGGAAAGGTGATCTACCATTTCTCTACAAATTTGTGTATTAGGCTATGGCAACTCGAAAGAGAACAGTCAGAAAAGCCCTTGAAAGGTTGGAAAGGGAAAGGCGTCAAGGCAAACTAGGCAATTCTAGGAAGATCAAAATTGTCTATTTCTAGAACATTATCTGAGTTGTCTGAGGCCTACAGCTTTCAGGCTCGAACCAGAAGGGCTTGAGAAGGCTTGGGCATGAAAACCATAGTTAGCAGAAATCTTCGCTAAATTCAATTTCCAGGAGGAGGTTTTAGGAATCATCCAATAAGATAGCAAAGCTAAGCAAGCTAGGAAGATTGAAATTGAAAAAAAATTCAATCATTAAATCACGAGAATTTGTCATTTTGATAAAATGACCACCACATCTTTAGTTCCCTCACCCAATAAAACAAAAACGGAAGAGAAAAGGTAGTAATTTGGAAAAGATAATCTTATAGCATAATAAAAATTCTAGTTAGCTATGCTATATGCGTACATTACACTAATAGAGAGTAGGATTAAAGTATACTTAGTCAACTATTCACCTATGAAGCACCTAACATTCTAAATTAATGAATTGTTTTTCAAATTTATCATGAAATACATTTAAAAGACAAAAATGAAAAGAAAGGGAAGCATTCAAAATCAAATCAAACTAAGAACAAGTTATAAGAACATTTGGTATACAAAATACTCTATAAATTAAAAATATAACAAGAAAATAAAATACCTCAATATATATCACAAATTTGCAGATGGATGATGAATCACACAGGATCAACATCCAAAAAACAGAAAAGAGGGGAATAGAAAATGACAGCATTACATACTTTGCCACTTATGCAACCAATAAATACTCCTGGCACCATAAGCTGAACCACAAAATAATTTGGTATAAAAAATCAGGACGTGCAATGCATTGGTTACAAGGATGAGAATGAACAGCAAAGAGAGCTACTTGAGGTGAATCCCCTCTGGCATAGGTGTTGAAGTTTAGATGCTTGGCATTATTCCAAGCAATGGCCCCTTAAAAATTTAATCTAACTAGTACATCAATTTTAGAATATGTTTATTTTTTCTAAAATAAGCTAAAGGTAATTAATGATTCATTCAATCTGTCCAGTTAGAGATTTTGAATGAGCAAGATCGATTTGAAGTATATAAAAAAACATTTTACCATTCATGTAAAATAGATTGACATGATTAGACAAGACCTAACTCAGCCATCATGCAATTCAAATCACATTCATGGTCATGCTATGCATTGCCGCTTATGTTACAAGACTTGGAGATCAGTGTCCAATAGGGGTGAGTGTCCCAACACTGTTCCCATGTTGAATCGGCTATTTTCAAAAATCACAATTTATTTTTCAGTAATATTCACTGGTCAATTGGAGAACCCATTATTGTGGTACCTGATATCTGAAACAGATGCTTTAGGACCAAGTGAAGAAAAACAAAGGTAATGACACAAGAAATGAATATTAGCATAGGAGAAGGAAACCAAAGGCAATCAGTCCAAACTTGATATAGATGAAACATATTGAGTGTTAAGAAACCCAGCTGATTTTCCCTTCAACTTCCAAAAGAAACCCAATGGTCTTACCTTAAAATAACTTCTGAGAAATGTAGTGAATAAACAAATACATGGATCGCAGGAAGGAAAGGTATGCAAACATAACATACCAAGAAAGAAGCTCAGACACTGCATACCACACTCATCAAGCCAAATTAACTGGTATGACTCGAAAACTCCAAAAATTCATTAAACAAACATGCATTTTATATAACTTTGGATCAGAAATCCTAGCTTAGGCAGAAATCATAAACAATTGCTAACTAAAAACATTGGAATCAAACATGAGGAGTGACTGAGGAATTTACAGTCAAAAACAAACTTGAAAGGCAAGTGCAGATGATATAAAACTTGAAAGGCAAGTGCAGATGTTATAAAAGAGCGAAAGACAATAGACGAACCTTATATACCAGAACAAAAGGTTGTCGCAATGGAAGGATCTTATATTACTAGCAGATGCAAAAGCAAAGGCAAGAAGAAACAGAAGAATCAGCTTGCGTCAAAGTCTTTCTGGGAAGGACTGCCACATGTTTAACAGTACCAGAAAGGATAAATAAAAAAAGGAAACATACAGCATGACATCTAGGGAGCTTTCCATCTTCTAATGAGACAATCATACTTGTCTCTTCCGTGTCTACCTGTTTTATCAAAAGAGTCCTTCAACTTCTTCATAGTTGATTCATATATATTTATTCTTCTATCAAGCATATCTTCTGCAAACCGCCTCACCTGTGACATCCTTCCTAAATTACAAAACCCAATGAGAAGTGCATTTGCACTTCCATCAAGAGGCAAGACATGGTTCTCAACTATGTAGTTCCAAATCTCAATTGCCATTTCAGGGTCACCACCATCAATCAATGTCATAATGGCTGCAGAGCAATCAAAATGTGTTGGAGGGCTTTCGTTTTTTATCATCTCGTAGAAGAATTTGCCTACTCGGTGAACTTTCTTGTTCTTGATCAAACATCGGAAAATTATGTTGAAGGTCAAAAAATCTGGGAAAGCTCCATTGAAAACCATCTCATCAAGCAACCGAAATGCATTGTCAACATCATTGTTGTTGCAATGCAAGCCAATCATTGCATTATACATGATCAAATTAGGCAACAAACCACTACCCACCATTATATCCCACAGAGGGATGGCATGGGTAGAATCATTCTGCTTAACAAGCATATCAAGAGCATTAGAGAAAAATTTCAAACCTGGCAAGCAATTCTTCCCCTTCATCACCCGAAGGAACTTGACAGCTTCATCTGCTTGCGACCCACGAACAAGTGTTGTCAAAAAAGAATCATATGCTGACATATTCTCTGGACTCCAACCAACTTTAATCACCATCTCACCAAATGTAGTCTTGGCTTTGGCCACGTCACCTTCTTTCTCCCATCCTTCCAGCAAAATAGCAAAAGTATCCGCATTGGGGGGGATTTTCAGCTTAATTTTGTCGAAAAATTCCAACGCCTTTGCTGTCTGATTTTCCTCGTGGCAAATGGCGGTCAAAAGCGAATTCACCACGACAACATCTTGCTGAACACCATATTTATCCATAACATAAAAACTCATTATAGCCTCATTAAATTTACCAGCCATACAGTAGCTTCCAAAAACAGAAACAAAAGTTGCCATTGACAACATATCTTCTTGTTTCATCGTACGAACTGCATCCCACATGGGCTCATACATCCAGTTCTTGCCTAGTAAGTCCACCATCAAATTCCAGGCGTATGAGGTCAGCTTGTGGGTCCTGCCAGCCCAGCGAAAGAATGCGATTGCAGAAGTGGCATTTTCGTGGCAAAGTTTGAGGACTTCATGCACAATATCATGAGTGGGTGGGATTCCAGTGGAGGAGAGTGCAGATTCAATATCATGAGATGAGGGTCTTGTTATGATTTCAAAGAGAAGTCTAGCTGATGGGGAAATATCCTGAGAGTCGAAGCTTGATTCAAACTGAGGTTTTGAGGTTTTGCGGTTAGTGTTTACAGCCGCAGCCTCCATAGTTCTTGGGGTTTGGTTTGTTTTTTTACAGAGAGGAGAGGGTGTTTCAGTCTAGAAATAAATAATGGCAAAAATAAACGAAATTTCCAATTCTTGATTGTTGTTTTCTGTGTTGAAAGAATCAAACAATATACAAAAATCAATGCTTCAAACAGTTCATTACTATTATTTCTAATCTTAAAACTCTGCTTCTTCGTAATAATAAACATACATGGATAGAGAGAGAACCTGAAGGGTTGACGACTGCTGAAGAGAGAGAGGTCCGTAAGGGAGGCCTCACGCCCGGCCAAACTCAGGCCCCCATTGGAGTTTATTTATAGAGTGAATTATGCTTTAGTCCCTGTAGTTTACGAGATCAATTCATTTTTCTCGCTCTCCTTTGTTGGCTGGCATATTATCCTCGCAAATTAGCATCCGTCTCTCTTCCTTTTTCACATTAACCATCAACCATAGCCACATATAAAACTCATAACCATTATTCATGAACTTGTTAATTGATTATTCATGTGTGATAAAAAATTTCAAAAGAACAAAGGATCCAAATTTGTGAATCTCTCACAAAGATTTGTCAAGTTCTTATGTTGCTTTCTCATCTTTTATCCAAATCAAGCAATCTATGTATAGGTTTAGTTGAAGTTGACTAGATTTGATTTTTTATAGGTAGCTGTTTTCATGGAAAGAAACATATTATATATACAAATTAAAAATCAAGGATTCAATTGAAAAGAAAAAACCTTAACAAAAAAAAAATTGATAAAAATAATAAAATCAAAATTAAAAAGACTGAATTTGAAATACCAATAAAAATAAGTACCATGGTGCTTTTTTTACGGTGGGAAAGAGACATAGGGAGGAAAAGAAACAGCCAACGGCGATAAACCGATCATTTTTGGCTTGCACTCGCCACTTATTATGGAAGAGAAAACGATGAGGCATCAAATGAGATGGCAGGACATTTTTCACCACGGGTAGGTGCTGCATGCACTGCCTAAAATGTGCGGTGGCTCCCATACGTCAGCAATTTTTTCAAAATAAAAAAAACTATTTAAATGTTAAATTAAACTACTACCCTCAATCAAACAAAAAATTAACAAAAAAAAAAGTAAAAGACCCTAATACCCCTAATCTCAATGAAGTAAATTTTCTAGATCCAAGAGTATATATGTAATTCTACTATACACTTAAAATTAAAAAAATATATATACTTATATACTCCCACGCAAAACTTTTGTTTTTGTTTTTTACTCTCAAGGGTGCTTTTGTTATTTTACAATTCATTTAAAAATTTAAAATACTAAAATACCCTTAAACAAATAATTTATGACTACTATACCATTTGAAAATACCAAAATACTCTTAAATCAAAAGCAAACTATTTTTTTTCCAAGGCCATAGACGTTAGTCCAATAATGAACTAAGTTTATGGCCATAAACAATGAATTACTCATCAATTTTAATATATTTGTTGTTAATAAAGCTTATTTACTTATCTCCATGTATTTGACAAATGTGACATTATTTAAGGGGTACACCAAAAAAAATATACGTACGTATCTATATACGTGCATCCTATCAATGTTTATTTTTTAAAATGTCAAACATGAGTTGATAAGGGAATATAGGAAAAACTAAAACGAAAGAAACATAGATGAGACATGAATAATTAATATACAAGGTTGCGTACAACATTAACAAAAAAAGAAACCCCTCAACAATATGGTAAAAGTGTTGTAATTAAAGGTGTGAGTTACTTTTGATTGTAATAGTAAAATTATATCTTTGTCCTTGAAAAAAAAAAGTATAATGTTTCAATTCTTTTCTCCCTCTTCATCATGCACGTTAGCCAACACCACTAACAATAGCATAGCAACCACAGCCACCATGAACCTAGCATTTACTTCTCTCTCCTCCAGACTCATGCCATTATTTATCTCTTTATGTTTGTAGCCTCTTTTTCTCCATTTTTTAGCTTATCAAACACCTTATATCTTTTTTTTATATCAAAATTAGCCCCTTAACAACCCAACCATACCACAACCACCATCAACATCGTTAACCCTTTCTAGCACCGATGAATAGCCAAACCTGTTAGATAGAGAGAGAGAAGAAGAGAGAGGAAATAAGCTGAAACTTCAAGTGATTTAATCTTCTTCTTCAAATGGTTGTAAGACTCACCATTAGTATAAAAATGAAGATAAAGAGGACGTGTGCCCAATCAAGTGGATCACATATAACAACCCTCACCAAAGCTTGGATCCATGCACCGATAGCTTCCTCGACATGCCATTGCATGCTAGTCTCACACCAACATTGTTCACCTATTATTCTAGTAACTTTTAGGCTATCACAACGACTCCAAAAGGTTAATTTCAAACCCTAAATGTATATTTGAACAATTTAAACATGTTATTGAATATTGCATTTGTTATTTTTGATTTTTTTTATTGATTGTTAATTTATTATGGATGATTGTTGTGAAATAAAAGTTGGGGTTCATACGATGAAGCAACTCGAAGGTATGATGTCGCCAATAATTTATTTTTCAAGGTGGAATAGGGTTGGAATCAATACCATGCAATAAGGTTAGGAGGATTAGATTGTAATAGATTTATCTGAAGTGTGGTCTCAATATGAAATTTGATGTGTTGATGTTGTTTTTGAATTATTAAGTTGCGTGTGGATGTTGTTTTTGAATTGTCACGATGGTTATGGATGTTGTTTTTGAATTGTTATATTAGGAGTTGATGTCATTTTTAATTTGTTATATTATGTGTTGATGGCTTTACAACACAATTTCATTGTGAATATTTATTTTTTAAAAACAAAGAGTAAAAATTACGTCTACGAGTTTTCATAAAGTCTTTTTTTATAATTAGTGATGTTTTGATTAAACTTGATTAAAAAATTTAGGTCGATGGGCCCCCTTTTTAGAGACTGATGTGCACTTAGGATGATGTTTTTAACCTTAAAATATGTTTGATAATAAATCAATGAGTTTTCATCAGAATCTTACCAAGTTGACAACATTTTACTTGGTTTCTTTTCTCCTTTTTTACCATTCACACCAGCCAACATCATCAACGGCAGCATACCCACCACAACCAACACAAACCTAGCCTTTACTTCTCTCTCCTCTAGACCTAAGTTGTTGGTTCTGTCTCTATGCTTTTAGCCTTTTTTTCTCCATTTTATAGCCAATCAAACTTTTTATCTCCTCTATTTTTTTATACCAAAATCAACCCCTTTGTTGATAAACCAGCCATACCATAGCCGCCACCAATGTCGTCAACCCTTTTTAGCACCGACAAACATCCAAACCCGCAAGGAAGAGGGAGAAACCAAGAGAAAGAAGAAGAAAGAGGAAAGAAACTGAAACTTTAAGTGATTTAATCTTTTTCTACAAGTGGTTATGAGGCTCACCACTTGTGTAGATAGGAAGACAAAGAGATGGCGCACTAAATCAAGTCGATCATATACGACAACCCTCATCAAAGCTTGGATCCATGCATCGATAGCTTCCTCAACATCCCAATTGCATGTTGGTCACACACTGACACTGTCCACTTATTGCTCTAGTAGCTTATAGGTTATCGCAACAACTACAAATGGTTAATTTTGAACCCCAGATGAATCTTTGAACAATTTTAACATGTTATTGAATATTGGATTTGTTATTTTTTATATTTTTTTTATTGATTGCTAATTTATTGTGGATGATTGTTATGAAATAAGGTTGGTGTTCACACTTTTATATGGCAACTAGCAACTCAAGGGTATGATGTCGCGATAATTTATTTTTCAAGGTGCAATAAGATTGGAATCAATACCTTGCGATAGGGTTAGGAGGATTAGGTTGCAATAGTTTTATCTAAGGTGTAATAGTTTGGTCTTTATGTGAAATTTAATGTGTGTTGATGTTGTTTTTGAATTGTTAAATGGTTTATGGATGTTGTTTTTGAATTGTCAAAAAGGTTGTGGATGTTATTTTATATTTTTTATATTAGGAGTTGATGTCATTTTTAATTTGTTATATTGCGTGTCGATGGCTTTCATACACAATTTCATTATGAATATTTATTTTTTAAGAATAAAGAAAAAAATTACATCTACGAGTTTTCATCAAATTTTTTATAAAAAAAAATGGCGATGTTTTTATTAAACTTGGTTTTAATGGTTAGGTCGATGTACCTCTTTTAAGGACCGACATACAACTAGGACGATGATTTTAACCCTAAAATATGTTTTGATAATAAATCAATGAGTTTTCATCAAAATCTCACCAAATTGGCAACATTTTGACTAAACTTGGTTTTAATAGTTACGTCAACAACTCTTCTAGTTCTAGGGATCAACATAGATCTAACACATAATCTATAAACTTAAAATGAGTCCAAAAATACATCAATGATTTTTTTCTTAGGTTTTCATCAAGTTGGCGATGTTTTGATTGAATTTGGCTTTACTAGTTAGGTTAGTGAGTCTCTTAGTTTTAAGGACCAACATGGACCTAATATGGCTTTTTGTTTACTAAAAACAAAAAATTAAAAAACAAAAAAAATTCATCGAGTTACGAGACTCCTAATTCAAAGCCCGATGTTAACTCGACAAACATCCATTGACAATAAACTACTCTTAAATAAGCTAAATAGTGTGTTCAATAAAATTTAGAGAAAACACATAGCTAAGGTAACCTTTGTTTGAAATGATATGGTAAAAGTGATTTTTATTTTTCTTTAGGCATAACTAGCCTCTTACTTGAATCTCTAGTACCAATAAATACTTTAGGGTTCTTAGTCTTTTTAAAGAGTTGGGTAATGACTCCATTTTCCATAATTCTCTTTTAATTTGAGAGGTCATATTAATGTCAGGCATTGACATGCTAGATCATTTATTAGCATATAAAAGAAAGGTTGAGTGAGCATACAACAAACATATTCGATTAAAGAATTTCTTAGTTGGTGATTTGGTATGAAAAGCCAATCTAATAATTGGCTATAAAGATTTAAGATTTGGCAAATGGCCCCTCAACTAGGAAGGATCATATATTATTTACAAAGTTCTTAAATGTGGTGTCAATCATCTAATGAATCAGGATGAGGAGATGTGTTATTGATTGATCAATAGGAAAAAAAAATAAAGTATTACCCTTTCATAAAAACAATACTAAAAGATGGTGCTTCTAAAGAGATGAAATTATCAATATGAAGATCATAAAGATGACATAACTCCAGAACTCCAGATTTATACTAACTTTAGGATTGGTAGTTAGTTTTGGTTATATAAACAAGCTTAAATTTATGTTTCTCCACTTATAACCTAAATTTAAGTTATTATTTAAATACAATTAGTCAATAGGAATGAACATCATTATTTAAAAAACTAAAAAATAACTTAATATGAATTAATCGAAAGGAAATTTCATTAAATAAAACATTTATTACAGTATGAATTGTTCAATACGGAAAACTATTGTTTATTCTAACTTTTATCGTTTCCTAAGTTAATCTAACATTATAAAAATCACTTTAGTCTTTTTTCCTCATTGCCCTTTGTTGCCTAAGAAGTGATAACATAAATCTTATTGACTCTTGAAGAGAGATAGGTTTTTTTAGGTGACTCGGAACCTCAATCTCTTCAAGATTCATATTAGTTTTAGCCTTAGAAAGATCTTTCTTAGCCTTAAGCCAATTCTTCCCTCAAAAAAGCTACCTTAGCCTTTTAGGATTGGAGTTGTGCTAAGGCATCATTGAGAAACTAGCAAGCTTGTTAGACTATCAAATACTAAATATCTTGAGACAACCTTCAGATGAAAAAAAAATTCATGAACAACTTTATAACTATGAACTTTATTGTAGATTCTTTAGTGCTAGAAAGGGGATTGATACTTATATATAGCTACACTAAAGCTTTGCATATATTATGATCTAATATACAAAGGTTATTAAGAAATGATTCCTTTTAAATGCTACACTAAGAGATTAGTGGTGGCTTAATCTCCTAAAACACTATATCCTAGGGCAAGTATGGCTAGGACCTCCTTGACATTGGTAAGCGAACTTTTCTTTGATTTGGTGTCTTTATCAAGCTCTAATTTAATAGAAGAAATTTTCATTGGTAAAGGGGACAAGACTTGAGAAAATATATTATCTAAAGCTCTCTGATCACACAATATGTGAAAGTATCTATTAGCATTAAAATTATAAAAGATTATGACTTAAGTTAATAATACAAACTTACACTTTATCTTGAAGAAAGAGCTATTATGGCTAGTTAGCCTAATATAACAACTTCTTCTTAAAAAGGAGTATAATGTCATTAATTTATTACTCATGGGAAGATGGGAGATTTCACCTCTTATAGACTCTTTAAGAATGTTAGTTATTTGAATATTTAAAATTGGACCAACTATTGGTATGAGCTCTTTTTCTTCTAGGTTACATTCCACTTGTCCGTATCTATTTTATACCATAAAAGCAAGAAGAGAAGACCACTTATTAAATCATTAAATTGTGAGACTTCTGAGATATTGGGAGCAATTGTGTTAGGATTCTAATTCCTTTCACTTTCTTATTCACTATTATTCTTTTTTGAATTGAAAATGTATTTTCTTAACATAGCATCAACCCTGTAAAAAAAAGCTTATATTAAAATGCATTCCCTTTAACCAAAAAAGGTATGTACCCTAAGAGATTTTATTATCGAGGGCTTGAAAGATTTAGCTTTAGTAACAAGTGGGTTTTTTTACTCTAGTATCACCATGGAAAAATCATCTTGTTTAGGAATGGAAAGTTATAAGTGATGAAGTATACCCAGGTTTAGTAGAAGCATGTAGTCAAAGGGTTTCTTTCCATATCAATAAGGGATGGTTGAGATTCTTTAGGAATCATTATAGTTAAAGGTGGCACATTTTTTAACGAAAAAGTAACACTCAATTAAAGATGCTAAGCATAATAAACCTTTATTATTATCATCTATGTAATAGGAACAAGAGGAGAATATGCAACAAGAAAAACTAGTTGTTATAATAAATAAAGAAATATGGTAAGACAAAGTTTAAATAGTATATTAGTGCTGAGATAATTTGATTAAAGAACTTTATCCTAGGTCTGATCCTAAAATTAATAATATGAACTTCATCCTTTTTTTCTTTATCAAATGATGGAAGATTTTAAGGCATAATAGGATTAATTGTCTGTTAAGGTTGGGGATGAATAACAGGGTGAGGAACTGCACCAAGAAGATATATTAAAACCATAAAATAAATAAATAAAATTAAAATTAAAGCAATTAAAGACAAATGCTCTTACCTAAGGCTTCATGTGTATGCCTTTTACTTGATCTTGTAATTGGACTTTCAAAGATCTTTCCCTTACCTTATAGCTTTTTTTTTTCCAAAAAAAAAACCTTATTGCCACATCCTCTAATGAAGTATTATACATGAGGTCTAAGGTCTTCTTGTATATATATATATAAAAAAAAGAACCTTAATTGAAAACTCATAGTTAATGAGAAGTCCTTTACTTCAAAGTATGTGAAATAAAACTTTATTGCTAAGTCACTTCATTAACTTGATCTAGACTATTAAAGGTTACCTTATTCGAACCAATTTTATTCTTAACATAGAGCATGGGAGAATGGTATACCTTAGAGGAACCCTAATTATATAGCCATCATATAAGGGTTCTAAGGTTTACAAGAATATTAATTTTTTTTTGAAACATGGTCTATCACCAACTAGAAATGTAGATCCTAACAAGTCAAAATACTTCTTTAAATTATAGTGTTTTCCTCTCATTTTATATCTACCATTTGGTGCTCGAGAAGCAATATCCATGAAGAACGTATCCTTATTGAAGCCAATAGAGATATTACAAGGCCACTCCTATTTGTGAGGA
>Ga0307511_10004207_pt1 | contig 14683 bp, 22 predicted proteins | sample 13_EM_MG_FD_200266 | JGI IMG/M metagenome (GOLD analysis project Ga0307511, IMG submission 200266) | Populus trichocarpa ectomycorrhiza microbial communities from riparian zone in the Pacific Northwest, United States - 13_EM | ecosystem: Host-associated > Plants > Roots > Unclassified | place... | reverse complement strand
CAATGCGTTTCCTTCCTCTAATCACCAACCATTCACGACGCAAATAGCCTACTCGCCCTCTTCCCATCTCCCTCGAAATACCCCGGTTGCAACGGATACTCCCGTCTCGGCCCATCTGCAACCATAATATCCACATCGTCAATTTCCCTCAACACAGCATCTTCATATGTTGGTGGCGCATCCGCCATAGCCATATGTACCGTTTGTTGGGGTTGAACAGGTTGCCAGATCTCCTCCCCTGTTCCTGATCCTGTGAAGGAGCCTTTCCCCCCATAGGAGGGGGAGCTGGGTAAGAAGACCTGGGATTGGGATTGGGGGAATGTGGATGATTCTGGTGAGGGAATTGGTGAGATGGTGGCTCTGCTAGTGGGGGGTTCGGTGTAGGCGCATGTGGGCGGGGGGGGTTCGTATCCATTTGTGCGGTAGGAGTTTGGGAATGGGACTTGTAAAGTGCTAGGGGAGGATGGTTGGTTGGTATTAGTAGTTGTAGGGAAGGGGTTGCTTGGAAAGGTTGCGGAGGAGGGACGCGAGGAGGCGGAGGTTAGTGGAGAGGTTGGGGTGGGGTAGGAGTTGACGCGGAGGTGCTGCTGGGTGGGGCACTGTCGGGGGAGGAACAGTTTCGGATCGCTGAGTTGGGGGTTGGTTTGGTAGTTGAGAGCTGCGAGGAGTTTTGCGCTGGGCGTGAAGCCGGTGTAAACTTCTATAGGGATGAGGAGGGGGATTTGCTGAACCCAGCGTGAGCCGTTAAATGATATAATATCATTATTCCGGAGAATTTACTTACATCCACGACCGCATTCTCCCCTAAGCTAACTCCCAATGTAACCTCCAATTGATAACTCCTGGCGATATTACACGTCCTAAAACTCGGACTAATATTCTCCGGTAACACCCAATTCTCCCATATCCTCGGATCTGCTTCTAATTGCGCCCCAGGAAGAGCATCCGTTGGGCCAAATATATGTGGAATTGGCATTCCCAGCTTATAATCCGTGCTTGTATTAAAAAGTGGTAGAGTGAAAGTAACTTTCTTACTATGCTCATGTGCCGTAATAAATGTCGTCATAAACAGCCTGAGCTGGATCTGTCTCAACACCACCGACGTCTTAAACGGCACGAGTTTCGTCATGATAATCCTCAAACCCAACGGCTCCTTCGGGACCAACACCGGTGGGGAAGCCAGTCGTGCTTCAATTGTAAACCTTGGCTCCTCGTTCGGGTGCAGTGGGGTTTTTATTTCAGGTTTCTTACTCTTCCCCCAGAATCCCTTCTTCTTTATTGGTGGCGTCAATAGCGGGAAGTGTAATAAGTGTTCCCTCCGAGCAAAGATCTCCCCTTGGGCGGCTGCCCTCGGGGGGTCAATTGGTAGAAACGCAAAAAATGCCTCCTTCCTCACATTGATCCGGTAGAATTGAGGTCGGTTGACGGTTGCTTTGATATAATACCTGATACTGCCACCCTCGCCCTGAGATTCGCCGGGCAGGCTGTAGATAGACGGTGGAAGAGTGTTCTTTGTATGGTGCTCTGCGTCTCTAGCATATTCTAGATTTCCTTCCTTGACGGAGAGTTTAGAGAACAGCGAGTCCAAGGGCCGGCAGCAGTTGTTGATGGGAATGCGGAAGCTGAAAGGGTACGTGTGTGTTCCCGCGGGGAGGGTAAAGTCTGTCTCGCTGGAGATACCAGCGGCTTCTTGCGATTTTCTAATCTGCTCAGGAGGGAAAACGGTTTCTACTTGGTATAATAGCTACATGAGACTCCCGAATTAGAATTAATGCTGACACTGAATAGATCTTGCTGACCTTGTGTATCTCAATATGAGCCCTCTTACTCGACCGTGAATTATCATGAACTTCATTCCCTTTAGGTACTAAGAGCCTCGTTTTTGATACCCCCTCCAGCTTAACATTAATGGAAGATACTGCCCCTGTTGTATTTTCCCCGACATTGAAAACGACCCTGCCTATACCATTGCCATGAATTAGTCCCTAAAGTCAACGAGGGCTTATTTGTCACAGCCTCTTGCCTGTTATTAAGTCCAAGCAGGTAAAAACGGAGCCTTGCTTGTCGATCTCAATCCGCACTGACATGATGTTCTGGAAGCCGGATTCGAAGTATGCTTGAAGCTCTCAACTGTCTCGATTTGCAACTCGCAGGCCAAGGCTATCAACACTTGTACACTCTGGATGTGCCCCACGAGACGGTGGCCTATATATATATCTTTTGCAAAGTTGAGTCGGACACCATGATGTCGTACAAGCACCGGATATGACATACAGCAAAGAGGCCCGATTGGGATGTTATTCTTGGCGTCTGAGGTTCCGGCATGGAGCTGCTCACTTCAAGGCAGGGACAGATGGGCACAACTATAGATGTTGCATATATGATATTGAAAATATAGAAGAACGTCATGGTTGGGTTACTTCTGCACAAGGGCGTCCCGTGAAAGGCCTCAGCCCTCCGGGAAACCATAATGTGAAACCCGACTCCGCGCATCCCGCCGCTCCTGCTCCCACGTTTACGTACGCATGCATGTCTGCCTGCTGCCCGGCCCGAGACTCTCTATTGCCTACATATTTCTGCCCGGGCCAATGGTACTAGGTAGGGTACTACGGAACATAAGACTTTATGGCTACTAGGGTCCTCCATACAAACCACCACTGGCACCAAGTACAGTCCTGGTCAAATAACTCTCCAACGCTTTGCAAGAAAACTGACAGGGGTATTTGCGCAGTCGGCCCTGACGCGCGTTCAGGAGTATAGCTATTTGAAAGTATTACCAAAAAAGCAAGAGACCTTCATAAGCCCTCTTTGGCTAGCATATCTGTTGTCCGCCTTGTCAGCCATGAAACTTCAACTTCGAATTCATTTTGACTCACCGGCAATGTCACAATATAATGCAACGGCGTTGAAGCTTTTAAGGTTAGTTAGCCGAGGGCGAGGATGTAAAAATAGGGAAGACAGTATTCGGTACATACCGCCGTTCCATAATCACCCATTTTAGTCGGTTAGTCCAATTTATGATGTCCAAATGTGTAGGCCCAATCAGGGTACCCTTGTATATCCCGTGCTTCGCAGACTCAACACTGACCAATCCATCATTTGGGCCTTCCCGTTCCCATATTATCTTGTGTGGCTGGCGGAATGGAGAGAATAACCCTGGTTCCGCTATAGCCCCATAGCTGTAATAACTACAGTCTACATATGAGAATCACTCAAAACTAAGTAGATATAATCCGACTTACCTAACGCCCTCAACATCGGGACAGGCAGGATTGAAGATATCTTGCATATATGAAGTCGTCAACTGTGAGAAGGCTCCTGTTCCTAGGCCAATTCTTTCCATGGCCTTGTATAACCTTGGCAGTCTCTCTCCTGTGAAGGTATCTGCTGAGTGCCTAGATAGTGTATGAGGCATGGAGGGAATGCATACTGTCAATGAATTCAAACACATAGTCGGCTAATGAGGAACCTAGGAAGGTTAGTTAGGCATCTTAAGCACATCTAGCCTTCATTACTGTTTCTACCTCGATGTGGAGTTGCAATGGTTGTCAAAGAGACGACCTACCGATGATTAGCCTTTTGCCGCATATGGAGGGATGCCATGCCTACGTTGAATTTATCCGGCTTCAACTGACTGATCATGTAACGACCATCAATACCCCTATACCGCTCCAGAGTTAGTTCGTTCCTCACCATGTCTGCGCTCCCCAGAGATCCCTACCCCTAAGGGCACGCATCGATTGAGTTAGAAATATGCATGAGATGCCCGGGGGCCAGTATAACCAATTCTCATACCATGCTATGTCTGTGAGGATGTTAGCTCTTGTGCAGTTGCGGAATGGTTTAGGTGCATACCCTATAAGATTCACACTCCTTCCAGCTGCCTTTGCCCCAATTTGCTCCATGAGAGCCTTTGATCTAACCTCTATGGATCCTGAAGCTGGGACAACCGTTGTAATAACCTCAGCACCAAGTGCAGTCAAACCCTCGCCTATTCCTCGCCAATAGGCGATGCCTGGCATAAAATTTCCGGCCAACCTCAGCTCGTCAAATCCCAGTAAACCATGGCAAAGTACAACCGGATTCTTGGGAACCTCTATATCGCAATTAGAACTCTGGTCTCCAAACAGAACGGGGAGGGTAATATGCCATATTTCTCTCGCATTACCGCATATTCATCCTCAATAGTTCTGCCCAAGGCTTTTGGGTCAGGTAGCCGGGGGTCAGCGAGAGGGATACCCCGTTTCCGTGATGGATCCCAAAGGAAGCTAGATCCGGGTCCGGATGAGAAGTGCCGTACTGCCTGTAACGGGGCTGGAGGCTCTGCTTCTGGATGGCGCAGCTGGTCATGGCTGTATTTATAGGGCGTAATATTATATCTGGCATAAAATGGATGGCTCCTGGGAGTGCCCCATGACCAGGCGCCCGCTGTTATATGCAGGGCCTGTAGGGTTAATAGCTGAGCCGATTGCAATTTGGGCATCAAGATCGCTGCGCCAATCCAATGGGTGATAATGTTCAGGGTAAGGGAGCTGCTGATGTCACTCACAATGGTAAGTGTGTCGCAGCCTGCTCCAGACGCTGGGTGTATAGAGTGATGTAAAGTTTACTACGCTACGATAACTACAAGATGGTGCAGTCGGTGATAATTTGTAATTTGTCTTTTATATATCAGCTGTTAGAGTTTTGCCACTTGCAGTCTACTTTGTCAACCATAAACCAGTTTCCGAAGCGCAGAAAGGCCTTACACCTCGGCCAGACTACTTATACCTGTGGTTACAAAGGCAATACTTAATCAATGCAAATTAAAACGGATATGGAGAAACATCACAGACTTTGTCCATATCCAAGTTGAAAGTATCACGAGCATGATCCACGTGGCCAAGCTCGAGTAATGTTGGGCATCTTGCATCACGTGAGCCTCAAAGCGTAACGCCAAGTAATAAAACCCCCGTGCGAGTGGTCACATGACCGCTTGCTGTACCTGTCGTCCCCAGTGTGGAGTGTGGAGTGTGGAACACGAAATCGCCTTCTAGTCTGGATCGCCTTCACAGAATCCCCCACAATTGCAGCGACACTAACCAGTACCAACGCCAACTGCACACCCTGAGGGGTTCTTTCGCTCCAGCATCCTTTGAACACCGCCTCATCCCGAAGGAGCTGTGCTGTCGTCTCTCACGGTTATCAGGATAACGCTACGGGACCTACCAAACCGGCTTCATAATGGACCTCTCGTCCGCATCGACATATCTGAACAACTTACTGGCAAAGGCTGGGCTGCTGAAAGGGGGGACCACTGTCAACTTCCACAACCCTTCCTCTGATGATGGTTCGATTACACGGATCATCAATCTTGTGCACGACTTGGTCACGAGAAGAGAGGTATGCGAGATCTGCAACTGGTGGGCGATGGTGTGGGAAGCGAAGAAGAGGGTGCTGACAATTTTTTCGCTGTAGAAAGAAGAGGAGCAGCTGGAGAGTCTAGCCAACACGATACGGACACTGCGCAGTGATAACGCGAAATTGCAACAAGCCAATGTATGTTGCCCACCAAACTGCCCTGAAATCAAAAAATTGTGCCGAAACTACAAGTCTCAAGGGTTGGGAGAAATATCTGACGATTATAATAGGAGAAACTAGATACGAAATGTGAGCAGCTCGAACGGAAAAACGTCACACTGGAGGGACAACAAAAGGCTTTCAATTCCACTCTGCGAACCTCCGAAGCCGCCACCAAGTCACTCCGTGATGAAACAACTCGGCTAAAAATGGTTCTTCAACAAGTGCGAAGTCAATTTGCCATCGATATCCGGAAGCGAGACGCGCAACTTGGTAAGGTCAAGGAGCAGCTCCTCAACCCCCGACGAAATCCCAAGAATGTCAACACGATTACCATTACCGGCACAATACCTCCAGCACCTGCAGACGTGGGGCCCCAGGGTGCTTGCGGCCCCGATTGCATGGCACAGGATACAGCAGACGCCCTCACAGAACTCTCACAGACACTTGCGAATGAGAACGACAATCTGGTTAGCATAACACGACAAACGTTATCAACTCTCAACACAATACAAGGGATACAGGATGATTGTCATTTCCCAGCAGAGGAGTCGGGAGATGCATATTTATCTGTCTGCCCTCAATCTTTCGAAGCGTTATCTGAAGAGTTACAGCGTTCGCTAGAGAGCCTGAGGGAGATGATAAACCAGCCCAACTATGTCGCCATTGAGGAATTGCAGGAACGGGACAAGATAATTGAGGAGAAAGAGAAGGAGATTGCAAGACTACAAGCTAGGATAGAGGTTGTCGAGGAGGAGTGGAGGAAGGCGATCGAGATGGTGAAGATGTGGAACGAAAGTATGAGGGGGAAGCTTCCGAGTGCCGCGGTTGCGCCTATTGAGGCGACACAGGAGAGGGCTGTGGGGGGCTTGGAACAGATTCTGGAAGAGGACGAGGAGGAAGAGGAGGTAGAAGCTAGAGTTCAGGTTCAGAGGAAGCAAGTGTATTTAGCCCACGCTGAAGAGAGAGAGAGAGGTGCGGATCCAGGAAACTCGGGTGACGTCTCCTTGGATGAAGAACAACTTCAACGCGAAGCTTCCATGATTGTGGACGATGTTGGTGACGATGCAGAGGCTGAGGAGGATGAAGAGCAAAACTTAGAGCGCATGAATGATATGCTGGGGGGCATGGATGAAGAGTACAATATAGCAGATGGGGAGCAGTCCGAGGAAAACCAGGGAGAGGAGGATAGCGAGCGAATGGAGCACAATGGCGTTGAAGGAGCAGAGGAGCCGGATGATGAACATCAACTTGAGGATGAAGTTCCAGGGGACGAAGAACCACAAATAGAAATGGACGATGAGCAAGATGGGGAAATGGAAGATTACGAGGACCTACCTGATCAAGAGCATCTCGGCGGAACCCTGGAGGCATCTATCAGCACGGCTGCCCTAGACTCTACCCCACCACCAACGTCGCCGCCAAAGTCCCCGCCCCACCGTCCGAGAAGGACGCCTAGGGCTATCAATACTCGCAATCTCGATGAGAATATATCCCCCTCACCACTAAAGCTCAGGAGCACACCATCCAAGCGGACCCCGAATCCTCGGAGATCACCGAGGAAAGCCCTTGCCCCAGCCTCGCCCCCACCAATTCACACTAAAATCAATCGCTTCTTGTCGGACATACTTCAGGCCGAGTCGCCTGCCGCCCCAAAAGAGTCCCCAAAGAAGGCTACTCCAAAGAAGGTTTGTTTCCCTCCAATGTGCCTCCCTCCTACTCGCCCTTGCAGCTAATATAAATAATAAGAAGACTACCAAACGAGCTCATTTCGAGTCTCCCCTCGTACAGGATACCCCCGAACTTAGTACACCGAAACGGGGGAAGCAACATCCCGCCCCAATACTGCAACCACAGCTTGGGGATGAGAATACCCCTACCATACCGAGGCGCACTTCAAGGATTTCCAGCAGGATACTCGAACTGGACACACCTGGGAAAGGGCAGGAAAATGAACTTGACACTCCAAGGCGCACTTCAAAGGTTTCCAACAGGAGACTCGAACTGGATACACCTGGAAAGGGGCGGGAAAATACTCTTGACACTCCGAGGCGTTCAAAGGCATCTAACAAAAGAGGCTTTTTAAATACACCCGAACAAGGGGAAGAAGAGACTCCTGGCACTCCAAGGCGCACTTCAAGAGTATCTAAGAAGAGAGTCCTATTTGATACACCTGAACAACCGGCTTCGGCGAGGGTATCGAAAAGGCGTAAGACACCGGCGATAAAGAAGCACGGTGGAGCAAGGACGTTGGATGATGAAGATGATGTTGAAGCTTTCTCGCATTAGGGAGTGCGGGAGTTGGAAAGGTTGTCTATTGTCTAATGCGGTCGTTTGAATATCGATGATATGTTTAATTGTATGAGATGGAGTGGACCATAGCATACTGAAGTAGCGGCCCTGGTTTAGGCTTTTTTCTTACTTTTTTCTTTACTTTCCACTTTTGTTTTTGGTTCGAGGATTCTTGTACATATCCTTACTTTCCGTTCTACGTTCTCATCAGCGTTTTGTCTTAGGTATACCTTTTCAATACTCCCTATTCATCCCTTTTTCCTTGCTTCTAGCAAGTTGTGTTGCATTTGCGTTGTTTATCTGAATCGGCGTACACAGGACAGGAAAGGCAGGTGTTTATTCATTCTGTTGATAGTATGATATCCTTAATACCACTGGTACTACTAATCTTCGGATAGTTGGGTGGTAAAGTAGGGTTGTTATTTGGTTGGCCATTCGGGGGAGAATGTGTGGTTGGGAAAATGGGGATGGCCCGCGTGAAATGGGTTGAGAGCTGGGATTGTATTGTATATACATTTAGCAGGCAAGGGCCAGGAGTGCATAATTTTCTATGATTTACTCTGAAGAATTTTTGTTCGGTTTCAATACCTCCTGGATACACGCGAAACTAGACAGTAGTGAGTTGAGGGTAACTACAAGGCATCGGGTGTAAGAACCCTCCCTCCGTGGCAATGAAAATAGAGCCCCGCTATTAGGACAACCTTACAAACGTCATCAAGTTCAGGGTAATGGCTCGGGCTCCCTTAGTCTAGTTGCCGTTACTTCGCTAATATGAATAAAATGTTCCCCCCAAAAAAGAACGCCCAGCTCCCCCCATCTCTCCCGCCGCTGCTGATTGCGAGTTCTTTTCAGTGGGTGCTTCGGAGGGGTGGGAGGGAACACTTGTTTTGAGGTTAGAGATGGTGGTGGTTGAAGGTAGATTGGGCCCTGCGCTGGTATTTCCAGTGAACCAGTGAGGATGAGAATCGATGAGGGCGAGATATGAGTGAAAGGAGGGTGAATATAGGAGTTTTATTTGGCAGCGCTATGGCCAGCTTCCGCTGATCCCTCCTTGCGTAGCATCATCCTCTCGCCCACATCGATTCTCATGCTCACTGGTTTACTAAAAATGCTAGGGCCGGGCCCCATTTTTCCTGAGCTTCCACCATGCATAACCTTAAGATATGATCTTACTTAGTCAATATGATGCTGTGTGGAGTTCCAGAGTGTGTTTTCAGGGCCTCGGGCATAGTAGAACTTCTGAATTTGTGGTCGTGGCAGAGTTGCCTACGCTGGGCTCAACCTGGTAGCAGGTGCTGCTTGAGAGCTAGTGACAGGAGCTGTAACAGTTAGACCTGAGCAGCAGTAAATTCTAAATAAATAGTCATGTCTTCAACGGGAGCGGCAGTAGGCACGCGATTGGTTGGAGTAACAGATAACTAGGTGTAATTGATTTGTTGGAAGCCTCACCACGCGCGGCAGTAGTAGAAAGTAGTTGGTAGTTTTGTGTGCAAGACGCTATTCCGGTGTAATATACGGAAATGGCTGTTGTGGGATTGCGGTTAACCCCTCTCAGTACACCTTTCAGTGATCCCAAGGCCTGATATCCCCGGAAATACAACCTTCAAAAAAAAGTGCTCCTCTGAAGCACCCACTGGGTAGCCTTGGTCCCCCATTGGTGTGGTCATGCTCTTGACGATGTGAAGGTTGTGATGAGGAGGAGAGAATGAATCCCCCCTTCTTCGTCCACGTCGTCTACAGTGACGACGAGGGATGTGAATTTCATTGTATGAGGGAAGTAGCGGAAGGTAAAAAAAGATCTCAAAAAAAATTCAGAGCCCGATGCGAGGCTCGAACTCGCGACCTTGAGATTCCCATCGTACCCACAAGGGGCACTAAGAGTCACACGCTCTACCGACTGAGCCAACCGGGCATTCAATGACTTGGCATCTGCCTTTACTTATTATATAGAATACTATTAGATCAGTAGCCCAGGATAAGTAGCCATATCTGAATTTATACAACTCTGAGTGCTGAGTGTAGCGCATTTCTAGAGCAGTGCTCTTATTATTAGGCTTAATTCTCGAATCTCAACGCCTGGGATGCTAAGAAGTAGCGTAGACTGCGGTCCAGACTTTCCTAACCTGGCAGCCATGCACATGGGCAAGGTTGCAGGGATGGATAGAAATGATTGATGAACGTTATTAGCTCACTACCACATTAGAACTACCGTACACTAGCTGTCCTACCCAGCAAAAATTTTGCCATTCACCGCCATTCACCGTTTTCCGACAGCAAAAAACACAGACACCCTTCCCTACGTATACATCGTATAATACGCAAGCAATGCGAAAGCCCAAATGCGAGGCACGAACTCGCGACCTTGAGATTCCCCAGGGCACTGAACCATCCCCATATCGTATGGTATATGGGGGGTTTAAGTAGCAGTTGTTACCATTTAAGAGTCTCACGCTCTACCGACTGAGCCAACCGGGCAGTTATGGTACTATTACTGTACAGGTTAGCAGGCCAGGATATATCATGTTTCTGTTATATCTCCCTTTCAAAATTATTCGTACGTGAGGCCCTGTGGATGTGCATACCATATAATACTAGTAGGTATAGAAGTTACCTCAAGGTCTAACCAAGGGGAGGATTGCTACATATACTGCCGCGAAGAGTAGCGTATGGGAGCTCTGGAGGTGGGATCTAGGATCTTATTAATGCGGCGCCCGTGAAGCACTCTGTGTTGACAACATTTTCAACTTATTACCATTTTAATATCGATGGGCATGGAAGTATCTACGCACACACAAGGAGATCTAGAACAAAGAGATCCTCGCAAAAAAACGGGAAGACATAAAACCCCCGATAGTATATGTATAATAATGGGATGCCACAGCTATATATAGAGGGCGGAGCTGCGAAGTAATAGAAGTAGGGGGGGGGGCGGTGCGTCTTATAACCAGTCATGCAGCAGACATCCTACACATGGCACAAATACATCCACGAGTACATCCACAGGAACATTTACCCACTTCTACTCTTTTCTGGAATTATATATGCAAGCATCAAGAACAGGGCTTTTCATCCTTGGAAGACGGCCTAGAACAAATAATTATTTAAGTATACCCGTATCTCATTTACCTTGTGGTAAAGATCAAGCTTACACAACAGGGAGAAATAAATCATAGTATGAATGGAAAATAAAAGGAACAAAAAAGATTGATGAAAGGAGGGGGATTCGAACCCCCGCGGGTTGCCCCACGAGAAACCTGTTCTAAGAACAGAAGCATATCCTGCTTGAGTCACGCGCCATAACCGCTCGGCCATCCTTCCTGTTTTGATGATATCTCCATACTGCTTAAAAATACATAACTACATAATAGATTTCTCGTTACTTTACTAAAGTTCCAATATAATAATTGTTTGTACAAATACACTCGTCACTCCTGCCACTTGCCCCTCAAGCGCAACCCCCATTATGACTTGACTATTCCAAGGCTTCCCTTTTCCCTCCGATCTCTGTAAGCTTGGAGTCTCAAGAACCATACTCCCCTCTAGAACCTCTGCGCACCAGCGGCCAGTTGCGCTTCTCCCCTTGCTCAATAACATGAACCTCGCGGTTTCTCACAGACAACAAAGATATCTCCCAATCGGCCTTGTCCTTGTCATCCTGTGCAGTATTATTGCTTCCGAGCCCCACCCACTCACCTTTGCTATCTTACTCCAGCTCTATATTTGGTTTTGAATTGAAGTGGGGTGGATCCAGAGTGGAACACACTTTGAATAACCCGTTCTCCTGTTTCATTTCTCCTCTTATGCCCCTTCCTAGCGCTCATCCACTTCCTCTACCGGTTCTTTCTGCTTTCCCTCCCCTGCATTCCTCCCCACCACTTACCCCCACCCCCACACGGCGCCGGTAATTCCTTTCCCTCAGGGCGGAAGAGTACCCCCCCGCTGGAGAGAGGTCATCATCAAACTCGTCCTCATTCGAAGATGAGTCAGCCACTGGCTGATTATTCACCTACTGTCACTCCTACAGGTGGAGCAAGCACAACCAGGGGGCAGAAGGGATCCATTGTTTCTCTGTTGTAGATGTCACAGGACCGCTGGTGTAGTTGGTATTTGGCGTTGGTGCAGAGAGAGGCGGCAAAGGAAGAAAAGTGCCCTCCAAAGTGTCAGACACAAGGAGCCCCTAAACACGGTAAACAAGTGCAAGGCTCTTCAGAGGTCCAAAGTGTCAGACATAAAAGGATTCCTAAATACGGCAAACCAATCAGGCCCTTCAGAGGTACAGTAAGCAGTGGATACCATTGGGCGGCTGGGTTAATTTCTGGCAAGAATTGGAATATGGATCCGATGCCAGTGGTGGCCTTGGAAGTTGAAGCATCTCTTATTGATGTATTTTAGTTTCGACAACGGAATTATATTCTGCCTGAGATGTTATCACAAAAAGTTCGGACATTTCGTCGTATCTCATCCCTGCTGTACTGTAATTAACCCCCATATCAGCGTGGCCCATGATTTTACCCCATTCCTCCAGTTAGTGTACCGAGGATCATCTTCTCTCATCCCAAAAGAGCTTTCACATAGTTGTCGTAGTGTTAAAAGTACAAATAGCCTGCCCAGCAGCCCCACTCGCGAAACCCGCTCCATTTGCTCGTACCAGCCTCTCCCGCGCCATATTAGTTCCAGCTCTATATACCCTGATGCCTCCACAGTGTATATAACTGTGCTGAGATCCCTGCTACTCCTTGACAGTTAGCTCAGGTACATCATCGCCTGGTCGTAGTTTTGTCCCATTCTGAAACGCCTTGTAGTGTGTGGCGGGAGATTTCCTCCCAATCTGAAAGTTGAGGCCCTGATCCCCTAGCAGAAGTAATCCAAAAAAATTTAAAAGTATATACTGTGGAGTGCTCGGATTAAAATGTGTCATCAGGGGGGGGGGGGGAATTTAGAGTATTCATTCTGCGTGGGAGGCTTTCTCTTGAGTGGAAGCGAGGGCTCTCTTGTGGGGTTGCTGGAGAGGTCCTCCAAGTAGAGTAAAGCTTAGTGTTGGCATGGAGAGAAGAGAAGGAGGGCGGGGTTTATATACCCTTGGGTGGTTGCAGTTCAGGGTAACGGGGTAGGTTAATATGGATGTAACTTCATATTGGCAAACCAAATATTAATGACATACATATTCGAGTACACACTATTGGGGAAATGAAATGTGTGCTTGTTTTGAAAGCGGAAAGCAAGCGACCTGCTGGTTCTCACATCACAAACACACATGATGCGCATTTAATGGTTAACAGACTGCGATATCCATGAAAACTATCCCATGCGCCTTTGTATTGTGTATAGACAAAAAAGATACTGTAAACTCCTAAATCCTCCTCTATTCACCCCGATATTATCCTTCATCTACTACCGAGGCTAGATCTACTGCGATGGAATAGATGCAACCTTCTCCTTGAACAACTTCTCAGCATCGGTCCACACCCTGGCAGTGTGTCGATCCTTCAACTGGAGAAGCGTTGGGATCAAGTCCTTGCTGAATGCCTCCGAGGCCTCACGGGGGAGGAGGGTGGGGAGGTGGTCGATTGAGATGACTGAGAGTGCTGGTGGGCCACTGTCGCCCCCCCAAAAAAAACATTAGTTACATATATATACAAAGGAAAAAACGCATGGGGAAAACCTACGAAACCTCAACCGGAATAGTCGGTTTATCAAAAGTCGTATTGACATTGTAAATCGGGATTGGGTTGTTTGGGTTCGTCGTATCGCAACTCACATCCACCACAACCGATAAGTTCCTTTTCGGACTCGCTAGACTCTGAGTATCGACAAAGTTTGGTATCTTGTGCATCAAGTAAATGCAGTTGATGAAGATATCCGACTCGACAATCTCCTCGAACGGACCGCCCTTAGCCGTCTCAGCCATATCCCACTGAAGGACATTCTTCTCATCCAACCCTGCCTTTAAGCAGAGATCCACGGCCCCCTTTCCACATCTACCCAGGGCACCAATCACTAGAACCCTAGGTTGTCTACCTAGCCTCTTATTCCCTTGCGCAATAACGGATTTGACGTGCTCAATGAGCGCCTTCTCATTAGGATAGGGCTCGACGCCGCCAAATTCGCGCCCGGGGTTGACTGTTTGGTGAGCCCAGACCTCGAGGCCGAGAGCTGCACCAGCAAAGCCAGCGTGGTATCCGAATGCGGCGACCCTGCGCCCGCGCTCATCTTGGAGGAACTCGAGATCGAGAAGGGTCCCCCCTCCCCGGGGAAAGCGGCCGAGGACCCGCTCCCAGCCGCCCTGGTTCTTGAAGACGTGAAGGAAGGTGATGTGCGTGTGCTTGAGAGGGAAGTCTTCGTCGGGGAGCTCTTTGAGCCCAACGATGATGTGGTCAGTTGGGGCATCGACCCAGGAGCCTTCTGGGACGAGAGGGAGTCCGACACTGTTGGTTTGTGGGGGATGGTTAGTACAAGGAGCTTAAGGTGGGGGCAGCTGGGGCAGCTGGGGACTGACGCTCCGTATTCCGCGTCGTCGAAAATCCGCTGCTTGCTACGCTCTACCCGGACATCGTAGCCTGCGTCCTGGAGAATCCTAGTGCCAGAATGTCAATTCGCGTTTGCAATTGCCGACCGGGGCCAGAAAGACTCACTTTGCCGTGGTGGGAGTCAGAGCACTTCGGTGCTCGAGCGGCTTAGCTGCGCGGAAGCAAACACTGGTTAGCACGGGGAGGATTGCAATTGACAGCTAAGTACTGGGGGGAAACTTACTCTCAGCACGGAGGTGGAGGACTGGGTACGACGACATGATTGTTTGCGGGCGTGAATTGGGCTATTGGGTGGGATGTTTGCA
>Ga0307511_10004206_pt1 | contig 14684 bp, 10 predicted proteins | sample 13_EM_MG_FD_200266 | JGI IMG/M metagenome (GOLD analysis project Ga0307511, IMG submission 200266) | Populus trichocarpa ectomycorrhiza microbial communities from riparian zone in the Pacific Northwest, United States - 13_EM | ecosystem: Host-associated > Plants > Roots > Unclassified | place... | reverse complement strand
TTCCAATGTGCTTCGATCGTTGAGTCACTGGTGACACTTGTTGATATACTTGTTTGTTCAATGCATGATGTTTTGTGCAGTGAAATTAAGGAGAGGATTAAGAAATCAAAGGATGAGAAGAGAGCCAAGAAGGCTGAGGTAACAGCCAAGGTACAAAAGAGCAGCAAAGGTAGCGTGCCAAAGGGCGCTGCACCAAAGGGCCCCAAGCTTGGCGGGGGTGGAGGAAAGCGGTGAAATCCTTCCTTCTTTGTTGTCCTATTAAGTATTAACTCGTTAAAGAATTTTGTATTGGATATTTTACATGGATCAAGGTCTATTGTTGCCATTTTGTTCTTTTAGAGTTAACCTACTCTTTTCTCTTTCAGCGTTAATTAGCCATGGTTTGAAAGTTGTTGAATTTTATTATTATGGATTGCACGCACTGCCAATGCTGGGGATTGTTGTGTGTTCATAGGTTCTTTTGCCGACCTGCAGTTCCTATATCATGATAAGAATCGAAAACATGGCTTCATACGAAATTCTCGTTCTACCTTGCTTATGGTATGAGATTTGTGCAATCAACTTGTTATCGTATTCCAGGCGTCAAGCAACCTGCTTCAGCGTGTATGAGTAATAGTGGATGAAGCGTAAATGTTTCACTCTAAAAGACAATTTTGACAGTCATAGAAAGTCTATTTAACCTTAAGAACAAAATAAGGCATTAATTCACCCTTAAAATTAAAATAACACAATTTAAAAGAGCACGTAGATTAAAATAGTTAAACTTGATATGTCAATTTCACAAGATACGACCACATGGAGATAGGAAGAGGAAATGGTTACTGTCAAATCCGACTTTTGATCCCTCCAAGCTTCCACGCTTTGGTCTTCCTTTTCTTTCCCTTCTTATTTTTGTTCCTTTTCCTCCTCCTCAATTCAACTGCTGAAGGAACCATTAAAGGCAGAATTCTTGATTCTCCAGCTCAAAAGAAAAGAAAAGAAATTAAAGAAAAGAAAGAAAGAAAGAAAGGGTTAGCAGCATTGATAGATCATTCCAAAATGATCATCAGCTGGTTGGCATGACTTTGCCTGGCTAATTTTGCTTAGCTAGGTTGTGAATATTCCATCTCTACCATATCGGTGAAGCAGAGTTTGCTTGCTGCAAGCCAGAATATGAAAAAGAAAAATAGAATATATATATATATATATATATATATATATATATATATATATATATATATATATCAAAAGAAATTTAAAGAAGCAGCCCTTTTTTTATTCTCTCGTTTTTAGGAGAAAGGAGTGCGATTCCTTTAACAAGCACGTTGTGCGAATAATGATACTATAGTATTATAGTTTATGCCCACAATTAATTAAATGTGTTTGGTAGTATTTTTTAAAAAATATATATTTTACTTGAGTAATGGATTGAAATAGGTTTTATAGCCATGTTCAGTATTCTCCCTTTTTAAATTTTCAGACATAGATTAAACACGAAGGGCTACATGTCTTTGTCTTGAAGATATGTTATGTTATATATTAATTTATTGGGGTGAAATTGATTCTCCATGAAATGAAGGATCCAGCTCTTAGCTTATTCGTGAAAGCAAACCCGCGTCTTCAAGCATTTAAAACAGGAAGTGCTTTCCAAGAAGAAACAGAAAGTGAAATACCGCGTTGAATCAGCCTCCATCCACTGCTTCCACGACCATTCTTTTGACATCCATCCACCTAATGGAATCTTGACACGTCACTATCAAGAGGAATTTCTTTGCTTCTACAGCAAAATTCGATCCATGAATTTCACTTTTACGTAGAAAAAAAAGGAATACAATTTTTTCGTTTTGATTATAGAGGAAATGCTTAAACTTGGGATTTCTTGAGGAAGGGAAAAAATTTAAATATTAGCTGAGCTATAAAAATATATTCCACTTCAATGCAACAATATAGAAAAGAAAAGGAAAAATAGAAATTAGCAACAGGCAACTTGTCAAGAGAATGGTGGATTGCCCAAAAACAGAAGCATAGTAGTGTTCGTACAAGATCAAATGAAAAATGTCCATTGGAGGTTACCTTGCTCACTTTGGCAGTTAGAAACCTGAAAAATCCTCACCCACTTTCTTTCTTTCTCCATTAAAATCCATTGAATTCACCAATTCCACCACCATACCATTTCTACGGAGATAAAGGAAAACAAGAAACCAAAGTACAGTTCCTTTTAAAGAAAGAGACACATGCAAGAACATCATCAAGAAACGTCAAACATGTCAAGAGAAGACATAGAAAGAGGAGGAGGAGTTAAGAGCAGAGGCAACAGCAACAACAACAACAACAACGGTTACTTATCAACTCCAACATATCTGATAGAAGATGCAGAAGCTCATTACTGGACATCATGGCTTGTACCTATGTTTGTGGTGGCACATGTTGTTGTCTTCATTGTTGTGATGTACATCAATAATTGTCCTAAACATTTACATACAAGATTTGAAGGGAAGTGTGCTGCAAGGTTTCTTGGGAGGTTTTCTTTTGAGCCTTTGAAAGATAATCCTCTCTTTGGTCCTTCTTCTGCTACGTAAGTAATTTCTCTTATTCTTTGCTTCACCTTTTACTCTTTGTATCATTTTTCTTGTTCTTGTTTTTCTTGTCTCTTTTCTGTTTTATGGAGGGTTTAAAACTTCTTCATGACTTAGCTTTTAGATTCCTGGGTTGCTGTTGTTTCAGTAGTTTTTGATTGATAAAGTGAGTTTGAGGAGGAATTTTAATCCTTTTTGATGTGTGTAGAAATGAATTTGGAAATTTGGCATTGCTCTGATGAATTAAGAATGCCTCGTGCGTGGCTTCCATGGCGGGGGGGGGGGGGTGTTTTTGATTGATTAGATGCTTGAAGAGAACTTAGTGTGATCTGCTTTAGAGACCGATGCCCATATCTCAATTACTGTATTTCATTGCTGTGTTTTTAGGCTGGTCTGTGTCGTCTTTGGAGTCAAATGACATGAATTTTGAGATTATTGGTTTGAGATACTATATGTTTTTATGATGGATTTAAGGCTTCAGGGGTGGAAATTCTGTGGATATGATGAAATAGATCTTTTACTTTTTCTCTTTTTTTTCTCAAACACTTCTAACCTTGAAAATATGTTTCTAACCAGAAGCATTTGTAAGAAATTAAATGTTTTTGGATTTTTCAGGAACTAAATTAACTTATTGAAAAGTTGACATCTCTTGGTTCTCATCATTGTCAATAACATTAAGATATGGAAAAGAAGGCAGGAGAAACATTAAGCAATTACTTGAAGTTTTTTTTTTTTTTTTTTTGTGGAACTTTCAAAGGTTAGAGAGATTCGGAGCTCTTGAGTGGACCAAGGTTGTACACAAGCACCAAGGATGGAGGCTTATCAGTTGTATCTGGTTGCATGCTGGTATTATTCATCTTCTTGCAAACATGCTGAGCCTGGTCTTCATTGGCATTCGTCTCGAGCAGCAATTTGGGTTCGGTAAGTAGTTATCAAAATTTCTTGAGAGGCCAATACTTCTTTGCTATCAACACCAACAGTAAATTTGATGAAACTTTCAGTTGCTGTTATTTTTCGTCGGGCTGCTTGAGCTGTATCACAGGGCTGCACATAAAGATTTGTTATGAAATTGATTCTTGTAGTCTTTGTTTATCCATGACGAACAACTAAGCTCTCATGGTACTATATTATTTTCCTGTTTCTGGTAGTACAACTAACCTTAAGGCGATCTGATGCTTTTGTCACAAATTGGCAGTTCGCATCGGAATTGTTTATCTTCTGTCAGGATTTGGAGGTAGTGTGCTTTCCTCTCTATTTATTAGAAACAGCATCTCTGTTGGTGCCTCGGGTGCCCTTTTCGGGCTTCTTGGAGCAATGCTTTCAGAACTAATTACAAACTGGAGCATCTACACCAACAAGGTCAGTGGTGTTTATTCATTGTTTGACATTTTAGTGTTATGCCATTGTTCAAGATTTTCAGTTCCATTTCCTGGTTATCCATTACTGTGTTGCAAATTGCAACCATAGGAATACAATGGCATTTGTAACGATATACATAACTTAGTTGTTTCCGTTCCTCTTTCGCCTAATTTCTGCTATTTGTTGTTTCCACAGACTGCAGCTCTGTTTACACTTCTGGTCATCACAGCCATTAACCTTGCAATAGGAATTTTGCCACGTGTTGATAATTTTGCCCATATCGGTGGGTTTCTGTCAGGGTTCCTCCTAGGCTTTGTTCTGCTGCCCCGTTCACAATATGGTTGGCAAGGGCGTCGGAATCTTCCCTCCGGTGTTGGTTTCAAATCTAAGCTCAAGGCTTACCAATATGCTCTATGGTTGGTTTCTGTGGCGCTGCTGATTGTAGGGTGAGTCACACTGTCCAACACTTCAAAATATCAACTTAAACACACATTGATCTTGGGGCCCAGGAAATTCGTTGATTTATCATCCTCTCCATGTCATTTGAATGTTCATTTTCATCAAGCTACCATATCATAAGCATAATGGCATAATATTATACAATCCTGACGCGCTCGCCAGTTTGGAAACCCATTTTGATGTCATGAAAAAGGCAAACAGCTGGAACTATTTCACTTAGCAGTAAGCATCAGATGCTCCTTAACCAACATCATCAGTCATTGAACACCGATGTCTGGTTTGATGTTGTGGGGCATGAACACATTAACTTATTGTTCCACTTGATAGTACTAGATGGCCACATGAAAAACCAGTGACCACTGAGTTTGCCATTGCTTGAAAAGTTTGAAAAATTGATGACCAGATTTTCCGTCCTCACGATCAACAAGTTTTTACTTGATTTGTTCTAATGCTTTAATAAAAAAAATGCAGATTCACAGTTGCATTGGTGATGTTGTTCAAGGGAAAAAATGGAAATGATCATTGCCATTGGTGTCACTACCTCAGCTGCGTACCTACTTCCAGATGGAAATGCGATGAAAACAACCTGTAGTGGGGTAGAAGGTCGTGGTTTAATTTGTGGGTTTAAAATTTCAATTTCCGTGTGTATAAATTTGTATATGTATGCATAGTTTTAGCTTAGAAACTACTTTGATTTGTTGTTTGCCTTTTTTTTTTTTTCTTTTTAACGTACAAAAGACTTGCCATTGTAATTGCTTCATTTTCTACCATATATATACATGCACAGTTCTTGTTTCGGGAGAAAAAAATGAGAGCAAATATGGCGTCGCCCGGACTCGAACCGGAGACCTTCAGTGTGTTAGACTGACGTGATAACCAACTACACCACGACACCAGATGCTTAACATGGGGAAAATGGTATAGTCCATATGATTATTCAAAGTCCAGGATCACAGCAAGCTTCGGTCCTCACCTTGTTCCTTCATACACTCATGTTCTCGGTCTCACGGTGGCCAGAGGCTCATTCAACAAGTGTGAACGAGCGCACACCCTCTTCATTTCACACCAACCAAACTGTATCAGCACTATTAATTTCCCATCTCGCACTAAATAACTCTTAACTATTGAACTAATACTAGAGGGTGATCCCAGTCTATTTTTCAAAAAATGGAGGTCCAAAAAAGAATGACTGGAGTGCTCCTGTTGCTGTTGCTCTCATGGGCTGTGACAGTGGCGGCCGACGTCGATTGCACGACCGTGACAGGGTTCCTCACGGCTTGCTCTACATTCATCACCTATGGCACACCAGACCCACTTCCAGGCTCACCATGTTGTGATTCCATGATGAGCCTCAATGTGATTGCTGAATCTGGAAATGATAGGAGGTCTATCTGTCTATGCTTAATGGGCCTCATCACTACCTATAATCCTAATGCTACAGCAATTGCTACTCTGCCTGGCTTCTGTGGATTAAGCCTTGGCTTCATTCTTGATCCTAATACAGATTGCTCCTCGTAAGCCTTTCTCTAGCCCATCTAGATTCTGTCTCAGTACATAATACATTTGCCATTCTTAGCTGCCTATCTATTTTGTATCCCATGGTTGCTTCAGAGCTTGCATTAATTGCCTGTTAATCTCAATCCTGCTTGTCATTTCATGTTATCTAATGCTATGTATTGACATGGAAAGTGCAGTGTTCCTTGAGTTGTTGAGGTCAGTGAAATTATGAGGTTGGTTCCAAAGGAGATGCAGGCTATGGGGGACTGAATAAGAAGCTTGTCTCCAAGTACAGTCACTAAGAAATACAAAATAAGTGACTCTTCTTTCTAAAATATCAAGTTTGAGCTTGTATGATGATGAATTGATAATTGATTTTCCCCATTGTCTCATTTAAGCAAGTTCGATCGATAATTAATCTAAAATTTTATCTGAATTTAATTTAAAATTAAATCAAGTAAGAATTGATATAGTTAAATCTCGTCAATCCAATCAAAATCTGATTTGATTTTAATTTTTTTTAAGATGATATTATTTTTATTTTAAAAAAATATATTGAAATAATGTTGTTTTAGATTGATCTAAATCAACCTGCTCAACTTATAACCTGATTTTAGGTCGGGTGATTTTTAATAACTTTGTTTCTAGATTAGGCCAATGTTTAATGTGAATTGATGAATTCATAAAATTGAACATATCCATTCATTCACTTAAAGTTGTTTTCTATAGTGCTGAATCAAAGCTAATCCATATCGAAAGACTCCTAGAATTAGATTGTTTAAAAAGGGAGATATGTGATGAATTGGTTGCTACTTTTCATTTCTTTCCACCGAAAGAGATTGGATAACTGCTAAAAAGTCCCAAGATCACACACGAAGTTAATTGGCAACTGGATTGGATTAGACCAGTTAAATCACTATTCTCTCAGGAAATGGTAAAAGCAAATCCACATTTTAAGAATTGCCTTTTTTTTAACCTCAAGATTTGATCCCACCTCATGCAATGTCGTTTCATTAATGGACTAGATTGGAGCTATTTGTGTAAGATCTGATTGTTTCTTGTGCGATAAACACTTTAGAGAAGAGTTCTTGAACCTGATTCGAATTAATTTGATAAACTTGTGATTTATAATGTAACTCGAGTTGAGTTTTAATTTAAACTGTTTTGACATTAACTTGGTTAAACCTCTGAATAACCCAATCAAACTAAGTTAAACTCTGTAATCAATAACTCGAGTTTTTCTTCGAGTAGGATCCCTAGCTGGTTTCGATAGCTATACTTGAGAGAGTGTGAATAGCGCAATCCTATATAATACTCATATTATAACATGTTCTTCGTGATTTCTAGGATCCCAAATTGAAGACAAAGTGAGACGAAAGAAGGACAATTGCACCATCACCTGCTGTCGCCGGCCATATTCCCCTCTCTGAATTGTTCTTTCTATGTCACCATCACTACTAAAAAGTTCGCATCATCTAAATTCTTCAAAATAATGATTCCTTTGCATGCTCTGGGAATCCAAGGTTTACATTTGACTGATATGGGCACTAAACAACATATACAAGCTGTTCTTTTTAACTGCGATGCATCAGTGCATTCTTTTCACTTTGATGTTCAGACAACCATTGACAGATCAAATGGGACCATCCAATGTTGATAAAACAAGTGAAAGAATCTAGCATCCGTGAATCCACAGTGGGGTAAAGATACAGATTTCGATACTTGTCGGGTTTAAACTTCTTAGCTTTGTGATTGCTATTGGCTAACATATTGCAATTTTTTGGTTTTTATACATATATGTGGGCTATGGTAAGGACAGTCACGGATCTTAACCGACCATACAAATCAGTCACGATTCACTCCTGTGAAGCAAAATCCTCATTCAAATAAAAATGTTGGTCAATCAAACCAAACATTTTTTTATGGAGGCAGAGTTCTAAACAGATGATTCTACAGACCCGAAAATGAAAATCCTCATTCAAAATAATAATTCTACTTGTTATTTTTCCCTTCTGTTTTCGAATTTTTAGCTTAATTTTGAATTTTATGTCGTGTTTTCTTTTCTATTTAGGAAATGATCGGTTTTTAACCTATTTAAAGAGTTATTAAATAAAATATTGACAATTATTCAAAAATAAAATACAAAGTAGGGTCCTCCCATGAACCCTTTTCAGCATCATTTCTATTTCTCGTGCTGTCTTCTTGTGTTTTCATCAGCGTCAGTTCTCTTACATAATGTTTTTGTATGACAGCAAAATTGGATCATGAATTTAGAGACAATAAGAAACGAGAAATATATAGGCATAGCTATAATAACACTTGAACATTGTTGTAATCAAAGAGGTTACAACCACAATTTTGGGATATTACATCAATCCGAAACACTCACAATGTTAAAAAGTTCAGTTCTGTAAAGACAAAGTCTGTAAGATCAATGATCAAATAATTACAACTATAGGATGTTGCTGCACACACCGGAAACGGAAGAAGAAAAACCGATAAGAAATGGTACGGTTTTCACCTCAAGTCGGAAGTCCCTAGTCTATTCAAGTAGCCAGATGCTACGTAAGCTTTGTTTTGAAGTTCAGTATTTTGAGCAAAACCCCTTTCTGAACGAGTTTCTGAATCAGAATACCCCTGAACAGATCTTCTGCTTGAACCATATTTCTCAAACTCTAGCCTCTGCCTTGGGGCACTTTGTGACCTGACCTTGGCTCGAGATGATTCAGTGTTAGCCATGTAGTTGGGGTAACCCGAGTATCCATTAAAGAAGCCCCACGAGCACTCACTCCTTGTTGGTGTAAAAGGGCCTCCTCTCCGACCACTACTTCCAGGTCTAGATGTTGCAGAGAACATTCGAGGGCTATTCTCAGCAGTCCTATAAACTGCTTCATCATTTCCTAGAGGTAATTTAAGAGACTGCAAAATTTCTCCTGAAGAGATGCTCGGCATTGGATTCGGTTCTTTTTTTGATAGTTTTGACATAGAGTCAAAAGTCATAAAGCTCTGATTGTTATGATCTGAAGCCAAAGCATGCTGTGAAGTCTGAAATGTTCTATTACTTTGTTGGGATTTCACATGGGGCTTCCAAGTGTCCACTTCAAGAATCTTGTCACTCTTCTCATCATCAGCATTTCGACTTCTCGGTGGATTGCTGCCATGGTCATTCAAAAAACTTTCTTCCATCCAACGGTCTAGCCAGTTCGAACCCCATTTTACTTTGTCAAAGTCAATGCTCTCCCTAAAGTTTGCATTTGAACCACATCTCTGCATGTATTGAAAAGGGAAAATGCAATCAGAGTTCCATGGTGAATTGCAAAATATTCATGGCACGGGGATAATCATTCAAAATAATCTATGAAAACAATCAAGTGGTACCTTGAGAATCGAGGGCCCATCAAATTTGGTACTAGAAACACGAAACAGGTGATCCTTTGAAGGACTTGCAGGGACCTGAGGAAATGCAGTTAAAGGGTGACTATCACAGAAAAAAAAAAGAAGCACCTGTGTCAACAATCATATCAAAGCTTTATATTTTTCTAGTTGAGTCCTCCTATGGATATGGTTTGATCAGATGGAGAGCAATTCTGTTTTGGCCTGATAAATTCTGCCACTCAAGGAAGTTTCAGTATGCTTAATTACAACTCTCAATTTACAAATGAACTTGGGTTTGGTCAACGACGTGCTATTCATGTTAGAGAGTAGGGCATCACTAAGCTGTCCTCATATGCTCATCATGGCCGTCTCTCAATCTGCTTCCGAATAGCATATACCATTCTTACAAAGCCAAATGCTTTTTAATTAGTTTAGCAACAAGCAGGAAGTAAGCACTTTCAAATTTCACTATGCCTCATGCTTGCATTCTTTGCTTTCACATGCACCTTCTGTCTTACTTGAATAAACAAAGGATAAACTATATTTTACAAGAAGTTGGCACACGGGCGTGATCCTTCAAAAATGATGTGTATTGAGAATTCTGAAGGACCATGGTAAGCATTTGAAGTTCTGTATTCAATCACATTTACATCTCTCTCTATCTGTTATTTATTTATTTTTAGTAATTTCTTTTGTTTATTTATTTTTCTAGTGATTTCAAAGTGACAGGAAAAACCATCTAAATAAACAGAAAAGAAAGTATACTTACAGCATAACGAGAATGAGAGGACTTGCCAGTAGTGTGCGATGAGTCCGACACATAACTGCGACTAGCACGGGCTCGAGCCTGCAGTCTCACTAATGTCTGCATACGCCTAAGCATGTCTGCTGTTTGCTTTCTCACAATGTGGCCTCTCACTAAGGCTTGAAGCTTCACCAAAGCTTTTAGTGCCCTTAGTGCTCTCCTTGCCTTCATTATCACCCAAAGAAAAAAACAAAAGATCAGCTAACTATTCTCACCATGAACTATCATGCCTAAACCACAACCAAATCTAACATGAAAAAAAATGAAAAAAAAATATAAATGCTATATTATGGAATTATTTAAGTTCTTAATGATCAAGTTCTATTGGCACCAAATTCCAGGAATTTTAAATGAAATGGATCAGAATAAGCATGGTATTTAAGAATATGAATGTATGAAATTCTTAAAGAAGAGTTGTGGGCTTAATCATTATCTCAACACTCATCAATTTATTTATTTATTTTTAAAGAAAGGAAAACATGATGGAGAAAAAAGTTTCAACTGGTGTGGGAAAATACTTGAACTTTCAGCCAAAATGACTGTAAAGCTGTGTCCTTGGGTAGGTGAAACTGGAAAATTATTACATACCTAGATTAGATAGCGTAATAGAAGAGACAAAATAATGAGGACAAAAAGAACATGTTTCACTATATCTTTTTTTTGTTACAGATTTCACTATATCTAAATACAAAAATTCACTCTGATATATATTTATTTTATGTTTTTATTTTTTTAATTAAATATTTTTTTATTTTTTTTATATATTTTTGAGGTGTAATAGTGTGAACTTCGATTAGAAAGTTTAACTGTCACATAATTTTTTTCATCAATCAAAGAACTAAAGTTTCAAGTTTGACAAACATAATAAAAGCTAAAAGGCTACATTCTTAAAAAAATGGCAACTTGCAAAGTAACACGCCAAGCTCTAGAATCCAAAAATTATGAAAAACTTCAAATCCAAGCTACAATATTAGAATGTTTGCCCTAAGCTGACACTATAAACCCTACCCAGTTGAGTGCTAATCACTCCTTCAATTAAGGAACAACCAGCTGATGATTTGACAACGAAAACTTGGCAGGAACCTCACACTTGCACATCTCATTAATGGACCACCCTAATTCCATGCACAGATGGTCCGTTTCTTTGTATTCCAAAACACATTTTGATGAACACAAAACTGCAGTTATCATGAAACTATTTCCCAAACTAATAGCTGCATTATTTCAACAATCATTTAAAAAATTGCTGGGCTAAATCAGCAAAAAGAAAACTTTTATAGGGTAAATTAATGGTATCCATAATAATAAAAAGAAAATTGGAAAGTAGTTTAAAACAGCAATTTGTAGCTGTTGGCATAATTCCGTGGGCTCCTTGTACACAACTGTAGAATCATGAAAAGCAGACAGTGAACCCCATAAGGCCATAACAACTAGCACCAACCATACACGAAAAATCACTCCAAATGGAAGTCAAATACTCTATGAACTAATAAATACTTCTCAAAACATACAATTTTTTCCTTAATTTTAATGATTAGGGGCATCTTAGATTAATTAATTATCTTAAAAATAAATTCACAAGCGCAGACAAGAGACTGGGGCTGGACTAGTGATGAAAGCATATCTCATGAAGTCACGAAGATGGTACTAACACATGTGAGGACATGAGACACGTGCAAGGGAAGAATTTTAAAAAAAAAATAAAGAGAGAATCAACTCCTTTTGAACTATAGTCTAAAAGTTTGATGGTGATATTACTTGAGGGAGAGATCCAACAGGCAAATGCATTAGTGTGGGTTACAATTCTTGGCCATGGAAGGAACTGTTTTTTGCTTTGGCTTTGGCCCACTCCGAGGAAAGATAGCCTTTGAATTGTTTTGGGAAAGGAATAGTTGTTATCAACTAATAAAACCAAGTGATAAAAGGTAGTTGAATTTGGCTAATAATAATTAAGAAAAAAAAATCAGAACTAGGAAATTAAATTAATTAATTTTTCTAGGTGGGATTGCATTTATTTCTTAATTGTTGAATCTCCCATTTGAAAAGTTAAAAAATTAAATATGAATCTTGGAAACCTTCATGCATCTAACAATCCAAGTTCCAAGCCAATCCTAAAATGATTCAAGATTAATTGTTTTGGAAAAAATCAAGAAAATTAATTAATTCTCCATGCATCCCCAAATAATTCCAATTCCCAAGTACCGAATTTCATAATTCAAAATATTTCTTTTCCCCCCCTATATTTCCTCATCAACCAAGAGCGTAAGGCAAAAAGAAAAAAGAAAAAAGAAACTCTGCAGTAAAATGACTAAAAGACCAAATCACACAAAGAAACAAACGTAATGGCCTCATATTGAAAGGGTGTTTATGGAAGAAAAATATCACGATCATGTCAAGAAATAAAAAAAAATAGGACACTTAATTACCAAATAACCACGAAAGGCAGATTGAATTTTAACAGCCGACACTTCCTCCACAAACCGCCGGTGACTGCCACCAACATTACCACCACCTCTCCCACCAGGACCACCACTGGTCAATCTAACAACCTCAGCAGCCGCTTGAGCAGCAGCAAGTGCAGCTTCAGCAACAGCAGCAGTAGCAGCTGCCACAGCTATTGCATGTTTATTAGCATCCAAATTGCTAGCATCAAAATGAGTAGTTGACACCGAATCTTGATCAACCTTGTTGGACTGTGACAAAGAGGGTGTTGTTTTTGAAGATCTAGACTTCTTCCTGGGGCCAAAAAGTCTCCGGAAAAACCCCATCTTTCATAGTTCAAAAAAGATGGGTTCTTTGAGGGAGTTTCTGGTTAAAGAAAGCATTTTTAAGTCAAGAAAGAGAGCTGAGTCACTTCTGAAAGTGTTGTGTGTTTTTGTAATGTAAGAACATGGGAGAGGCTTTTAGATTTTCTTTAGGACAGGAAAGTGAAGAGAGATTGGATTGTGTGTGTTGTGTAAGAGAAGGTGAAGGTAGACGCAAGTGAGTGGCGTTTGTAGGGCACGTGCTGAGGGTAGGGTGGAATGTCTAGGGTACTAGGGTAGGCTATTTATGGGCCAATGATGGGTATGGGGTGCCTAGCTTTGATTATCAAGTTTTAATGGAGGTAGTGAAGTTTTCAAATTTGGGGTGATGATTACTCTCGACGATTTAGTTAATTTTGGTTAGCTATGATTTTATTGGCAGTTGATAGTCATTACAAATGAAAATATCGTTTGAAAATATATTTAAAGTGTTTTTATTTAAAAATTATCATACTAATATTTTTTTTATATGATTTTAATATTTAATGCTAAATTTAAAAAGAAATATTTAGAAAATATCAATTTAATTTTTTTTAGATAAAAAATATTAAGAAACACACTTTAATTATTAAAAAAACTAAAACACCTTCAAAAAATACTCGACGCATTGTTACTATTCAATAGGAAAATTTAATAATGATTTTATCTCTTCACCCAAAAATTTTAAACATGCTTTCAACGATATTAAGGTCTTTCCTTACGACTCATTTGTCATTACAAAAACAAACAGAGATAACTAAGTATTTTTTTCATCTTGATTTCACAATAAAACAATCAAAATATCATTGGAAGCTAGAAAAAATAAGCTTGGAATCAAAATATTTTCACAAAGGTTTTTTTTGCTATTATAATTAAAGGTGAGGGGCAATTTGATATTTGCATAAATATAAAAAATAATAAACTATTCAAATAAATACTAAAACTATGAAAAATAACCTTAAAAAAAATTAAGTCAGAGGCCGAGGGATGTTTTGGGTTTTTCACGGTGGTTTTTTTTTTTGTAATTAAAAAGTCAGCTCAAGGAAAAAATTGTATTTAGCTAAAAAAAACCAAAAAGGTGGGCGCGCACGTGGCACACCTGAGGGCATGCGAGAGGTGTCCGTGCTTTTCAGACGGCGCGTGTAATGCCTCCTAACATCCAAAAATATCATTATGTCATGTCATTGGAATTGTTGTTGTCTTCTCTTCTTATTAGTGAGGCGAGTGTCTCAGTTTATGGTCAGATTTGGCGTCGGTGGGTTTTTTTTTCCCTTCTTCTCTCTCTCTTTCTAAAAAATTACGACTTGACTCTCTTAGTTATAAAAGTTTCAACTTCATTTCTTATGTTTTTTATTTTTAATTTTTTATCTTGACCCTTTAGTAGAATATTTTTAATGAAGGGTTTTATAACCTTTTTATTTTTTTATCGGGTTATTCAAAACTCATAATCTGGATCATCGATTTGGCAAATATTCCGTATTAAGTCGCCCCTAATTACCAAGATTATAGGTTTGTCATGACTTTTTTATGTTATTTTTTTTTATCTCATTTTAGCATTTGAATATTTTTTTTGCAAAACATAATAATTCAGCCCCGCAGCAAAGCGCGGACCCCAAAGCTAGTATTACCAACATATAAGAAAGATAAAAAAAGAAAAACTCGGTGAAACTATAAAATAATTGCGAAATTCAAATTTTATTAGGTTATTTGAAGTCCATGAGAAAGCAAAAAATTAAGGTCTAAAATCCATGCACAGATTTCCTTGTAAAAGTTTTTCTTTATCATAGAACTTCCTCTAATTGTGTGTTTACTAACATATGTTTTTCCAAAAATATTTTTTAATTAAAATAA
>Ga0307511_10004205_pt1 | contig 14684 bp, 7 predicted proteins | sample 13_EM_MG_FD_200266 | JGI IMG/M metagenome (GOLD analysis project Ga0307511, IMG submission 200266) | Populus trichocarpa ectomycorrhiza microbial communities from riparian zone in the Pacific Northwest, United States - 13_EM | ecosystem: Host-associated > Plants > Roots > Unclassified | place... | reverse complement strand
TAACTACAAAAATTAGAAGGAAAAAAACAATTTTCTTACAACTTTTCATTATACTTAGGTTAATTTAGGTTGAGTTTAAGTTAATTTGGACTTTAATTTGGACATGGGCATTATAATTTTCTTGATGATCAGGGATATGGACTTTTTAAGCAAAAACACTGGCTTTTTCCCTAGGTTTTACATTGAAACAAATTAGCCAAACGGTAGCTTACTGGTCTTCGACTCATAACAGGACTATAAAGGAAGCCATAATAACAGAGAAGGAAAAAAAGAAGAGTGCGGGAGGAAGTTATGATGCTTGCTTAACACATTGATTGCAGCTTACTAGAAATATATAGGTGACAAGATTATCTTTGCAGGTGACACAACTAACCTTTCATGATTTTGTTTTGATATTAGCTAAAGATCGACAGAAAATGTGAGACTCAAGCTCGAGACCTAATCCTGGAACTTTGCCGTAGCACCATTGAGCTACAAGCTTGTTGGTAATTAACATCTCATCATATTACTAGTTAAGATGATTAAAGTCATTGGATGTGTACTTTTAACCAAAACCATCAACAATCTTCCTGTCAAATTCTCTCATCATGTCTTGTGTGCAGAAGAGAGGAACTTTGACCTTGATTGTCATTTCCAATTGTTTTTCTTTTTGTCGAATCTCGATGTGCTAGTGCTAGACGTACGGTCGTAGATGTGTTTTTTCCTGACCATTAATTTCTGCGCTTTAATTTTTCCCTTTGGATAACATGCACATGCCTTGCTATTTGTGGCTGTTCTTTGGACTACTCCTGATATGGTTGAATCTCGTGTTGAGATTATCAAGCACACGGACCAGGATTAAATCTACAATTCATTAGGCAAAAAGATGTAATTAAAGCTTCAGATTTTAGATAATCCAAAAGACTAATAAATTCATGTACAGAAATTAAACAAAAAGGAGTTATCTTAAAACTAGAATAGTGAAATGAGATGAGCCACATGGGATCTTAAAACTAGAATATTTACTTGATAGCAGTTTGTTTTGAGAAGAATTAACATATGATTATTTATAATATTAATAAAAAGCTATGATATGATATGAGGATCTCTATATGTCTTCTAAAGATGCTCAAAGACAAGATCTAACAATGATTGAAAGCAAAAACATATCGAATATACAATATCAACATGCATTCTCTTGTTAAATTTCACGCCGGAGCCTCTTTTTGACTGGTCTTTCATGCTACTTTGCCTTTGAGATGTATTTATACCTACAGTGCCCCACAATAAGCCTAGTCTCTCTCTGTGTGCCCATTATCATACGAGAATGATGATTGAAGGATCCAAGACTAGTGTTCTTCAGGTATAGCTGCAGTTAGGAGAGAGTGAAAGGTAGATGATTCTATGATAAAGCTTTTTCTTTGTCGGAGTTCAATTATACACTTATTATTGGAGTTTCAGATCCGAGAATTCCCTTACTTTCATGTAAAAATTATCTTGTATTTAAAAGAAGGAGCTTTGTGTAGATGGCGACCTTATATAAGAACAGCCATTCTAGCTAGCTGGCTGGCTGGCTTTCTTTTTCCAAAGACTGCAAAAGTGTAGTGTGGAAACTTTGTCTCCATGCCATTCTTTTTTGGCTAAGGCCTCCACTCTCTCCCTCAAAATCAAAAGTTTGAGGTGTGGAAACTGAGACACTACTATCGCAATGAAAGATAAAAGATGTGATCGTAGTAATGCCTTTGAAAAGTGTGCATTTTGAATACTTTATGCCCTAACGACCCCTAAAAAGAATACAACTAGTGGGTTCCTGCTTTTGGTATTTCCTTTTCCCATTCCTTTTTATCAGTTGTAATTAATGATTTTCAGTTCTTGCTCTAAGATTATATCAGGATAACGGCTAGTATAATTCATCTCACAAAATAAAAGAACCTTTTGGCCATTATTTTGTGTCAATGATATAGGTTTTCACAGTACAACAACCTAATTAGATGTTCAAATTCTTGAAGTAATAAAGCATGAAATCAATTAAGAACATGCATCCCTGCCCCACCTCATCATATCATGAAACATATATAAGACAAGCTAGTAACAACCTTGTGATTAGTGATACAATGATCAAGACCTAAATGCTGTTGAACTTTATAGTTCTTACTGCTGTTGATTACCGATACATAGCTTGCGACCCTGAAGAATATCACGTCTTGTTAAAAAAACATTAATATTTAATTAGATTTGTGCTTAAATAGGTATCTAGCTAGATGCTGCAAATGCCAAAGGATTCTGCTACTAAACCACGCAACAGCTGCTGGTTTGAATTGCGGCAGCCACTGAAGTGGACTAAAGGTGAGCATGGAAAACATTTGGAACACGTTTGACTAAGTTTGAGCTGATCATCATCTGACTATATATTTTGTCTAAGAGAATGTTTTCTGCGTGTCGGATAAACATGAATAACAGTAGATTAAGGGTGCATGTCCAAGAAGACGAAAAAGTCGGGTAGAACATGCAAGAAAAAGAGTCATCTCCTCTGGAAGAGAACAGACCAAAAAATCAACATTTTCTGAAAGATGTCTGTTATAGTTCTCAAAAGTCTTCTAGGGCATGATATATTGTTAAATATTGTAAGTGCGCATAAATGACAGGTGCAACAAAAACATGTCTAAATATGTTTCTTCAAAGAATTACAAAGATTCAAAAGAAAAAGGATGAGGAATTATGATGTGTATGAAGCCTTAGGTGTTGGTCATAGATGTACACGACAATGTCCCGGCAAGCCACACAAGTTTTTCATGGAATTCGATACCATCCCAGAACTAAGACTCCTTGGTTAAAACTAATTCAATAATTCATGGAATTTGCTATCATCCATTCCTATGACTTCTTTCTCAAGTCTTTTAATCATTTATCCTTAATGGGAACAGAGCTCGAGGTCATTTCTTCAAGTGACAAATGCTACCCATTAATACCATCAACTTAGTGGAGTAGTCCTTATAAATTTATGGGGCCGCTGGTGGATTAGGATTGGTGTCAACTGGGTTATTATCATAATGCTGTGAAGTTTACTAAACTTTTTGAATAAACACTTAGTGCAAGAGATAATATAAAATTTTTATCATCTTTTTGTTAGGTATTCTTTCTTTTCCTTTCTTCTTTTGTGCTGCTCAAGTTAGAACATGACAGTTGGGGATGACTAAAGCAGGTATCACATTTAGCAGATAAGCCATTGCTTTCTTCATTTGATCTTGTGTTTTAGAGCATACAAAAGAACCGGATATAAAGCCTTGGTTTACTACTTTTTGTGGTTTCGTTGTAAAGAGCAGTACTCATGCTAAGATCCTCAGTGAAGGTACAAAGAGCCTTATCATTTGTTAATTAGTCCTTCGGTTTCTTATGAGTAGAGGAAGGTATAAAACTTTCTGAAAGATGAAACTTATTCCTCTTTTTGTTTACAAAATGATACAAATCTTTAATTTATATGAACAACAAGCAGCAAAATTAATCTAAACCTATCCCTCCTCTTTTAGTGCTTATACCACCTGATGGCAGATAGGGTGGCTTGGACCACTCATTTCAAGCTAGTTACTAGTTGCTACATATAGCATGAGAGATATTTAGCAGAATAAACTCATGGATGAATATTTTGAATGGCGAGGAGCTGGCGAGGTCCCATATCTGTACTTCAGGTATAACATATTAATTAATCACTAGCGCATATATATATATATATGTAGCCAATGTACCTGCAAATTCTTCAAACATGTTCCCCCTTATGTTTATGGCTCCTATTTTAAAAGTCATATAAAGATGATCTTCCTTTTTGTGATTCTAAAGTGGAAACTTCTTTTTGGTCTAACGATTTAGATGCTTCTTGTTTCTTCTTGTTTTTATGCTGATCAATTAATCCCCTCCTCATATATACTTTTCAAAGGCTATAATGTTAGGTCTTAATACATATAAACCAACCAAACAAATAGAAATGATGTGAACACTTGCCCACTAATGAAAAAGCTCAGTGTTCACCTTTTATAATTCGTTATGGAGGATTTTCTCTCAATGGTTTCCCTTCCAGAGTGGCCAATCTTTTGCATGACCATTGAAGTTATGAATCTCTAAACTTTTGGTTTTCAACAATTTCAATACTGGCCAAGTCGCCTACAGCAAGATGGATCTTAATCACCATGTTTATATATCATTGTTGCAATTTAAAGTGTAGTATGGCAACTTGGGATGACCTTTTGCATGTAAGATTGTCTAACTTGGAAAAAGAAATGAAATCTTAGAGAAAAACTATGATTAAAAATGCAGTAATCTATTACATGTTACAGCAAGTTAAGAAAGAAAAACAGATAAATATACAGCAGAGCCTTACTTAGCGAAGTGCCTAAATCCTGTCAGCTCCCCCCTCCATATAAGATCAGAAAAGAAATTTTCTTTTTTCCCCTTTGTTAGTTTAATTTCTCTCCCCACATAAATTCACAAAAAAAAAAAAAAAAAAAAAAACAAAACAAAAAAGAAGGAAAGAAAGAAGAAAGTCCTTCAATATAGAAATCTAACATTACCCCCTCCTATCTCATCAACTCTTGAATTTTGAAAATAACCTGTCTATCCACAGATTCTAAGATTCCATTTTCTGCAAGTGAATATTCATCTCCATTATCACCTTCAAAGGAAATATTTAAGTCAAGTGAAAGAACAGGACTTTTATCCTCCATGCCACCCTCATCTTCCTTGTCTCCATGGTCACTGGTTTTTTGCCTTCTTGGAGGTGAACATGCTCTGGACACTGAACTGAAGCTTTCACAACTGAAAACAATAATGGCATCTTTAAGAGGAACGTTTTCACCATCAGGAAGTGTTACACTTCCATTTTCAATTGCTTGTTTGATACCCTTTTGAGAACAGTTATCAACTCCATCCACATCTTCCATGAAGAACACACGATGAGAGTTCTCATTCAATGCTAGGCCAAGTCTCTCAAGATAGCTGCAACCCAATTCATCTCTTGCTCTCTTGTTTTTGGATTCTTCTGTAGAATCAGCTCTTGATGATGAGAAATTGCTTAAACCGATTGAGACAAAGTTGCTTTGAGAGCCAAAAACTAGTCTAGCTAGCTCCCTTGCAATCTTCTCTTTGCCTTCAAAATCAACACCTAAGAAAAACAGCCATGTTTCTGCTTTGTTTTCTATGTGATTCAACTTCCCCTTCCTTTTCCTCATTCCAGATCTGCACTCAAGGATGGTGGTTGCAATTTCAGGAATGATATCCTTTTGCCATGGAACCTTTTTCTCCAAGCCACTACGTAGATTCTTCAAGTTGTAGTCATTGAACTCTTTAAAGCTTTGAACACCTTCCATATCATCCATTGCCTCACTTGAAGAAGCTGAATTTGGGCTAGAGTTAGGATTTGACAAAAGGTCAGGTTTAGGACCATTTCTCAGACTGTTTTCATAACCTTCATTGCTGCATTCTGAAATCCAAATCTGGTTCTGTTTCTCAAGCTGTTTATGTTCAAAAATCACTGGCCAACTTAGATGTGTCTGCTGTGAGTCGGTGTTGCGTTCATGCGAGGAGACTGAATTCGGCGAAGGAGGTGAAGAAGCAAATTTGATGGTTTTCTCAGGATAGTAGGACTGTTTGTGGACTGAACCAAAAAGCAAGCTCCCTTTATTGCTTAGATATTCCTGCTGAAGAAGTTACAATTGCAAGGAGTGTTAATGTTTCTATCAAGCATCGAAGCCAAGATCTATAACAAACTTTGAAGTTCAGGTAAAATAAGCACCTTATCATTGGTGGTGTTTCTTTCAGTCTCTTCCTTGCATTGCTGGAGCCATAAGGGCAAGCTTGAGCCGGTGGAAATAGTAATGCCAGTAGTGGATTCCTTGTTTTGGGTCCTGCCTGCTAGGCTTTGAGATTCTCTATTGAATTTGACAGAGTTATCTGTCCAGCATGTTGAGTGGTTATCTACTCCACATTCAAGCAGTGGCCAACTGGACCCATTCATAGATACCTTGCTTCTGGACTGATGAGATTGTGAATCACTGAAAGAAATTAGTAAAGAACAAAAAAGTTAATACTGGTGACAGGCATGTCGAGGAAAAAGGATAGGCAAGTGAACTTGAAATAGCACTTGTATTAAAATGAAAGGACTTGCCTATCAAGTTTGAGACTTAAGCTGAGGCTCCCAATTGGAATTGTTACAGGATAAAGTTCCCACATAGTCTCTAGAGAAGGGTGGCCTGCTTTACACTTCATGTAAGTTTGGAAAGTTGCAATCCCCATAAGCCACAACCTTCCCGTTTCACTGAATCCATGAACTAATCTTCTGATCTCTATGATTATGTGATCTACAGTGCAGTAGTAGCTTCTCCTTTGCTCACCATAACTTGACCAAAAATCAGAAATCCATTTTAGATCACCCAAATATAAAACCACCCCATTACTCATATAACTTTTCACAATGCACCTAAGCTCCACAAGCTTCTGTTCAATCTTCTCTTTGGAAAGACTTTTTAAAGAGAAGAGAGGAAGGCTTACGAACCTCACAGACCTCAAATCCCCAGAAGCCTCTCCTCTCTCGACCTTGTCCATCACTCCCCTAACTACACTCTCAGCAGTAGCCAGACACTCTCCTGTTATGACAGTGTTTCTCTTTTTTCTCACCAATGCGTTCAAGACGCTCATTACATCATCATTCCTTACTTGATCTAATGGCTTTCCATGTATGATTCCAAACTGACTAAGAGGTAAAGGCTGAGGCACGCTAGCACTAAGAACTTGAGGTTTGGTGATTTCTTTAGACTGGCTACTAACAGTAACAGAACTTTGAGGACAGATCTCCAAAGAAACAGCTTGTTCTACTTTGTTTTTCACTTGAGTACTAGAAAAACCAGCCTCCCTCATGACTCTACTGACACTAGGATCATCTAGGATAGAGATTATGAGTTGTTCTATCTCAATTTTCAAGGCTAAAATGGGCTGTTGCTGGTTTTCGATGGAGCCTCGCCGTTGGTGAGCCTGGGCACGCTTAAAGGCTGCAACCAAGGCATTGGAAAGGGAAGGGTAGGAAGAGTGAGGCCCTAACAAGGCACTAGAAGTAGATGCAGGAAGGCGATTAAGTGCCACATTGAAGCAAAGCTCCAGAGCCTTGCATTGAAGAGGATGAGAGTGGGCTTGAAGGCAAGCCCTTCTGAGAAGACCAGTAGAGGAAGCAAGCATAGTACTTGCTACATGAAGAGGAGTGACTTGAGCATGGCCTCGCCGCCTAGCAAGACTAACTGCTTGTTTGACTAAACTTACAGCCTCAGGTGTAAGAGTCTGCTGTACACTGCAAATTCCTGCTCTCATCTTTCTGCAGTTTTAAACGTTCACTCACTTGTATAATGATACAAAATCTCAAGGGTATCTAGCTAGCTGAAGGAAAACTAGATGATCACTTAGAGAGGTTTTGGCTGCATGTGTGGATACTGGATAGCTAGAGAAGTAGAAGCAAGGAGTTGTTTCGGTAAACTATAAGACAAGCTACTAATTAATATGAGAAAGCAGCAATCTTGCTGGTTTATATTGAAGAGGTGGTATGTGTAGATATTATGTGATATGGGATTGTGCTTTACTTGCTAGTGAGGCAAATTCTAGTCTTTGTATGTGAAAGTGGTTTGCATGTGATATCCGACTTTCTCTTTCTCTCATCATATAAAGGTTAGTGGATAAATAAAAAATAAATAAAGTTGGTGTCTCTCTATATTGTGGGAGGAGTTATAAATTACGCTAACATCTTGCAAAGCACTAAGCTTTAAGGGCTATGAACGGAATAATCACTCTGTTGATGACATATAAAATGACTGATGAGTTATGTACTAGCAGCTTCAGAATAAGCTCAAAAGTAGATTATGAAAAAAAGAAAAGAGAAAAAGAGAAAGGGCAAAGAAAAGGAAGGGCAAATCCACCGATACCAAGGAGGTGTGGAAAAGAAGAGAGGACTGCCTGTCTGTTTGAAGAAGGGAATTGGGAACTGGGAACTGGGTTAGCAGTGCTTTACTCTGCTCTATTCTAAAAGAAGAGGAATAATAATGACTTTGATGATTTGAGTTATGGATGCCACAAACTTTAGAAAAAAACAAAGCAAAACAACAGCAGATTGCATGAAATCTATGCCAATGACATTCTTTCCCTCGATCCCCTCCTCTCCTCCTTGCCCATAAAGTTGGCTTTGAGGACCTTTATTTCAAATCAAGTTTTCTTCATATTTTCTTGCCATCAAATTCATAATATATGCTGTGCATTGAGTGTTTTCTCTTTTGTCTTGGAATCCATCTTGATCATTGTTGTGCCTAACTAATTATTGGGTAGATAGATTCCTATTCGCTTAGCCCATGACCCTACAGTAGCCATTTTCAACTCAATAATTAGCTAATCTCTTACATCTTCTTCTCTGGATGGACTGTAAAGTACTGTTGTTACAGTCTCATGCTTATATTATAGAACAGTCATGGATACTTGTTTGGAATCCTACCTCTCTCTCTCTCACAACATTGGACGGGTTATCAGTCATCAAAAAATCCCACCCTTTTGCCACAAGAATATTCATCATCTCGCGGTGTCACTTTGCACTTCTCTTGATCATCGTTATAAAGCTTCGCCTGATCAGGTTAACCTGTAATTCATCGATTTCATTTTGTATGAATAACAACGTTTCAGAAACCTTTACTGGATAGTAAGTTGTAATGAGCAAAAACAGAAGAATGGTCAGGGGACTCAAGATGCAAACTAAACGACACGTCGGTCCACATGTGAAACTATGTCAGGATGAAACCAAGCGACAAGTCGGATAACAACCCCAACAACCGTCGTGCAAAATTATTAATGACTTGTCGTCTGAACCAAGACTACACTTGTCCGTGTCCGTGTGAAATTAAACGACAAGCGATCAATGAGTCAAATAATCTGCCAAGATAAATTAAAACGACAACCGGGTGACAGTTGGGGGGCGCGTTAAAAAGAAAGGAAAGTTCAGTTTACCCCTAAACTTAAAATCATTCTCAGGGACCTCCCTGATGCTCTTATTTATCGCAATCTAAACAATTAGGGAAAATGATTTAGGAAGGTAACCGACAGGTCTTTGCACAGTCAAGGGAATTTGGAAGAATTCCTGCGTATTTCAAGAAACATTATAATAAATCATCCTAAAATAGTAAAGAGTTTAGAGCGTTGGAAGACGGAATTAATTTATTAGCATCATAAATCGATAGACCTCATAATTCAATAATTCTGATGAATCCATGTCGTGTTTTATATTCCAATATTGTATAAAATATGTGCATGTGTATTCCATTCTATATATACTGAAATAAAAATGAAATCTTTGAGAGAATTTTAAACACAACTTTAAGTTTAGGGACTAATCTAAGAAACAATTAATCTAAGAGGGATCAAAAATTATAATTTACAGCTAATAACTGGTATATGACACAAACCCAGCTCGGTATCTTGTCTCTCTCCGTTTCACAGATTTCAAAGCCATAGCTACTGAGCTTCAGGTACTTATTAATCTCTTCAACGTCTATGCCTTCCTCTCGCTTAAAACAGTCTTTTTACTGAATTTTGTTTGGAATCACAGTTGCTAAAATGGGTTTGAACTCTTGGGTTGAATTAGTGTCAAAGTTTGTTTCTTTTTATTATTTGTCTAATGAATTTGTTTCTACATTCAATTTTGCTATTGTGGCTGTGTTATTATACCTGCTTTCTGCGTTGAATGCTTACAAATTAATGCTAATGTGGGCTTAAACAGTATGAGATATTAAGCTATATATTATCAGTTCATGAACATGTATGAATTAGTGATGTGCATCTGCCTAAAATGCATGCTGTTAAATATATTTGCTCAAGAGTGATGTTTTTGAATGCTAATTTGTTATTATCTTCGCTTGTACGGTTTTTATTTGTGTAGTTCTTGTGTTACTGTTCGGAAAGATGGGGTTTGCTTATAATGTAGTGCTCTTTTGATTGCTTGTGCAAGTTTTTTTCTTATGGAACTGACAGGAATATTGAAGAGTGGAAAATGAATTGACTGGTCAAGAAACTGGGTGCTGCTAGAGGCAGTGGCACCAGCATGATTCTGCCTCTGATGTCCAAGGGATCAAATTTCAGAAGTGATGGAGATGTGGGATGCGAAATACTGGGTATCAGCAGTAAGGTGAATTAGTTTGAGCAATTTGGCTGCTCACTTGAGAATGTGGTGAATAAACCACCAAAGGGATTTTAATTCTGAGGAGATATGGTTGCATTGGAGGAATCCATCAGTCCCAGTTAGATGTTAGCGAAGGATTCCCTTAACGCAACAATATCTTTATCAAAATTTAAGAAGACTCTGAGTAAGTGCCAAGGAACTTTGCATTAAAGGACAGCGATCTCTGCACTTGTTGTTGGATGTGGAACTTGATGATTCAATGAGGTGCTTCCTTAAAGTGATTTCCCATACTGATTAGTGATTGGTGTTAAGGAGAGCGTATTTATGTTGCATAATTTTTTCAGTTAGGGTGTCAATTTAGATTCTTTTTCCCAGAATACTTGTTTGTTTTATAATCTGTACTAGGTTTTGAACTCTATGTGTGTATGGCTGGATTCAACTTCATTATTTGTTCTTGGGATTTTTTATCTTCCTTGTAGATAGATTCCAGATTGTTGCCCTCTTGACATATTTTTGAACTAGTCTTGTTATTACTTCTACATTACATAGTTTCTGTCCTTATCTTTTGTATATATCATATCTGAAAATGTTGGGATTGATTAACTTTGAATGTGTCTTTATCTCTCTAACTATTTTTATTCCATTCTTTTCAGGACCTCTACCTCTTATTTTTTTTAGTTATAATAAAGTAGGCACAGAACTTTGCATGTATCGTAGATTCAGAATACCATAGATGAGATAAAACTTATTCTTGGCTTGTTTTTAAGATGGTCTGAACTCTGAAGTTGCTTTTACTTATTTAGGAATTTGGTGGTTCATTGTATTGAAGACATGAAAATTTATATGAAGCCTTACATCACAGGGAATTTGTAAAGGGAAAGCTTCTGACAATCACAGGACTGAAGGTAAATTGCAGATCAGCCAGGAGTCAAGTTTTCAGGGACAGAGGATATAGTTATTGCCATATTGATATGTTGAGGTTTCTATCCTTGGAGGTCAATCATATAGTTGGTGATCATTAATGACTATGAACACTGGAGGGAGGGAGGAATTTGGAGTGGTTTGCCATGCAAAAAATGCAAAATGATATTTGATTTAATTGAATATCAGTAGAATCAGCAGATCTGGGGATGCTTACATGGGCTTTAGCTTTGCAAGCTCTTCCATTTTTGGAGTGAACCCGAGTCTAATATTTCCTTCTTTTGATATTCATTTTTTATTAGATGCTGTCATGGAACTTGCTTGAAGCAGACATAGTAATTCAGCAGTTCTTACCAAAGTGCAGCAATTAATTAGTGGCTTCTTCTACTTTGTATAAATTAAATCTCTACTTTTTCTGTGCCACAACTTTCGGTGTTTTCAAGTGAGATTTTTGGGGTCATGCTATAACTCTGAAGTCGAGCAGAGTAGTAGAATTCATAATTGTCTTGAAAGTTCTTGATTCAATAATATACAAGGAATGGTCTCCAAATCTTTTCAGAGAGTTTTGTTTATCCCATTTGAAAACTTTCCACAGATTTCTTGAACTCGTTGCTTAACTTCTTTTTCTTTATTTGCATCTTGACGTTTCCCATCGTGGCTTGCTATACATATCTTTTACTCTGGGGGGTTCTTGTTTTTATTGCAAGGGATTCTCGTTTGTTGAAACAACAGCGGGAAAATTTTCTTCTTTTGGAGAATGTAACCCAGTTCTGGCCCTCTGGTTCGGTTTCTCCAGTCTAATATTAACCAAGGATTTCGGGGTTTCCGTTTTCTTACAATGGATTCTGTTTTATTGAAACAACGAAGTGGAAACTTTTCTTCTTTTAGAAAATGTAACCCATTTCTGGTTCTCCCCTGACGGTAACCCAAGATTTGCAGATTACATTTGCCATGAGATGATGTAGGTAAATCTCACAGTTTCCCTTGCAATAGTGGAAGGAGAAACCACGGGATGTATCTGACTAGTCTCTTACAAGGGCACAACTTTTTTATCTGAAGTAATTTCTATTTGTATCTATTCCCATGACAAGTCCTTGTGTTTTTTTTTATTTTCTTTTCTGATGAATAAAAAAATTGGAGCGACTGTAACGCGTGCCATTCACCTCCTTCTCTATCCCTAGAGTCAAGAAGATGCATGATGGATATGATTCGATATTTTCTTTGAAACCAATATCCTGCTTTTTGTTTCACATACTGTCTATACCATGGTTTAATCTGGTTGATGATCTCAATGCATTGTATATAGGTTTAGCTACTAAGTTCTTGGGAAGATGAAGAGGTGACATTTGTAATGCAGTTTTGCGGTGCGTGGAGCTGAGTTTTGTTTCACTTGGGCATAAAATGGGATGTTAAATAATCCATCAATGGCTGGTGCACTATTGTGGGGAAGATGGCTTCCTTTTCAAGTTAAAGAAAGATGCTCAGAACTCCCATCTGCTTTATATTTCCATACAACACTGTTCCACAACATGGCATGCCATTTTCCTAGCTTGCTGAAACTGTGTAATGGCATGTGGAGCTGAGTTAATTAATGCTAGAAAGTATAGGATAGGAACACTGGATGTCAGTGCCATTTTCATAGACTGATGTCGTGATTTATGGTCGGTTGGACACGCCAATTTAGGTGGCTTCTTTTAAGAGGACAGTCCAGAGGATGAGCTGCTTCTGCAGCAGAACATCTCTGAAGGAAGATCATTCTAGTGCATAATGTCAGTATTAAACGTTCGATTAGTCATCTAGATTATGTTATCATTGGTTCATTTGCAACAATAATCTCATATTCTTTCAACGACTCTCTTTGGACCTACCTGGATATTCACAGACACAGAACAAGATCGCAGAACCTTCATATTCTAATATTTCTTGACATTTCCAAGAAGGGGATAGATTTCATAGTCATCGTAGTAATATAAACAAAAACAAACTCTGTATCTCATTTTTGCTTTTCGTTAATCCTACTAATATACACAAAACTGATATAAGGAAGCTAAGACTATACCATCTGTTATTTCTCATCAATCTCATTATGCCCTTTCAATGAACATAAAGGGGATGAAGGAGAAAATGAAGAAACAGCAGAAGAAAAGGAAGTGGAATCAGAACAAGAAGCAGCTGCAATCCCAACAAGTAGATCCACGAATGCCCCAACTATATACCCATGATTCTTTTTCCCATTGACCTTCAAATACCACCCCAACAACTCCTCTAAACAATCCCAATCTTTAAGTCCATGAGACTCCACCATCTCCTCCATTGACCTTCTAAAATCAACATATGGATCCTCTGACTCCATTGCTAGAACCACACTTTCTTTGAATGGAAACCCTCCTGTTTTTGCCTCTTCTAGTATTGAGTTTGTGTCTCCAGGCTCAAAAAACAACCTTTCTGATCTCACCCCACGTACAACAACCTCCAACGACTCCCCATCAAAGCCCTCCGACTCAGTTGAGAAACTTGTAGTTTCTGATGAGTTTGTGAACCATGACTCTGGTGTCTCAACCCTTTCAGAAGGATCAAAGAAAACTGAATTTACAGTCTTGATCACATCATCTCCACCCCTGAAAGAAAGAGTCTTGGGGTGCTTGCATGAAGGCCATTTTTGCCATGATTGCTTTGTTTCTTTGATCTTGAACAGTGCAGGGATCTTCATATTTCTTGATCTCAAACACTAGCAAGAGAAAGCTTGAATGGTTTTATCAGGGCTTGTGAATGTCTGTTGCTTTTTGGTTTGGTATTAATGTGATCAGAGGAAGTTGTGAGGGTAATATTTAAAGAAGAGGCGAGGAGGAGTAGGGGGGGATGGAAGGAAATGGGGCTGGTAGGGCCTGTCATGAGTGTATTAAATTCTAGGTTCCATAATTGAATATGATATTAAATGCCTCCTCAAAGCAACTGAACATAGCACAGCTTTTGTCAGCATGAATTTTATAATGTTGAGCTAATATTTTATGCTCACAAGCTGCTAATACATGGAGCTCCCTTGGCCTTGATCAGTTGATTTTCCTGTGCCCTAAAGTTTTCCTATCCCTTTCACAACACATCTCTTCCAAGTTACTGCAATTTCTCTGTCAAAACTACTGCATGCAAAGATGTGTGAACATGGCGCCTGCTTAGATTCAAGTGAGTGTTCTTGGATTCCCTTAAACAGTCAAGCTGGATTGAATAAAAATTACTCAAATGAGAAACATAATTGAGCATGCTGTGTTTCGTAATTGTGGAACTGAGCTCTGCTGTTCTCTCGTTTTGGACCACATGATGATATCATATATTATACAAAAAAAGGTCTAGAAAACGCTGTTTTGATTATTAAAGTAATCGAAAGAGACACGTACATTAGGAAATTTAAGAACTTGATGAGGAAATTGAAAAAATAAATCATGGGATAGGAGGCAAGATTCATGTGACTCTTTTGAAGCAAGAACGGTTGGATGACGCACACTTGACCTTGCCAATGGATTTATGAGGCAAGACCTGTGAGATTAAAAAGATAGAATCCCTTACATGGTCGTTAACTTCAGGACCCGTGGGATTAGTCGAG
>Ga0307511_10004202_pt1 | contig 14688 bp, 13 predicted proteins | sample 13_EM_MG_FD_200266 | JGI IMG/M metagenome (GOLD analysis project Ga0307511, IMG submission 200266) | Populus trichocarpa ectomycorrhiza microbial communities from riparian zone in the Pacific Northwest, United States - 13_EM | ecosystem: Host-associated > Plants > Roots > Unclassified | place... | reverse complement strand
CGGTGTGACCTGGCTGACCCGACGACCCGGTAAAACCCGATCAAGACCTGATTGCAAACCCGTTGATTTTTATTTTTTTTTTGTTTTTTTACTAAAACGATGTTGTTTTGATTTGAAAAAAAAAAACTAACTCGGCCGATCTGGTGACCCGGTCAAAACTTGGAACCCGGGCCTTGGACCGGGCCGGCCACCAGACCGGGTCTTAAAACTATCCTCCCAAGGTCTTCCATATTTCAGGCCGTTAGCATAAATGAAGAATTTCTTAGCTCAGATGGTAACCCTCTTTTTATTAGAGTGCCTGTGGGCCTAAAACGGCTTGGACATTGACTGTATTAAATAGTCGCATGGCCCATCTCCATTGCTACCTACGGTTCCGAGCCGGTGATAATCAGTGCGTTTCGTGAGGAGTAGAAATTATTTTTAAAATATTTTTTATTTAAAAATATTTTTTATTTTTTAAAATTAATATTTTAAAAAAAAATTAAAAAAAAATAGGTTCAATGACATTGCCAAACCGTCATTTAGTCCATGACCTCCTCTCTCAGCCCTTAATTTATGATAGTTTATTTTTTATTTTTAAAAATATTAAATTAAATTTTTTAAAATTAAATTGTTTATAATTTTAATGTTGTAATATAAATATTTATTTTAAAAAAATATTATTTGATATTTACTTTTAAAACTAAGATGCACCAAACACATTAATTAAAAAGGAGACAAGACTAATATTATTTGAGCGCTCTCATGTTCGATTCGTAAGGTGGCTTTAAATATATGAACAGTAGCATGCGGCGTAGGTTGTCCAAACTCCAAAATATCTCATGTTTAATTTGCTGTCCATAATATAAAATAGGAAGATCTGGGGAATACTAATTTATCTGGTTTATTATATATCTACTTGGCACAAAAACTCAGCAACGCAATTGATTTGACTTCAAAATTAAATATAAAATAAAGAATAAAAAGAGGACTTTTCAAGCACATTTGATTTCATGACTCCAATTTAGCATCAAAATATCTCGTCTTTATTATTAAATCACAATTAAACATCAGCAGCCTCTGCAAATAGTTGATCAGAAACATGAAATCGAGCTGTTCTTTTCAAAGGTCAATCCATCTTTCTTTCTTTTAGAATTAATTACAGCTGCATGAATGCCTCCATCGCAGAGCATTCTTTTCAGTGAGCAATTAAGATTTAAGGCATCCATGAAGATTGTTTCAAATTATAAAGCTTGAAGAAGAAATCATCACTAATTACTTTGTTTCTGGCACCTCCTGGTTGAATCTTTATGGGATGCGGGTTTTTTCTTCAGCCAATTGTTAAAATGTCACGCATGCTCATTCCATGCGATTGCCAGCACTGATCATTTGCTATTTTTTATTGAAACCTTTTCAAGTAAGGTTTACATTAAAAAAAAAAAACAAAGAAAACAAGGGCCGATTAGCTGAATTGTTCAAGGTAAATATGGTGTTTAATTATCATAATTATTTCCAATCCGAATGTGATGGTTAAATACATAAAATTAACAATGACTTTGGAGTATTCGGATTTTTATTTTAGTAAGTGGTAAGTTAGTGTAGCTAATCCCCAATCCTGTTCCAGCACAATAGTCCACCAAGACATCAATTTCTAATCAAGATCACAACGAGAAAAAAGAAAACAGAGAGATACTATATTCATTATTTATCATATACATCAACATAAGATACGTAATTCAATGAAAAAAGTAATCCAATATAGTCTCTGCCTATGAGTATGAACATAAGACATGGTAAGGGTAAAAAAAAATAGTACTCCCAAACAAAGCGAATCGAAGACTCAATCAAACATGAACATGAAGTCCCGGAACCATGATCATCATCAGAACTTGATCTTGCACTTGTTGCTACTCTCAGCAACAGAAGGCCCGTTCAAACGAATCTTCAAGTCATCACACTCAACCTTGGGCTTGAATCTTGCAGTCTTGACCTTACCAAGCTTGAACTTAACCCTCAAAGACAACTCCAAGGCAATACTATAAAGCCCACTTGTTTTTTCGCTGTTAAATTGCTTCAAATCTTCACCTTGAAGGGTAACAGGTTGTGTACCAGTAAAAACCACATTCAAGACAGTAGTGTTCTTGTGTCCTTGATAGAACGGAGTCAAGGAACTATAACCAAACCTCTGGCCCTCATAAAAGGCTTTGGCCTCTACCCTGTTATAGTAAATTCCAATCTTCTTGTTGGGGTTGCGGATGCTGACGTTAAAAGCAAGGTTGTAGCGGAGCATGGTGTTGTTGGTACTGTAGTTGAACTCGGTTAAAGCAACGTCCGTGACATGAAACTTGACCTTGTTAATGGGACGGAATATGAGCCAGACAATAAGAACGAAGAGGCCAATAAGCGTGAGCACGGTGATGATCACTTTGAGGAGGAGGGTCACGAGACAGCAGCAGCCACAGTCAGAACCACGGCCAGGGCGGTGGTACTGTTGTGTAGGTGGGATTTTTGGACCATAATAGGCGCCATTCAGGCCTTGTTTATCTGCCATGACAGAGTTGTTGGGCTTGATCAGAAGGCGAAAAGAGAGTAGACAAATATGCTTCAAAAGATAAAAACAAGTTCTATGATCGATATTGTTGAAATATGAGTTGGTCTGCTTGTATATAAATATATATATATATATATAGGAGGAGAACCGCCGTAAGATGATTGGTTGGTTACGCGTGAATCTATATTAGTTCCAAGAAGGACACGGAAACTGAGAGATTTTGGGCCGCGTTAATCAACGCGGTTACTTAGAGGGACTGGCGTTTTTTTTTTTTTTTATATATAATATAATTTTCGGCTATTTCTAAGCCAGGTACATTTTATGTGGGTGGAGACTTTTCAGATGGTACCCGGTAATTTACGTAAGGGATTGATTTTGATAGATTGTGCTTGGAAACTTCAGCTCTTATTGACTTACGTGTACATGGTTCCCCTTTCAAACCCGGACAAGGATGTTTAAGCTGACAAAGCATAAAAATATCTAACATGCTTCTAACTTCTGTGTAGAACATCTATCAAATATTAACATATTGTTTAGCCTATAGTTTTTGAACAAAGCATATGATACCGTTTACATGTGAGAGCACACTTTAATATATAATTAATAGCCGACATTTAAAGAGTTTAAATAATCCCATATGAATTATAGTCGGAATATTGAACTGAATTGAGACCTGGTCAAAGATAGGAGGGGTTAGTTAAGCAAGCGGACATTGGGAAGAGCTTTCAGACAAATGAGATCGAAGCACTTGGAACTTCTTGTTGCGGTAAGAGAGCTATGTTTTCTGAATTAGGATTGATCATAAGAGAAATTGTTAAATAAATCTATTTCGTCATCTAAGATGATCATGGATTGAAAAATAAATTTATTACGAATCATTAAATCATCGCACGTATCATATATTTACTGAATTAGGATTCATAACATCAAAAGAAAAATCATTCGATGAATCTATTTCGTCATCTAAGAAAAAACATTCATCATGAATTATACTTAGAATAAAATAATTATCAACAAATGATCAGTCATAAAAATGAGGCAGCCAAATTTAGCAAGGTGTGAGAATTTTATTAACTAAGATCATAATCTTAAGTGATAAACTAGATTCACCGAATAATTTCTCACATCAAAATCAAACAAAATGTCTACACACTAATTACAATTCAAATACAATTTGAACTGCACTTTTTACAAATTAAAAAACGTGTCAAAGATGTGTAATTAGCACTGAAGTTAACTCTGAGATGCAGTCATTGGTTGCTTAATATTAATTATGGTCAATTTAGATTATGCAATCGATGATCTGGATTTGGGGTATCGTCACAAGCTAAGATGATGAAAAACCATGAAATCTTGTATTTTACTATTCAAATTGTTTAGCACACCCATGGTTTTTTCAACATCGCTCTTGAGTTTTACTTATTCCCATTGTTCGCACTATGCTACGCACTATGCTACTGTCTTTTATTTTAGTTTGTAAACAGATGAAAAAAATGATATTTTAATTTTATTTTTTTAATTAAAAAAACTTTTTAATGTATAAATTTTTTTTCATGATACTAGAAATTTTTTTCGTGATAAAGTATGGAACACGTGTATTTTGTTGAGGGACTAGTGATGTTCATGATTATTGCCTGTTGGAGACTTAGCATGCAGACATAATGTTTAACATGATTCGGTAAATCACCTATATTCATGAAGCACTCTATATTATTAGAGATAGAAAAGGGGTACACATTTATACATCCATGGAAGAGGAGGATTATCAACCCACTTGTCGCACGTGTGCGGCGTCACGACGAATCTTCCACTTTTATTAGGTATTGGTATATATCTAGGTAATCGGGAAAATGGAGAGACAATGAATTCTTGTATTTTATTAGTGGAATGAGGGAATTAGAGTCACCACCTAATATTTTGATCACTAGAAACCCTAACTGGTCTCAGAGATCGGGCACGGGGACTGGTTGCGTAAAGGAAAGATATTAGCACCCCAAATACACCTTACCTAAAGTAAGCTACATTGTTTAATTGTCTGATATAAGCTAAGGTATTGTTGTGTTTTCTAATTGTTGGTCTGTCTAAGGTTTAAGAGAAGTTCGTCTCGGTAAGAAGATTCTTATCTTATTAGGTAAAACCTAACCGCTCTAAAGTTTATATATAAAAGAACTACCTTTTTAATATCAAGAATATATCTTACGTGGAAGTTCGTAATCCAAGATATTACAAGAAAACAAAATAATTTTTTTTGGTATTTTTGAAATATTGGCCTAGTTCTCATGGCTTTAATAAACTAGTTATTAAAGTCCAAAATGCATGCTAAAACATATTTTTTCAATTTTTATTGTATGAAAATATGATATGATTTTTATCTTTGAGAGACTTGGTCGTATGAATGAAAACATGATATTTTTTGTTTTTTTCGCAATATTTCAGAGAAAACCGGGTATTTTAATACCGGATTCATATCTTTACAGTAAAAAAATATAAACCAATATTAAGCAAAGTTGATAGAAAAATACATGGAAAAATCACAAATTTGAAAGGAGTTTTGGAAAAAAAGTTTATATATATTTTTTTCACTGTCCGGCCTAGTAAATAGTTGAATAACTCTCCACTGTTCACGTGAACAGTGGAGGCAGGGTAAAATGAAGAAGAAGAAGAAGGATAAGGGAGGAGAGTTGACCTACTGATGGCGTTGGCGGTGTTGGTGGCTCATTGTGGTGGTGTTGTCGGTAATGAAACAGAGTGACTGTGGTTCTACTCCGGTTCTTCTTCTTCTCTGTCCAGAGAAACAAATATCTTTTTTTTTCCCTTCTCTTCTTCTGTTTTTGCTTGCTTTTCCTCCTATCTCTGTCTTTGTTTCGTCCCCCTCGTCCTTCTATCTTCTCTTTCTCTTTTCTCTCTTGTTTCTGTCTTTCTGATCTCCTCTTTCTTTTTATCGTCCCCTATTTCCTTCTCTCTATTTTGTTCTGTTTCTCTCCTCTATTCTTCGACTATTTTTCTCTTCTCCCTGGTTCTCTCTTTCTGATCCTCTCAAAATGTTCCCCCTTTTATCTCCTTGTTTCTTTTTTTTTTTCAAAATCTTTCTCTCTCAACAAAACTCCCTCCTATGTTCCCCGTTTTGTTCGTCTCTGTATCTTCTCCCAAAATGTTCCCCACCTCTTTTTGTTTTAGTTTCTCTTCTCTCTAACCTCTATTTTTTTTCGTTCTCTCGTCCCCAAATCCTCTATTCATTCGTCCCAAGTTTCCTTAGCTGTCCTCTTATTTTTTTGTCTGTCTGTCTTCTCTATCTAAAATCTCTCTATATTTTGCATTAAAAAACAATCTTCATCGTTCCAAACTGTCCCCCCCATTTCATCTCTGCCTCCCTTGGTATTTATAAGCACAGGAGGAGAGTGGCACCTTACCCCTGCTACGATGCAAGGTAAGGTGGGTAATGGGGAGCTGCTTGCGGGGCATGATTCCCTTGGTTTTCTTCTTCATGGTGGCAAGGGTATGTGGGTATGGGTTTTGTCAGGGTTTGTGCAAGTGGGAGGGAAAAGAGAGGGAGAAAAGCGGGTGGAAAAATCAAAATAAAAAACTCTTCTTCCCCTGCTACACGTCCAGGTGAAGAAGAAGAAGCACATTGTCGTTTAAAATGGCACTGTGTTGTGGTGTTTTGTTTTTACTTTTTTTTTGTATTTTCTTCTATTTGTGCGGGGACCTAAAAATAGATAACAACACCACTCAACTCATATTTGTCACTCACTCACACTGATACACAAGGCAGCAGGGTCGCTGCCATTAATAACCTTTCTCTCCTTTTCTCTTCTTATGTTCTTCTCTCAATTTCTGCTCATATTTTTCTCTTCGCCTCTATTTATAGGCATCAATGGCAACCACTCTTGCCAAACTTCTACCTAATTTGTTGAAAGTTGTAGCCCTTATTGACTGTTTCATTTTCTTTGTCAATGAATGGTGCCATCCATTATTGGTTGTTGCACATGTGAGTTGATGCATTCATATTAATGACAATAAACCTAACAGTCACCCTTTTTGTCATTTATGTGGGTTAATCATCCTCTTTACTTTTTTTTTATCACATACTTGCATCTTGCAGCTCTTTAAAGCTTATCATTTTGAGAGCATCTTCGGCCAAGTTTTTAGGTGCTTTCCAAACCTTTCAATCACCAGAGTCACTAAAGCACACATTCGCTCACACCAAAGGATCACTACAACTAGATGGTTTGTCACATCACATTTAAAGAGTGTTAACGCTTGTTTCTAACACATATAACATTCCCCATCGAGCTTATCAATCATGCCCGATCCAGAATGATTTACCAAGCATTTTATCAAGATTTGCAGCACCTTCTCAGGCGAAAGTATCTATTTTTGAATGCAAATAATTAACTGAGTATTTCAATGTGATCATGAGCTTACCATTCTTTCAAGAGTTTACTCATCCAGGAGTTGTGCATGGCTTTTGTTCCTCCCTTGTAACCACACCTTAATTCTCTATTAGTCTCTCCCTCTTAGTCCTAAGAGTCCAACTGACTCTCCACCTTTAACCATGGGGGTAGCCCATTAAAGGTTGATCCATATTTAATTTCATACTCTAAGTATTACAATGTCATTACCAAGCTCACCACATTGACAAGAGTCAACTTGTTCCCATAACCTACGCATCATACCTAGCAGTCACGACATAATGCTTCACATGTCATCCACTTATTGTCAAAAGCTAATGTTTTCTAACTCATTGATCTTTAGCATGGGGGCAATATCCATGAAAGTCAATTCAGCACTTGTCTTTATACTCGTCATTGCCACTCCAATAGTTATCCATACACTTGTCCACTCATATCTAGCCATAACATTGGCTCTGGGTGATCTAAACTTGAGCTTAGATCATGACTCTCACACCTTTTTTCTGAGGTGTCTTCGCCCATTATCATGAGGCGGCTGCATCCTTCTTCATCTGGGATGTCTCAAAATGGATATAAGATTCTCTACCATTATGTGCATTATTGGAGAGATTACTACCATTTTTTACAAAAAAAAAGAGCTGCGATATACTCCTTCTAATCCTTTATTTTGATTTCTATGTTAGGAGCTTCTACGCCTTCTATCATCGTACTTGCACCTATTCATTCGGGATACTTGACAGCTTCATCCACACCTTCACAAATAAGGCGTCTTCGCCTTTTATCACAAGCGCTTGCACCCCCTCAATTTAGTGCCTATGTAACAACTCATCTTTCCATCCTTACATGCATTGGAAATGTCTTCGTTATTATTTTCATTAAGAACACAAGAGACTTTTTATTGAACAACATTGACATAGTCTCGGCTCCGAGCTTCATCTAGGAACACATCTTCTCTTTGCTCTTGTTGTCTCATTATAGTACCTCGTTGGATCCTATGGGTACTCCTGCACAATCTTCATATACCCTCGTGCAATTTCTGTTCACCAGGATTTCTCCATATTCCTCGTTTATGTTTGATAGTAGCTTATCTTATCACAACACCTGTCTGGGTCAAAATAGGGTGTCAATCTTTATCCCCTTCTTGTATTTATCTTCCATCATCATGGTCTTCATCAATTCTACCCTCAAGAAATCACAGTCATCAAATCTAGCTTTTTGGAGAAATCACTGCTCCATCATATCCTTTAACATACGGAACTCAATTATTCATTTATTCTGTCATCTTGCTAGTTTCAACTGTTTCATTACAAATTGTTAGTTCTTAGAAAAGATTGGAGGGGTCACACCAGCCCCGCTTAAAACCCAATCTACTAAATATAACTTCTTAGGCCATATATATCGATCATATTGTCTTTCCGCATGTTGTAACCCATTTTTGGGTCCCCGCACAAAAAAGAAGAAAATGCAAAAAATCAAAAATATATTCGGAAGAAAAATAAAAAAAATATAACAGTGAAAAAAGATGCTAGAACACTCGAAAAAATGGTTAAAAAATGGTTGAGGAGGTTCAAAAATACAAAGATTAAAATTTGACAGTGTTCTGTTGACTGATGAGAGCGCTGTTGACAAAGAAAAGTCAATTTAAGGAAGAAAAGTCCAAAATTGGATGTTTATGGACTCAATTAAATTTTATTGAAGGTTTAATTGTATTTATGGAAGGTTTGATGGCAAGAAAAATTGATTTTGAAGTCAATTTGGGCTTTAATTAGAAGAAATTAAAGTTTTAGGGTTAAATTATAATTTTTTAAAGTTAATTTGGTCAAAACATGGGTTTAATTGCATAAATACAGACTGATTTTATGCATAAATACACACAGTGCCGCACGTGTGGTTGGGCTAAACTGAGATTTTTTTCGCCAATCCCCTTTAACCAAAATCGAAATTCTGTGTGGTTAGGCTAAACTGAGATTCTAGATAGACCATTCCATTTTCCCTTGAGAGTGGTGGACGATCGCTGCGACATCGCACACGTGCGACACCGCATATAAAACCATTTACTAGCTATATTGTGGCTTTTCTTTACAAGTGATCTAGAATATCCTAATTATCTACCTGATTTCTCAACATCTGGCGAGACTAGTAGTGCTTCAAATTCATCAAAAATGGTCTTCATCAATTTTTCACTCTACAACCTTGATCTTCCATACTCCACATGAACGGGTGTTCAGAGTATCCTAATTTTACCTTTCTTCAAGGCCACTAAAATCCCCACTTAGCAATTCAACACACGTAATTGGGCTAACATGTGTGACTTCTTTTTCTTCTTCCTCTTCTTCTCAATTGATCACCAAAATGACCTTTAGATGCCTTCTTATCAGACAATCTTTCTTTTTAATTCACCACCACCACTTTTAGTTTAAATATCAACCATCGAATCATATTATTGCATCCAAAATGATCAAATTAGCTAGAAACAAGTATGAAATCATTAAAAATACATATAAATGGCTATGGTTTGATCAAAACAATTCTGGCCTGATGAATAGCTCAAATTCAATCTCAAATCCAGTTGCATGTAGGATCAACTACACTAGATCCTAACCTTCAGCTCACAGCTCAGCTCGGCTCGGCTCGGCTCATACGACTTTGCTCATAGCTTGCTAATATGGATGGTAGGACCCACATTGATGATGTGTCACCTGACTAGATGTTTATTGGTCGATGATGTGGCATACCAATAGTTCTTGTTGACGCCATGATGATATAATTATAATGTCATCCTGATTTGGGTTAGTCATATAGGTTGGGTCTTTTGGTATAATGGTCGGGTCAACCCATTCAAGCAAATAAGATGCATGAGGCAAGTGGGGTGCGTTGGCGCGCATGAACAACCTCATTTTTGTGTGTGCTGGCGCGTGCGGCTATGCCCCACGTCATAATTTTATGTTGTTTTCACTAGCGTGCTCGTCTTGATCTCTTCTATGCGGTGGTATATCCAAAACATTGTTTGAACCATTTTCATTTTTGAACAAAGATCAAACACCAATATGAACAATGCTCTGATACCAATTGTTGCGGGACTAATGATGTTCATGATCATTACTCATTTGAGGCTGAGCACGCAAACACAATGTTTAATGTGGTTCAACAAATAGCCTACATCCATGGAGCAATCTATATTATTAGAGATAGAGAAGAGGTACACATTTACACATCTATAGAGGAGGAGGATTATCAACTCACATTTGTCACTCATACACTCCTGCACAAGGTAGTAGGGCTACTTTCATTGACAACCTCTCTCCTTTTTCTCTCCTCATGTTCTTCTCTCAATTTCTGCTCATATATTGCGCATGCCTGTATTTAGAGGCATCAATGGCAAATACTCTTGTCAAACTTCAACTTAACTTGGTAAAAGTTGCAACTTTTATTGACTGTTTTATTTTCTTTATTAATGGACGGTGTTGTCCATTATTGGTTGTTGCACATATGAGTTGATGCATTCACATTAATGGTAACAAACCTAACACCTTTGACATGAATTTTTTTCTTCTTTAAGAAATTGTCTAAATAACATTGTGTGGGGTAAAATTGTTTTCTTATGAATTTTTGCAAAGCCTGTTTTTTAGTTAAAATTCTCTTTCCTTGTTTGTGTGTGTGTGTGTCTATATATATATATATATATATAACCATAACATTTTTATTCATAGCATGTGTTTTTGAATAAAAACTTATCATGAAAAACAAGTTTTAATAAAAAAAATAAAAAAGAAATATATCTTGATATGTTTTATGCAATTTAATGAAAAAAATAAAGGGATAATTAAATTGAGATAAGTGTAAAATAAAAATAAAAATTAAAGACTAAACAGCTAGGAATTTTATTATTATGAGAAATTTCTTAATAAGTAATTATGCATACTAAGTTCTTATATAATTATTCTTAAATCAATCAATAACGTCATTATAAAAAGCCTCTAATCTCATTTGAAAAGAATGGTATATCCTATGATTTTAAAATATAATTGTAATTATTTTATTTGAAAATAATTATATTTTAAAATATTACAAAATAAATAAAAAAATAAAATTGATAAAGAGCCAAAAGAGTGAAGCTTAGCTGCGTTTGGACTTCAAAGAACGACGAAGGCATGACTAGGCTTGCAAAGTTATACCTACACACTTGTTCTTAAAAAAAAAGCCAAGTGTGCCTAGCTTTAAAAGAAATCAAAATGAATGATATGTTGTTTGCTAGTAGTGATAAAAAAAATTAGAATCAAAGTTTTTTGACATTTAAAATTTAAAATTCAACTTATGTTTATACATTTTTTTTCTAGATCCTTCATATATTAATTTCTAACCCCAAAACACATTTTAATCAATTTAAAATTTTAAAATCAAAATAAATTTTCTAGATTTGGATTTTTTTTTTTTGGTTTTATTTCTCTTTTTCTCTCTTCTTGTTGATTTGGTGGGTTGGTGGTGGTTTGTGCTGGAGCTGCTGCCAGCGTTGGTGGTGGTTATGGTGTATTGCTAGACCATCGATGAAGGGGATGATTTTGGTTGAGAAATATAGGAGAGAATGAGAGTTCCGTCGGTTGAAAAATGGGGGGAATTGGGGTTGGTGTTCGGTGAAGGGAGGGGGCCGCAACGTGGTGGTTGTGGAGGATGATTGAGTTGTCAATTGTGCTGGGATCTATCGTCGCTGGAGATAATATTGGTAAAAAGAAAATGAGAACGAGGGGTTGCTATGTCCTCTCCCTTTCTCTCTCTCTCTCTCTCTCTCTACTCTCCTTTTTATTTACTTTTTTCTGATTTTTCTTCTCTTCTGTCAATTTTTATTTTTTTTCCCTCTCCTTTTCTTTTTCTTTTTAGTTTTTTCCTACCAATACATAAGAACGGATAAGGGTTATCAGGCGGCCAGAATACTGATAAACACAAGATTTTATGGCACATGAATACTACAGAGAAGATCATCATTTCATATCATACCATCATATCCCTAGCCTTAAGAATGTTTTGGGTGGACTAAGTTGTGATTCATTATAAAAAAGAAAAAAGAGCCCATCACTTTAAGAATTGGCATAAGAAATCCCTTTCTATGACGCCATTATTAAGTAGTCGTACGTAAGAGGTGGTGATGGATGACAGGGACCGCCACTAAAGCCATGGAGACCTTGCACCCACCCCCAAGAACGCCTCCCTCCACGCTCTAATATCTTTAAAATCTCGCTTATTGTCGACTGGGTTTGTATTACCGTTCAGAACTCCCTTTCTTTCTTAGCATGCGTTAGGTAGAGACTAAATTTCTCCATCTTGAAAGGCCTAAACTATTCACAACGACCCTTTATGCACATGTCCATGGTAGGCCACTCCATAGAAAAATTGTTTCACGACTTCGTCGACCCATTCATCAGCTATTGAGGCGTGGTGTATTTTATTTTTCCACCGATTTGGTTGTTGGTCAAGATGCATGCTAGCTTCTAACTATTCTAATAATCTAACGGCATTTATTTATTTGTTTATTTTTAATTTCCCAATATGGTTCCTCCTTATTGAATTTTTCCATTTGCAAATGGCCTCCTCACATGATAGATAATTTTACCATAAGTAAAACAATTCACCCAATAGTCTAAAGTCGCTCAAAAACACAAATCATAGTAACATGCAAACTCATAGTCACAAGTGCATTCACTCTCCCAAATTAATGCAACAGTTCCTTCGCAACACTGCCCACCTAACATAGCTGCTTCCGCGCAGCAGTGAAACAGAAGAAGAATCGTTTGTATCTTAAAATCCAGATCAAAGGTATCTCTAAAGCAAATCATAAGAATTAGAAAAAGAAGATACGTATATAGAAGAATCGCTTATGGTTGACGAAATATTCCCTTTTCATAACTTTAAATATCCGACTGAAAAAAGAAGAAGAAGAAGACAGAGAGTGAACAACAAGCAAGCACCAATAAAAACAGAATTGCGTTAAAAAATAAAATAAAATAAAATAAAATAAAATAAAAAACGATGGACAACGACTCGACAACCTCCACTAGACACTCAATTGTTTATCTTCATATATATCAACAAACAATTATTGATCTCGCATTTAATGGCTGACTATACGAAAGAAAAAAAAAAGAAATTGAAATCACACAACTTGCATACTCAGAAGTCGTAACTTTGCTATTTGTTTCAATATTTCATGATTTTTCTTCAATTTATTCACTTTAGCAAAATGTACACTTTCAATTTCAAAGTGTTTCATATGGATCCCTTCGTGTATATATATAATCTATAAAACAGAGACAACGCCATCATCAATTCCACATATAATAATAATACATCAAATTAAACTAAAAATATTAAAGAGTGCCCAAAAAAGAAAATAGTAACTTAACGGCGTTATAGCGTTTTACCATCTTGAACTTGTATCATCCCTTCAAAGGCTCACACTGCATCTCGTTACCAGCTGATACTTAATGGCGTTCTCACCGACAATGATTCCACTGGTTCTGCTACCAAACTGAATATAAGCAGGACACCGAACATTCAAATGATATTTCGCAGAAATAAAGGTTCCAACTTTGAATCGGACACGACCATCAATCTTGATCATCAGCAACACAGTTCCTGTAGCTTGGTCTTGACTTAATGCAACTGAATTGTACGGAGATACAGGCACGGCGCTGCCGTAGATAAAAGGGGACCAAACATCAATTTCTTTGTGTCCTTGGTAAGAAGTAGGTATGGAAGTACGTAGAGTTATTTGTTGGTTACGGTATGTGGCATAAACATCGAGTTTATCATAGTAGATCCCGACTTTGTCATTGGGGTTGCGAGAGGATAAGGTGACTTGGAAGTTGGAAGTGAGAACATTTGGAGATGAAACGTTGAAGGCGTAAACTGTAGCATCTTGGAGGATGAATTTTGGTTTTGAAGGACGGAGGATGGCCCAAACTAAGAGAATTATGATGAGGACTATGAGGAGGAAGATTAGGATTCCGGCGAAGATTCGACGGAAGATTTTTCGGCGTCTGTGGCCGTGGCTGCCGCAGTCTTTGGATGACATGGTGGTGGTGGTGGTGGTGGTGGTGGTGGTGAAGTGAAGAGAAAAAGAGGAGCTATGTGAGGTAGAGTTTCTGAGGGAAGTGTGGAGTTAATAACAAGAGAGGTAGAGGTAGAGAGGTTGGGTTCGTTGCTTTGTGTGGGGGTGCATTGACGGTGCCGTGCGATAAACGCGTTGTGTTTGGGTTTATATTAAGATCTTGCAAGAAGAAGTGGTGGTTAGTGCTTTTATTTTTTTCGAGTTTGTGTAGTAGTGGTGGGACTTGGGAGGTCTTCGGTTAGTGTTTGATGTAATTCATGAGATTAATTTGTTTACTCGAAATGTAGGGAAAAAAAAAAAACTTAGTATAAGGTGTGTATTTGCAATTACCATTGTAACCCAAGATATTTTTGAGAACTTTTGGTTTATAATTATTATTATATTATTATTATACTATACACTAAAACATGTGGGTTTTCATTATAATAATTCACTGTAAAAACCTCATTTTGATCTTATTCGTATAAGTGATTTGGTTTTTTTGATTTTTTTCCGATCAATATTTTTTTTTTATCATTTAATATTAAATTTGTTATTTATTGGTTATTTTACTTTTATGATAATAATCGCAGGTTTGGTGAGTTGACTCGATTGGTTCGAATTTTTTTTATTAACTTTTTTTTTTAATTTCATCATTTCATATT
>Ga0307511_10004201_pt1 | contig 14688 bp, 19 predicted proteins | sample 13_EM_MG_FD_200266 | JGI IMG/M metagenome (GOLD analysis project Ga0307511, IMG submission 200266) | Populus trichocarpa ectomycorrhiza microbial communities from riparian zone in the Pacific Northwest, United States - 13_EM | ecosystem: Host-associated > Plants > Roots > Unclassified | place... | reverse complement strand
AAGTTGTTTGGTAGGTTGCGAAAAGGGCTTGATTGTGACAATCGGCGCAGCCAGCGATCCCCTCGATATGGAATGAAATGGACCGTTATGAAGAGAAGTATAATCACACCAAAGGCCTCGGCGGAGCCAGCCAGAATCTCTGCGACTGGACGTTTATAAAAGGTGAAATTATAGGGGTTGAATGAGAAATGGAAAGCGGTTTGGCTCATGGAAGCGTTACCGATTGTTGTGAGTTCCCGGTAGTTTGGAATAAAGGAAGGTGCATCCTCCATTCGGCCTTCCGGAATGAAATTTGTCGAAAGTGGAACACTCGAACGAGACTGGGCCCGGTCCTTGAGGTTTGGTGGAAGTCCTCTAGGCGTCGTCGTCAATCCCTCCTCGCGGCAGCCCAATTTATCACCGCACGACGGAGTCGCAAACAAATGGATCTACCCCAAATGTCGAGAGGCGTAAGCGCGAGGGGATCAAACTCGAGTAACGGGCGCGGCAATGGTTGGGTGTAGAACCGATCGAGAAACCTCTGGAGCACTCCGGACGAGAGGCGATACGGCAACCCGTGCCAACCACGAGCCCACGAGCCAATAATAGCAAGCACCGCACGCGTTGTCCGTCGTAAACGAGTATCCGAATTTCGTACGTCCCCCAGCCGAGATTCCGTCAAATGGACCTGATCCTCGCCTCATGCGGTAGACATCGGGCCGGATACGGTGGTGGGTGTTGCAAGGATGCTTGGGTAAGCCAGCCCGACGCGGAAAGTGGTATTTCTTGGTGTGGAGGAACGAGCGAAAGGAGGTGAGGCGGCCTGAGTGCCCGGCAAACCCGGATACAGGGCGGTGAGCCGGATCACCGCTCACGCGAGGTGGGTGGAGGTGGTTCCCTTGCGCAGTGGCCACGTAGATGGGCACTTGAGCCTCTGAAAGATGAGGGCGGGGGATGGGACGAGGTTTACGAAGGTATCCAGCAAGTATCCAGCCACAGCCAATTGGGCGGCCTGGTGACGGCATGGTGGAGCGGTCGTGGGAAGATCAGTGATTGGGTGCCTCCAATTAGCTCAGAGCGCGCTCGGAAGGAACAGAAACACAGTGCCGTCGGCGGTTTTTATTCAGAAACCTAGGGGATAAATTACTACTGCAAAGCAAAGTGGAAGTACAAGGGGGAACCAGGGGCTATGCGGAAACAGATGGTGGTGGATGCAACTCATGAGAAATGAAGGGGGTACGAGGGGGTAGGGGTGTCGCGTGTCATCGATAACCTATCAGTTGGGTCAGCGGCCGGGTCTTCTCGCCACAAAAAAAAGGAGGGATATTCACCGATGAACTATACGACTCGCTGCATCTGAAGATCACGGTCTCGGTGATACCGTTTGACCATGTTGGTAACTCGCTCGCAACTCTCCATCCTTGACTCGACCAACTCGGCGAACATCTCGAGGATTCGCTGGCTCGGGCGTGTGCCCTGCTGTTTGAGAATGGGTGGTGCGATGCCGCCGAGCTTGAGTCGAAGATTGTTCTTCTTCCTATTCCTCCTCCTCTGCTGGAGATCCATGTTCTTCAGACTTGGGGTAAGGGGCTCGGCTTTGACAGACCCATAGTCTGAGTCGTCGGGGAAGCCGGTGGCAGAAGATAAGGTGGAGGAGGTGAGGTTGGAGGTGAGGTTGGAGGTGACGTCGTCGACGTCAGTGGAGAGGGTGATTGTCCCCTTGACCGTCGAGGCAAGGGCAGACTCGAGGGCAGCACGGGTGTGATGGGTCCAGTAGCGCTCTTGTTGGTAGAAAGCGGTGAGGTTGTTTAGGAGAGTGAGGGAACTGTTGATTGGCTCGATGGAGAGCTGGCGGGCGGAGGGCGACTGGGGAGGGGTTGGGAGATGGGCTCGCTGCATTGTTGGGCTGGGGCGGGGAGAGAGAAAGGCGAGGGGGACATTTTCCAAGTGGGCTTTTTGATTGAACCCTGGTTGGCCTCGAACAACTCGACCAGTGGTCGAGACCCAAACGTCCAATCACCTTTCCTTGCCATTTTTGGTAATTCTGTCTTTTTTTGGTACTGCAACCAATCACGCCCCCTGCTCACGATCATTGGCTCGTTCCTTCCAACCCGATGCATCATCTCCGCTTACCCACCTGGCTCGCAATCCTCGCCGCTCTCGTCTCCGGTCTAGACGCAAAGGCTCTCTATCATAGGCTGTATCACCCCACTCTCGCTCCGACCGCGCAGTTCTTTTTACGTGGCACTCTCCACGATGGCGCGGTCATTGACGCGTCAAACCTCGAAACTGATCTCGCTTCTTTTGCCAAATTCATCTCTCGGCCAGACACGGTCGGAAAGCTGGACGAGGTCCTCTACCAGCTCGCCTTTGAGCGGGGATCCGATCTGTCGTCACAAGACTGGATTTTCTCTTCTGTGAAGGCCGTGAGCGCATTCTTTCATCACCCGCCGCAGCCTTGAATTAATCCAATTTCCCGGCGAACCCGCCAGTGCCACTTGCATGCTGCATCCTCTGATACCGTCCTCCTTCATTTGGCTGCCAACGGGGAACCAGTCGCTATCAACTATTTCCTTTCACCCCTTCCACTTGATGGTGTCTGTCCATCGACGACGCCGGCCGAGGCTCGAGTGATCAAGTTCGCGAACACTACGGTCCATATTCAAAAGCCGAGGCTTCCCCCGCTGTGGGTACCTATTTTACATTTGTCACTCTAACCGCCTTGGTCGACCAACCAGACCTAGTCCCGTGTCCTTGTTGGTCCGGATGGGGTGACATCCCAAACGTGTATATGATCTTGAATCTGATCGAACGCATCTCTAGGCCGGAGCTGCGCGCACCCCCGCCTCTTACACCCGAGGGCCAGGTCGTTACGCCCGAACCCGAGAAGAGTTTCCTTCAAAAGTACTGGATCTACATTCTCGCCGTCATGGTTGTCCTCGGTCAGTTCTCGCCCCCGCTCGCCAGAACACTGCCTGACATGATGCCGGAATTGTAGCCATAGCACCTGCTCCCCCTGAGGAAGAAGGCGGAGCAGGCCCAGGAGGGTCTGGACGAGGCGGAAAGTGAACACGAGCCAATGGCGGCCGTTAGGGATTGGCTGCTGATGGGATCGGTCCAATGATAGTCCATCTCGGTTGATTATGTAACCAACTAGGGATCAGATCGTTTCGCTTCAGCTCACACCCAATCGGGAGCCACCAATCCCCTACTCCACTCCACATGTCGATCACCATTCGAAAAGCTGTCGAGGTCAGACATTGCTCACGATCATTAGCTCACACGTAGATCCTAACGAGACCGCATTATGATACACAGGCAGATGAAGCAGCCCTGTCTAAGATCTGCCTCTTGACCTCCGATGCTGGAAAATCCGGGGAAACGCTCCATGATTACCCAGAGCTCCCGGGCCTCGTGTGGGCCGTACCCTACGTAAAGTTACCATACACTTGGGGGTTCGTAATGGAACGAGACGACACCAAGGAGATTGTGGGGTACATTCTCGGAGCAACCGATACCCGCGCGTTCGAGAGAGCCGCCGAGGAAATGTGGTGGCCTCTTCTCCGGCCGAAATACCCCGCGGAAGGCGAATTCAAGATCACGGGCAAGCCGGCGGACGAACTTTACACCAGATTGATTTCAAACATGGACGCTATTGAGAAGGAATGTATCGACTTTTCTCCCGCTCATTTTCACATCGACATCCTTGAAGAGTACCAGGGGAAGGGATGGGGGAGGAAGCTGATTGGAAGGGCGGTTGAGTACCTCAGGGACGAGGCCGGGCTAGACGGCGTGTTTCTTGGAATGGATATGAGGAACACGGACGCGAGGAGGTTTTACGAGAGGCTTGGATTCAGGCGGTGGAGCGGCGCCCCGGAGCATTCCGTTGGCCTCAAGTTCTCGGACTGGCAGTGTTAGGCGCTAATGTGGTGGGGAGCCAATGAAGATTCTTTTCCCACGATTCCTCCACCCAGTGCTCTCGGCCAACAAGGACTCGGTCTAGATGGCCCCTCACTGGAACAAAAAAGTTATCGAACGCTCATCTCGGTGGCATTGGTTATCAACACCCTCCTCGTCTTTTGTTATGCACTTCTGGAGGGTTCCCCGCGTTGGAGCCGCCGAGACTCAGCGCAGTGGGGCTCACTGGACGGGGGCGACCATGCGCGTAATGGGGTTTCGCGATGGCACAGAATGAGGCTGGCCTACGGGCCCGCCCCATCATTACGGAGGGTGGCCACATGATATCCGGGACGCGGACCAACCCCAGAGTGAGAGAGGGGGAGAAATCCCCCCTTCTTCACCTCGGCCCGAACTATTTGTCGTACAAGGACCCAGACGCGTCGTTAGGCGATCCCAATCTCGTTCCTTACGTTCACGCATGCGCTATCCGCGACGTTCATAATGGGAACGGTGCCTTCTCCCGACCACAGCGGCCTTCCCAGCGCCCCTACCTCGTCTGTTGATCCGACCCACCTACAGGCCGCGAGCTCTACCAAGGAAGTTTTGTTTCCCGGCTTAGGGCATGTTTGTTCAAGCTGCTCCACGTCGCCGCACGGACGCGGCGAGCTCCTGTGACGCGTTGGGAGAAGAGTCCAGCTACACGGTTGAAAGCTGCACGTTCTACGCGTGTGACACGGTGTCCGGCGTGTCAAGCCCATGCTTATCACATTAATACCATCCGTTGTCGCTCGATAAGGCCTCTCGCCGCAGCGGGGCTGTATGAATAGGAGCAATTTCATTCACGTCGTACCTCAATTTCGCCAACCATCCTCAACCACCCATCTAAGATTAACAACGTCATATATGGTCCTTGAATTGCACGACAGTGTGCATTTGCACGACCACGGTCAGGGCAGTGTGCTTATGTCGTCAGCTCTCCTTCACTCCCCTCTGAGCCGGGCCAGGGGTGACGGGGCGGTGGTTTGTTCGTGACTGGACAGCTGGGCTTTCGAGGTTGGGACAGCGGATCCCGAGTCCACCACATCCAGCTCACCGCGCGGAAGCTGGTCCGAATGGGTTTGTGTGGGTCTCGAGAGAAATCAGGGCGGTTCAACATGTACACCACCACATTTTACTATTCCCGGCGTCAATCGCGGTGTGGGAGAAAGGGGGTCAGCTGTTCACTGTCGTGAGCCAATCGCAAGCAATTCGCACGGCGGACCACGCCGATGCGCCCACACACCCTCGGCTTGACTGGCGGGCGGGCGCCTAACTCCGAACGCGGCTGACCATTCGCTCTATTGATTCGGCCCGGCATCCGGTATCATTCACCCCACGTGCGGCATTTGTTTCGGGTCTTGAACGGTGCAACCACGGACCGCTCTCAACCTCGAGAATTCGGAACTACTAGCTTATCTCCGTTTGTGTGACTGGAGATACGTCATGTGGTAGCATGTGGTACGAACATTCGCCCTGCACCTGCGTTCAACCACTGAGGCCTTTAGTGTCCCATGCTACCCCCATTTATCAGAGGCGACCGCCGACCCACTCCACGTTGAGAGGGGCATGTTGGTGGAGGTAAAAGGCGCTTGGTTCTGCTGCATTTCGAAACATCGCACTTCGTTCAGAGACCCTGCCTTGTGATGTTTTCCACTCGTGGCCTCGACTTTCGCGAACCCAATCCAATCCGTTTTCAAGGAATACTATATTACTCCCCGGAGATGTATGGATGCGATGGTCTGGAAGTCCTCGTTTGGGCAAGATTGCACACCACCGGTCTCTCGTTTCTTTTCATATCGCCTGGTCTAGGTGACCATTGACGGGTGCCAAGTCGGTCAGGAAGACCCTCCAATCTGGAAAGCACTTCGAGGACCGTCATGGAAGTGAGGTTGCCACTCATAGGGACGTGAGGATGTTTTATCTGTCAACTCCCAAGCCGACGTTCATGATTTTGCATGTGACAGATCGGGGAATTACGTGCCCACGAAACAGACAGTGTGGGCAGGGACTGGGTTGTCACGAAGCTGCAGCCCGGGAAATGGCTCGCCGACGCTCAAGCGTACAAGGAGATAGTCGTGAAGCTCGAGCAAGCCAGAACCAGCTGTCGCGCATTTTACGAGTCCATTTATACGGCCGTGTATCTTGACGCCAAGAACTACACCACTGAGTTCGAGTGTATTCACCATTTGGAGAGTGGAACCGTCTCATCGAGTTCAACGCGAACGAGGTTGGGTTTTTTGTGTAGGCGCGGATCAAGGTACTGATGAACGGTCGACTCCTCCCCCTTTGTTAATAGCCAACTGCCCATCTTGTTGATTGGGCTGACGCGGACTGTTCGCCATCCAACAAGGGCCCCGAGTTCATAGTCGCGTACGTGAATTATAAATCCTATCCTCCTTCATCCCGCTGTTCTCACAACTACACTATAGCTAGGCACGCCTCCTCTGCGATGAATACGCCACCTCTTCTGCAAGCCCTGTGGACGGTCGTGGTGAATATTTTACGCACCGACACGTTACGAGCTCCGTGGCGGCTTCAACCTTTAAGGCTTTCCCCCCATTGAAGGTTCTTGGAGTTTGTAGTCCCTTGTCTTAGCCGGAACCGTCTCGATCGCAAATTTCATACATCCAACCACTGTCATTGGGAACTACACGGATATCGGACGAGGGACCCACACCCCCCGGCTAGCTGCGACATCCGGCTTCCTGAGCGCCCGCTGTTGTCGTGACACGGTGAATGGGTGCAGGGATACCGAGGCAGAGAAAACTCCCCCCAAAGTCGACACATTTCCCAGGCGATCTTACTCCCGCATAATCCCCACCTCCAACCGGTCAGTGGTTTCTGGCTGTTGTATGTCACCTAGTGATGCAATGTTCTCTGATAAAGGCCTTGCTTGTCTTAGTCCAGGTCCCACTAGGTCCCATTTCTCTGTGTCACCTCCACGTGTGGAATTCCTGACAAACACCCACAGGTGGAGCGAAAAATCGCCTGCCCATGGTATTTTTACGTTATGCACGTACCCACACGACGGAATCGATGGCTGGAGTTGAAGGGCCCCACTACACGCTGTTGTGTGCCTTGGCTAGGCTGCCATGGAATGAACATCTAACAATGAACGAGGATCGTGGACTCCGACGCGATCGCTGCGTATACTCCGGAGGTCACTTGCTTCCGGTCTGCTCTCCTGCGTTCTGCGCCATGTCAAAGTGACTTAACATGTACAAGATCCACGGGACGGCGATTAAAATATCTCGCTGCGTATCCAGCATAACCACGAATGCACATAGAGTCACACGGGAGGTGGCCGATACCTCTTAAGACGAGACACCTGCTCACAATGTCCTTCACTCGTGCCCTTTGGCCGACTAATATATCGGCTTTTGTGGTCTCGACGCCTGCTAACCCATTGACCGTGCAGGTTGAGGTTGTCCTCGCTAAAGATAAGACCGCCCCGTTCACGCAAATCATACCGATGATGTGACGGCGACGGTCAACCACTACGATGGCCTGGAGACCACCACGTTCGAAGAGGAGTACTATAAGCCGGTCGTACGACTCATACCCTACTAACTACTCAATGGGCCTCTCTGTTCAGTTCAAACGCATCGGAGGTGGTACGAAGGCTGTGTTCAGGTGAGCCGTTCATTTCTTTGTGGCCGGAGGAAGAGGGAATGGCCGTGGTCGAGACCCCAAAACGCACAGGCAATTGGCCATCCGGTTCAGGATTCGACTCTCGGCCAGGAACGAGTTTTTCCGAATGCATTGCTGGCACAAAAGCTGAAGGAGATATCCCCTCGACCGACACAGATCCGCGAGCTCTACGCTCACCAGCGCGACTAAATGGAAAGGGACTGACTCGTGATGAAGGAACAGCCCGGCGCGTGGTCGACTCGTACAAGCTCCGCGGCCAACCCTGAGACATGCCCCCAGTTCTTCGCAAATGCGTATGCTGCCGTATACATGGATCCAAATAACTGCATCGCTGAATATAGCTGCCCCATGCTAGTAGAAAGACTGGGATGGACGAGGCCAATGTTCTGTCCAAGTATGATGGCTCTGTTTCGTTTTCCTCAAACCGACTCAGGTTTGGCCGTCGTTTTAACTATTATATCACGACGTCCATTAGGTCGTCCAATTGATCTTGCCCAGTATTGGGTACTGGTTCCTCCTCCGACGGTCAATTGATCCGGACCAGGTCGGCCCGTTCTTGACAGCCAGCTCGAAGATATCTGGACGAGTCTGCATCGTGGCCTTCCAGCGCTCGTCGCCTTTCGCTCCTCCCCCACCATCGCTCGCTCCTCTCTTCTGGCGAGTTGCGTCGACACAGCCGATCATGGTAGACCTAGAAGGAATCGTGGGGGATCCGTGAGTCCTCTGATCATGTCATATTATATCCTAACCAAATCATGTCCACGCCGATAGCCGAAAACGCGGAGGCCAGGATTCGGAACCCGAGGTTGGGAGTGACTTGGCTCACCTGAAGGGTAAGAGACGAAACTGGTACGTTGCATCGCACCCGCATCGTTCGTCTCACTGAATGTTTGATTCTTAGGTCGAGGAAGCGTCGGAATTCAGGTGGATCAGAGGGCTCCTTCCAGAGCCCTCCATCGTGGTACGATTGATATGTCCCTCAACTAATCCGTTTTCCTATCTCTGACCCCCAGTCACAGCCAGGACCCTGAGGGAGGACGGAAGGGGGATGCGAGTGGGGGACAGAATGGCCGCCAACAAGCGAATTGGTGAGCTCCCTTACCTCTGATCAGGATGTCACCAAGACCCCCACGCAGCTGGAAACAGGTCTTACCGTCCACTCAAGAGGACCCTCGGGCCCGATTCTTTAACGACTACCACAAGGAGGCTGACGAGCACGATAGGTGGTTCATGGAGAAGTATCATGAAGATTTGAATATCATCCTGATCTTCGTGAGTTTTGTGTGGTGTTCAGGCGCGCACACGCTAACTCCGTCACAGGCTGGTCTTTTCTCCGCCGTCGCCTCGGCGTTCGTAATCGAGGTCCACTCTCACCTCCTGAAGGACCCTAACGACGAGACTGCTGCCCTCCTCCGTGTCCTTATCCACAAGATCGACAATACCACCTTCGGAAACAACCCTCCCACCCTACCGCAGTGGACCGGTCCTCCCAAAAGGATCGTCCAGGTCCAAGCTATCCTGCTCGCAAGTCTAGGCATTTCACTCCTCGCTGCCTTCCTTGCGATGCTCGGTAAACAATGGTTGGACCAGTTTGTTTCCACCGACATGCGAGGGACCGCCATCGAGCGCAGCCACCATCGACAGCGCAAACTTGATGGCATTGTCGCCTGGTACTTTGACCATGTGATGGAGACGTTGCCGTTGATGCTGCAGGCTGCGCTGCTGCTCCTTGGTTGTGCCCTCTCCCGCTATATCTGGGACGTCAATACCACCGTCGCATCCGTGGTCGTTGCTGTCACCTCGCTCGGCATCATTCTCCACGTCTCCATCCTTGTCGTAGGCACGGCTTCTGAGAGCTGCCCATACCAAACCCCCGGTGCCCGCTTCTTACGCTACACCTTCCTCACAACCCTCCCATCTGCTTTTCATTCAGTTCGCTCTATCACCCGGAAGCTCTTCATTTTTGTTTCCTCCAAGCTCCATGATCTCGCTCGAGGCACCTTCTGCTATCGTCTGTTTGTTGAGTGGCGGTCATCAACAGTCAATATCGCCGGCTTCCTCCGCTTCGTTGTTCAGATGCCCAGTGCACTGATCATGGATCTTTTTTTCCGTGGGCCAGCGATGCTGGTGATCACTTTGGGCCGGATGATGCGCCACTTGCTGGTTGCTCCTGTTATCATGGGGTACCGCTGGTATACCACCACCACCCCTCTAATGCACCTTTTGGGTCAACGAGCAATCGCGTTGGACTTGCGATGTGTTTTGTGGATGCTCCAGAGATCCTCGGACAAAACTGTCCACCTCTCAACCTTGAAACACCTTGCAACAATGATGACACTTGTTGACTTTGACCCCGCCCTCGTTTCAAGTTGTTTCGATGTCTTCGTCGGTTGCATCAAAGTAGATGTCAATCACAGGGTGGCGATTATGCAGGGGTTGGAGCAGCTCGCTGCAGAGTCCGCCATGTGTTTTCTCCGTACCTTCCACCAGCTTTCGACCGTGGACCCAGGTTCAAGTGTCCTCAAGGACATATGCAAACGCTACAAAAGGGTTTTTCCCCCAGGGGTCGACTTATCGGGACTCCCGTTCGATTACACTATTACCAAGATCCATGCCTTGGCCAATCGGTCCTGGAACCCTCGCACTATCAAGTGGGAAGCCTGCAGACCATCCGCTCAGGAATGTATTTCGTTCACACGGAGCGTGGCTGAGGTCGCCCACGTGATATATTGGCGGACACGACTTCAGAAGGTACCCCGTTGGACCCTCCATTTTGCACTCCATTATCTGTCCCTGGACCCCATTATTCCAACGTCCGCCATCGCTGATTGCCTATCGATCATCGCGATTGACCTCGGATGTGATGTCCTGAACACTGGATTCGCGATGTCGGACGAGCGGTACGTTCGCATATGAGAGACGAACATGATTCTAACCTTGGATCAGCGTGCGAGTTGGGCAGGTCGCGAGCCTAATAACTCAAAAACTCAATGTGATGATTAAAAGTGAGGACTGGCGTCTGATCAGATCCAAGCGCAAGGCAGTCACGGCGCTCCTCCCGTACGCAGTGCGGAAGGAGCGTGATGGACAACCCGAGATGTTAGATACATTCCTACAAGCTGCCATAGCGTCAAGGGACCGGGATTTCACGTGGCGTCACATCGGCCAATACGCCAGTGGGATACCCCACGAAACCACCCCCCGCGCTATCGTGCTCGTTTTGCCCCACATTTACTGGGGTCGGCTGACAGACAGGGAAGCTTTGATCCAACGGTGGGCGGCGGCGGCTTCTGAGGTCCCGCGTATCGACGAGGTCCCTCAGTGTGTGGTCAACACACTGTTGCAAATCGCATCTCAGAGGGAACTCCTATCGCACATCCCCGCCGACGCTTGGCTGCGGTTGACCGAACGACCTTCTCTCCCACCCAATTGCCGGGGACGTGACGTCGGAACTCGTACTCATGTCGTCAGGGCCGTCCGGGCGCTCAAGAACATCGAGATTCTAAAGTCCTACCTCCTTCTCGTTTGGTCTGAGTGGAATTACTTCCCATCCGACAGTTTTGGCAATGTGTCGAATCACGGACTGCCTGCCCCACGCCCACTCTGCATTCCAGATAGGAGGGTAAACCTCTCCTTATCCAATAGTTCAGAGCGCGGCTCGAGTACCCTCCTGCCCCCCAGCGGCGATAATAGGTAAGCCGCCACTCGTCATACATTCCAAAACGACGCCGAGACCCATTTCCCTGCAGCATGTTGCGTCCATACTTCCCCGAAAGTTTGGGTAGTATACCGAGCCGTCAGCCGCACTCCACCCTCAGCACGGCATCGGGTTCCCGTCCACCCTACGTCCCCACCAGGGTGCCAAGCCCCTACACACCGTACATCCCCGACCATATATCAACTCACCACCCACCCAACAATTCAGATAATACGTCAAGCCGCCACCCACCCTATAGGACGCTGAGTCGCCACCCACCCTCGCCCTACGACCTGAATCGGCCTGGCACCTCCTACGCCTCAGACCGGACGGCGAATTCCTACCTACTCATCGCCAAGGTTCCTCAGCCCCACATTTCCAGCAGTTTCTACGAGATGCAGATCTCGATCCAGGAGGACTTCGGTGGAATTGGGATGGGACACCACCGGGTGGATCTTATCAAACGGCTGAACCGCGTTCTCAAGAAGTTGGATCGCGGGTTGGAGTACTTCAAACAGCGCAACCCAGAGTTTGAAGAATACCATCTGTTTGGAATGAAGACTACGTACCAGAAACTCAGAGAGACATTGTTGGGTGTGGATGCGGAGGCGGAGCGAACGCAGATGCAGACGCGGACGCGAAGGTGACCAGACGTGCGTCCCACCCCATGATCGCACCCTCTGTATACTAACTTCCCCGGCACACACAGGATTCCACACAACGTTCACGTGCGCACCCTCCCATGCCTATAGTCTCGCTGGAACGCTTGGCACTCCCACTCCCCACTTTTTTCCCACCTCTTCTTCGATATCGTCCGTCCGACCCGTCCTGACACTCCTCTCGTCATCTCCTAGCCGAATCGCGTGCTGCTCGAGTAGACTCCGTGTAGACCTTTTCAAATATGCATTTGGCGGGGACAATCTTCGCAGTATAATGGCCGCTGCCGCCTCCCTCGGATATTCGTTCACCCCTACCTCGTAACAACAATACATGTTAGTATTCCCGTGCTCATTAAGGACGCTTCCCAGGATATCAACGCATCTGTGTTTCATTTCTTCATTCATACGATCACTGGCTAGGCGCCGCACACAGGCGGGCGGGCGGCGCCGCCGCCACTGCCAGTCCGAACTCATGATGAACTCCGACTTTGTGTAGTTTTTCATTTGTTCACCAATGTTGGTGCTGCTGGGGCCCGGTGATGCTATCAGCACCCGTCCTCGTCTCGAACGAACGTTCGAACGTTCAGCGGGACAGCCCCTTCTCCCGACGTTTGGGACTCTTGACCTCGGTCATACTTTGGTCTCTATCCATCGATCCTACCCCTACCACTGCGAGGGCAATGATCGTATGTCACCTAATGTTCTCCGAAAAAGGCCGTGCTTGTCTTAGTCCAGGTCTCACCAGGTTCCATTGCTCCGTGTCACCCCCGCGTGCGGAACCCCTGACAAACACCCACAGGTGGAGGGAAAAATCGCCTACCCATGACATTTTTATGTTATGCACGTGCCCTACACGAGGGAACCGATGGTTGTAGTTGAAGGTCCCCACTACACGCTGTTACGCGCCTTGGCTAGTCTGCCATGGAATAAACATCTAACAATGAATGAGGATCGTGGACTCCGACCTGATCGCTACTCCGGAGATCACTTGCTTCAGGTCTGCTCTCCTGCGTTCTGTGCCACGTCAAAGTGACTTGACATGTACAACATCCACGGGACGATTCAAATCTCTCGCTGCTCGTCGAGTATAACCACGAATACGCACATAGTCGCACGGGAGGGAGCCCGTGCCTCTTAAGACGAGACACCACCCGTCGAGAATCTCCTGCTCACAATGTTCTTCACTCGCGCCATTTGGTCGACTGTTATATCGGTTCCCGCGGTCTCGACGCTGCTAGCCCATTGACTATTCATGCCGCAGTTGTCCTCGATTATGATAACACCGGCCCAGTTCATGCAAATCATACCGATGAGTCACTTGCGGCGGCGACGGTCAACTGCTATGATGGCCTGAAGACCGCAGAGGCGTACTACTATAAGCCGGTAGTATGACCCATAACCTGCGATCTCCGCCAAACTACTCAATGGGTTCTCTGTTCAGCTCAAACGCATCGGAGGTGGTGCGATATGTAGGTCGCGGTCAGGTGAGCTGTTCATCTCCGTGTGGTCGGAGGAAGGGGGGGGCGGCCGCGGGGGAGACCCCAAATCGCACAGGCAATTAGCTATCCGGTCCAGGATCCGAGGACGGCCACTGTCAATCGGGGACGATACTTTCCGAATACATCTAGCACAACAAGCTGAAGGAGGTATCCTCTCGACCGACATAGATCCGCGAGCTCTACGCTCACCAGCGCGACTTGAGAGGAAGGTACTAGCCTGTGATGATGAAGGACCAGCCCAGCGCGTAGTTCACTCGCACCCCACAGTACAATTACTCCGCGGCCAACCCTGAGATGTGCCCCCAGTTCTTCGCAAATGCATATGCTACCGTGAACATGGAACCAAAGAACCGCATCGCTGAATATAGTTGCACCCATGCTAGTAGAAAGACTGAGATGAACGAGGCCGATATTGTTCTGTCCAAGTACGATGGAGCCAACCGGGTTCGGTTCTTTGCCTGTTCTTGTGACTGGGGTTGCCGACCCATGGAATAGGCCTGGTACTAGGGTTTGAAACCAAAGTACATAACCGGCCGTGTGCGACTTGGTATCGAAGGAGAGAACAAAACTTCCCGTTTTTTGTTTTCTTCGGATTCCCAGACTAAAGAGGTGAAGCGCATGCCACTGATAGGGACCGCGCCGACCCGAAGTAGTTGAAACGTTGACATGTATGACGGTCCAAGTGGACCAAAAAGAATTCCCATCACGCGTGGGGAATCACGTCGCACGGGGATCTCGACTCGACCTGGGGAGGTTTCCTGCCTTCCCCCAATTGAATCAGAGTCGGGGAGGACCCTACCGTCAATTCTTACGATATTTGGGGGCGGTTTCGAGGGGATATCCCCAGTTTTCTGTTGAACGGAGTGCCGGCGGGATTACCCGGTGACGGGCGCTTAAGTGCCCATGGGTAACCCGGTTCGACTACCGGATGTGTCAGATATTCATGGTGGTAGATTCCTCTCTGTTCAACTTATTATTTTCGAGGGGGAATATCAAAGTAACAATATATACCCTAAATATAAGAGAAGGATACTGTTAGTCGAGTTTTGCGTTGAGCGGGCACTCATTAGGAGGTGTTCGTCAGTGATCTTCGATATCGGTAGTCGGGAACGATCGGAGCTTGATCGGATCACGGACCCGGGTAATCCCGCCGGCACTCCGTTCAACAGAAAACTGGGGATATCCCCTCGAAACCGCCCCCAAATATCGTAAGAATTGACGGTAGGGTCCTCCCCGACTCTGATTCAATTGGGGGAAGGCAGGA
>Ga0307511_10004198_pt1 | contig 14694 bp, 26 predicted proteins | sample 13_EM_MG_FD_200266 | JGI IMG/M metagenome (GOLD analysis project Ga0307511, IMG submission 200266) | Populus trichocarpa ectomycorrhiza microbial communities from riparian zone in the Pacific Northwest, United States - 13_EM | ecosystem: Host-associated > Plants > Roots > Unclassified | place... | reverse complement strand
CAAAGACCCATCCGGCGGGAATGGCTGTGATCGGGGAAGCCAGGAACATATTGTATAACTCCTCCATGAGGTCAAGTCGGCGGGCGAGGTGTTTCTCCCAGACCAGCTCGAACACACGTCGTGAGGCAAATTTCTTCTCAAAGGCGCCACGGCATCCCTCCTCAGGATATATGGTAATGATGTAGTGGGAGAGATGAGAGGATCCTGGACTCCGGAAGATATGAGGGAGGTCGCCAGCCCCTATCTCACTGATGCGTTGCTTGAGCTCAACTTCTTAGCGTTCCGGATTGTCGCTATCCATAGCCAAGGCTCTGATGGACGCGCCATACCGATGGAACAAATAGGAGAGCTGACGTTCCGGGTGGATCTTTTTACTGAGGAAAGAGCGACTACAAAAAATGAATGATGTGAACCTCCAAAGGCTAGGTGTACGTACACTTGAACGACCTCCAAAATGGACCACGGGTTCATGTAAAATCTTCTTCGCCCAATTTTGTTAATCCACCCGTCACTCTTGGAAAGAGGGGAAGGGGAGATTGTACAAACGGCGAAGAAACTTGACCCGTATCTGAATATGGGGGCGGGTTGCGGGAGGTTCGGGTTTATGTCAATAAGAACCCATATCCGGTGGGAAACTTGGTTTGCCGGGAAATGTATCGGGAGATATTTCCCAGGGTTATCGAGGTTTGTGATCTGGGTGACACCACCCTCGTGGAAAAGGACTGCGTAGGAAGCATTGAACTGGAATGCTGTGGGGAGCTTGAATGCGAGACGACGCATGAGGAGGTAAAGCAAAAAAACAGATTTCCCTGATCAAACGTTAGATTCTGCAAGCAATGGGGGAAGATGGAACATACCGATCCCAGGTTGTCCGCCGACCACAAACGCATGGGCATTGGGTTCGTTGACCGACGACACAGCCACTTCCTCAGCTTCTTTGTATTCGGACCGTACCAAAATCTTTCGATTTTCCATGACCCAGGGAGGGGGTACGCTCGGGGAGATAGTTGCGACGGAGCATGTAAAGGGGATATTGGTGGGAACAGCTTTGATAGGCTTGACATCTCTCTCGACAAGTTCTTCAACTAGGAAGGTGTCCAGGGGTTTCCCCCAAAAGTGGTCTCTGAATGGAATCCACTCGGCACAAGCATCACCCTTTGGATCAAGGCCAGAAAGCTTGTCGATTGCCGCCTCTTGAACAGCGGTGTGGTCGCGGAGATCTTCGAGCGACATGATGCGAATGATCATCCAAGTCCAAGCTATCCTCGAGTCTACGATTGAACGATCGGCGAGGGACTGCAATCGACGTGACGCAGCCAGAATTGACAGCGAAAACTCGACGGCATCATCACCTAGTGCTTTGGAATTATTGCCCCTGATACTGAAAGCTACGCTACCGCTTCTCCGATGTACATTCTCACTTCCCTTGGAGTCGATATCACCGCCCTTAGCGCAGCACGAGTGCGGAGTCGCCGAACGGTGGAACGTCTGACTGTGTTGGTGAATAAAGTTGACATCCTGGCCAGATCATGTAATCAGATGGCGAATCCCGCCACCAGAGTTAGGTTCAGTCTACCTGAGCGCAGTCTTGGCGCATCGTCCCATCCACTATTCTACGTACCCGCTGGGCCGCGGGGGTGTCACCAAAGATCCGTCGAAGGCACCAACTGGAAGCCGGGTGGGGGGATGTTCGCCGAGGTCTGAGTCACATAGTTACAGAAACCTTCATCAAGAGCACTCAGCCAAAAGGTGTTCGTATACCACATGCAAATATAAGATCGATAATAAAAACCAACGCAAGGGAGCGCTTGGACAGAAATGGAGGGTGGCACAACAAGTAAAGACCAAAGGGAGCGAGCAGCATCACCGTTTCACTGGATTGAGCAGTCTACCGATATCGATGGGGCAGTGAAACACCCGGAATAGTGCCCACTCTGCTCCCTCCATGGCATCGCATTGTCCCTTACCTTCTTCTTCGCCTTGGTCTTCATCCATTGCTTCGTCTTGGTCCTCATCCATTGATCCGTCTTCGTCCTTGATTGTGCCTTCGTTTTCATCGCTATCCGTCTCCTCACTTGATATTGGGACCGTTTCACCAAAGTACTCAAGGGGGACCGTGATGCTCGGGTGGATGTCCTCGGGTGTGACAATCACAAGATACCTCCGAGTGCCGGGGGGCACGCCTAGTCCGCTGACCTTCTGCAAATCATGCAAGTCGTGTTTTGTATTGTTTCGCGTCATCTGGAACACGAAGAGGATGGGTGACCCGCCAGGAGGACGAATAAGGAGCACCGAGTTAACTGCAGCGAAGTCGGAGGATTCGAGACGATAGTAGCGATTCATCACGAGTTCGGCCCCTTCAACGAGGGGATGCTCCTCCGAACTGGCCAACTGGAATTCTCTCAAGCTACTCCTTACTTTGGAGGCGGCATAGTTGTCAAAGATGATTCCCGTCTTCCCGCGGCGGGGATGGATGGGGAACAATCGAAGGATTCCTTCAGCCCTGAGAACCTGGTGCATGCGATCTTCGAAGACCCATCCAGCGGAGGTGACAGTGATTGGGGCAGCCAGCAACAGATAGTAGAGCTCCTCCATGAGGTCAAGTCGGCGGGCGAGGTGCTTCTCCCAGACCATGTCGAACACACGTCGTGAGGCGAATGTCGTCACAGATTCGTCGCGAGATGCCTCCCCAGGGTGTATGGCGATGATACAGTGGGAGTTTTCAGAGGATTCTGGATTACGGAAGATGTGAGGGAGTTCTTCGGGCTGTATCCCTTCGATGTCCCGCTGGAGCTCGGCTACGTAGAGTTCAGGGTGGGTGCCATAGTGAGCCAAGGCTCTGGTAGACGCGCCATACTGATGGAACAAATAGAAGAGTTGACGTTCTGAGCAGATCGTACCACCGAGGAAATGACGACTACAGAAAGTGAGCGTTGTGGACCTCCAAAGGGTAGATCCACATACCCTTGAATGACCTCCAAATTTGACCACGGCTTCATGTAAAATCTTTTTTCGTAGAGTTTGTCGAGCCACTCGGTATTCATGGAACCAGGGGAGATCGAACTAACGGCAAAGAAATACGAGTTGTATCTGAAGGCGGGGGCGGGTTGCGGGAGGTTCGGGTTTATGTCGATAAGAACCCATATCCGGTGGGAAAATTCGCCTGGTGGGAAACATATTGGGAGATATTTGTCGGGGTCATCGATGTTTTTGAGCTGGGTGACACCGCCTTTGTGGAAAAGGACTGCGTAGGAAGCGTTAAACTGCAACACTGTGGGGAGCTCGAGTGCGAGACGGCGCATGAGGAGGTAAAGTAAAAAAACGGATTTCCCTGATCAAATATTAGATTTTGCAAACGATAGAGGAAGAAGGGAGCGTGCCAATCCCAGGTTGTCCGCAAACCACAAACGTATCGGTATCAGGTCGGTTGGCCGACACAGCCGCTTCCTCAGCCTCTTTGTATTCGGACCGTACCAAGATCTTTCGAAGGTTTATGTTCAAGGGAAGGGGCACGGTCGGGGGAACGATTACGACTGCGCGTGTAATGGGGGGATTGGCGGGAACAGCTTTGATGGGCTTTACATCTCTATCGACAAGTTCTTCAAATGGGAAGGTATTCATGGGTTTCCCCCAGAAGTGGTCTCTAAATGGAATCCACTGGACAGAGGAACCACCCTTGGGGTCAAGGACAGAAAGCTTGCTGATTCCCGCCTCCTGAACAAGGATGTATTTGCGGAGATCTTCGAGCGACATGATGGGAGAGGGGAAAGATGATCGACAAACGAATGCAAACAAAGCACTCTGTTTTTCTACTTAGCTTGAAGTTATCTCCGAGACCGCCCCGATTATCTCTGAGGACACTTATTACATGTCTTTCCTGTGGGCACCACCGTTGTTATATCCATTTTGCAAGGTTGTTGTCGACCGATTCTATCGAAGACGAGCATTGAATCAAACCCCGGAAACTCATGACATGGAGTCAGGTTGTCGCGTACGAGGAGATATTCATTGTCTTACAGTTACTTCCAAAAGCACGGCCTGTGCAATTTTAGAGGCTGCTGCTATCACCCTCCCCACATGACTGATACGATACTACTTTGGACACACCTCCTACCGCGGTCTCGGATGGAGACTCGCATGAACATGGTAACGCATGGCGACGGCCATTCGTACATTAGAAAGCCTGGGGGTATCCCCCAACACGATTCAGGACTCCAGCGCCTCGAAGACTTCTTTGAAAACATCGTAGTTGATTTTTCCCGTGCGCCCGGCTGGATAAACCGCGAAGATGACCTCCTTGAACCAACCAGCGAACTCTTCATCGAACAGGACCGCCTTCATCTCTTCAGCGACTTGGCGCGGCGGGCAACGGTACACTCCGCAGCCCATGGCGCCTACTCACATATATCAGTCGCGAGCCCCAGGTCCACGTCGGGCGGGGAGCTACGCACCAAGGATCAATACTTGTTGCCCATTATGCCCCGCCATCCGGTAAGTCAACTTGATCTTTTCCTTGAGGTCATGAACGTCCGAGTCTTTCACGAATCTGTCGTTCGAAATCTTGGGAAGTCGAGGGGCGGCGATGGTGAGAACAGCAACGGTTTCCCTCTTGTCGACCGAGGGATCAACGCAGTCGTGATCCAGGTCGTCTCTGAAGATCACGACGGCTGGGGAGTAAATTCCTGCGTCTGAACCTTGTCCGAGGTTAGGCCAAGGGTAGTATTCTTCCTTAAGCGTGATGTATAGAGTGGAAGAGTAGCAGAGTGCCTCTTCCTGTTATCGGAAACGGAGAGTTCAGTTATCGTAATCACCTCAGAGAATAACGATAACACGTACCTGGGTTTTACAAAGCGTATCTCTCCACCCACCGGCTCTGTATAAGTCGCTCGCGAGATTCAAGATGGCGACCTTCCCTCTTATCGTAGGATCTATCTGGATATACTCCCTAGCGGTCGTGAACGCATCCAATCCTTCAATCCGAACCGTAAACGGGGGGAAGTTTGGACAAGCGTCCTTGGTTAACGGCGGGAGCTGATTGGCATGGAATGTCGAATCTGCGGATGCGCCTGGAGTGGCAGCGATGATTTCGGGCGTGCGAGAGATGGTGTCTTCAGCGATGATCTGGAGTTCATCCATGGCTCGGTGTAGGGGGCGTCGGAGTGGCGGTAGTTTTTGGCTTGCCGCTCTGCGGAGGAATCCTAGGATCGAGTTCATTGGTGGGCTGGGCCGCCCAGTCCATGTGGTCTGGGAGTCATCGCCGGTGTATATTAGCGCCCGTATCGTTGTGTAGTGATCGACCGCTACATTTCTCACCCGGGCCCTACGCCGAAGGGTGCGCGCACGAAACCAAGCAAACCAGTCGAACACATCGCATTCGGCGTCCGGGCCGTTTAGTGCCGAATTAACGTTTCGAGTCGAATGACAGCCCGGCCGGATGCTGGCTGGCCGGCATACCCAAGAAGACGCTGTAACCCATCCTACCACCTTCCTCCCACACTTGCCAGTCATCAACCCGGCAATACACCAGGTACGTGCCGTTTTGACAGATTGACAGCGAGCTGCCCCAAACCCTAGGAGAAACCCTAGGATCGGGTCCACTTGTAGGTTGGGCCGCCCTGGCCATATGGCCAACCACTATCAGTATTTCTCACCAACGGGAGTCCCTACACTGGAAGTGCACGCACATGAGGCCCGGCGAATCTGTCGAACACACCCCATTCAATGTCTGAATTATTTCGTTTTGAATGGGAGCTTCCAGTTGACCGATAGCTATCGTTTCCCCCTCAAGCCGATAGTGCGACAGCCGTTCTAGCTGTGTTAACACTAGGACATCTGGAAATGCGACTATGTCAGTCACTCGGCGCTCTGCGTAAACCTCTCTTTCTCTCCCCCTCACCACACCATGTTCCTCTCACTCAGCACAAGCCCACGCTACCCCTTATGGCAAGTCTAAGCGGGACCGCAGAGAAGCCGTAAGTTCCCCGATCGTACGGTAGTTTACCCTGGCTAAATCTCGTGTATCTATAGCCAAGAAACTAATTGGGGCGAAGATTTGGGGAACGAGGCCGTGAGAGACCCAGCTCACCGAAAGAGCACGAAGTGGAGGAGGTACGTCGTATCACACTCGCGCCGTTCGGCTCACTGAGTATTTGTTCCTCAGATCAAGGAGGCATCGGAATTCTGGTGGACCAGAGGGCTCCGTCCAGAGTTCTTCATCGGGGTAAGGTTTCCGTCCCACATCTGGGCGGCTCCTCGTCTCTGACCTTCGAACGCAGCCAGGTCCGTGAGGTGGGGCAGGCATTGGATGGACTACCAGCGGACGGGTGAGTTTTCTTCCATGCCCGGCCAGAATGTCGCCGAGACCCCCCTTGCGACAGGAAACAGGACATACTGTCTCCTCAAGAGGATCACCGGTCTCGATTCTATAAATACTATCGCAGGGAGGCTGATGGGTATGACCGGGAGTTCATGGACAAGCACGATGGTGATTTGAGCACAGCTTTGATATTCGTGAGTTTCGCATAGTACTTGGGTGTCCACGTGCTCACTCGGCCACAGGCTGGTCTGTTCTCCGCCGTCACCTCCGTATTCATCATCGATGTCCAATCCCAACTCCGACCCGACCCGAACAGTGAGACTGCCGCCCTCCTCCGTGTCCTCATCCACAAGATCGACAATACCACCTTCGGAAACGACCCTCCCACCCTCCCGCAATGGACCGGTCCCCCACACATGATCATCCAAGTCCAAGCTGTCCTTTACGCGAGCCTCGCCACTTCCCTCCTCTCCGCCTTCCTTGCGATGCTTGGAAAGCAATGGCTGAACCGATATGCATCAACCGACCTGCGAGGGACTGCTATTGAACATAGCCAGAATCGGCAGCGCAAACTCGACGGCATAGTCACCTGGTACTTCGACCATGTGATTGAGTCATTGGCGTTGATGCTGCAAGCTGCGCTGCTGCTCCTTGGTTGTGCCCTCTCTCGCTATCTCTGGGATATCAATATCGCCGTTGCATCCGTCGTCCTTGGTGTTACCTCGTTCGGCATCACCTTCTATATTTTCATCATCGTTGCTGGTACAGCTTTCGAGAACTGCCCATACCAAACACCTGGGTCCTATGCCCTTCGTTACCTGTGGCCTATCCGGCTGCGTAGTGCGCCTTCCGCTCCAGAACAGGGGTTGAACCAGTATGCATCAGCAAAACAGTCAAACTGCTGTGGGGGTCACTGTGGTACTGTGAGTTACTGTGGCGCTGTGAGCTGCTGTGGCGCAGGGGGATGTCTCTGTGGCGATCGTTACGTAACGTTTTTATGCGATCTTTTTGGCGGGCACAGCAATCGGACGGTTTTGCTGATGTGCGGCCGTGTTGGACTTCCGGTGTATTTCGTGGACGCTCCGGACGTCCTTGGATAAACTCGTCCTCTTGTCGACCTTGAAACACCTCGCAACGATGACAACACTTGTCAGCTCTAACCCCACCCTCATTGCAGATTGTTTCGATGTTTTCATCAGTTGCACGAAAGGGAGCGTTGGTGACCGCGAGGTGGTAATGCAAGGGTTGGAGCAGCTCGCAACTGTGTCCGCCCTGTGTTTTTTCAACATCATCTCTCATCTGTTGGTCGTAGATCCGACTTCAAGTGTCCTCGAGGATGCGCGATGAATGCTGCCTGCTGTCTACTCGTTCCCCAGTGGAAACTTCTGTACTTCCGGTGGGGCGACTACAAACCCTCCCCCCACGAACACAGCATGGTCGCCCGCAGCCTTTTAAAACTTGCGCAATTCAAATACCAAAGGTCACAACGAGTAAAAGTTCCCCGTTTGATTCTCCGCTTCGCACTCCACTCCCTATCCCTGTATCCCCCACCTCCGACATCCGTCATTGCCGACTGCCTGTCAATCGTTGCGACCGACCTAGGTTGTGATATAGCACTCATTATGGAGTTCGGTGAGAGGTGGGTTTGTATCTGATAGGCGAACAAAGCACTGACCCCGAAGTAGTGCGCGAGCATGGCAGGCCTCAGAGAGTATAACTTGGAAAGTGAAAACGATGGCCGAAGCTGAAGATCTGGATGAACTCCACTCCAAGCGTAAGGCGGTCGCCACACTTCTTCCCTACGCGGTCTGGCTGGAACGAGCCGGGGAACCCAAGATGCTCGACGCACTCTTACATGCTGCCAGAGCCTCGAGGATGCCGGGTTTTCATGTGGTATCATACCGAGCAATTTGTCGATACACTCTTCTACGCGGCAAGCCCTCGTGCTATAGTGCTTGTATCGCCCAACTTTTTCTGGCATACCTGCGGGAGGGATTAGTCCAGCGATGGGCGGCGGCAGTTTCTGTAGCCCCGCATACTGAAGAGATCGCGCAGAGTGTAGTTGACGCGCTGTTGTGGGTTGCGTCCAACCACATCCTGTTACCATATACCACCATCAACACTTGGTCATGGTTGACAACGCGGCCCTCTCTCCCACCCTTCTCCATGGGGCGGTACATTGGAACCCATCCGAACGTCGTCAGGGCAGTCCGGAGTCTCGAAGATACCAAAGTTCTCAAGGCATACTTGCTCCTCCTCTGGTCCGAGTGGATTCCTCTCTGGGATAAGAGCAGCTTGGACGAGATGTGTGCCTCAATGCGCGAGGACTTTGGTGGAATCGGGATTGGCCACCACCGGGCAGACCTCATCCAACGACTGGACCACAGCCTCAGGCAGTTGGACTGGGGGCTAGAATCCTCAAGCAGCACAATCCGGCCCTCGAGGACTGGCATATTCAGGATATGAGGTACTATTACCGAATATTCAAGAACATATTGCTGGACACGAATATCGAGGCGATCGCTTGTACGTCGTCCTATCCAATGGTTACGTTTCTCCGTATCCTGACTCAGGTGGACGCATAGAATCTCGCCCAACACTTATGCGTGTGCTTCCTCTCTCACGTCCATAGCTTCGCGTCCGGAACCGTCATACATAAGTTCGATACCAACGTTCATTCTCATCACATTGACGAGACGAACTCTATCCCTCTGGTCTGTTCGGCGCCGGATGACCATCAGGGACTATGCTTGTCACGTTTAGCCATTGCTACCACCTTATGCCGCCTATGAGTTCTAGGTTCATGTGTAAACTTGCTCACCAGGATTACCATGACGTCATCGCTGTCTGCCATCCTTTCCGTCGCTCGTCCCTCTCTTAGTGTTGGCGGCTACCCCCACCTTCCATCATGCATTCGCAGATTGATGTTTTTTTTTTTCGCGCACCTATCTCCGCATTCACCTGTGGTATCTACTTAACGTCAATGTATTTTGGTGGCAAGCGAGGTTCGGTCCGGAATCCGCGGGCCGGGGACGATCAGGAACGCAAATAAAGTAAGGAGCGTGTCTCCGGAACCACCGCGATTATCTTTGAGGATGTTTTATTACATCTCCTTCCTGCGGCCACCACCGTCGTCACATACACCAGGCTCCGTCAGCTTCACACCTCAAATCGCGAACGATTTGCGAACGGAACTCTTCCAGGGGACCCAGGATATTCATTACGCATGGTTGTCGTCGACCGATTCTATTGAAGACGCGCAAGTTAAACCTCGGAAACTCATGACATGGACCCAAGCTGTCGCTTATAAGGAGATATCCATCGCCTTACCTCCAGACGCACGGCCTGGGCAATTTTGGAGGCTGCTGCTATCACCCTCCCCATCAATCCAGAGCTCGTTTGTCCCGCTCGGGAACGTTCGTTCGACGGGGAAAGGACCATTCCCGGTCATCTCTATGCCGATAAGAATCACACCAAAGCCGGAGAAAAGCCCAGCGAAACAGACCCAGATCGAACGCACATATCGTGTCTCCCTCAGCGGCCTTGGTGACCTGTACTGCCTACTACGCGAACAAACCTCGTTCGACCTGGACAAGGTATGGATCGCCGCTTCCATCGAGAATAGAAGGCGATGGGACTGATGGTTCTAGAAAGTCTGGGACAGTGGGATCGGGTTGAGCTCCTGGCTGGTGGATTTGCTGAACGGTTCGCTATCAGGGGAACCGCCGGTGCTCGCCAAGGCAAGAGATGCGCTTTTGTCAAACCCTTGTAATGCGATTGAGCTGGGTTGAGTGCGTCGTCTTCCTCACATGCGTGAGGCTAACTGTGCTCTCAGGTACAGGTACAGGGATCGTCTCCATCGTTCTTTCTGCACTCAAGGCAGCCCTACTCGGAGAGACACTGCGCGAAGGTCGGCTCTTCGCGACAGACCTGGGTAGGTATCCTGCACCGCTACTTTATATATAACACTCAAGAAACCGTATAGCATCTGCGATCCCGCTTCTTTCCCACAACATTACTTCCAACGCCAGATATTTCACTCAGCCCGCAGATACGCCCGAACCACTAGCATTGGACTGGGATGACGAAAATCTCCCAGAGCAAGTCACCCAAACCGGAGGCTTCGACGCTATATTGTACGTCTCTTCGCACGCGTGAAGCAGACGATCTAACCTCCAGGCGTTTGGACACGTTCTTTTTCTGCCAGGATGGCAGACGTGACATACAACACCGCCTCGTTTCCTTCTCTCCTCCGAACCCTATCCTCCCTTGTCCAACTGAACACCCACCATTCACGCCCGCCTCCGGTGGTGATCTTGGGTTACAAGGAACGTGACCCAGACGAGAGGTCACTGTGGGGAATGCTCGAGAGTGAGGTTGGCGTTCACCTCGAGAAGGTTGGAGAGTGCGAAGGATGGCCAGAAAGCACTCCGATCGAGTTTTGGGTCGGCCAAGTAAAGTCTCCACCCCCTTCGTGATGCTTACCCCTACATTGCAAGCTGCGGGCGCACTGAGAGTCATCACAGCCACGGAAGATCCGAGTAGGAATCCTATCTTAAAGACGGGGGTGGAATATACACTGCTACACAGTACGTAGACGTAGATATGGGAAAGCAACTAGGAAATAAAACGGTCGATAAGATAAAGAAACGAACAAAGCGATAAGAAAACACGTAGATGCGTCTGCGTATATACTGCTGATCTAACGGGTTCCACCCCGTCCCTCCCTCACGCCGGGGGGACGGCGTTCGGATCTCGGAAGACCTAGAAAAAAGAAAAAAAGCTCAATTATCGAGTGACAGGGGGGACGGAGGGAACGCACTTTGAGACCCCAAAGATCCCCGACCTTGTTATCTCCTTCCTCCGGTTGCCCCTCGTCCTCCGCGTCTGGACTCTCCCCAACCTCAATCTTCAACCCACGTTCGTTGGCCAGATGGAGCAAACAAATGAAACAGAAGCTCGTGCTTATGTCTTGCATCTTGTCCTTCGGGTATGTCCTTCGCAGATTTGACACGACGGAATCGAAGACTCGGGGCTCCGCTGGATCGGTCGGACCTCCGTTCTCGTCTCCGTCATCCACGTCCTAATTCCCAAAGAAGAAACAAAGAAAAAAGGGGACACGATCAGTTACGTCGCCCGTGGAATGCGGAACGGTTTCCGAGATCCGTACCATGGATTCATCCGGATCCTTCAACGTCGGGACCTTGATGTCTAGGCCCTTCCAGATGTTCTCCTTCAATTTTCGCACGTCCACCCTCTTGGCCTTCTTCGTGTAATTTACGTACTGAGGCCGGACCCTTCTTGAGGTTCCCGCGAGGGTCGTCATGAGGTCCGGCTCATCGCCGTCCACGCCGGGGGCGGTAGAACCGTTCCCCCCGCCGTCATCCCCATCATCAAATCCGGCCCCGTCGCCATCGTCGTAGTCGTCGTGGAAGAATTGAGTGTTAAACGGTATCGACTGGTCATCGCCGTCTGCAAGTGCAAAGAGAGTGGGTTTCGAAATTCCGAACATTCGGGATGCGAGGAACTCACCCTCGTTGGCGCCCTCTCCTGATCGTTCTGCCGTTTTCTCCGCAGCAGCCTGAGCCCAGAAGTTCTCGTCGATCTCACCGTCGGCGTTTGTCTTTGGACTGACCCGCCGACCACGCATTTTCAGCTGCAATGCCTGGGTCAGTTGAAAAATACAACATTGCCTCAAGACTGCCTACCGAGAAGTCTGGCTTGAGGAATAATGTGACCAGCTGCCGACTCGTGAAATGCATGTCGTCTGGCAACACCTGTTCTTCCCTCTTCTCCTTCTCCTTCTCCTTGTTTTTCTTGTTGCCTTTCTTCCCCGGCTTCGAAGAACTTGGCAGAGAGTATCCGGGTAGGTTGATCCCAACACCTCGGGTGGGCGGCGCGAACTTCTCTTTCGCAAACTCCTTGACGGACATTCCGAGAGGTTCATGGAAGTTGATCTTGAACGCCTCTTTCTTCTCCCGTTTCTGCTTGGGGGCAGCTGCGGCGGCCTGCTCCCCTGTGGCTAGACAGAGGTGAAGAACGATCTCAGCACACCTGGGACAGGGATCGTACTGGGCACTCACGCTTCCGAATAACCTTCCTCAGCTTCCAATGCTCGGGACCCGCCCAGTTCTTCAGCACGTTCTTATCGAAGTAATCCATGGTGCCTCCGTCTACCTCTGGGTCCATCATCGCCATGAGGAGGTCTCTCTCATTTGGCCCTCTTGCTGGGTCAAACGGAACGAATGTCCCCCTCCCTGGTCCAGGCGTACCGTCGGCTTGATTGTCCGCGTCGACACCCACGGACCCATTCTCACCATCCCCACCAAAATCGTCGTCGCCTCCGTAATCGCCATCACCCGTGTACCCGTCTTGGTTCGCCTGGTCGCTACTGAAGAAGTCCTGAACCGGCGCGGGGTCTTCCGCGCCATCACCATCGAAAGGCGCTTCACCTCCCATGTCTTCCTGCGTGTACCCGATCGGGTCGTTGTCCCCGGCGTCGTCGTCATCGTAGTCCACTTGAGTCTGGGTAAAGGTATCATCGCGGTACATGCTGGGGTGGTCATCGTCGAAAGAGAAGTTGTTGCTCGAGAATGAAAAGTCCCTGAGTGAGGGAGTGATGGACTTGTAATCTAGGTCGTCGAGGTTGGGGAGGAATTGGGCTTGAGGAAAAATGCGTCAGCCGAAGGATTGATAATAGCTCGCGAGACAATCCCACCTCTCAGGTCGCTTAAATCAACTGCCTCGACAGGCTCGACCTCGTCAGCTTCCTCATCGTCCCCGGACTTGGCGACTGCGTCACTGGCGTCAAAGACGACCCGCAACCCTCCTCCGTCAATGCCCACACCCAAGCTTAAGTGGTTCATCAACAAACCGTGAGCGCCACCCTCGTCGAAGTCGGCGCAGGTCTTCTTGAACAGAGGATCGACAGAAAATTCCAGATCAAGCTTCTTGCTCCTGAGCTGGGCAGCGGATTTCGCCAAAGTTGCTTCGGCACGATGAGTTCCCTTCCGTTGGGTCCGTTGAGAACCGGGACCTCCATCACCACCGTCGTCCTCGTCGCCGGAATCTCCTCCACCTGGACCGTCTCGGACACCTCGAAGGAGCTTGTTCGTCTCGTCGTTGACGCTGTCCACACGCGAAGTCCAGATCTTTACGCACCCGTCGAGTGTGCACGAGGCCCGTTGAAAGTTGATCGAGTTATCGGTGTTGTTTCGCAGGAGGGACATGTCGTGGAAATAATCAATTAGAGCAAAGTTCCAGGAGTTGTTCGCGTTAATTTTCTGCCAGAGGATGAAAGAAAAGAGGTCTGGTTAGTCACTCAAAGACGCAGACTAAGCTTCAACCGCAGAACAGAGCACAAATACTCACATTGTCCGTTGCCATCTTCATCCACTCCTCAAAGTTCGAATTCATTACATCCCTGGGGACATTGATGATAGGTGCAGCAGGTACAACCGAGTTCAACTGAACAGGCTGCTTCCCCGCGTTCAGCCCATTTACCGCCGGCCCCGGATCCGTGAGGCCGTCGAACATGGTCGACTGCTGCCCGAGCAACTTCGCACTTTTCCTTCGTTTCCGCTTCTCGGCCTCGTCGTCGTTGAACCTCCCAGCCGTCTCCTGTCGCTTCAGACTCTTTGTCGCCTTTCCACCACTCCCGGTCGGTCCGGTTCCGTTGGGTGTGAAGCCGTCCGCCGCGTTCTCTTTATCGCCAACGTCAGGCCGGATGGTGCGTTTAGAGGAGGTTTTGCCACTCGGTCGTGAAGAGGAAGCTTTGCCAGCTCCATTCGCAGAGGGTTCGTTCCACTCCTGTTCCTCTGGCTCGGTGTCGTCGTCAGAGTTGTCCGATTCCGCGTATGTTGTTGCGGCTTTGGCAGGCGGGCCGCGCGACCTGACTGATCGGGCCATTTCCACGGGTGGTGAAAGTCGAAAGGATCAGGAAACACCGGAAACGTTGGTTTGCAACAGAATAGGGTGCAAGAGAGAAACAGTAAGAGATAAGATCTCGAAGAGTCGCTTATCCTTTGTCCAATCGAGTGGTTGAGGTGAGGGGGTGTGCGTGACACGTGACGTGACACAACGCGTTCGTGTTAGTCACGTGAATTATGATAATTCAACAAACCTCAACGTAATCACAAATGAGAGGGAAAGGACAATAGATTAGACTCTAGAGCTACGTCGAGGAGCGCACAGCGATATGAAACAGAGATAAGCGCATTATATACATTACTTCCGAGCACTGGAAACTCTTCCAACTCCCGAAAGAAGCGTCTCCTTTCCAAAATTCTAAGCAGCAAGCGATGCACAAGATCAAGCGGGACACGTGAAATGGACAAGTATGGAGGGGCATAATATGTGTATAGCATAAGGTGTGTATA
>Ga0307511_10004197_pt1 | contig 14695 bp, 14 predicted proteins | sample 13_EM_MG_FD_200266 | JGI IMG/M metagenome (GOLD analysis project Ga0307511, IMG submission 200266) | Populus trichocarpa ectomycorrhiza microbial communities from riparian zone in the Pacific Northwest, United States - 13_EM | ecosystem: Host-associated > Plants > Roots > Unclassified | place... | reverse complement strand
ATGAAAATACGAGAAAATCAAGTCCTCCAGAGATATATATATAAATAAAATATACTAGATCAAGCCCTCTTCTATAGAACTCGAGTATTCAATGTATTATTCAAATCAGGAGCCGAATTTTCTATTTATCCGTAGTGCTCCGTATTTCTCAATAGTTCCGTATATATGAGATAATCATATTTAAATATTATTGTGGCCGTCATATTGATGGGTGGGCTGGTCATTAGCGCGATTGTTGGGTGGGCCGGCCCAACCATCTTTAGCGTCCCATTTATGAATGGGCCGTATTGACGTATGGGTCAGAACATGCGTTATACACCAAATCGAGGAAATATTTAAATTGCCCTTGGGCTTATGGGCCTGGAGAATGACATTTCAGATACTCCGACTGCTAGGCAAACCACAATTACATTAGCCAATGCTGCTTGCCATGCACCTACAAATACCCGTGTTCCTGCCGATGCTGTAAGAATGATTAATTTATTGAATGCGAAAGTGTCAACGGATCATATCGGTGGTAACCTCTTAGTTCTAGCTGTTAGAGGAGAAATTGGCTTGGAAATATATCGATCTATTGCTGAGCTCCAGTTAGGTATACCCTTATTAATTCTTTTTTATATTTTGTAAATCAGTACTCGTAAACCTTTATCAATTCAAGTACCAAATCGAGGATTTATTTAAATTGCCTGTGCCCAGAACATAATACTGTGCAACGAAAGTCTTTAATATGTTGGAATTGAGCCGAGTCTATAATGTTCTACTGCCATTCCGGCAAAATAAATCCTTGCAATAGCTCAGGAAGGGAGAAATGTGATCCTGCAAGAGCTACTGCATAGTGAGCCTGATCTATCGTAGGATAGTAAGAGAATATATGGTGATTATATCGCAGAGGGGATGTTAGTGTCATGTATTACGGTTCTTCACTTTTACCATTCTCCTAGAGTGCTAATTTGTGTCGTCACATATGCGTACCCGAGTATTTAAAATGAAAAATAAAAATAGAGCCGTAATTTAACATGAAGATAGATTCTAGGGACAAGTTTGCTAGTAATTGTTAGCTCCTTCATGTAATATTTAGCCCGGATTTCAGGACTGGTATTCTTTATCAGGATTGGAATGCCCTGCCTAATCAACTATGCTTTACCTAGTGCTCAGCTGATTTAGTCGTGTAAACGATGTGTGCGATAGGTTAATATTGGAACTGGGCATGGAACAAAGGAATTCTATCAGCCTCTCTAATCTTGCTAGTAGCTTCGAGGAGTAGTTTTTCCTGCCCTGGCCTAGTCACCGCATCGCGTGACGGGATGATATTAGGAAATTATGGGTACAATGCGGTCTATTATGCCTGTGGTGGAGCTGCCATAATACTCCTGACTACAGCTGCATAAACACGCATGAAAGGAAAGGAGAACGGATATTATAGCACTTACGCGAGGCAGCTGCATATGCTATCTACACTTCTGCACGTAATACCTCGCTAGTCACCAAATGCCACACCCATCATGACTAAGGGACCTGTTATAAAGCGGTGGATGTTGATATGAAGTTAGGGTTAAGACTCCCAGTTGGTAGGCATCATGTGCGAAATGGTGTGGTAGGTCTTTGTTAGCGATGAGGGTCCATACTGCCTTGCATTTTACGGAGAAGCCATCTACAAGACAAAGGAAACGGAACTCCCCATTTCCGGCAACAGCAAAGAACTGCTAGCCCCAAGTAAAACTCGTAGTGTCATTTATCCATGTCAAAAAGGGGGGGCCGCCCTTTTCACCGAGCGGTTTGTCCTCAGGTCTTGGTTTAGCTCTGTGAGGAAGGGCCCTCCTAGGAGCAGCCGCAGTTACCCCGCCAAGTTCTATTTTTCCGCTGTGGGCAACACAAGTTAAAAAAGGTAGCTGACGGAAAGGCTTGCGATCGTCAAGCTTTCCAGCAAAGCGATAATTTTCACTCCAGGAGATACTATTCTTGCGCTTCAAGCCCGTTATTTGCCTCCTCGCATTCAGGTTGGAGTAGTCACCATGCGTTCCATAAGGCGGAAAAGAATTAAACCCCCCTCTGAAAGACTTGTACTGTAGAAAATTTCTTTTACGGTATTGGCATGATAAGTTTTTAGCCCATAGAGTGGGATATTGCGGCAAGTGATACTAGAAGTATCGCTCTCTGTTCGGCGGCTGCATGCTCAACTGTGATCCATATCACAACCAATACAATTTCAATCGTGGAAACAATTACGGTCATGGTCTGCTGTACAAGGAGACTAAGCATACTGTAATGTGGTTCAGAGGTCATTTCATCAACCACTACCAAGTGAATGTCTCCGGAGGTCTTTGTTATAGATGTGTTAGAGTTGCTTGCGGTTATTGTGGGGTTCATAGGAAGCAGGAATTCTATTCTGGACATCTACGACCATAGACTGAAGAAAATGAGGCATCCCGTCCGCTCTGCCATATCTAAGCTTCAGATCGCCAGGCTAGTACTGCGGTGGGTGACCACGCGGGAATCCCTGGTGTTGTAGATTTTGTTTTTCTTTCAGCGGGGCTGTATGGCTCAAATTGAAAACGTCCTATCTATTGAGAAGTCTATTGTTTCCATTGAACAAATGTTTCCGGAGATGGTTACCACCATACTTATTCCAGAATGACGCTAGGATTTTTGTCTTCAATGCCAAACCACCAACAGTAGCCAAATATATCCGTTTAGGTTCCAGAATAAGCTTGGCCGAAATTGTGTTCCGTCGAATAAGAAATCGAACACAGGTCGTATGTCAGGCTTAAGCCTTGTTCCTAACAGGACTTATTATCTCGGTGAGACCATCGGAAACGGTGCCATCACTGTAACCACACTCGCGCTGTATCTCCACTGTCTCTATTTCAACGGAGGTTGGTATCTGACCTTGGGAACGACCTATCCTGACAAGCCGCCAATAATGATGTGACTACCTTGAGACCGCCGGTAATGCTCTTACATCTAAAAGGACTAGCTCCCAGGCATATTTACCATATCCACGGTATGCATGACCGAGGTAAAATATACCATGGATGCCATCATTCCATACCTTCAGTCGCAATATGACAAACAAAATCATCCAGACGGAATGGACCAAACTACGAATAGTCTCAAAAACCCAATGCGGGGGTGCCCATAGAATCTACAAGGCTAACAAAGTCGATAATTTACATGGTCGCCACAAGGAGACGAGTAGAATTTGTCTATATTCGGGAATTAGCGGGAATATCTTTTACCGCTGGGTAAGGACGATTTCCCGATAAAGAGGTAGAGTATTATGCATGCAATTTCTTCATAATTTCTATGGCTAAATCTCTCCTTGGCCTAGTAGAACATAGCACAATGTAGGGTAGCAATACTCCCACACCGATGCTCAGCAGTTGGTACGTACCTCCCGGGTCGCCAGACTATGGAAAATGAGATGAGCAAATAATATAGGGGGTGGGAGAAAGCAGATGGAGAATGGAAAAGGAGTGGTTTTTCTGTAGGCTGCCATCTGGAAATCCAGGGCAATTGAAGAGTTAATCTGGAATCCAGAGCAATGGGTGCAAAGTGATAAAATACCGTAAAATGCCGAATAAGACTGAATTCACACATAAGGCTGTATTTGTGCATAAGACCTTAGTCAAGACCGACTGGCTATAACTCGGGTAAGGCTCTGTTTATAAGACTGTATATGTTCTGGGCCGCTAGCGGGCAGCACTTGTACCCCGCGGGCAGCATACCCACTGTGCCGCTCACGAGCAATTTAAATAATTTCTCGATTTGGTGTATAACGTACTTGAATTGATAAAACTTTACGAGTACTGTTTACAAAATATAAAAAAGAATTAATAAGGGTATACCTACCTGGAGCTCTGCACTAGATTGATATATTTCCAAGTCAATTTCTCCTCTAACTGTCCAATTTGTGTTCATTCAGCTAGAACTAAGAGGTTACCACCGACATGATCCGTTGACACTTTCGCATTCAATAAATTATTCATTCTTTCAGCTTCGGCAGAAATACAGCAGCATTGGCTAATGTAATTGCTAGCAGCCGGAGTATCTGGATTGTTATTCTCCAGACCCATAAGCTCACAGGCAATTTAAATAATTCTTCGATCTGGTGTATCACGCACTTGAATCAATAAAGGTTTATGAGTACTGATTTACCAACAAAATAATAATAATTAATAACAGCATATGTTCTGGGCCGCTCGCGGGCAGCACATGCCTCCCGCGATTAAGAAACCACCGCCTTGCACTTTACCCAGGACCTGTGATTACGGTAAAAACCAAGAGGATTTTCTAGTTTAAAAAGAAATCGTGCGACAAGATATAGATAAAAGAGGCTATGATTGTTTCAAGATTCAGTACAAGATGGTCCGACCTGGTTGTGTATAGCCCGAGCCATAAGGCCCCTGTGTATAACTCATGGATAAGAACCTCCGGTGGAAAAGAAACTAACTTGCCCATGCCTTGAGCCCCCCTCTGCTATAGCATTGGAAATGCTACTGATGCATGGAGTTCTACGGTAGCAATAGACCCAGCACCATCCTCCTGTTTGAGTGTGGCGAGCGGTGAGTTGTGGATCCAGTGAAGGACGTGCTATATGAGGGAAGAGGTAGGAGCTTTGTATTGAGCTAGCTACTGTGATGACTGAACTGATGTGATGTGAATCATACAGAAGTAGCTGGCAATTAAGAAGCTATATATACATGAACAAGACATTCAGGTGAATGTGCACATGGTAACACAGGCAGCTCAACGTGAGAGGCTAGGTGAATAGACTCAAGGCGGGTTGCAAGGTAATGACTGTATAGCTAGGTATGGGCGGAATGACATGCACTGCATTCTAACACCTCCCATTCCATTCATTATCAGAGATGAAGATGGTGAGTTGTTAATGTCACCAGCATGTTCATAATTCTCCTCTTGTCCAATGCCTGCTGTCTCCCATTGGCCAAAAGGAAGGGTACGTGATGTGGATAAGGTCTGTCAAAAACAATTACATAGGTGTAGCAGAACGTTGTGGTCAATTGGCATAGTGGGTATGCCGCCCGCGGGAGGCATGTGCTGCCCGCGAGCGGCCCAGAGCTTCTACAAGCTCTTTGGAGATATTCATACCATTTTTCTGCTTAGTCACATACATATGCTTATAACAAATGGGCGCTAGCAGAGGTGCTTATCGATAAGAAATCACCGAGCGGGGTGGTCAACAGCAATGTACGTAGAGTCAACAATACAAACTCAATATACAACCACCGGCATTTACAGTAACAAATTCATACTAGTCTGCTAGTTTATCCAGCTTTGAGTAAGATGCACATGTCATGACTTTTTGTAGTACTTGTTGCTGATGTGCAGTAGATATATATTATGTCGGAAGGTTCAGCAAGAGTCGGAAGTGCGCAACGGCAGGCCTGGTCTGAGAGTGAGCGACAACAGATTGGAGACTACGCAGCAACCTCAAGCTGCTATTGATGCTCTTGAAACTCTTCTCCACTATTGTCTTCAGGCCGATACAAATACAGGCCAGTTGGATGAGATATTACAGCGGGACAGACGTCGAGTTAAGGGCTATGTATATAGAGAGAAGGCCAAACAAACCCAGGGGAGGATCACCGAGTTCTTACATCACTCCTAATACCTTTTTCCCGTCTCATTTGTCTCATTTGTTATGTATTTGATTTTCACTTGATACTGTATATGCATATAGTTGTTATAAGCATACCACCTCCGGTCCCGACTGTGAATACTGGGTGTATGGGTTACGAGGAGAAGGTGACAATGGGACGTAGTATTGGATGTGCAAATAGCTTCGTACTAGGGTCCCTGGGTGGCTGGGTCAAGGATATTGAAACACAGGAGAAATTGGCAATCACTGCTGGCCATGCTGTATTGGGGCTCAATATGGCTAGCTGGATGCACTTCTATACTCCGAGAGTGGACAAATTATCATGCAACCAGCCGACCCTGACTTTGAGGTAATCCTTACTGAAGGGAAAAAAAAACTGAAAACCGCACACATGAAATCAGAACAGTGTGGTTTCATAACCCTAAGCTGGAGCAGCAAAGACTCGATGCAGAGACTCAAGTCAACAAATTGAGAGGTTGCTCGACAGACAGCAGATGTTTGGAACAGTGTTATACGGATTGGTGGAACTTGTGACAGGTTCAGAAGATCCGAAGAGCAGAATGTTCAAAGACTATAGCATTATTTCCCCGCTTCCAGGTATGTCTAGCCGGGTCTGCTCTTGCTAAGTTCCTAATTGAAATATCATTCCAATATAGCACGCTTAGGAGGCTGCGCGTACGGGTTTCTTGGGACTCCTCTCACTCCCGCAAACGGTTCAAACTTCAAAAGTCTATGAAGGGCATAAGGTTTTCAAGTCATTTACAAGATCAACACGACAGATGGGCGGGGAAGTCAACGGTATTTGCCTAGACACCCATATGAGTTGTCGCCTACTTAAACTGCCGCAAGCCGAAATTACCCAAGAGTGGATCGCAATCGGTGAAAACAATGATCCTATGTCGGCACCTGGTGATTCGGGGGCGTTGTTGACAGATGTGGATGACTACGTAGTGGGCATGGTGATAGGGGGCATGACGAATAAATGGGTGGAGAAAAGGCAGAGATTTGTCAATAACATCACAATCTTTGCGCCTGCTGAGCATCTATTGAGATGAATAAAGGATGATCTAGGGAGAGATGTGGTGTTTGGGGCATAGCCGGTGGACTTGAAGTACTAAAATTCTTTAACGGTGCTATATATTAAAACTGGCATACGTTTAGGGTCTTGTGATTTATGTTTCTTCCGTTACACATGCTGCCCTGCGCTTTGGTAATTTAAGGAGAAAAAAAAAAAAAGAAAAAATTTTTTTCTTGCACACTGCGATTCATTCAGAGTGATCAATGCCCAACTTGGTTAGAAATATCAACTTGAAAGGTCCTCAAAGTTGGCAAACTGTCCTTCGAATTAAGCCCTTCTTTCATACCGAGGTATCAGAAAGCCCCATCAATTTGTTTGTATTCAACTACCGACACCAGTCGAAAAAGCGAAAATGAATTTATCGACATGCCTCCTGCCTACCAATTGATCCAGGGGTTTCCACAAGTGCCAATAACATTATACGAAAATATCAACACATGTCCAAAGCGGGGTATATTTCAAAGTGACAGCAATATTCTGGGCTAGTCTTGAGCATGGTGGGGTGCGTTATACTTCAATACTTCACCAGACTTTGATAACTTCATGAGGTTCTAGGTCCTAGATTACCCCAAGATGGAGTTATACCCTCCTGTGTCACCACCTACTTTGTACTTTTGATGTGTCACCAAGCGCACACCCAGTGCAAAATTTGGCTAGTATAATGGAGATAGTATTTTCCATAGCCTTGGTGCCACAACACAGATCTTTGCGAGGGACCTCCACCTAGCTACCCCGACTATAGAGGGTAGTATAGTTGCGTAGGGAGCATATTGCTGCGCAGTCAGGAGATCTTCCTCCAAACCACTCAACGCCTTGTGAATAGTTGACGTTTTTGTAAGTTTTTTTAGTAAAATGAGTCAAACTAGCAGTTTATGACGAGGGATCATATCCCCGAGTGGCTTACTCGGCCGATTTTTTCAACCCCTGGCCCGTTCCCTCCCGCATATCTATGTACACCACATAAAACAAAGCTAAAAACAAAATGAAAATGCAACATCCACTATCCCCAATATCCAAGATCACTCAGGTAAAAACAAACCAAACACCCTCAAATCCGAGGTCGCTCAGGTAAAATGTCAAAAAACAAAGCAGGTAGGACATCTGAGATTTTCCATTAACGTAGGACTAAGGTAATCCATACCTCGCCACTCCCCCCATACACCCAACATCCCATATCTCCACTGCACAACTCACACGGTGCTGCAAACCCTGATGAGGTTTCCGATAGGGCTTGCCATCCCGCTCATCCCCCGTGCTACGAGAGGACCTTCTTCCCATTCTCAACCTGTCCACTTCCTGCGTGGATTTCATGTACATCACAAGATATCCTTTTCCCTGGCTGACTTTCCTTCAATAACCACTGAATTCCCATTATCTCAATCTCATAATGCCCCAAAACATACCTGGCACCTCCGAACAATGCTCACTGTGTTATATATCGGCATTTTTCAACCCAACCGGAATACCCGAGATGACACATAGTCCACCCGGTTCAACCACAAAGTGTTCATAATGCATGGCTAGTAGCACTTCCATATCTGCGACCATAGACTGAAGAAAACGAGGCATCCCGTCCGCTCTGCCATATCTAAGCTTCAGATCGCCAGGTTAGTACTGCGGTGGGTGACCACGCGGGAATCCCTGGTGTTGCAGATTCCTTCTTTTTTTGGCCCTTAACATAGTCTACTCAGGAATCGTTTCATTCTCCGAATATCAAAAGCCAAGTGGGAGAGTTTTGCCTTCACTGGCGTTTCTTCACCACGCCCTCTGCCGGGGATAGTCTCTCCTGGGCGGGGAACGGTTCATGAACTCACCCTCGCCCGGTATGGAGCTATCTAACATTTGGTTGCTTTCCGTATTATCTGCGTTGTGTGCAGCCACTGCTCATCTCGCGGCGCTATCTCATGTGGTGTGGGTGCTTAAAAGGTGATTGGAAGTGTATATACTTCAGTCAAAGCTGATCGTGGATGTGAGCCTAGTGCGACTAGTCTAGTCTCGTTGGCTGTAGTGGTCCCTCCCCTTTTCCCCTTTAAATACTCCATGTATAGATCATAGATTATAGTGAAGAAATGCCTCCTATCCCCCCCCTACGAGGGGTTGTGCAAGCAGACTGACTACCTCTCCTCCATTTTCAACTTTCCTACATAGGTATCTCTTGCATTAAATTCAATGTAATGATAACGGAAGTACCTGTTCCTGTAAACCCCCTCCCCGCGCCCAGCCACTATCCAAGGCCCACGACCCCCTTCTTCCCTGTTCCAAACTACTCATTATTCCTGCTTTATACTCCAGGAGAGCAGCGTACATTGTGATTTTTCCAATATTCTCAAGCTGGAAGTGGATCCCCGAGTTCGCGGTCCATACATACCCCAAGTCAAACCCGATGCCGTGGATTGCCCTCGGGGCAAAGCCTTGAATTTATTACCTAGGTAGAAATATCAAGGGTTTGTGGTTTAGTGGATGCTGCTTCACATGGGCTCGCATATTTAGTTTCCTATAGATGAGCGAGAGGTATGCTCGAGTGTGCCCACGATTCTTCCTACGATAGACAGGTATTAAGCGAGAGGGAACCAGTGCTGCCGCACGGCCCCACCCGAACTAGACTATCGTAAAAGAAAGTCGAGACATCATCCACTAAGATCATGGCTAGACAAGACCCTGTCGAACCTGTCCTAATCTGGATTTTTTTACAATTTTAATGTTTAATCAGGTAGGTATGTGTGGCACACATGAGATTTAGCTTTCCAGGAGGGCCTCGATCGGAGTTGGGACTGGGATCGTAATCATATTCTTTCGCATCACTATCCCGTTCCGTACACCTACCGGATCGGTGGTGATCAAGCAACCTTTACTCGCTTGCATCGGGGAATAACGGCAGTTCCGTACTTTTGGAAGAACTTTATGAACTCCCATTTTGTTCACCGAGAGAGAACCCATTATTGATTTCGACTTCTACCCATAGGGGGTGGAGGGTTGCTAAATGGGATCCTAGTTTCTGCGACAGAACGGTAGAATTTCGACGACATGGTACCAGTAAGGAATCAATAAGTTGAACTGACAAGCGGCTAGTGTCACTATTGCTGCCTTTGCTGATGGAGCATATCCGATGACATGTAAAAGACAGCGAGAGGGGTCTAAGGAAATCGGCACGGCACGGTGATTGTCTGGAATTCCAAACAGCTCTGTAATTTAAGCAGCCGAAATATTTACTGCTGGGGATATTTTACTGCTCAAGAGAGATGCGCGCTAAACGTAGATATAACGGGCTGGCGAGTTCGTTTTCGCTAGGACCAGCACTCCCGGCTGTACCGCACGGACCTGCTCGGATGCATCGGGATTGTGCTAGTGGAGTTGGTGCATTTGAACAGCTTCGGCGTTAATGTCCGGAGCCGTTGCCATTTTCTGCCTCATTCACGGCGAGCAGCATGCGACTCCATTTCCGGTCAGGGTTAGCAGAGGGATACGGTTGGTGAACTAAAGGATACCATCGAGGAAAAGAAGCCAGGTCGGTTGAAAGATATCGATGTGGATATGTGGGCTTAAGCTCTGTAAATAGAATCAACTGTAGGAGATACTCTCCCCTAAGTGATTGCAGTGATTGGAGGTAGGAAAGCCCGAGTTTGAAAGGTGTGAAGAGTGCCCGAAAGGGGCCAGAAGTGGCAATGGGCAAGGGATATGCGCAGCGGAATTCTTCCTGTTTTTTGCTATGTTCGCTACAGCAGTTTTCCCATAGATTCCATCACCGGATATTGTTTCTATAACTATAGTTATTTCTCGAGTTCCATCAGTTGCTATCTTCCCTGCCATGCCCGGCGTTGACATACCTATGGCTTTACCTCGGCCTGACATCCCTTGACTAAATCTTTTCATCCATGTTGTATGTATTTCCCTCAGTTATCTTGTAGCTGATGAACTCGCGTGAAATGACGTTGAATAACTCCTGGATTGCACTGCTTAACTCTCCGCTCAGCAAAGTTGCTACTGAGCTTTGCGACTAGGTCAGGGTATCGATTTAAGAAGCGGGTTAAATAGATTTTTCCGGTCTTTCCTCCAAAGTATCCTTCTATTACCTCCCCCTCTAAACCGAGCTCCGGATGCTTCAATAATATAATTGCTTCTTTGACATGGCTGACTCGAGGCGGAAATCAAAAGTCCTCTAATCGAACAATGCACCTGACAACTGCAGTCTCCTCTGCAGGTGTCAAAAGCTGTCGATGCCGAGGTGTTAATTGGCGAGGTTGAACACCTTTAAGCCGCCCCCATCCAGTTGAGCCATGAGCCCCGTAGGCTTCCACTACCTTTCGTATTAGTGTAGATCGTCCTTGTTGTACTCCCTCACATGCCTTCGTTAGTACCTCTCTCCATCGGCACCTTCCTTGGTTGCCTGTAGCTTACGTTGTTTGAGCTTGCTCGCAACCACTTTATTAGCCCCAAACTAGATATTTTGTAGTCGGAATATACCTACCGTCTGTTCTATTATTTCCTCCGGCTCGTATTGGATATAATAACCCCGCAGACGCCCCCACATTTCCCGCGATGTATTCTGGATCACTCTGAATCATCTCTCCTGTGCCTGTCTTCTCTTCTCGCCGAAGTCTAATGATTCTAGCTTCCGCAATCATCATATTCCGTGCTAACCTATCTTCACAACTCCTACCCCCACATGAAATATTTCTTGGGTCTTATTTCGTTGGCAACCATCACAGGTTCGAATGTAAATTCGTTCCCACGCCTCCATATTTGGCCTGTAGTAGTTCCACCAATCAGGTCCAGAGTCTTGCCCATCAGACATTATCGGTGCAAGTTACGGAAGCGAGGCACACGGTTTGCCATATTATGCATAGCTTCTGCATTTTGTAAGGTTTTGTAAGGCTGCCGTGGTATTCAGGCTTAGGATGTCCTGTGCCTGTAATGGAGGTCTATCGTGGGGGGGGAATAAATTGCCGCAAGATGGGTGAATTCATGTAGCATTGAGGAAACCTGATCTTTCTCTAATAGTGATGGTGAAAAACGCCGCAGGTTGAAAAAGAGAGGGCAGTAGTACACCTTGCATACCAGAGGACGCATATTGAATTCTGTTTTGCCTTTCAGGTCTTCTAAATGGTGCCTGCGGAGTGAAATGCCCCATCAAAGCGATCCCTAACTTTCCAAAAATTTTCCATAATCTAAACAATGTATGTTTGATTCGAGCACAAGAAGGGGCAATGTTCCCCCATATTTAGCATCATTGCTGGCTTACTTGTCCGTTGCAGTCTTCTTACCAGAGTCTGCTGTTTGTTCGGCTCCATATCCGGGCAGGTCCCATGCCCCTAATAGTTCATCCTCAACAATATTCAAGTGATCCGATGACCCACAAGTACTGGAATCGATAATGATTCAGGGAGAAAGTGGAGGAGGCCAGGTAGCATGAGAATCCGGATCGTGAAGTGTTGCTTCTGCGTTGAGATTAGTAAAGTGGAGTGAGCGGGTGCAACGAGGAGAGATAACTATATTCCCGTACTTACAGTGAGTAGGCTGGGGTGCTGCACGGTGCTGTCTCGTAGTCGTTATTGACAGTGAAGGGTGGGATGAACAGTTTCCGGTGGATGCTGAATAGTGAATGGTGGGGTGGCGAGTTGCTGGGGGATGCTGAATGGTGAGGGGCTGTGATGGAGGCAACTGTAGTTTAAAGTATCGATGTCCTCCCGAAGCAGAAACCAGTCATCGAAACCCCGGCGCATACGCCGTGCAGAGCCACCGTTCGCTATTTTCTCATCGCCTAGCACTCCGGTAGACCACATACCAGCCCCATCCATATCTCTGACTGCATATGCCAAGCGCCGTAGGGCTTGACCCTGAGGGAAATTCTATCGTCCGTCTCAGCAGATCACCAAAATTGGATGTTCGTGATGTGTTCGTCCTCTTGTTGTCGATGTGGACCAAGTTGGCCAGCCCTGCACAGTGTTGTTCGGTGAAGGCCCACAATCACTCTCCCGTTGCTAACCTGACTAATGTTTGCTCCGCAATGATGGACTTGGTAAGCTACTGGGTAGTAGCCTCTGCCATTAGAGTATCGCGACCACGAACACCCCACACTCTCAACGCCTCCTTCTGCTGACCAACCCCCAACGACATGTTCGAGACCAGCTTCCTTCCCACCAAAACTGTTGACGGAAACTGCATTCGTATGACACAACTCTTGGGATACTCGGGATTAGCCACAGAGGGGACTAGGTATTTATCCAGTACCCGGAGATCCTCTTTTCTTGCTCTCTTGTCCATGATCAGAGGAGCACACATACGGACATCACTTGCTCACGTCTTGATTACCTAATGTGGCTCTACAGGCTCCTAGGTCTTGTACCTGGTACCTCCATCGTGGCATCGTCAGAGGCTAGCCACCTGATTACACAAATCTTCACTGATGGGGTCGTCCACAAGACTAGCTGCCCTAGGTATACGCGAACAAACAGCAATCGCGAATCCTGTATTAGCACTCTACTGGTGGCCACCCTGTTCGATCTACTGGAGAACTGTCATTGCCCACGACCTGTAACACCATCATTCACCATGGAACCCATCCCCTCGACATATGGAGCAGATGCGTCTGTCAGCCACGGGATGACATCGCATGCCGCCTCAACTATGAGCACAGGCGGGTGCAATGCAATATTCCTAGGCGATGGCCGAGCATCGTGGCTTTGCCAAGGAGGACCAGCAGGGACGCTGATTGCTGCGTACCAGCTACATATATCACGAAGAGGTACCAAACTTAATAGCCACCCCCAGACTCATCAAAGAACATGGTGCTCACACCAGCTTTCTAGCTTCGGGCTTATCAGCCTGCACACATAATTCTCGCGTATGTGGACGCGCTGACCTCCGGATCGAGCCTCGTTCGATTATGTCCAGCTTGTCATCCGTGGTATAGTCATGACCTACCACACTGGATCGTGTAACCCCTCCTCAACGAAAGGAATACTCGCAGCATGACTAGAATCCGACTGTGGACGACAACCAAATCCTATATCAACTGGACATTATTTGTAGTGGATTTTCCTACCTCACACTCTCCTCGTGGACCAGTCAGGCTTCCGGCTGGCTCATCAGGACCCCCGTGCCGGGGCCGCATATGGGTTTATAAAAAAATCAATCAAAAGAAATCGTGGCCTTGGTGACCCAACGGCAGCAATCCCCAGGAGAACGGGCTGGAATACAAGACGCTACTCGGTCACTATCCGCTGAACACGATAGGAATCCTTGACCTAATACTACCGATAAGACTACCGACAAAGCGACCTAGCCACACCGCACACTGAAACTGCGGTAAGATCTGCTAGTTGCGCTCTGCCGGCAATCTACAGCTAGTGCGCCCATATCTAAAGGGTCCAAGTGGTCTGAAAGGCCCTCAGGCTACAAACTCTTCCATTATTTGCAATTTCCTTCAGGTCCATCCAGATTTCCAAAATATTAACCCAACCTCGTTGCTTCTCCACCTTTCATTCTCTCTTCCTTATCCTTGGTTTCGTATCCCTCACCTGAACACAGACCTCCATCTCAGGGTGCAGAGGACTCAAAAACTATAAAAGTTGCTGAACATGTTGCGGGTTGTGACGACGGAATACATCGAAAATGCGATTCTCGTGGATGGAGGATTGAGGAACGCGAATTTTTAGAATTAGACTCGAGTGCGTTCCGAGGTCGCCACGACTGATAGACCTCTAGCAGGAAGGTGCTGTGAACATGCGGGATATTCTAGTAAGCGATAACGGATTAAACAAAAGTAACCTAGGAGATTATGGAACCACAGGTTCCAGAGTTAGTAAAGAAAATAGAGAGCAATATGGAGAAGAGCATGGAACGACGGGCCACGGTAACGTATTTGACGGGGATCCGGCGCACTACCGGGATCCGGCGCACTTCCGGGATGCATGTATTTAATTGTTAAAAAATCGAATTATAATGCAAATAGGCTCAAATTAAAACCAGAGTTTTAGTCTATACATAGAAGCCATCTG